>OLQA01000558.1_pt1 | contig 35484 bp, 38 predicted proteins | sample 1673151 | NCBI WGS metagenome assembly OLQA01 (sample SAMEA3136760, study PRJEB25190) | human gut metagenome | biome: human gut; feature: human-associated habitat; material: faeces | place: Austria | collected 2013
TATGATAGTGACATTCCAAACTTGTATACGCTAAACTGTATGTGTCATTAGCTTTGTTATTCATTTCTAATGTCCTCCGTTCTGTTTGGTCTCGGTTGGTAGCCGTTTCCAATATAACAGAACGGTGTTTTTTGTATATGCTGACACTAAAGTCCGTACATTCCACCTATATAGCAGGTGTTTTTTTATTCCTGCATAAAAAGACAGCCGCTTTAGCGGCTGCTTGAGATAGTATGCCCCTTCTAGGGGCAGAGCATACCACCAGTTTACTGGTAGGTATGATTGTATGTAAAAAAAAGAGAATGTTAATTTGCTCAAGATAGTAATATGATGATAAACATTCAGTACCCTTTGAAAGGCAACCGTGAGGACTATTTGTGGGAATCAGGCTATTCGTTATAAATTATTATTATTGTGCTTTGTAAGGCTCAATGCTTTCTATCATTTTAAAAAGTTCATCTTTTTCTATATTTCCTGTAATTTCAAAGGAGTTTGTATCGTTATAAACACTAAGTAAATATGAAGACTTACTTGAAGTGTCAGTTAATAAATACCCTGTAAATTTATTAGAGTTATATTCGGTAATAGTGTTGTTTTCGGTATCTAAGGATAGTGAAAAGCTAGGAGAGGTAATTTGCGTATAATATAGATTACCTGATTCTGAAGAATATGTAACAGATACAAAAGGTGGTGAAATTTCTATTTCCTCAAATTTATAATTCTGGGGAACATATTTAGGTAAAGAAATTTCCATGTCATTATCTGTTTCGATGAGAGGATATTCATAATCCTTTGTTTTTTTGAATGAACAAAATATAACAAAAGTTATGCATAAAGCAAAAAAATAGAAAAAATTTTGTTTTTTCTGATCGTATTCATAAAGACCTCCTTATCATATTTATTTTATTATACAATAATTTGTTTTATTTTGGAAGGAATCGACGAACAATATGATTATAAATTGAATGATAATGTCGCAATGATAAAAGAACTACTTATGATTTAAGTTGAATACTGTGACAATTGAACATTTAAATTGGTTTTAATAATAAGTTGCTTTTTTAGGCAAAATTCTATCTTTATCAACGGATTACCTAATACGGTTTGAGGTTGGTGAAGATAGAATGAATAAAAATTTGTATTTTATTGTAAAAGGTTGCCAGCAAAATAATGCAGATTGTTTTGAGGAAATTTACAATAGATTTTTGCCATTACTAAAAAAGTACAGCAATAGTTTTTATGACAGAGATGATGCGTTTGATGCATTGGCCCATTCATTTATATTATGCCTTTATCAGATGCCTATTGAAAATGAAAATTTTAAACAAGAAGGTGTTATTGTATCTTATATTTCTACAACAATTCGAAATCGTTATTATTCATTATGTAAGGAGGAATCAAAGGCTGTAAATACTACTTGCTGTTATGAGGATTTGCAGTTGAAGAGTAATGATTTAGAGTTGACAGACGATGAAGAGATTTTGTTGATATCTTTAAGAAGGTATTTTAGTGAATCTGAAATAGAATTGATAAAACAAAAATTCTTTTGGAAGTATAAAGATATAGAGATTGCAAAATCTTATGGTATTTCAAGGCAGGCTGTAAATAAAAAGGTACATAAAGTGATTGAGAAATTACAGCTATTATATAGGAAGGGGCTGATATTATAATGGGAGAAAGTGAGTTAGAAGTATTAAAGACAATATTAAGTAATACAGATAGTGTTATTGTAGTGTTATTTGTTTTGGTAATTTTGTTTTTAGTTATTGCATTTATACCAATCTATAAACTAATATTACAAAGTAGAGTGAGTATTGCTAATAATGAAAATGATAGAATGGATTTAACTATTAAAAGAGAAGCTTTAATTATTGAGGTGATTACAAAGAACACAGAAGTAATATCTGGGTTGAAGCTTTTATTTGAAAATACATTAAATCCTTCATTGAAAGAAATGGAGAGCAAAATCAGTGAGCTTTGTAATAAGATTGATGAACTGGATAAAAAATAATTATGATTGTTCAAAATAAAAAGATTTTACAGGAGAAAAGGTATGTTTTGTTTTGTTTTTCAAACACCGGAGGAAGAAGATAGATTTTGCTATTTATATGAAAAGTATCATAGGCTTTTTTATAAGGTTGCATATGATATCTTACATAATCATCAAGATGCAGAAGATGCTCTACAAATTTCGTTAGAAATAATTTACCGTTATTTTTACAAAATTAAAGATGAGATAGAAAAAAAGTGCGTTGGTTATATGATAGTAATTATAAGGAATGAGTCAATTGACTTGTTTAATACAAGGAAAAAGATTTTAGTAGCTAATGAAGATGTGATGGATAGAAAACATTTTATGCAGAGAGAAAATGAGAATGGATTTTTAAAAAATCAGGAATTAAAAGAGGCAATTAAAAAGCTAGATGATAAATATAGAGATATTTTATTATTGAAATATGTATATGGATACTCTATGAAAGAGATTGCAAAAATGCTCAAAATAACTGAAACCAATGTTAGTACTCGCCTGGAAAGAGGAAGAAAACAACTTAAAAATAAGATGGAGCAAGGAGTGGATGAGCATGAAGATAAATGATAATAGGAATCTTGATACAGAATTAAAGTGTGGATTAGAAGAGTACTTGATGGAGGATATTGATAGACAGTTGGAAGGATTTCGGAATTTAGATGAGCCGCCTTATTCAGAAGAGTATAAAAAATTTGTACAGAATTTTTTTAAACGTAAGAAATCATTAAGGAAAATGCAATGGAAAAGAAGAAGTGGAATAGCTGCCATTTTCATTTGTTTTTGTATATTTTTCAGTCAAAATATTTCGGCGGAGATCAAAAAGGTTTTTAATAATATCTCGACAAAACAGACAGAAGCCAGTTTCAATATTAAAAAAGAATCAATGTATGTGCAATATGATTTTAATGTTTTTCCGACAGAGTGGGATATTATCTATTTACCGAATGATATGATAGGTGATTATGTAGTTGATAAAGTAGAGGGTGATAACTCAAAGATTGAAATTGTATTTGTTAATTCAGTGGGAGATAAGTTGTTGTATAAGCTTTCTAAAGAAAGGGTTAAACTTTCTGATGAAGCTTATGAGGTGATGGCTATAAAAGGAATGACAGGATACTATTACGAAAGGGAGAATACGAGCAACTTGGTTTTAGATTATGGAGAAGAAGGTACGGTGAGTATCCAAATGGAAGCGCAAGCTTTGGAGAAAAAGGACTTGGTGTGGATTGCAAAAAATATTGTTTCTATTTATAGATAATTGTAGAAAATTATGTGATATTTTTCTTTCTTAATGGGTTTAATAAATACTAATAATATTTAGGAGGCAAACTATGAAAAGAAAAGTTTTAATTCTCACAACACTGATGTTGGGTATGTGCCAAGGAATTCCGGTTTATGCAGCGGAACCGATTGCTGTTGCTAAAGTGGAAGATGGTGTTATGCCCCTATATGAACATATCCGCTCTGTCAGCACAGTGATAAATGAGAAAAATGGTAATGTTTCTTGTGGTGTTGCGGTTACGCTGCAGGAGTCGGGAAAGATTGAAATCACAATGAAATTACAGAGAAAAACATCTACGGGATGGAAGACACTCGAAACATGGAATAGTTCAAAAACAGGAATTAAGTTTAATTATTCTGAAACAAAAGCATTAAGTGATGTAAGTAATTTAAGAGTATATTCCCAAACAAAGGTTACAGTAAATGGAACTAGTGAAACAATTACACAAACAGATAGACTATAATATTAAAAAATTTAATTTAGTGGCTATGAAAGAATCACTGTAATTGAGACCGTTTCAAGTTGGACCTGGTGACAAATGAAAGAAATATAAACAGATTCAGATGATTTTTCTTGACATGGCTTCCCTCATTCCTGAAAATCATCTGCAAGTATGTAAGACTTTTTTGTAAAACAGTGTTTAGAAGGTTCTTCTACGATATATATAAATATCATTAGGAGAACCTTTTATTATGGCAAAATAGAAGAATATTGTACATCGAGTACAAATAACAGAAGGAAAACGAAACATTACTCATCAGACCCTCGAAGAGTATGACTGCCCGCCAAATTTCAGAAACGATTGAGGATAACTATGGCTTTGAGACCTCGCAAAGCATTGCTTCTAACGTAATAGATAAAATCTTGCCGCAGAGTGAAGATTTATGGAACTGACCATTGGACAAAGTATATCTTTTCATTACATCGACGTGTTCCGCTACTTCACAAGGGGCAATGGTGTATTCGTAAGATGGCAGCCAGTGTTACTCTAGGCATCAATACGGACGGAAAGAAGAAGGTTCTGACTATCAGTGTTGGTGAAAATGAAAGTGCAAAATACCGTTTTTTGTTATGAACGAGCCGAAAAACCAAGATGTAAAAGGTGTACTTATCGTCTACGCAGATGGTTTAACTGGAATCAAAGAAGCTATTGTAGTAATCTTTCCTAAAATTGGGTATCGGTGCTGTATCTTGCCATTTTTGGAGTTAAGAAAAAATGGACTAGTACGATTCGAAAATGGGCGCAGGTATATAGTAAATTGAGTATTATGCACGAAGGTCGCCTTCCGGAGTAACAAATAAACCGGAGCATGAGACAGATGGAAAATCGTCTGTGATTGATATGCTATTTAACAACTGTTATATATAAAATAAGGATGAGGAATCTGGTTTTCGAGCTAATCATCCTTGAGTATCTGTACGAAGGACGGCTGCTGGAATAAGCAGTTTCGAGATAACTAAGACAGTGGACTCACATCTGTATTTTGACATAAAGAAAAGACAGACATTATGGTGATTTCACACGTACCTACATTTATCTTATATTCTCACTAGGTGGGGGGATGTTTATTTGTTCGTTAATATAGAAGAATGTTAAAAAAAGTGATATTTTGCAGAATATAAGAGTTATATATATATTAGGCTAACGAGAATAGACAGAAATGTTTTTTAATGGAGGTGGAATAGGTGAAAGATTTTAAAGAAACTACGTCCTATCAGATAGTGAATCATTTATATGATGAAAGAAAAGATTTTATTATTCTTGGTCTTTGTGGTAAAGTTGGATCTGGCGTGACGGAAACGGCTAATATTTTAGAGAAAACATTTGATGAATTATATCTGCCCGTACCTAGATTTGGAGAAGGTGATTTGTATTCTTCTCGTGAATATTATATCCTCTATACATATGCAAAAGCAAACAACTGGACTTCATTTTATAAGATTCGTGCCAGTGCATTGATTACAAGACGAGTTTTATCTAAAGAAGCGGATGATTTGTCGCGGACCTTAGAAAAATTGGCAAATAATAAAACTGGCTCAATCAAAGCTCATTGTTTTGATAATACATGCAAAGAATTTTTTGAGAGTAAAATGATAATTGACCTAAAAGATTATTGTAGCAAGCTTAGACAGAATAAGTCATCAATTAGACGATATTGGTGTTTCTTGGAGAAGAATTCTCCGATAAATATATTATCAAATGAGGCAACTAAACCATTGAAGAAGGGGGAATTACCACCAAACAAGGTTCAATGTACCATTTCTAGTGATTTGGAATTAGAAGTCGAATATAATGCAGCTACACATGTATGTGCTATCAAAAATGTTGATTTGTCAAGATTGGTAGATGCATATGCTAAATCTCGTATAAAGAAAACAGGTTTTCAGAATCCTTTTTGGTATTTGATTTTAAAACAATATTTGTATGAATTTCTTCCTGAAGAGTCTAGTAAGCTATGGGAAGCTGTAAGGAACAAATCTAAGAGATTGCCTTTTACAGCTTTGCAGTATATTGGAAACAATTTGCGTATGTTTAAAGCTCCATATTATACTGGGAGTACATCATTTCAAAAAGATGGATATGTTTGTATCGCAGAAGATATTAATTTGACAATTAAAGTTTTGCGCGCGTATCAATTGCAGCTTTATGAAGAAGATGGAACAAAGCAGTTTGGAGGAAGTGTTTCTGATGAAAATGAACGAACAGTAATTGTAATTGATTCGATTAAAAATCCATATGAATCAATGTACTTAAAAGAAAGATATAGTAATTATTATTTAATTGGCATTTATACAGAGGATGAAGAACGCAGAAAACGACTTCGCAATCAAGAACATCTCGTGGATGATGATATAGATGCAATTGATGTAATTGAGCAGAATTCGGAATTCAAGAGAGAAATTAAAAAATATGAAAGCTTATTTGCGGAGGGGAAGGGCAAATATAATGGTCCATATATTATTAAAGAATTGTATAATCAATTTAAAGAAAACAAACTATTAAAGGAAATTTCATTTGTTTCTCCTTTTATTATCCAAAATGTCTCCAGTTGCTTAGATGTTGCTGACATTTTAATTAATAATAAAACTGATACAAAATCTTTTATAAATTTAAAAATGGTTTTGTTAAGATATGTTTGTTTGATTATGAACCCAGGAATTGTTTTGCCAACGAATGTTGAACGATGTATGCAAATTGCTAATGCAGCGAAATTGAATTCTGGCTGCATTTCTAGACAAGTAGGAGCCGTATTGACAGATGATGAATATCATTTGCTTTCTGTGGGATGGAATCAGCAACCAGAAGGACAATTGCCTTGTTTGTATCAAGATTTATGCGAAGTTCATCATCACTGGTCACCTTGTAGCTATAGTGATTATGAAAATAATGATAATGATGATTTTCAAAAAGGTATAAAAGAACAAGTAGAAAAATTCTTTGATACAGATAAATCTCCTTTGAAGGAGAAAGGAAAATTACCTTATTATTGCTTTAAAGATTATTTTAATAAAATTAAAAAAGAACGAAATCAAGTTCACACTAGAGCGTTGCATGCTGAAGAAACTGCATTTTTGAATTTGGGAGCAAATAATACCAGAATTCGAAATGGAGTTTTGTTCACAACATCTAGTCCGTGCGAATTATGTGCGAAAAAAGCAATGTACATGGGAGTTTCAAAAATTTATTATGTGGAGCCATACGCAGGTGTTTCAAAGAAACATGTTTTAAGTATTGGTAAAGCAGATAAACGTCCTGAATTGATATTGTTTACAGGTGCCATTGGAACAGCATACACAAAGCTATATACACCACTATTGCCTCAAAAAGATGAAATGGAAATGTGGCTTGGGGCCAAGATGGATACCGATTTGTTAGAAATGCTTGAGGAACACATGGAAAAAGATATGAAAATAGACCTAGAAACAACAGATAAATCCAAAACCGCACTTATATACGATGAGCATAATACGAAACAGGACAGATGTGTTAAACGTAATGTGTGTAGAAGGAGTTTGAAATGCAAAAAATAAATCTGAGATATGGACGGGCACATCTGGTTGCAAAAGATATTGAAGAATGTCGAAATTCCTTAGAGGGATTAATTATTGCACCATATGATCCAGCAAAGGCGAGGGGAATAGGATATAATCTTTCTTTGTCTGAGATGATTTATTCAATTACAAGAAAAAGATTGGTTCCGATTTGTCGAGAGGATCAGGAAACATTTTTTTATTTACATCCAAACGAAACTGTGTTGGCATTATCACATGAACATTTGATTGTAGATGATTCTATTGCAGGAAGTTTTCATTCTAGGGTTCGTATGGCGGCACAGGGGATTGGTAGTATTTCGACAACACTTGACCCTGGGTGGAAAGGGATGTTGATGTTTTCGATTAATAATCCGACGAAGAATAAAATAAAGGTTATATTATCAAAGAATTCTGATGGCAGAGTATCTACAAATGCAATGATTACATTAGTAGTTTGGAAGACTGATAATTATGATACGAATAGGGGTGGAGTTAAAAGACAATTGCCATTACAATTGCAATTGGACAACCCGCCTATGAGAATTGATATTTGGACCGAATTGACTGTAAAGCGATTAAGGTTTTTCCATGACCGATACTATCAAGAATTCCGTAGATTAGTAGATGCTTTGTCGTCTTTTGAGAATACTCCATCTTCAGAGGTGAAATGGACAGATGATTTATCTAGACTATTAACTGATCTTCGTATAGTTATTGAAACAAGCAAAAAAGAAGTAGAACTTCGAAAAGTATTGCTTGAAATTAAAGGTTATAGAAATATTCCTGAAGTAATGAAACAGAGAGTGGAATCTTTGATAGAAGTGCTGAATAAAAATAATATTTTAGGTTATTGTAGCAGCAAAAACTACATTAAGGCAATTGATTTGTGCGAAAGAGAAATAGAATATCAGTTGCTTTGCGATCAGGTTTCTCAAGTACATAAAATTATAAAAGAAAATGTGCCGATGTCTTGGCATAAAACAAAACTGGCGAATATAAAACATTATTTTGTAGTAAATATTTCGTTGTTTTGGGGAACAATTGTTTTTGTGTTAATTCTTGTGGCGGGAAGAATAATCAAATATGATGGGTTTTGGCCACGATTACTGATTGCAATAGCACCGCTATTTTTATCCATTGTAATGTCTTATTTCAAGAATAAAGATGGAGAGTAAAAAACTTCTTTGGCAAATAAAGTAGAAGATAAAAGTATCTTGCCAGATTATTCAGTTAGATACTGACAGCCTTTATGGAGTTCATTATATGTATGTGGTTAAGAAGAATATGTTCACACAGATCATGAAAATGTATATTTTATGATCGCGGATGATTGGAAGATAGGGTCAAAATTTTTTTGCAAATTCAATTTTTATCATTAGGTAGGGATGGTGAGACTGCTTCGTTTTTATGTATAACTTACATATATCTTTTGGAAGATACAAGATAACAGAGACTCCGTAAAGGTTGGAAATCTTATCTTGAAAGAACCTCTGTTATCTCGGGTTTGGCAATCAAGACGTTGATAAAAAATCATGTGAGCAGCATTTATATCTTATTTAAAAGTAAACTAATATTTCTAAATAGCAAATCACCCATAAATTTTTATGGGTGATTATGCAAAGAATAATCAATTCTGTAGAATAAACTGATGCTCCAAATTTGTTGTGCTGTTTGCACCTAAAATAAACTGATAATTTAAATTCTTGCTAGTATTAGCCGGAATGGTAATTGTTTTCCATTCCCAATAAGGAGGCGTAGAAGTTATATACAATGCATTTCGTAAAATTGTTCCTTCGCAATTGATAATGGGCATTGCGTAACCACCTGTAGCACTAGATTTACAAGAAATTCTGCACTTTATTACAACATCTTGATTTGTATCATTGTTGAAAGTAATAGGGAAATAATATTGTGCGCACCAATTTCCTAAATTATGTAAAGGATCGTTTTTAGTATCGCCTTTATATTGTGCAATTAAATTCTTGTTAGAAACAAGTTTTAAAGGTATATATTCATGTTGCGATGTTCCAGATGTTCCGTTAATAGTATAATTAGTATTATCTCTTGCGTGAGTAATAAATTTTATTACCTTATCGGATGGAAATTGACTAATTCTTAATGTCTGTTGTTTTGCGGTGAAAAAATAGCCTGCCCCTAAACCAGAATAAACCTTATAATTACTTTCTCCAGCTGTTGTCGCGTATGGAACATACGTAGTTTTATCTGGAATTGAATTTTTGTTTTTGTAAATATAAGTTGCAATCACTACTGATGCAGACGTATTAAAACGGAGATTTCCCGTAAAGAGACCTGTTTTTGCTGGAATCTTTTCTTCACAAATCCAAATGCTTTTTTTGGCTGGAATAGTATAAGTTGCAGCATTTACTTCTTTAAAGAATTTATACCAACTATCTGCGGACTCCAAATTTTTATTTTTACTGGTTCGATTTGCGTGTCCATAATTCAAAACTTTGAATGTAACATTAGAGTCATTGCCGTTATAAATACGAATACCATGATAAAGATCAGTTGTTAAAGTAGGAATAGCATGCTCGTAAAAAATTTGTCCAGTGCCAGCGGATACAGATTGTCTGTTGATAAAATAACCTTTATCTCCTAAATATTCTTCTTTTACATTCTCTGGATAATTACAATAAATCCATGGATTAGATGTATTCAGAGTGTATGTCATACCTAAAACTTTTGCCATAATAATGCTCCTTTCTAAATACAGGTACGTTATCGGTTACATTTATATAGATATATTTTTCAATTATTAAGCAACTTGAGGAGGAACTTTTATGAAAAAAATTTTTGTGCTAATGTTATTTTTTCTAATATTTATTGGAGCAATATATAAGAGCTTATTTTCAAAAGCATCAGAACATATATTCCTGCTCTTAAATGAAAAGAAAATTCCATATGTATTACAAGAAGAAAAAATATACATATATTTAGAGGATGTTTTAAAAAATGGATTTACACTAGATATACAGTCTAGCGGATATACTATAGATAAAACTACCTATCGTTATGTTTTATGGACAGACGGAATTGTAGATGACTTGAATTACAATTTAACATCTTCCGTAGATGCACAAATACCAGAATTGCCCACTGCCATGAAAGAAGAAATTTATATAAATGGATTACAAATTGGATGTTATTTATTGGGGGAAAAACCTATGATTCCATTATCAGAATTTGCATCTATATCGGATGATATATTAAAGAAAAAAAACAAACAGTATTGTAATCAAACGATTTTTTTCAACGAAAAAGGGGAGCCATTGGCTTTAGAAGATAAAATACTGCAAAGTTCTAAAAATCTTAACTTAACTTTAGATGGAGATGTTGAAGATTGTATTGATTTCAAAGATTGTTCACCATATTTTATCAAGAATACCCTTAAAAGAACGAAGGGAATGCTCTCCCTTCAATCCGTACAGCCAAATGAATTTGTAATAACAAAAAGTGGAGCACTTGTATTAAAAAAAATTTATGCCGGGGAATTGAGAGGGTTTCGAATAGTAGATCTAATGGATAACTACATAGATTTTACTACAACGTCAGAAAGATTAGGAATTTCTTTCAAAATAAATAAAGGCATTTTGTCTATAGAAAGATACTCTAAAAATCTACCTCTTCATTTAGATGTGTCAGAGTCATTAGGAACCTTGCATTATTATCATGGAAGATTATTTCAAATAGTTCTAAAAGATACAAAAGGAAATCTTCTGGATTGTCTCTTTACTGGCGATACCTTATACATAAATAAAAAAGATCTTGAGAAAATGAGTATCTTGAAGGTAAGTGAATAGACTCAAGATGAATTCTCGGAGTACTATTTTTTTAAGAATGAGTTCCAGGAAATGCTGACAAAGTGGACTATCTGATTGCCGGTGGTGTAAACAAAAGTTTATTTATCTCAATAATTGAGACTATGAGAAAAAGTCTGTAAATAAGATTCTTCTATGATATACAAGGATGATTAGCTTGAAAGCTTCTCATCCTTATTTTATATATAACAGTTGTTGAATGGCATGTCAAGAGCAGGCGGTTTTCTACCTGTCTCCCTTGCTGGTTTATTCGTTACTCCGGAAGGCGGCCTTCGTACATAATACTCAGTTCACCATACACCTGTGCCCAGTTTCGAATCGTGCTGGTCCATTTTTTCGTAGCTTCAAAAGTAGCAAGATACAGCGCCTTTAAAAGGGCTGTATCGCTTGGAAATACGCTTCTCTGGCGGTTCAGCTTCCGGTAGGTGGAATTCAGTGATTCTATCGCATTTGTCGTGTAAATGACCTTCCGGACCGTTGCTGAAAATTTGAAAATCGGAGAAATCGCATCCCAGTTGGACTTCCAGCGTTTCATGGAATTCGGATATTTCGGTGTCCATTTTTCGGTCACATGGTCTAATGCTGCCAATGCCTTTTTCTCATCTGCCGCCTGATAAATCGTCTTCAGGTCTGTGGCAAAGGCTTTTCTGTCCTTATCAGGAACATATTTCAGCGTATTTCTTACCTGATGTACAATGCAGCGCTGGTATTCCGTCTTGGGAAAAGCTGCAGCGATCGCTTCTTTGATTCCGGTTAACCCATCTGCACAGATGATGAGTACATCTTTTACACCTCGATTTTTCAGTTCATCCATAACGGAAAGCCAGTATTTTGCGCTTTCGTTATCACCAACGCTGATGGTTAGAACCTCCTTCTTTCCTTCCGTATTAATCCCAAGAATTACATAAGCTGCAAGCTTTCGAATCATACCATTGTCCCTTACAGAATAATGGATTGCATCGATGTAGAGAATCGGATACACCTCATCCAAAGGTCGGTTCTGCCAGTCTTCGATCTGCGGCAGGATCTTATCCGTTACATCAGAAATGAAGCTTTCCGAGGTCTCAAAACCATAGATGTCCTCGATAGTTTCCGAAATCTGCCGGGTAGTCATTCCTTTGGCATACATGGAAATGATCTTCTGGTCAATATCTGAAATATCCTTCTGACGCTTTTTCACAATCTGCGGCGAAAAGGTTGATTTTCGGTCCTGCGGCACTTCGATTTCCATGGAACCGTACCGGCTGTTGACCTGTTTATGCTTATAACCGTTGCGATAATCATCGTTATCTGAGCGTTCTGATTTTTCGTAGCCGAGGAGGTCATCCATTTCAGCCTCCATCATTTCCTTGATGGTGCCGCCTAAAAGGTCCTTGAGCGCATCCTGAATGTCTTCTGCAGACTGGATATCGTACTCTTCAAGGAGCTGATGAATAATGTTTCGTTTTCCTTCTGTCATTTGTACGCGATGTATAGGTTTCTTTTGCTTTGCCATAATAAACGGTCCTCCTAATGATATTTATTGTATCATAGAAGAACCTTCTAAACATTATTTTACAGAAAAAGTCTCACATACCCCAATAATTTTTGCAACTGGGTAAGAAAGATTTTCACTCTCTATTATCATAGAGAAATCTAATTACAGAGATTTTTTCGTAGTCCTTCAGGCTCACCACCCTTGCATATCATAGAAGAATCTTATTTACAGACTTTTTCTCATAGGCTCTTATTTACAGAGAATATCTCATAGACCAAAGTTTTAAAGCATTAATTTTTTGTGACTTTTGTTTTGTTCTTTAAGTTATATATACTATAATATTTATTCTAATATTATCTTATCATTAAGCTAAGGAGGGATTGCTGATGTCAAATAACAAAGAACCATTAAAAGAATCCTATAAAAAACTCGCCTTATATTTTATTTTGTTCCTAATTTGTTCAATTTTATTTAAGTTTATAACATACTTTTTTATAATAGTTTTTTAATATACTTAAATTAAAATAGGACTATCGTATTTAGCGTTGGGCAATTTAGTGACATTTTATCCTAAAGTTATTGATTGTAACTACCCATTGCTAGAAATTATTACGATAGTCCTATAAAAATCTTTCATCAAAGTATTCTTTTATAAATTTGTATTAGTCTTTTTATGCAAAAATGAAATCTGTAATGTAAGAGGTGCTATTGCCACTACCAGAGGTCCATTCATATGTAATAACAGTTACTCTGATTTTTTCCATATGGTTTTTTTCCATTCGCTCCAACTGTGGTTTTAGCTTTTTGTATGTCAGATAATCCATAATTACATCATAAATCTGCAAAAATGTCAATGCAACGGCTGCAGCAACTGGACCTGCAAGCAACGTCGCATATGCTTTAATAAAAGTATCTCTAATGGCAATAGGCCCATCATTTGCAGCTTTTTGGAGAGCTTCGTCAAAAGTCAAATCCCAATTTGCCAGAAGCTGAGAATCCTTTACTGCGTCTTCTAGTTCATCATATGTAACAATTACTACTTTTCTGTTAATTTCTCTTTTTGTACTCATTTCAATCCCACCTTTATATTTCTACCAACTGGTTATTTAGAACTGGAAAGATTTTTCGCAAATACTTTGATTTTTTCAGTTCTAATATAATAGAGATTTTGAACTTATGGTTGTCAACTTGGTTTGTTCATAATTAAAAATATTTTTTTGAGGGTGCCCGAAAACAGGCAGAGAAATGAGCATATAACTTATTAAAAATAAATAACCTTTTGAAAATTGTGAGAATTTATATCGTTATAGGGGTTTTATTTTTGAAGTAATTCATAAGGCTCTATTTCTAAAATATCAGCCATTTTAAATAAGGTTTCTAATGAAACACCTGCGGCTTTACTAGGACTTTCTACTAGTGCGATAAAAGACCAACTTTTTCCGATTGCTCCTGCAAATTGTTCTTGGGTCATACCACGTAGTTTTCTATAGTAGGCAATTTTTAATCCTAGCCGAATATAGTTTTCTTTGTATTTCGTATCCATTTTCATCACCTATGATAATGCTAACAGCGAATGTGATATTTTTTTATAGATACAAGTTATATAATTATATACTTTAATTATATAATATGATATTTGAGATGATATTTATACATGAAAGAAGGCTAAGTGATGCATTATATGAAGGAGAATATTGTAATATTGGTAATTGTTACTTTGGTATTTTTGGGGATAGATTTAGAGAGAAGGGGTTTGAAAGAAGATCTTTTAGAATATAATTTAGGCGAAGTAGAAAGGAATACGGATGCATATTTAATAAACAAAATTTATGTAGTTGATTTAGTTTCAAGAGAGTATAGAGATATTGAATTATCAGCAGATATAATAAGTGATAATAAAAACCATGTAGATATAAGTTTTTTGACTACAAAAGCAAATGAGAAGATAGCTGAGATTTTAATAGATCCGAGCGAAGAACGGATAGTAATAAAGTGTTTGAAAAGTTATTGTAAGATAGCTTTATATGAACCAAATATGAAAAAATTGTATATTTTTACTGAATATGTGAGTACAATAAAATGGTCAGAGTACGAAATTAATTATATTAACGAAGAAATAAAATCAAGAATTATAAATACTACGTATTGTTTTCTTTAAGATCTTATATGTGACTTAAACATATAAGATCTTTTTGCTTTTTGCATGAAAATGTTGATTGTAGAGGTTTTATTTCTAAAAGGAGGCTTGCTTTAAATCAGAAAAATTTTTGAAAAAATGAGCAAAACGGCATCTGACTGTTGGGATAGAGAGTGAAAGGGAAATAAGCTGACCCTCGGCGTATGGGAGGGGGTGAAAACTTATGCAACTATCACCATCTCAGATAAAAACCATCAGACACCAATTTGATGCATTATGCCGGAAGGTGCTAAGAGAGGAGAGCCGGAATATCGAAAAAATCCGTCTGCGCAGATTAGAAAGAGAAATCTGTTTTACAGGGTTATCGGAATATGAAAGGAAGAAACTTCTGGTGATGGATGAGTATTCTTTTGAGAGTACATATTTTCAAGTCATGGATCAGAGCATTTCAATTAAGAATGACAGGCTTGCGGAGGCGATAGAATCTTTGGCGAAGGAAAAGCAACAGATTATTTTGCTTTCCTACTTTTTTGATATGACAGATCAGGAAATAGCTGAGGTTCTTCATTCGTTCCGTTCAACCGTTCAGAGAAAAAAGACGCATTCTATCATGGAATTGAGAATCAAATTGGAGGTTAAAGTCAATGCAACAGAAAAAGAATAGCGGATGTGGATTGATTGCGTTTCCGGTTATTAAAGCTGCATCTAATGGGGACACGGAAGCAATCCGTATGGTTTTAAAGCATTATGAGGCATATATCTCATATTTGTCTATGCGATGGTTCTATGATGAAAATGGCATGCCAAGATGTTATGTAGATGATGAAAAAAGAGAAATGCTTGAAATTAAGTTGATTACAAAAATTCTTGATTTTAAAGTGACAAAAGCAGCCTAATTTCTTAATTTTGAAAACGGTGGTATGTGCTTTCCCCCTTTCCATACCACCGAATACATTTTTTGCCCTATACCAGTTATTAAATATATTTTGATAGCTGATATAGGTTAAAAACCTAGTTGCTCTTTGAAAAAGAAAGTGTCTTTGCACAGTATATAGACAACAGGTACGTTTGTATTAAGGGGAGCCGAGCAGCAGATGCGCCAAGACCTTATGAATAAGTGAGCGGATAGAGTCTGGCTGTGAGTAGAGTGGTAATCTATGAGCGATGATCTTTAATACAGGATAATGATACTCCCGTATGGAACGCCCTCACAGCATTGTACGGTATCCTCATAGGCATGAGATAAGGTGAAATTCCTGTGGAGCTGTACCAACAGCCGCCTGTTATGTTCTTAAAAAGATTTTAGGAAGATGTTCGCCTTGTAGAAGAGGGAATTATGCTATAATTTAATAAAAGATGATGTAAAAATATTTTAGCAATGAAGGAGAGGAAAATATGTTTGTAACAGAGATTAGAGATTCAAATGATTTACTTGCAGCTATTGGGGACGCGATGGTATATTGCCTTCTATGTTTGCTATTTGCATCATTATATGCTTATATGTTCATGTTTTGCTTTACAACTTCAGGTGTTAAACATCCTTTCTTGTGGATGATTTTTACAAATGAATTTTTTATTATAAAATGTCCGGTTCTTTTATTTTCCGGTATATTCAAGATTTCGCTGGGAGCGGAAAAAGAGGATAAAATTAAAAATGTAATTACGGGGTGTCAAATTACGGGCTTACTGACAATTATTGTTTTCATGGTTATTTATATGCTGTACACAAGAAGCTTGTTTATAGCACAAGGAATTATTATTGGAGTATTATGGTTGATTTCAATTTTAATTGATTGTAGAAGCGAAGTTGAAAAATCGGAACTCGAATCTGGAGAAACAAAAAGTAAGCGAAGAAAGAGAATTATATTTATCACTGTCGCGGTATTTATTTTAATGGTACAAATGCATCAATAAATTCTAATCTTACAGATATGAAAAACGTAGGAAAGGGGAAGTCCTTATCAATGGAGGATTTCCCCTTTCTTATGTTTAGAGAAGATTGAGATAACGGTAAACAGGGAGATGAGATACATGGGAAAATCGAATATTTCTCAAAAAGATGCCTATAAGCTCATGCTGAAAGAGTATCCGGACATCATGACGGTTGAGCAGATGTGCGAGGTTCTCGGGATTAGTACGAAAACAGGCTATCGACTTTTGCGGGAAAAGAAAATTTGCTGTCTAAAGGTAGGCAGGGCGTATCGTATTCCAAAGGCACATCTTTTTACATATTTATGTATCGGCGGAGAAGAAACATCTATTTAATGAAGAATACAGCTTGGATTTTTTTGAGAAGCCAGTGAAGTTCTGTTATAATATAATTCAGGTACAGGTAGGTGTTTCTGCTTTATGGAAAGGAGTATTTACTATGGTAGCAGGACATCTTACTGAAAAGAAAGGTTACTATTACGCTGTATTGAATTATAAGGATTATACCGGAAAAAGGAAGTCAAAATGGGTATCTACGGGATTGCCCGTAAAAGGAAATAAAAGGCGAGCTGAAAAAATTCTGGCAGATATAAAACGTGATTTTGTTCCGGAAGAACCAAAGCGAATAGAGGCGAATATGTTATTTTCGGATTACATGGAAAGCTGGCTGAATATTATCAAGGGATCGGTTGCGGTTCCGACATATTCTTCTTATTCGGAAATCGTTAATAAAAACATAATACCTTACTTCCGAGAAAGAAAAATTACACTTCAAGGTTTAACGGCAAAAGATATTCAAGCGTTTTACCTTCATGAGCTGCAACGCGTCAGTGCCTCAACTGTCATTCATTATCATGCCAATATTCATAAAGCACTGAAATATGCTGTAAAGATTGATTTGATTGAGGTAAATCCGGCAGATAAGGTGGAACGCCCGAAAAGGAAGCAGTATGTAGGCAGCTTTTATGATGCGAATGAAATCAATGCACTTTTTGAAGCAGCGAAAGGAACGAAGTTGGAGTTGCCGATTCTTTTTGGTGCTTTCTATGGATTACGTCGCAGTGAGGCGGTTGGTCTGAAATGGGATGCGATTGATTTTGAGGAGAATACCATTGTGATACGGCATACGGTTACGCAATGTAATGTAGATGGTAAAAAAGTTATCGTTGCGTCTGATACCACGAAAACAAAATCCAGCAGGAGAACATTGCCGCTTGTCCCTTTTGTGAAGGAAAGACTTCTTGCATTAAAAGAGGAGCAGGCGGAAAATCGTCGTTTATGCGGACGAAGCTATATCAAAGAATATCTGGGATATGTCTGTGTAAATGAAATTGGTGATTTAATCAAACCCGGTTATGTGACGCAGAGTTTTCCGAAATTGCTGAAAGCAAACGGGTTTAGGCATATCCGTTTTCATGATCTCAGGCATAGCTGTGCGTCGTTGCTTTTGAAAAACGGTGTTCCTATGAAACAGATTCAAGAGTGGCTTGGTCATAGCGATTTTTCAACCACAGCAAACATTTATGCACATCTGGATTGCAGTTCCAAACTGATTTCGGCTGATGCAATGCTGAATGGTTTGGGAATGGATTCTAAATAAAAAAGCCAGCAGTCAAAAATCAACTACTGACTTATTCCTACGGAGACGGTGGGATTCGAACCCACGGACCCTGACGGATCAAACGATTTCGAGTCGTTCTCGTTATGACCACTTCGATACGTCTCCACATTTATCTCAACATCAGAACCTCGGAAAAAGGAGAGAACTGAGGGAGAGAACAGCAAAAAATATTAAGTTAATCATACCCTAAAAACCCAGTAAAATCAATGGTTTTCATGCAAGAGAGTACCAAAAGGAGCAGTTGTTTTCGAGACCAGTCCCTTCAGCCACTTGGGTACATCTCCAAAGGTTATCTTAAACAGTATAGCAGAAGAAGGAAGAAAATGCAACGTCTGTATACAGAGAAGTGTTCTTTGATTGAAAAAGCGCGGCGCGCATGATATCATTTGAAGAATGAGAGGAGGAGAAAACGCATGGAATCCATCGGTTTATATATTCATATCCCTTTTTGCAGACAAAAGTGCCTTTACTGTGATTTTCCCTCGTGGGCAGGAAGAGAAGGACAGATGCAGATGTATGTAGATGCGCTGACGGCAGAAATCCGAGCGCAGGGCAAGCGGTATGAAAATCGCGAGGTTGTTTCGGTATTTTTTGGCGGCGGAACGCCAACAGCACTGGAAATTCCTATGCTGGCACAGCTGATGCAGGCGATTTGGGAAAGCTTTCGGGTTACGGCAGATGCGGAGCTGACAACGGAGGCGAACCCGGGAACGCTGAGCTATGAAATGGCGGCGGCGTTGAAGAAAATGGGCTTTAACCGCCTGAGCATGGGTGTGCAGGCATGGCAGAATTCCATTCTGCACAGGCTGGGCAGAATACACACGATAGAGGAATTTCTGGAAAATTATCATGCGGTGCGGCAGGCTGGCTTTGAGAATGTGAATGTGGATTTGATGTTTGCATTGCCGGGACAAAGCATGGCACAATGGCAGGAAACAGTGCGGCAGATTGCGGCATTGAAGCCGGAGCATATTTCCGCTTACAGCCTGATTATAGAGGAAGGTACGCCGTTTTATGAAAGCTACCGCGCCGGAAAGCTGGAATTGGTATCGGAGGAGATGGACAGAGAAATGTACCACTGGACAGTGGACACCCTTGCGGAGTGGGGGTATGGACAGTATGAAATTTCCAATTTCGCAAAGGTGGGCAGACAGAGCCGCCACAATCGCATTTACTGGCAGGCGGAGGAATACCTTGGGATGGGCTTGGGCGCACATTCTTATATGGATGGAAAACGCTTTCACAACAGCTATGATTTGCAAAAATATATTTCTGCGAAAGGAGATACTTCCTTATTAAGAGAGGATACAGAGTTGATTACAGAAACGGATGCATTGGCGGAATTTATGTTTCTGGGGCTGCGGCTGACGGAGGGCGTTTCGTTTGTGCGATTCCGACAGCGATTCGGGAAGGAAATGGACACCGTTTATGGGAAGGAATTACAGGAGCTGGCAGAGCTGGGGCTGCTTTTGCGCGACGAAAGCGGTGTGCGGCTGAGCAGAAGGGGGATTGATGTGAGCAATGCGGTGTTTGAGCGGTTCCTTTTATGAAAGAATATGAATGAATTGTAAACATTTTCAAAAATCATAAAAATTTTTAGATTAGCACTTGACATCTTCGGTGGCTAGTGCTATCTTTATATACAGAAGTTAGCACTCAAGTTAAACGAGTGCTAATAAAAGAAAAAGGAGGCGACGGTATGGCATTAAGTGACAGAAAGATACAGATTTTGCAGGCCATTATCAATGATTACATTGAAACGGCGGAGCCCGTCGGTTCCAGAACCATTGCAAAGAAATATAACTTAGGTATCAGCTCTGCAACGATTCGGAATGAAATGAGCGATCTGGAGGAAATGGGGCTGATTTTACAGCCGCACGCATCCAGCGGCAGAATTCCTTCCGATATGGGCTACAGGCTCTATGTAGACCATCTGATGCAGCAGAAGGAGCTGAAGCCGGAGGAAAAGAAATATCTGCAAAGTGTGGTCGCGCGAGATATCAATCAGATTGACTATCTGATGGAGGAATCTGCAAAGGCTTTGTCCCTGCTGACAAATTACACGACCTTTGTTTCGGAGCCTGTCGGGCAGAGAACGAGAATCAAACAGATTCGCCTGCTCCCGTTTGACAGCAGCTCCGTGCTGCTCATCATTGCAACGGGTGACAACTTCATTAAGAACCATGTCATCAAGATGGACAGCGCACCAACGGAGGAAAAAATCTTCTATATGGGCTGTTGCCTGAACAATGTGCTGCAGGGCTGCGCGCTGAATGAAATCGATGGCGTGGTGGTCAGCAAGCTGCAGGCAGAGCTGAAGGAGTATCAGGAATTATTGCAGCCGATTCTCAAAGCAATTGAAATTACGATGCGGTCGGCGGAAAAGGTACAGGTTCACATGAGCGGTGCCAAGAATATGCTGGCGTTCCCCGAATTTTCGGATATCCAGAAAGCAAAATCTCTGATTCAGACCTTGGAGGAAAAGGATCAGCTGGTAACAATGCTGAAGGAAAGCTCCGGCAATGATATCCAGATTATGATCGGCAGTGAGAACAGCGTGCAGGGCATGCAGGATTGCAGTGTAATCACAGCGACGTATAAAATGGGGGATAATACAAGAGGTACCATTGGCATTGTTGGCCCAACCCGAATGGATTATTCACAGGTTATTTCCGTATTGAATGGAATGGTGCAGAGCATTGAAAAAGTATTGCGGAATCTATCCGATGGGAACCATAAAAATACTTAGAAATGAGGGAACAACGTGGAAGAAATGAAAAAAGACGAAGCTCTGGAGGAACAGCAGACGACGGCAGAAGCAGCAGAAGCTACGGAAGCTGAGGCAGTTCAGGCGGAAGAGATTCCGGATGCTGTGGATGAAACGGCAGAAAAAATCGCGAAGCTGGAACAGCAGGCTGCGGATAATCTGGACAAATATCAAAGAACACTGGCGGAATTTGATAACTTCCGCAAGCGTACAATAAAAGAAAAAGCCGTGATGTATGATGACGGCGTAAGAAGTACCATTGAAAAGCTTCTGACAGTTATCGACAATTTGGAGCGTGCCGTTGCGGTGCAGGAAGGAAAGGTCGATGCGGACGATGCTTTCTTCAAGGGCGTGAAAATGACTCTGGTGCAGTTCCGGGAAATCCTGCACAGCATGGGCGTGGAGGAAATCAAGGCACTGGGCGAGAAATTCGACCCCAACCTGCACGCGGCAGTTGCGCATGAGGATGACGAAAGCTATGGTGAAAACGAAGTCATTCTGGAAATGCTGAAGGGCTATAAGTATAAAGATAAGGTGATTCGCCACAGTATGGTTAAGGTGGCAAACTGAGTACAAAATAAAAACGAACAATGTTCTTTTAGGAGGAATTGATTATGGGAAAAATTATTGGTATTGACTTAGGTACAACAAACTCTTGTGTAGCAGTAATGGAAGGCGGTCAGCCTGTTGTTATCGTAAACAGCGACGGTGCAAGAACGACACCCTCTGTTGTCGGCTTTGCAAAAAACGGCGAAAGACTGATTGGTGAAACAGCAAAACGTCAGGCAATTACAAACCCTGACAACACTATTTCTTCCATCAAGAGCCACATGGGTGAAAATTATAAGGTAAACATTGAAGGTAAGGCATATTCTCCTCAGGAAATCTCTGCTATGATTCTGCAGAAGCTGAAAGCAGACGCAGAGGCTTATCTGGGCGAAACCGTAACAGAGGCAGTTATCACTGTTCCTGCTTACTTCAATGACTCTCAGAGACAGGCAACAAAGGATGCCGGCAAAATTGCAGGTCTGGATGTAAAGCGTATCATCAACGAACCCACATCCGCAGCACTGGCATACGGTCTGGATAACGAAAACGAACAGAAAATCATGGTTTATGACCTGGGCGGCGGTACCTTCGACGTTTCCATCATCGAAATCGGCGACGGTGTTATCGAGGTTCTGGCTACAAATGGTAACACACATCTGGGCGGCGATGATTTCGACCAGAGAGTGATTAACTTCCTGGTAGATGAATTCAAGAAAGCAGAAGGCATGGATTTGTCTAAGGATAAAATGGCAATGCAGAGATTGAAAGAAGCAGCGGAAAAGGCGAAAAAGGAGCTGTCCACAGTAACCTCCACAAACATCAATCTGCCTTTCATCACAATGAATCAGGATGGCCCGAAGCATCTGGATATCACACTGACAAGAGCAAAATTTGACGAACTGACACATGATCTGGTAGAAAGCACCATGGGTCCCGTAAAACAGGCACTGGCTGATGCAGGTCTGTCCACAGGCGAAATCGATAAGGTTCTGCTGGTTGGCGGTTCCACAAGAATCCCCGCCGTACAGGATGCAGTAAAGAAATACACAGGCAAGGAGCCCTTCAAGGGCATTAACCCCGATGAATGTGTTGCAGTCGGTGCAGCAATTCAGGGTGGTAAGATGGCAGGCGATGAGGGCGCAGGCTCTATCCTGCTGCTGGATGTAACGCCTCTGTCTCTGGGTATTGAAACTCTGGGCGGCGTTGCAACAAAGCTGATTGACAGAAACACAACCATCCCCACAAATAAAAAACAGATCTTCTCTACCGCAGAGGATAACCAGACAGCTGTTGATATCCATGTTGTACAGGGGGAAAGACCTCTGGCAAAGGATAACAAGACACTGGGTCAGTTCAAGCTGGACGGTATCGCTCCCGCAAGAAGAGGTGTGCCTCAGATTGAAGTAACCTTCGATATCGATGCAAACGGTATTGTAAACGTATCTGCTAAGGATTTGGGTACAGGCAAGGAACAGAAAATCACAATCACAGCAGGCTCTAACCTGAGTGAGGATGAAATCGATAAGGCTGTCAAAGAGGCAGAGCAGTTCGCAGAAGCCGACAGAAAGAGAAAAGAAGCAATCGATGCGAAAAACGAAGCAGACTCTCTGATTTTCCAGACAGAAAAGGCAATCGAAGAGCTGGGCGATAAGCTGGACGGTGCTGATAAATCCACAGTAGAAGCAGAGCTGACAAAGCTGAAAGATATGGTAAAGGATTTGGCACCCGAAACAATGACAGATACAGATACAGAAAATGTAAAGGCTGCAACAGAAAGCCTGAAGCAGGAATTCTACAAGCTTTCCGAAAAGCTGTATCAGCAGGCACAGGCTGCACAGGGCGAAGCTGCACAGGGCGGCGACTCCGATGTGGTAGACGGTGACGGGAAAGAAATCTAATTGACAGAAATAAACAAAAAGCAAGGGTGCCTACCGACAGGGCAGGGCATCCTGCTTTGCTGTTAAGATAGCATAGGGGAAGATCCCCGGCAAGGTGGTGAGTGAGTTGGCAAATAAAAGAGATTATTATGAGGTACTGGGCGTAAAGAAGGATGCCACAGATGCGGAGCTGAAAAAGGCTTACCGTAAGATGGCAGTAAAATACCATCCTGACCAGAATCCCGGGGATAAAGATGCAGAAGAAAAATTCAAGGAAGTCAACGAAGCGTATGAGGTTCTGAGTGACAGCCAGAAGCGTGCGCAGTATGATCAGTTTGGTCATGCAGCCTTTGAACAGGGCGGCATGGGCGGCGGTGGCGGCTTCTATAGCGGCCAAGGCTTTGATATGGGCGATTTGGGTGATATCTTCGGCAGTATGTTCGGCTTCGGCGGCTTTGGCGGCGGCGGAGCGAAAAGAAACGGCCCCAGACGCGGGAAGGATGTAAACGTAAGCATCCAGCTGACCTTTGAGGAGGCAGTTTTTGGCTGCAAAAAAGAAATTTCCATTGCAATTTATGATGAATGTGAAACCTGCCATGGTACAGGCGCGAAGGCAGGTAGTCATCCCGAAAGCTGCCCGACCTGTCACGGGACAGGGCAGGAGAGAGTGATGCAGCAGTCCATGTTTGGCTCTGTAACCTCCGTAAGAACCTGTTCCAAGTGCGGCGGTACGGGTAAAGTTGTGAAGGATCCCTGCAATACCTGCCATGGCAGCGGCAAGGTGCGTAAAACAAAGAAATACGAGGTTAACGTACCAAAGGGTATTGATAACGGGCAGACCATTCGTCTGGCAGGCAAGGGCGAAATCGGTGAAAACGGCGGCGGCTACGGCGATTTGCTCGTAACGGTTTATGTACAGCCGAACCGTGTATTTGTGCGTAAGGGCTATGATATTTATTGTGATGTACCCATTACCTTCGTGCAGGCGGCACTGGGCGGTGAAATCACGATTAAGACCATTGATGGTGAGGAGAAATATACCGTCAAACCCGGTACACAGCCCGATACAGTTGTAACCCTGCGTGGCGTGGGTGTGCCGAATCTGAGAAATCCTAAGGTAAGAGGGAATCAGATTGTAACGCTGAAGGTAAAAATCCCTACAGATATGAGCGAAAGACAGAAGGATTTGTTGCGTCAATTCTATGGGGAGGCACCTAAGGCAGCGACAGAAGCAGAGGCTCCTAAGGAGGAGAAAAAATCCTTTTCCAAAAAAATGAAGGACTTCTTTAAAGAAGATTAAGAGAAAAGCAATCAAACAGTTCCCCTGTTCCGAAAAAGGAATAGGGGGCTTTTTTTGTGCAGAGTTGCGGTGGTTTGTGGTTGTAATTCGCTTTTCAAAGTGATATGATAATACGATAACCTGATGAAAAAAGAAGATGAAAAAATTGGGGGAAGTGGGTATGACAGGGCTTTTGTTAAGGCTTTTTGTAAAAAATTATACGGATGTGGAGAATACGCAGGTGCGTACCGATGTAGGTAAGCTGGCGGGTGTGGTCGGCATTTTCTGCAATGGGCTTCTGTTTTTCGGCAAGCTTGTGGCAGGGCTTCTGTCTGGCTCGGTTGCGATTGTTGCCGATGCGGTGAATAACCTTTCGGATGCATCCTCCTCTGTGGTGACGCTCCTTGGCTTTCGTCTGGCACAGCAGCCTGCGGACGCAGACCATCCCTATGGACACGCCAGATATGAATATCTTTCGGGGCTGATGGTGGCAGTGCTGATTCTGGTTATCGGCGTGGAGCTGGTGAAATCCTCCGTGGAAAAGATCATTCATCCGGAGACAGTGGATTTCTCTGCGCTGACAGTTGTCATTCTGGTTGGCTCTATTTTGGTAAAGCTGTGGATGTCCTTCTTTTTCGGTAGCCTGGGGAAACGGATTCACTCTCTTACCCTGGAGGCAACCGCGGTGGATAGCCGCAATGACGTAATTACAACGGCGGCGGTTCTGCTGGGGTGTTTCGTGGGATTTCTGTTCCGCATTAAGATTGACGGTTACATTGGTCTGCTGGTTGCGGTGTTCATTCTCCATTCTGGTGTGAATATCGTAAAAGAAACGATTTCTCCGCTGCTTGGTGAACAGGCGCAGCCGGATTTAATTGAGAAAATCAAGGAACTGGTGACAGCACCGGACGAAATTCTGGGTGTGCATGATTTGCTGATTCATGATTATGGCCCGGGGAAATGCTTTGCTTCGATTCATGCAGAGGTCAATGCGGATTTGTACTCTCTGGAGGGGCACGACATCATTGATGAGTTAGAAAGCAGGGCTTTGCGGGAGTTGAATGTCCATTTGGTGATTCATTATGATCCCATTTTGGTGAATGATGCGGAATGGAATGAAATGCGGCAGGTGACACAGGAGATTATCCATGAAATTGACCCTGCGGTGACGATGCACTGCTTCCGCATCGTCGGCGGCAAGGAGCAGAAAAATCTGGTGTTCGACCTGATGGTGCCTTATGAAGCGAAGCGCCCGAATGAGGAATTGAAGCAGGAAATTGATCGGAAGCTTCGGGAAAGAAATATAAAATATGGAACCGTCATTCGGTTTGATGGGAAGGAATAAAGGAAAAGAGATAGAACGTTTTTGTTCTATCTCTTTTCCTTATAGCTTATCTTCCTTTTTCAGATATGCCAGAAAGCCCTCCAGACCCTCTATAATGTCATGATATGTGATATAAAAATCTCCTGTATACCAAGGGTCGGCAATATCTCTGGGGCGACAGCTGAAATCCAGCAGACGACAAACCTTATGGTCGGGGTCCTCCTTGATCTGCCGCATTAAATTGGGAATGTTGTACCGCTCCGCAACCAGAAGATAGTCATAGGCGGCATAATCCTCCTTCGTTACCTGCCTTGCGTGGTGCATATTGCAGGAAATGCCGACAGATGCCAACTTGCGTTTTGCCGGGGGATAGACTCCGTTGCCGATTTCCTCGCGACTCGTTGCGGCGGATGCAATATGGAATTGAGCGGAAAGTCCGCGTTTTTCTACCATGTCGCGGAAAAGATATTCCGCCATGGGGGAACGGCAGATGTTGCCGTGGCAAATAAAAAGTACCTTTATCATTATCAAAACTCCTTCAAAAATAACGTATTATGACGCACTTTGCCGCGATATGCCATCGTATTTATTGGCCTCTGTACTACCGCTGACTGGTACAGAAATGGCCAAATAGGGCAAAATGCTTCAAAGTGTAGACGTCAAAAGTAGTAAAAAGGTAGTAAAGTAGTCAGTGTTTTACTACCATCAGTTTGGAACAACCAGGCCTTTCTTCAATCCCAGATGGTTGCCTATTTGTATTGCCAACTCTTCAAGCTGCGCATATATAGATTCCTTTACAACCTTATATTCTGTTCCAAGGATATGTTCTGTTAATCCAAACATGATATCGTCATGTACCAAATCCTTATTTTTCAGAGCAACTCCCAGTTTGTAATGCGCCATTGCATTTCTAAACTTATCATTCTTCCATTGGCCATCTAGAATAAAGCAGGTACCCAACTTATCATTAATTTGAGGAATAACGTTAAGTAATGAATAATACAGCAAATATGCGAATCGCAATTTAGCAGGCATCTCTTCTTTTATCCATCGACCAATGCAAAATATCAAAAAATTGATCTGGCATAGTATCGAGAAAAGTACAAACCTATCACTAAAATCATTACCCACTGGAGATTTAACAAATCCTCCGTAATCACGCACATCAAATTTTAATGAGTCATCTACCTGATACTCTTTTAATGCATCAAATAAAGCAATGTATCCACCACCAATTTCAGCCATAGATTTTACATATTCACCGTTATTCCCATCATATTGAAAGAAAGGCGAATAATATTTGCATAATATCGTATTCCCACACAGTGTCCCATTCACAGTATCAACACCATAAATATCATATAGATGTAGCTTTTGGGCTATCGGTTTACATATGCTTCCAAAATAGTGATCGCTTTCAGAATACGCTTGTTCTAACAGATCGTATATCGTATTGTAATCTTGCTGCCACAGCTTAACGCTAGTTCTAATTTGCTCATAAAACTTTTCTTCATCCTTGGTGAACTGTGGAATTGGCAGCTTATTTTTACAAGAATTATTTACAGCCTTTACCCAGTCTTCTGCCCCATCAACAACAACTCCGAGGTATGGTAATAAGGATGGTATATAGTTAGATTTGTTAGGATCGATTTGTCGTATCACTGTATATAAAAATCTCAAATCGCTTTGGATCATAGATCTAGCAGCCTGCTGAACTTGATTTAAAGACGAAAAGTCTATCAAAAAATCACCTCTTTTTATTCATTTGTTTTTTCTCGACAGACAAACAGAATCATATACATATTATCATGATTTTACGTTTTTCTCCACAGAAAAAAGCACCCAAGCATCGCTGCCTGAGTGCTGTCAATCTTGTCTGGTTATACTACTCGGAACTGTTTCTGGGTAACTGGCTTCTCGCCTGTGGTCTTGGCTACTTCTGCCCTTGCTGCGTTCAGTTCTTCCATTCGGATCATCTCATCCTGTGCATCCTCCAATCCCAAATGCGTATAGGTGTTCATGGTAACTCCGATATCGCTGTGGCCCATAAGATACTGTAAGGTCTTTGGATTCATCCCGGCCTTGGCCATATTCGAGCAGTAGGTATGGCGGCATACATGTGATGTGATCTTTGGCATCTGCACACGGTAGATCTCGTTGTATCTGTTGACCATGTGGCGGAAGCGGTGCTCCCAGTGAAGGGCTACTTCCGGAAGATCGTTCTTGTCGAGATACAGGAAGCCACTGTAGCCTCCTACCATCTTCTCGATTTTAGGCTTTGGCCTATCTTCGATGATGGCCCGGAACATCATGGCCACATCCTCTGTAATCGGAAGTTTTCTGGTTCCTGCTCTGGTCTTGGTAGGCTCGATGATGAGCTCCATGTTGGACATGCGCTGAAGCTGGTGGTCGATATTGACTACATTGTGTTCGAAGTCGATATCCTTAATGGTAAGACCGCAGAACTCGGAAATTCGCATTCCGGTGTGGAAAAGGATGTAGACTGCCTCGTAGTACTTGCAGTACACATTATCGTCATGTACAAACTTGAGGAACTTCCTCATCTGGTCCTTGGTAATTGCCTCCCTGGTCACGCTGTCGTTGACCACAACCCCGGCAAGCTCGAAACCGAATGGATTCTTTACCAAAAGGTCATCGTCCACTGCCATCTGGAAAGCAGGTCTGAGCACACCACGCACCGACTTGATAGTGCTGTGTCGTTTGCCATCCGATTGCATCTTTATCAGGAACAGTTTTGCATCGGAGGTCTTAACCTCCTTGATTCGCTTCCTGCTGAATTCTTCCTTGGCCAGCAGATTCTTAATGGTTCCGTAATTCTGCTTGGTGCTGGGCTTTACTCCGGTTTTGGTGGAAAGATATCGTTCCACCAATTCCATAACCGTCATATTCCTACAAGTCGGATCAAGCATCTGCTCGATATCTCTTCCGATTGCTTTTTCCATCTCCCTAAGTGAAGGAGTTGGCTTTTTGCCTTCTGGCATCTTGTCAGTCGGTTCCAATCGCCAACTGTAGACGAAGTGTGGTATGCCATCGATACTGTATTTAAACTGGTATTTTCCATCGGGTCTCTGGGATTCTCCCCTTCGCAGGACTCGGTTCTTCTTATCTCTACGCTTCCCGTTTACGAGGTTTGCCATTCTTCAACGCCTCCTTTATCTGTGGATTTTTTCTAAGGTACTTCTCGAACTCGGCCCGGATGATCAGTTTCCTCTGCCCGTAAAAAGCAAGGAACTGTGCCGCCTCCTTGGTGGCAAGCAGTCGGAAGAACTTCCTTCTGCTAAGGTTATAGAAGGCAGCAGCTTCATCCTGATTCATGAAATCCTTCTCAGTCACATTCTTCTTCATTTGCGAATATCCTTCCTCTGTTGCTAACGAGGCAGCTTGTGATGTACTCCTCGAACTTTTCTCTGATGATGAGGTAGCGGTTTCCCATGACGATTGCAAATTCATCGGTGTGGCTCTCAGCCAGTCTACGGAGTGCCTTGCTGCCGATGTTGAAGTATTCGGTAGCCTCCTTTATCGTCAGCATGTATTTTTCTCCCGGTGCAAGCTGTACCTTGCAGCCGCTACCTGTTCTGTATCTTCCTTCCATAAAATCTGCTTCCTTTCTTATAAGTAGTGACTTCTTGGGTCATGGTATTAGTCACTCTGAAGGCCCGTAAAGTCAACTACTTATGGCGGATGAAAGAAAACTAAATCTCCGAACTTTCTTCGATAAATCGCTCGAATTTTGTGCGATTTATGAGGAACCTGTTACCGCTTACCACAGCGAATCTGCCAAGGTTATCCTCTGCCAGTCTGCGCATCTTCTTGATGCCAATGTTAAAGTAGCCTGCTGCTTCCTTGCATGTAAGAAGATACTTCTCACCAACAGGAAGCTTTTCATTGCTCTCTGTAATCATGATCTTATTCTCCTTCCGACAAGGTGGCCACACAGCTCGGCTCCTTTGTACTGCTTTTTCTCCGATTGTCCTTATTACCTTAGATGCTGTGAAACTTAAGAATAGATAGTGTTATGTGGTGACAACACTGACCAGGGGCGGGTCAAATCTCTACGACTGGCCCTCCCCGGCAACGGTGCTGCCCCTTCACGCGCAAAAAATGCGAATTCAAACAGGGTATTACCCCCTCTGGGCTTATGCTCCGATCTGAAGCACCTTGACAGCCTCCGGACGGATCAGCTTTCCATCAAGGAATTCCAGTGCCAGATAGCCTACCTGATCGTGGATAGCGAACTTCTCTGTCAGTGTTCTAAGGCTGACCGGACTTCTGCTGATGAACCAGTAGTAACTGAAATCTCCGAAGGCAATCGCCTTCTTACCAGCCTCCGCATCAGGCATGAATTCGGAGATCTGGACTGGCTTTCCAAGAATGGTATCGTTGTTGTGGTTCCAGATGTAATTTCCATCGGCATCCTTGATCTTGCGGAGTGCAAGTGCTGTCTTATCGTTCATGAGCCATGTACCATGCTTGCGGTACTCCGGTTTCACTGAAAAGTACAGTTCCACTACGTCATCATAGGAAAGTTCAGATGTAGTTTTTCCGACTTCAGCTCCATCGTTTTCATGGAGAATACCCACAGGCTCGGATACGCCATTGCCAGTGATACAGGCTTTCTCCTCGGCTCTACCGAAGTTCTTAGCCAGACGTTTTACCAGATAGCCCTCGATGTCGAAAGCTGCGTCTCTGACAAAATCTTCATCCATCTTGAGGAAGACTGCTGCCTTATGGAAATCTACAGTATTAATATTGAACTCGTCTGCATCCTCATAGATTGGAATTTCCTCGCCTTCCGGGATAAAGGTAGCAAGATCATCGCTATCTTTTGCAAAGATACGATAGCTGTGTCCATAGGCACTGATGAATGTGCCCATGGTACGGAAGATGCTCTCCTGATCAATTGCCTTGTCTAATCTGGCCGAAGATGCAGTAGGAAGTGTATAAGTTCCATTGGAAGTGTTATAGCCTCTGCTGAGGTAGTCCTGCTTCCCTGTGTTTTTGCGTACCATATCCCAGAACTGTCCATGGTATTCTGGCTGTGCAGTTGGAAGTGTATAATTCACCATAATGTAATTCCTCCTTATTTATTGCAGTGTTTGCAAGTGTAGAGTCCAAGCTCTGTGTAGCTGTTCTGACGGGTAACCTGCTTCATATCATGTCCACAGCGAGGGCATTTCACATCGTAAGCAAGAGCCTCCTCCTGGGTGTGGTTATCTCTCGCATGAAGGCGGTAATACTTCTGCATCTTGCCATGCTCATTACGATGTAACTCATCGGTAAGATACAGTTTGCACATTCTCTCGCAGTATTCCTTAGAGTAATAGCTGTTCTGTGGGGTAAGCTGGTTTCTGTCTGTTTTGTTCAGTCTCATTAAAGGGTAATTCATAAATTTAATCCTCCTAATTCTTAATCATTGGCTCTGCATCTATCGCACACGTACAGGCCGAGTTTATGGTTGTTCAGTGGACCGCAGACCTGCTTGAGTGCAGTTCCGCAAACAGGGCAGCGGATTTCAAATTCTCCGCTCAGGCGATCCGGATCACAGTTGTTGGAGATCAGCCTAAAATAGTGTGGCATATATTCCTGCAGATACAGGGAATGTGAGTTTTTCACCATACTCTCATCCATGGCTGCGAACAGTGGAACCTTTACGGTCCCATCTGTATCCGCATCCACCAGAGGGTGATACTTGATGTGTTCCATGGTTACACCACCTTCCCATCAAGGTCTACGAAGCGTCCCTTGCAGTAGGCCATGGCCTCATCGTAAGTTTTGAAGAAAAGACTGGAAAAACCATAATCCACTCTCCAGAACGGATAGTCCGAATCATTGCTCTGTGATACAGCCACAGGCTTTCCATCCTGTTTCTGCAGGAGCATCTTGCACTCAAACTTACCATGAGAAAACATTGTTCTATCCTTAGGTGAAAACTTAGGTTTTGTTCCATAAAAGATTTTGTGAAACATATTGATTCCTCCCTTCTTGAATCATTAGATATTATGTTCTGGGTAGCAGTATAGGTAGCAGCTATTTCTGGTACTGCTACCCGGAAATATGTTGATTTTCCGGGCTTTTCTGACCTTGGGTAGCAGCAGGTAGCAAGAATCACAATTTCTTTTTTATAATTCTTACTAATCCTTATTTCATATATGAATTAAACATATTTTGTTTTTTCCACTTAGAAAAAAGAATTACTGCTACCTACTGCTACCCATACCCGTTTTTCCTTGTATTTCCGGGCTTTTTGCGAGTAGCAGTATGAAAATTGTGGTGCTACCCACTGCTACCTATTGCTACCCCAACTGCTACCCGTCAAGGAAATCAGAACCATCGTAACCATACTCACGTTGGTACATTTCCTTGGCCTCCTGTGATAAGGAATAGTTCCTGTAATAGGAATTTCCTTTCTGACGGGTAATGAGCTCAGTAGTTGTGGTTCCAAGATGATCAGCAAGCTGCTCCCGGAACTCCTTTGCAGTTTTGGCATAGCCATTGTTGTTTTCCTTGCACCATGCCTGATACACTTTGTAAATCCTTCCGGTTGTACAATAGCGGTTGATTTTCCCGTCTTCCCATGGTCCCATGCACTCTTTGAAGAAAGAGATTACAGTGCTGTTGGTACACTGGTATTCTTCACGGGCCAGAGCAACACTCTTTGGTTCCGAGAAGCGGTAGCCATTGGCGATTACAGTCCTTAATGCCATGACTGCTTTATATATGATGCCATCGCGTTCTGCGTACATCTTGTCAAGGAGCTGTTTGTCCTGCTGGGCTCTTGGGATGACATTCGGACAGTTCACTACCATGATGCGGTCATATACCCACTGCCCGTCATCGCCTCCAAACTTTGGCAGCTTGTTCATGCAAAACCAGAGAAGGCCATTATAGGTAGTTTCAAAGCTCTGGAGTCCTTTGAACTCCACCTGCACACTGTCACCACCAGTGAGCATTTTAAAGGTTTTCAATTCTCCGACTGAAAGGAAGCTCATATCAGAACTGCCTGCTAATCGGGTACCGTATATACTTCCGGTTCCAAAACGGGCCTCGATATCTTTTAAATCGATACCGATGTAGTTTCCTTTTCCAAGAAGCCTCTCAACCAGACTCTTGAGCTGGGATTTTCCGGTATCTCCATTACCGACCGTGAATAAGGCTTTTTTCATACGCCAGCCTTTAAGGTTGGAGATACATACTCCAATCCATTCCAGAAGGAGCTGCTTGATTTCCTCATCCCCATCTGTCAAGGTATGAAGATAGGCATCGAATACTGGTGTGGGCTTGTCCTCGCCAGTCCAGTCACATGGTATCTGTATGGTTGACAGCACTTCCGGGCTATGCTCACGGAGATCTGGTTCCTCACCATTGAGATACAGAAGTCCATTCTGGAAGTTGATGATATTCTCATTGGAGTCCATGGCTTCCTGCCCTACATAATTAAGGTCGGTATTGATATGAGCCAAGGCTTCACTGATCTGCCCCATCTTCACTAGTTCCAAGTCGTAGTCAGCTACAAGCTGCTTGATAAGTCCCATCATCATGTTGTCGGCATAATAGCGGTAACAGCCATCTTCATAGACATATTTCAGAGTGGCCTGTTTTCCGTTGTCGCGGACCAGAACGTAGTCGATGGTATCCCTTACCGCCTGTGCTAACAGAGGCACGCTAACTACCGGGCCTTTATCTGTCATCTTGATGAAGGATGGGTGCGGCATCTGGCTGTAATGGTAGTTACCCCTACAGGCTTCGATGCCTTTTTCAATTGTCATGGTACGGTAATCATCTCGTTCCCATTTCTCACGGTACAAGGCCGACTCTCGGAATATCTCATCGATTGCTTCCGGATCAGGACCTACTCGAAATGCAATCAAGGCACAGAGTGCACAATCCGCTTCCGACTGACTGCCGTAGGAACTGAAATCCCCGTTATCGAACAGAGCGATGAATTTCTGATTATTCTTCTGCTTACGAAGATCACAGATGATATCGAAGGTTTCTCTGTCCCCGTCGCGCTTTGCGCTATACTTCACCTTTGGTTTCCTGCGCATCTCCTTATCCAAAGTGGTAAGAACCGCCTCGGTGCAATCCGCGAGTTCCAGATCTTCGATGATATCCCCGGTGAAAGTCGCATAACGGTTTGTCAGACCTCCGATATAAAGCTCCAGATCAATCTTGGAATTTTTCTGATAAAATTCCTGATTAATAACGTTATGCTGTTTTTTCTCATCATAATGAGTTGGGAGCTTGGAAATATCACAGTAGCCAAGCATGTGAAATCCATTCCCGCTTGGTGACTTCTCAGTATAAGTACGGAACCTTGCCCGGAGCAGCTTTACCAATGGAGATTCCATATCTACGTGGTCCTTATCTAATAAGAAGAAACCATCAGGAAGAACAAGACCAATTCCATCGGCATGGATCTTATCCTTTGCGGTTACAGCTTCTTCATAAAGGACCAGCGTATGTTTGTATTTTTCGTCTGTTCCAGAAGGGCCGCCTGCAGCAGAGATTGGTACTTTTGTGATTTTTCCTTTTTTCCACTGCTTTACCCACAGTAACCAGATTGGCATTGCCTTTAGATCTTCGATTCGGTACACTTCCTGACACCTCCTTCCTTAGTGTTTGTGCGTTCATTATTTCTGTGATTCACGAAGAAGCCATTCTCTGTAGGCTTCGATCGGAATAAGAATTCTGTTTCCAATATGAATGACCGGAAATCCGGGTTTCTTTACCAGCTTGTATGCGCTTGGGATACTAATGCCAAGGGAGCTGGCGAGTTCTGGAACATTCATGGTTGCCTCTACAGTCTTCATGCGATATCCTCCTTTCCCTGATTTTTGGACAAAAAAAGACCATTGGGTCATGTTTGGCATTCTTTTGGCACATTTGACTCAATGGTTGTCTATAAATTATCTATAAAATTGTCTTAGATTGTCGTTGATTCCCGGTCATCGGAGCCGGGCCTCCATGAATATTTCTGAGATGTTCATGTGTATATGATACTACACTCAAATAATCATGTCAACACATTTTCTCACGTTATGTATGGTTTTGTATAATATTCTATAAATGATTATATTGTAAATTCTAACGTTATGTAGTACTATTCAAGAAATGGAGGTATTGATATGGATTACGCTACTAGAATAAAGGAATTGAGAAAAGCAAATGGATATACGCAGATCACTCTGGCAGAGGCCCTTGGCGTTTCTAAAGGAACTGTGGCCATGTGGGAAACCCGAAAGCGTGCTCCGGGATACGAAATTGTCAACCAGTTATCAGATATTTTTGATCGAAGGATAGATTACATCTTAGGGTATT
>OLQA01000561.1_pt1 | contig 35371 bp, 33 predicted proteins | sample 1673151 | NCBI WGS metagenome assembly OLQA01 (sample SAMEA3136760, study PRJEB25190) | human gut metagenome | biome: human gut; feature: human-associated habitat; material: faeces | place: Austria | collected 2013
GCGCGCTTCGATAGCTCGGTCGCGAGCTTCACGCGCTGCGCCTCGCCGCCCGAGAGCGTGGTGGAGGACTGTCCGAGCTTGATATACCCCAGTCCCACGTCGCGCAGCGTCTCGAGCTTGTTCGCCAGCTTCGGCAGGTCGCGGAAGAACTCCAGCGCCTCCTCCACCGTCATCTCCAGCACGTCCGCGATGCTCCTGCCCTTATAGTGGACCTCCAGCGTCTCGCGGTTGTAGCGTTTGCCCTTGCACACCTCGCAGGGAACGTAAATATCCGGCAGGAAGTGCATCTCGATCTTGAGCTGACCGTCGCCGCCGCAGGCCTCGCAGCGTCCGCCGCGCACGTTGAAGCTGAAGCGCCCCGCGTTGTAGCCCCTCGCCTTCGCGTCCGGCGTGGAGGCGAACAGGTCGCGGATGTCATTAAAGAGATTGGTATATGTCGCTGGGTTCGAGCGCGGCGTGCGCCCGATGGGGCTCTGGTCGATGCAGATGACCTTGTCCAGATTCTCCTCGCCCTCGATGGCATGGTGCTTTCCCGCGTGCGCCTTCATGCGGTTGAGGTCCGCGCCCAGCTTTTTGTAGATGATCTCGTTGACGAGCGAGCTTTTGCCGCTGCCGGAGACGCCTGTCACGCAGGTAAACGTCCCGAGCGGAACGCTCACGTCGATGTTCTTGAGGTTATTTTCCTGCGCCCCGCGCACGGTGAGGAGCTTGCCGTTCCCCGCGCGCCGCGTTTTCGGCGTTTCGATCTTCTTTTTCCCGCTCAGATACTGACCGGTCAGGCTCGCTTCGTTCGCCATGACCTCCGCCGGCGTGCCCGCCGCGACGACGCGCCCGCCATGGACGCCCGCCCCCGGGCCGATGTCCACGATATAATCCGCCGCGCGCATCGTGTCCTCGTCGTGCTCGACGACGATGAGCGTGTTGCCGAGGTCGCGCAGACGCTTGAGCGTCGCGAGCAGCTTGTCGTTGTCGCGCTGGTGCAGTCCGATGGACGGCTCGTCGAGGATATACAGCACCCCCATCAGGCTGCTGCCGATCTGCGTGGCAAGCCGGATGCGTTGGCTCTCGCCGCCGGAGAGCGTCGCGCTCGCGCGCGAAAGCGTCAGGTAGTCCAGACCGACCGACTGCAAAAAGCCGAGGCGGTTTTTGATCTCCTTCAAAATGCGCTCGCCGATACGCAGCTGCTGCTCGGTAAGCGCGAGGGAATCGACAAACGCGATCTCCTCCGTCACGCTCATGCGCGTGAACGCGTCGATGTCCATGCCGCCGACCGTCACCGCCAGCGACTCGCGCCGCAGCCTGCGGCCCTGACACGCGGGGCAGGGGCACTCGCTCATGCACTCCTCCAGCTCCGCGCGCACGCTCTCGCTCTGCGTCTCCTGATAGCGGCGTTCGAGGTTATTGACGATGCCCTCAAACGGCTGGTAGAGCACGCCCTTGCCGCGCGGCTGATCGTAGTGCAGCTCCAGTTTTTCGCCCTTCGTGCCGTAGAGGATCACGTCCATGACCTCCGGCGAGAGTTTTTCCACCGGCTCGCGCAGCGAGAAGTGATATTTCTTCGACAGCGCGTCGAAGTACATCCTCGAGATGCCGTCGCCGCGCACGTTGTTCCACCCCGACGCGCAGATAGCCCCATCGAGGATGGAGAGCGTCTTATTCGGAATGACCAGCTCCGGATCGACCTTGAGCTGGCTGCCGAGGCCCGTACAGGCTGGGCACGCGCCGAAGGGATTGTTGAACGAGAACATCCGCGGCGTCAGCTCCTCGATGGACACGCCGCAGTCCTCGCAGGCGTAGTTCTGCGAGAACAGAATATCCTGCTCGGGATTGAGCACGTTGATGAGCACCAGTCCGCCCGAGAGCGCCGCGGCAGTCTCCGCCGAGTCGCTCAGGCGATGCACCACATCGGGCTTTAGAATGAGGCGGTCCACCACGACCTCGATGCTGTGCTTGATGTTCTTTTCGAGCTTGATCTCCTCGCTCAGGTCGTACATACTCCCGTCCACGCGCACGCGGACGTAGCCGGACTTCCTTGCGTCCTCGAAAATTTTGGCGTACTCGCCCTTCTTTCCGCGGATGACCGGCGCCATCACCTGAATGCGCGTGCCCTCGCCCAGCGCCATCACCTGATCCACGATCTGGTCGATGGTCTGCTGCTTGATCTCTTTTCCGCAGTTCGGACAATGCGGCGTGCCGACCCGCGCCCAGAGAAGGCGCAGATAGTCGTAGATCTCCGTCACCGTGCCCACCGTCGAGCGCGGGTTCTGCGAGGTCGTTTTCTGGTCGATGGAGATGGCGGGGGAGAGGCCGTCGATGTAGTCCACGTCGGGCTTTTCCTTCTGCCCGAGAAACATCCGCGCGTAGGACGACAGGCTTTCCACATACCGCCGCTGTCCCTCGGCATAGATGGTGTCAAACGCCAGCGAGCTTTTTCCGCTGCCGGACAGTCCCGTGATGACGGTCAGCTTGTCGCGCGGGATGCTCACATCAATGTTCTTGAGATTGTTCTCCCGCGCGCCCTTGACAAAAATTTGATCCAACATGTAATATTGCTCCAAAATAATACGATTTGTAGTCAGTTTTCCACGATGATGTCCGCCGTCTCCGCGCGCACCAGTCCCATCAGGTCGGCGGGCTTGACCTCCACCTGATAACCGATCTTCCCCGCGGACACGATGACCGTCGGCAGGTTTTCCACCGAGCTGTGGAAAACCGTCGGAAACAGCTTCTTCATGCCCACCGGTGAGCAGCCGCCGTGAACGTAGCCCGTGAGCGGCAGCAGCTCCTTCTGGTGGAGCATCTCGATGCTCTTCTCGCCCACGGCGCGCGCCGCCTTTTTGAGATCAAGGCTCTCCGCCACGGGCACGTCGAACACATAATACTGCCCGCTCGCGCCCCGCGCCACCAGCGTCTTAAAGACCTGCGCGGGGTCGAAGCCCATGCTTTTCGCAACCGTCACGCCGTCCACCGCCACGCCCTCCTCGTGCGGATAGCTGTGCGCGGTATAAGCGATCTTCTTCTGCTCGAGCACACGCATCACATTTGTCTTTTCTTCCTTATTCTTTGCCATCGTCCTCTTCTCCCGTAATAAGCTCCCAGCGGTTATAGGCATTTTCGTCGTGATACTTTATTTGTATTTCCCGCATACTGATTGGCGTATGCGGCGTGCCATCCTTTTTGGGTGTTGCCAACCATTTTGCATGCGACTCCCGAATGGTTACCGCCACCTCCTCTGCCTGCATGATATAGTAGTCCGGCAGACTCTCTCCGTTCAGCCGGACAAACACATAAAAATCGGCCTTCGGTGTCTCATCCTTACTGCTCAGCAGCCATGATGCCTTTTCATACTGGGTTGTCTTGACTTGGATCGCGCAGCTTTTCCCCGCTTTGTTCACAGCCAAAATGTCAAAAGCATCTGTCCCTGCCATTGTGAGGGCCGCGACAACACCGCGCCGCGAAAGCTCCGCCGCGACAAAATATTCTCCCGCGCTTCCTGTCAAAACATTCATCTTGTTTTTTCTTTCCTTCGCCATATCCCTTCACCTCAATACATACACGCAGGCGAGGATGCACCCCAGCCCTAAAAATACCGTCAAGCTCATCGGCTCGCCGAAGGCGAGGATGCCCACGAACGACGCGACCACCGGCTCCAGACTCGCCAGAATGCTCGCCTTGCCGCTCTCGACCCTGGCAAGGCCGTTCGTATACAGCAGATACGGCAGCACTGTCGAAATGACGATCAGTCCCAGCGCGACGAGGATCATTCTCCCGTCCGCGAACACCGTGCGCATCTCGCCCGCGTCCAGCAGGAAGAGCGAGCCGAGCCCGCCGAACACGAACGTCCAGTACACCACGGTGAACGGCGCATAGTGCCGCAGGCCGAACGGCGCGAAGATGGAGTAGAGCGCGTAAAGGAAGCCCGCGCCCAGTCCGAACAGCACGCCCACCGCCGTCACGCTCGCGTCCCCGCTCCATACGCCCGTCACAAACGAGCAGCCGAGCAGCGCCAGCGCGAGCGCCAGAATCTTCTTCCTTGTGATCCTTTCGCGGAACACCGCCGCGCTCATCAGCACGACCATCGCCGGCGCGGTGTAGAGCAGAATGGCGCTCACCGCCAGCGAGCACAGCTCCTGACACTTGAAGTAGCACAGCGTAAAAAAGACCATGCTCACCACGCCCGTGCCGAAAAAGATGGGCAGGTGCTTCGCTTTCACATGGAATACGCTCCGCTCGCGCAGCGCGAAAATCAGCGTCAGCAGCACAAGTCCGCCGAAATTGCGGATGACGACGATGTTCGCCGCGCCCATGCCCGCGCGCATCAGAAAGCGGTTAAACAGCCCGATGCAGCCCCAACAGGCCGCCGCACCGAGGATATTCAGATAGGGAAGGTATTTTTTCATGGCTTTCTCTCTTTATTTTTGTTCCTTGCGCAGCTCGATGATGCGGTCGCGCAGCACGGCGGCATACTCGAACTCGAGCATCCGGCTCGCCTCCTGCATCTGCTTTTCGAGCTTGCGGATCTCCTCGTCCCGCTCGCGCTCCGAGAGCTTGCGCTTGCCGCGCCGGCGCGCGCCGTCCTCGTCCTTCCTTGAAATTTCGATGATCTCGCGCACGTCCTTGCGGATGGTCTGCGGCACGATGCCGTGCTCCTTGTTGTATTTGTCCTGAATGGCGCGGCGGCGCTCCGTCTCGTCCATGGCGCGCTTCATCGACGGCGTGACCGTATCGGCGTAGAGAATGACCAGACCGTCCGCGTTTCGCGCGGCGCGGCCGATGGTCTGCACAAGGCTCGTCTCGCTGCGCAGGAAGCCCTCCTTGTCCGCGTCGAGGATGGCGACGAGCGACACCTCCGGCAGGTCGAGGCCCTCGCGCAGCAGGTTGATGCCGACGAGCACGTCGAACTCGCCCAGCCGCAGGTCGCGGATGAGCTCCATGCGCTCGATGGTCTCCACGTCCGCGTGCATATAGCGCACACGCACGCCCACCGTGCGCAGATATTCCGTCAGGTCCTCCGCCATCTTCTTCGTCAGCGTCGTCACCAGCACGCGCTCATTGCGCGCGGCGCGGGCGTTGATCTCGCCCACAAGGTCGTCGATCTGTCCCGTGACGGGCCGCACCTCCACGCGCGGATCGAGCAGACCCGTCGGACGGATGACCTGCTCCACGATCTGCCCCGCGCGCTCGCGCTCATAGTCGCCCGGCGTCGCGGAGACGTAGATGCGCTGATGCACACGCTGTTCAAATTCCTCAAACCTGAGCGGGCGGTTGTCATACGCGCAGGGCAGGCGGAAGCCATACTGCACCAGCGCGTCCTTGCGCGCGCGGTCGCCGTTGTACATCGCCCGCACCTGCGGCAGCGTGACATGGCTCTCGTCCACAAAGAGCAGAAAGTCCTTGGGGAAGTAGTCGAGCAGCGTCATGGGCGCAGACCCCTCGGGCCGCGCGGAAATGACGCGCGAATAGTTCTCGATGCCCGTGCAGTAGCCCAGCTCGCGCATCATCTCAATGTCGTACCTCGTCCGCTGGTGGATGCGCTGCGCCTCCACCGCCTGTCCGTTGTCGGTGAAAAATTTCTCCCGCACCTCCAGCTCGCGCTCGATCTCCTCGATGGCGCGCTCCATCTTGTCCTTCGTCGTCACATAGTGCGACGCGGGATAGATCACCGTGTGCTGCAGGGTCTTCGTCACCACGCCGGTCACGGGCTGGAACTCGCGGATGGCGTCGATCTCGTCGCCGAAGAACTCCACGCGCACCGCGCGGTCGCGCCAGTAGGCAGGGTAGATGTCCACCGCGTCGCCGCGCACGCGGAAGCGGTTGCGCTCAAAGGCGACGTCGTTGCGCTCGTAGCGATCCTCCACCAGACGGCGCAGCAGCTCGTCGCGTTCCATCGTCTGTCCCGGGCGCAGCGAGATCATCAGCTTGGCGAAGTCGTCCGGCTCGCCGAGGCCGTAGATGCAGCTCACGGACGAAACGACGATCACGTCCCGCCGTTCGAGCAGCGCGCAGGTCGCGCTCAGCCGCAGGCGGTCGATCTCCTCGTTCGTCGAGGCGTCCTTGGCGATGTAGGTGTCCGTATGCGGGATATACGCCTCGGGCTGATAGTAGTCGTAGTAGCTGACAAAGTATTCCACCGCGTTCTCAGGGAAAAACTCCTTGAACTCCGCGCACAGCTGCGCGGCGAGCGTCTTGTTGTGCGCCAGCACCAGCGTGGGACGCTGGACCTTTTCGATCACGCTCGCCATCGTGAAGGTCTTGCCCGAGCCGGTCACACCGAGCAGCACCTGCTCGTCCAGTCCCAATTCGACGCCGTGCGCAAGCGCGGCAATGGCCTCCGGCTGGTCGCCGGTCGCCTGAAACGGCGCATGGAGCTTGAATTCCACGGTCTGCCTCCTCAATCCAAAAGTCCGTTATCGCGCAGGCACACAAAGTCCCCGTCCGCGACGATCACATGGTCCACCAGCTGCACGCCGATGTCCGCAAGCGCCCGCTTGATCTGTAAGGTCGTTTGGTTGTCCTCCTTGCTCGGCAGCGCCACGCCGCTCGGATGGTTGTGCGACAGCACCACCAGGCTCGCGTTGGCGTTGAGCGCGTTTTCCACCACCCGGCGCATATTGATCGTCACCTGATCCGGGCTGCCCTCCGCCAATCGGTAGCAGGCGAGCAGCTTGCCCTTCGCATCCAGACATGCCTCGTAAAAGACCTCCCGCCGCTCGCCGAGGAACAGCTCGATGAAATACGCTCCGATGTTCTCGCGCGTGTTGAAAATGACCTCATGCCTTCCGCCGCTCGTGCGCACACGGCGACAGAGCGGAAAAAGCAGCCGGATGAGCGTCGCGGCGTTCTCACCCACGCCCTCGACCTTCTGCAGCTCGTAGGCCGGCGCGGAAAACACGCCCTCGAGCGAGCCGAAGCGCTCGATCAGACGGTGCGCGATGGGGTTCGTGTCCTGCCGCGGAATGGCGTAATAGAGCAGCAGCTCCAACGCCTCATGGTCGGCAAAGGCGTCCAGCCCATGCTCGCGGAACTGCTCCTTTTTTCTCTGTCGGTGCCCCTCGTGTACGCTCATGCGCTCACCCTCTCCGCGTCGTTTTTTGAAGTATATTATTGTACCACATTCCGCCGCGTAGTACAAGCACTTTTTCAAACAGATGTTCGCTCTGCTCCAAAATTCGGCGGCACAAAAGGCGGACGCCCATGGGCGTCCGCCTTTTCCATTCATTCCAGCTCCAGCATCACGGGGCAGTGGTCGCTGCCCATGATCTCGCTCCAGATCTCCGCCTTTTTGATGTGCCCGCGCAGCCGCTCGGATACAATGAAATAGTCGATCCTCCACCCCACGTTCCGCGCCCGCGACGCCGCGCGGTAGCTCCACCACGAATAGGCGTCGGCGCGGTCCGGCCAGAGCGCGCGGAACGAATCCACAAAGCCCGCTGCGAGCAGCTCAGTCATCTTCCCGCGCTCCTCGTCGGAAAAGCCGGGGTTGAAGCGGTTTGTCTTGGGGTTCTTCAGGTCGATCTCCTCGTGCGCCACATTCAGATCGCCGCAGTACACCACAGGCTTCGTCTTATCCAGCGCGCAGAGGTATTCCCGCAGATCGTCCTCCCACCGCATCCGATAGGGGAGACGCCTCAGCTCGTCCTGCGAGTTCGGCGTATAGCAGCACACGAGGTAGAAATCCTCGTACTCCGCCGTGATGATGCGCCCCTCGTGCCGGTGCTCGTCGTCGCCGAAATCGTAGGTGACGTTCAGCGGCTCCTTTCTTGTGAGCACCGCCGTGCCGGAGTAGCCAGCCTTGTCCGCGCTGTTGAAATACATCCGGTAGCCCGGCAGCTCGAAGCTCACCTGATGCGGCTGCAGCTTCGTCTCCTGCAGGCAGATCACATCCGCGTCCGCGAGCGCCACAAAATCCAGAAAGCCCTTGTTCAGGCAGGCCCGCAGGCCGTTCACATTCCACGATACCAGCTTCATGAGGATCGTCCTCCCGTTTTCATTTCTCCGCTCCATCATAGCAGAGCTTCGCCCCTGAAAAAAAGAAAGATGCCGTATGGCATCTTTCTTTTTCGCTGCTTTTTACTGCTTTGTGCGGTCGTAGGAGACCACCACGCGGCGGTTCGGCTCCGTGCCGATGGAGAAGGTCGTGATGTACTGCGTGTCCTGCAGCGCCGTGTGGATCACATGGCGCTCGTAGGCGTTCATCGGCTCGAGCGTCACGTTGCGGCGGTACTTGACCACCTTGCCCGCGACCTTCTGCGCCAGACGCTCCAGACTCTCCTCGCGCTTTTCGCGGTAGTTCTCCGCGTCGATCTGCACGCGGGCGCGCTTGCTCTCGCCGCCGCGGTTGATGGAATAGTTCGTCAACTGCTGAATGGCGTCGAGCGTTTCGCCGCGGCGGCCGATGAGCGCGCCGAGCTTTTCACCCTCTAAAATGACCTTGTAGCGGTTCTTCTCGACCTCATAGACCTTGACCTCGGCCTTGGCGTCCATGTGCTCGAGCAGACCGGAGAGGAACGTGCGGATCTGCTCGCTCTTCTCGTCGCGGATCTCCTCGCCGAGCACGGCCGGCTCGCGCGGAGCCTTCTCGGCCTTCGGCTCGGCCCTGCGCTCGCCGCGCTTGGCCTCGCGTTCCTGCTTTTCCCTGGCGCGCACTTCCTTCTGCAGCACCTCGGCGCAGTAAACGGGTTTCTTCTCCGCCTTAGGCGCGGCGCTCTTGGGCTCGGGCTTGACCGGCTCCGGCTTCGGCTCCGGCTGACCGTCGTCATAGCTGACGCGGACCGTTGCGGGCGAGCCGCCGATGCCGAGGAAGCCGGACTTCGCGCGCTCGAGGATCTCGACGGACACATCGTCGCGCTCCAGACCGAGCTGCTCCAATGCGCGGCGGATGGCCTCGTCCTCGGTCTTGCCCGTCATATCAATAAACTTGATCATCTAAGACAAGCTCCTTTTCGTTATTCGCCGTAGTGGTCGGCGTTGAACGAACGGCCTCTCGCGTACGGACGGTCTCCGATGCGGCCGTTCTCGGTGGTGGCCTTCCTGGCCTTTTCGGCCTTGGCCGCCTTGGCGGCCTGCGCGGCCTTCTGCTTTTCCTTCAGGCTCTTCTTCTCGGCCTCGCGCTGCTGCTGGGCGACGCGGGCCTCCTCCATGCGGCGGAGACGGTCCTCCATGCGGGCCTTCTCACGTGCCTCGTCCTCCGCAGCCATGCTCTTCTTGAAATACTTGTTGAGCACCTTCTCCTGCACGAGCATCAGAACGCTGTTCGCGATCCAGTACACGCCGAGGGAGGCGGGCAGGGTAAAGCCGATCCAGAGGGACATGATGGGCATCATCCACATCATCATGCGGCTCGAGCGCGCAGTGGGGTCGTTGGGGTCCGCGGCTGAGGGATTGCCGGCCATGGAGACCTTGGACTGCCAGAAGCTCAGCGCGCCGGAAACGATGGGAATGAGCAGCACGCCGATAACAGCCCAGCCGCCGGTCCCGATCTGACCGATGACGTCACTGGGGATCATGGTGAGGTCCATGCCGAGGAAGCTGAAGTCCATGTGGATCCAGCCCTCGGGCAGGGCGACGCCCAGCTCCTGCGCGGCCTTCACGAGCGTGATCTGGCCGTAGGGCTGCAGCTGCGTCAGACCGTCCTTCACGGTCACGGCGCCGTCGTTCGCCGTCATGGCGATGGCGGCGAGGTCAAAGCCCGCCGCGCTCACCGCGTCGATCACGCCCTGCATGGCCGTGGTCGTGAGCATCATGAAGCGCGTGATGGGCTGACGGATGATGGAATACAGGGCAATGAGGATGGGGAAGGGCAGGAAGCTCCACAGGCAGCCGCTCATGGGGTTGACGCCTTCCTCTGCGTAGAGTCTCTGCAGCTCCTCGTTCATCTTGACCTGATTGTTCTTATAGCGGGTCTGGATCTCTTTGATCATGGGCTGGAAGCGGCTCATGCGCATCATGCTCTTCTTCGATTTCATCTGGAAGGGCAGCATGATCAGCTTGATGACCACGGTAAAGAGCACCAGCGCCCAGCCGTAAGAGCTTGTCAGCTCATAGAGCGCGCGGAGCAGCCATGCGAAGGGGATACAGATATAGTATCCGATCGTTGCAAACATTTTTGTGTCCTCCGTGTTTTTTGGTGTTCCCCCTCAGGGAACGGGGTCATAGATCTTTCCGCCCCGATAGAACGGATGGCACCGCATAATTCGTTTGAACGCCAGCCAGCCCCCCTTGAGCGCGCCGTACTTCTCGATGGCCTCGAGCGCGTACTGCGAGCAGGTGGGAATGAAGCGGCAGCAGGGGGGACGCAGGGGAGAGATGCTTTTCCGATAAAAGCGCACGAGCGCGAGAAGAAATCGCTTCACGGCTTCTTCTCCCGCAGTCCGAGCTTTCCGCACACGTTCAAAAACGCGCGCTCCAGCTCGCGGTATTCCGCCCCCACCGCGCGCGTGCGCGCGACGAGGATCATATCATACCCCTGCGCAAGCCCGCCTTGATTGAGCCGGAAAATTTCCCGCAGACGGCGGCGGACGCGGTTGCGCACCACGGCGTGTCCGAGCTTTGTGCTCACCGTTACGCCGAGGCGGTTACGCCCCCGCCGGTTCGGGCGGACGTAGACCACAAGGTACGGCGAAACGCCGGACCGCCCCTTGGCGTAGATCCGGCGGAACTCATAATTCTCCTTGACGGTCATCGTTCGCTTCATTGCTTCTCTCCTGCATCCGTCCTTTTCCGCCATTCCGGCGTTTTCGGACGATAGCCTCTAAGGGACGGCGATTTTTCCCATCGTCCGTCCCTCGGTCTATCTATATGCGATGCGCCTTTGGCTCCCTCAATGGGTCAGACGGGCGCGGCCTCTTGCGCGGCGGCGGGCCAGGACCTTGCGGCCGTTGGCGGTTGCCATTCTCTTGCGGAATCCGTGTTCCTTGGAGCGCTGAAGCTTCTTGGGCTGATAGGTACGAGAAGTAGCCATTGCGTTACACCTCCTGAAAAAATTTGCCGGCGGCCATCGGCCGCTCTTACTCGACGGCGGCGGTCTCCCGCCCCCGCAGTAGCCTTTTTCCTGCGCCGCATTCAACGCAACGCAGAGGATATTATATAAGATGCGGCCCACCCTGTCAAGCCACAAAATCTTGTGGTCTCCCGCTTTTCCGACCGCAAATCGCTCGTTTCACGGCTCATCTTACCTTATCTAAATATAAAATACGGTTGCTTTTTCCCTCCGTCTCTGGTATAATAAAGAGGTGATATTATGCGCTGCTCCACAGCGGGCCGCGCCTTCATTTCCGCCCACGAAAGGAGCGTTTTCTTTGAACTCTGTAGCTGACGTCTGGCAGGTCGTGCTCGAACGCCTGCGCGCCGGCGGTTTGGCCGAAACGGCCATCTCCACCTGGTTCGACGAGGTGGAGGCGGTTGCCATCCGCGATATGACCTTTTACCTCTGCTGTCCCAACGATTTCAAGCGCGGGACGATCGAATCCCTCTTCCTGCCGAACCTCAAGGCGGCATTGAAGGAGATCTTCTCCGCCGATTTCGACGTGAAGCTCCTCTCCGCCGCCGAGCGCAGCGCCCTCGGGCAGGAGAAGCCCAAAAAGCCGACCTCTCTTTTGGAGTCCGGCGAATTTACCTTCGATACCTTCGTTGTGGGCGACAGCAACAAGCTCGCCTACGCCGCGGCCCGCGCGGTCGCGGACGCGCCGGCGGAGCACTACAACCCACTTTTCATCTACGGTGACTCCGGCCTCGGCAAGACGCACCTGATCTACGCCATCGCGCACGAGATCCGCACCAAAACGCCCAACGCCAAGATTGTCTACATCAAGGGCGACGATTTCACCAACGAGCTGGTCGAGGCCATTCGCACCGGCAAGAACGTCGAGTTCCGCAGCAAGTACCGCGACGCGGATCTTCTGCTGATGGACGACGTACAGTTCATCGCCGGCCGCAAGCAGACGCAGGAGGAGTTCTTCCATACCTTCAATACCCTCTATGAGTCCAAGCGCCAGATCGTCCTCACCTCCGACCGTTCGCCCAAGGAGATGCAGCTGCTCGACGACCGTCTTCAGACCCGCTTCGAGTGGGGCCTGCTCGTCGACGTCCAGCCGCCCGATTTTGAAACGCGCCTTGCCATCGTCAAAAACAAGGCGGCCCAATGGGGCAGCGTCATCGACGACGACATTGCCAAGTACATCGCAGAGAACGTCTCCAGCAACGTCCGCCAGCTTGAGGGCGCGATGAATAAGATCCTCGCCTACCGCGACCTGATCGGCAAGGAGATGGACGAGGAGAGCGCCAACCGCGCCGTGCGCGATATGCTTCGCAAATCCAACGAGTACATTCCCACCGCCGCCTCCATCATCGACGAGGTCTCGCGCTTTTTCGGCATCGACGAGGCTGTGGTCAAGGGACCCTCCCGCAGCCGCGAGGCCGTCACCGCCCGTCAGGCCGCCATGTACCTCGTCCGCCGCATGACGAATCTCTCCACGCCCGACATCGGCCGCGAGTTCGGCGGACGCGATCACACCACCGTTCTCCACGCGCTCGAGCAGGTCGAAACGAAGCTTCAGAACGACCCGGGCTTCGCCCAGACCATCAAGGACATCACCATCAACATCAACTCCAAGAAGTGATGTTTTCCCCTGAGTTAACACGTTTCCGGCCGCGCCTTCTGTGGATAACCTCAACTTTCCACAAAGACCGATTCTTTCCATTTTCTTTCCCCATCGTTTTTCACAGCCGAAAACCCTTATTTTTCTAAGCCTCTCTCCCCTTTTCCACAATTTTTCTCCTCTACTACGATAACGACGAAATAATCTATTCTTTTTTCAAGAAAGGGATCGCAATATGAAATTTTCCTGCGAAAAGCTCCTTCTTCAAAACGCCGTCAATACCACCTCCCGCGCGGTCGCCGCGAAAAGCTCCATTCCCGCGCTCGAGGGTCTCCTGCTCCAGTGCGGCGACGGCGTGCTGACCGTCTCCGGCTACAATATGCAGACCGGCATCCGCACCCGCTTTCCCGTTGAGGAGCAGGAGGGCGGTGAGCTGGTCCTCTCCGCGCGCCTGTTCGGCGACATCATCCGCCGTATGCCCGACGATATGATCACCTTCTCGTCCGATGAAAAGCTCGTGGTCCATCTTTCCTGCGGCGATGCCGACTTCGACATTCTCGCCCTCTCCGCCGCCGACTTTCCGGAGCTGCCGGAGGTCGAGGAGAAGTATTCCGTCTCCCTGCCGGAAAAGACGCTGCGCTCCATGATCCAGCAGACCTCCTTCGCCGTCTCCACGAACGAGGCCCGTCCCGTTCACATGGGCGAGCTCTTCGAGATCGGCGACAACGGTCTGACCGTCGTCGCGGTCGACGGCTTCCGTCTGGCGCTTCGCCGTGAGCCGCTCGAGCGGATCGAGGGCGGCGCGTTCTCCTTCGTCGCGCCCGGCGCTGCGCTCAACGAGGTCGAAAAGATCTGCGAGGACATCGACGCTTTCGCGACCATCACCCTCGGCCAGCGCCACATTCTCTTTGAAATGGGCGAGACCGAGCTGATCTGCCGCCGCCTTGAGGGCGAATTTCTCGACTACAAAAACGCCATTCCGCGCCGCAACCCCATCTCCGTCACCGTGGATACCAAGGCGATGCTCGAGAGTCTTGACCGCGTGAGCGTCGTCATCTCCGAAAAGCTCAAAAGCCCCGTGCGCTGTATCTTCGAGCAGGACCGCGTGCTCCTCTCTGCCAAGACCGCCAACGGCGACGCCAAGGATGTCTGCCGCATCGACGGCGACGGGCAGGGTCTCGAGATCGGCTTCAACAACCGCTACCTCATGGATGCGCTTCGCTTCGCGCCCGCCGATGAGCTCAAGCTCGAGCTGAACACCGGCATTTCTCCCGCCATCCTCGTCCCGACCGACGGCGAAGAAAGCTTCCTTTATATGGTCCTTCCCGTCCGTCTCAAGGCACAATAAAAGAAAAGAGGTTCCCTTATGACCGTTCTTCCCATCACCACCGAGTATATCAAGCTGCAGGACCTGATGAAGCTCGCCGATCTCGTCTCCACCGGCGGCGAGGCCAAGCTGCGCATTCTGAATGAAGAGGTCACCGTCAACGGCGAGGTCTGCACCATGCGCGGCAAAAAGCTCCGCCCGGGCGACGTGGTCGCCTTCGCGGGCCGGGAGCTCACCGTCGAATATGCGACTTGACGCCATCACGCTGGAGCATTTCCGCAACTACGCGCACCAGAGCGTGACCTTCGATCCCTCGGTCAACGTCATCGTCGGCGAGAACGCGCAGGGCAAGACGAATCTGCTCGAGGCCGCCGTCTACCTCTCCTGCGCCAAGTCGCCCCGCGCCCGTACGGAGAAGGAGATGATCTCCTTTGAAGCCGACGCGGCAAGGCTCACCGGCAGCGTCTTTTCCCGCGGCCGCGACTTTACCGTGGAGATCGAGCTGTCCCGCGGCAAGCGCCGGAAAATGAGCGTCAATCAGGTCCCCTGCAAGCGCGCGGGCGACCTCTCGGGCGTGCTGAATACCGTCTATTTCTGCCCCGACGATCTCCTGCTCATCCGCGACGGCGCCGCGGCAAGGCGGCGCTTCATGGATCTCTCGCTCTCCCAGCTCCGCCCGCGCTACGACGCGGCGCTGAGCGAGTATAACCGCCTCTACGACCACAAGACGCGCATCCTGCGCGACGCGGAGGAACACCCCTCGCTGCTCGACGCGCTCCCCGATTTCAACCTCCGCATGGCGCAGTGCGGCGCGGTGCTCATCTATTACCGCGCCCGCTTCTGTAGGCTCCTCGCGGACTATGCCGCGAGCGCCCACCGCGAATGCTCCGGCGGGCGGGAGGAGCTGACGCTCGCGTACAGGACCGTCAGCACCGTCGCCGATCCGATGGCGCCGCAGGAGACGGTCTTTGAGCAGCTCATGGCGCACCAGCGCGACCATTACCATGCCGAGCTTGCCTCGCGTCTTTGCCTCTCCGGCCCGCATAAGGACGACATCGAGGTCTCCATCGGCGGCGCTGCCGCCCGCGCTTTCTCCTCACAGGGCCAGACCCGCACCGCGGCGCTCTCCCTCAAACTCGCCGAGCGCGACATTTTCCGCGAGCTGACGGGCTTTTCGCCCGTCCTCCTGCTCGACGATGTGCTCTCCGAGCTGGACCCCCGCCGGCAGGAATTTGTCCTCAACCGCATCTCCGGCGGTCAGGTCTTCATCACCTGCTGCGAGGAGGACCGGCTGGAAACGCTTCTCGGCGGCAAGGTCCTCCACGTTGAAAACGGAAAGGTGGTCTGAAATGTATCTGCACATCGGCCGCAATCAGATGCTTGCCGAGCGGCGCATCATCGGCATCTTTGATCTTGAGATCACCTCGCAGTCCAAAACGACCCGCGCCTTTCTGGACCGCGCACAGCAGGAGGGCACGGTGCTCGAGGTCTGCGACGACCTTCCCAAATCCTTCCTCGTCTGCGATCACCCCTACCACCCCCAGATCGTCTATCTCTCCGAACTTTCGAGCCAAACACTGCAAAAAAGAATGGAGGAAGCGACATGAAGACCCCGATTGCCCTGTCTATGCTGTTAAGTCCCTTTTCCCTTCCTCACGACGAACGGTGGGTGCTGCCCCTCGCGCTCGGCGCTCTGCTTTGCGCCGCTCACAGGCATTGTGTTTCTGTGCGTGCTGAGTGAAGCGCTCGTGTATGGCGTGTACCTTCTTGCGAAGAAAAAAAGACAGGCCGCGATGTAAGCGGCCTTCCCATCCGAAAATACTATACAAGGTGCGAAGAAACGCGTCGGAAGCCGTTCCGGCCCGGTTCTTCGTACCCTGTACCGAAAGGAGAACCCCATGGCAGACAACGAACTTCTGCAGTCCACGGCGGTCGACGCCAACAACGATTACAACGCCTCGGAAATTCAGGTCCTCGAGGGACTGGAAGCGGTGCGCAAGCGCCCGGGCATGTACATCGGCTCGACCTCCACGAGCGGTCTGCACCACCTCGTCTATGAGATCGTCGATAACTCCATCGACGAAGCCCTCGCGGGCTACTGCACGGACATCACTGTGCAGATCAATCCCGACAACACCATTACCGTCGTCGATAACGGCCGCGGCATCCCCGTGGACCTTCAGGCGCAGACCGGACGTCCCGCGCTCGAGGTCGTCTTTACCGTCCTGCACGCGGGCGGCAAGTTCGGCGGCGGGGGCTATAAGGTCTCCGGCGGCCTGCACGGCGTCGGCGCGAGCGTCGTCAACGCGCTGTCCGAATGGCTGACCGTGCAGGTGCATAAGGACGGCAAGATCCACGAGATGAAATTCTCCCGCGGTCATATCACGCAGGAGATGACCATCGTCGGCACCACCGACCACACCGGCACCACCGTCACCTTCAAGCCTGACCCCGAAATGTTCGAGGATACGGTCTACTCCTACGATACCCTCCACACCCGTATGCGCGAGGAGGCGTTTTTGAACGCGGGCCTGCGCATCCGCACCATCGACCTGCGCGAGGGGCAGGAGCAGAGCGACGAGATGTGCTACGAGGGCGGCATCCGTGAGTTCGTCACCTTCCTCAATAAGTCAAAGGACGCGCTGCACTCCGGCGTTATTTACATGAGCGGCACCAGGGGCGATTCCTACGCCGAGGTCGCCCTGCAATATAACGACGGCTATCAGGAAAACATCCTCTCCTTTGCCAACAACGTCCACACGCCCGAGGGCGGTATGCACGAGACCGGCTTCAAGGCCGCGCTCACGCGTGTGCTCAACGCCTACGGCCTCAAGGTCGGCCTCATCAAAGAGGGCGACAAGGTCTCCGGCGAGGACTGCCGCGAGGGTCTTACCGCCGTCATCTCCGTCAAGCTCACCGACGCGCAGTTTGAGGGTCAGACCAAGGCCAAGCTCGGCAATGCCTCCATGCGCACCCTCGTGGACGCCATCGTCTCGGATAAGCTCATGCAGTTCCTTGACGAGAACCCCGTCGTCGCCCGCACCATTCTGGATAAGGCGATGATGGCCAACCGCGCGCGCGAGGCCGCGCGCAAGGCGCGCGAATCCATCCGCCGCAAGAGCGCCCTCGGCGGCGCGGCGATGCCGGATAAGCTGCGCGACTGCAACGAGAATAACCCCGAGCTGACCGAAATTTACATCGTCGAGGGCGACAGCGCGGGCGGCTCCGCCACGCAGGGCCGCGACTCCCGCTTCCAGGCGATCCTGCCGCTTTGGGGTAAGATGCTCAACGTCGAAAAGGTCCGCGCCGATAAGATCTACGGCAACGACAAGCTCCAGCCCGTCATCGTCGCGCTCGGCGCGGGACTGGGCGAGGATTTCGACATCAACAAGCTCCGCTACCACAAGGTCATCATCATGGCGGATGCCGATGTGGACGGCTCCCACATCCGCACCCTTCTGCTGACCTTCTTCTTCCGCTATATGCGTCCCCTCATCGAAAACGGCTACGTCTACGCCGCCGTGCCGCCGCTGTTCAAGCTCGTGCGCGGCAAGACGACGCGTCTCGCCTTCTCGGAGGAGGAGCGCGACAAATACTCCGCCGAGCTGCGCGGCGACAATCCGAACGCCAAGGTCGATATCTCCCGCTTCAAGGGCCTCGGCGAGATGGACGCCCATGAGCTGTGGGAGACCACCATGGACCCCGAAAAGCGCACCCTGCGCCGCATCACGCTCGAGGACGCCATCCTCGCCGACGAGACCTTCACCGTCCTCATGGGCGAAAAGGTCGAGCCGCGCAAGGAGTTCATCGAGAAGAACGCGCAGTATGCCGTCAATCTTGACTTCTGAGAAAGGAGGACATCTTCAAAATGGCTCACAAAAACACAGATTACAAGCCCGAGGACATTCGCTTCCCCGAGCAGAAGATCGTCACGAGCGAGCTCGTGCATGAAATGACGTCCTCCTACATCGAGTACGCCATGTCCGTCATCGTCGGCCGCGCTCTGCCCGACGTGCGCGACGGTCTCAAGCCCGTCCACCGCCGCATCCTCTACGCCATGTATGAGGACGGTCTGACGAACGACAAGCCCTTCAAAAAATCCGCCACCTGCGTCGGCGACGTGCTCGGCCGCTACCATCCCCACGGCGACGCGTCGGTCTACGACGCCCTTGTCCGTCTCGCGCAGGACTTCTCCATGCGCTATATGCTCGTCGACGGCCACGGCAACTTCGGCTCGGTCGATGGCGACCCCCCGGCGGCCTACCGTTACACCGAGGCGCGTATGTCCAAGCTCGCCAACGAGATGCTGCGCGACATTGATAAGGACACCGTCGATTGGGACCCCAACTTCGACGAGTCCCGCAAGGAGCCGCGCGTGCTCCCCAGCCGCTTCCCGAACCTGCTCGTCAACGGCTCCTCGGGCATCGCCGTCGGCATGGCGACCAATATCCCGCCCCACAACCTCACCGAGGTCATCAACGCCTGCATCTGCGTGCTCGACGATCCCGAGGCTACGCTCTCGGACCTCATGCAGCACGTCACCGGCCCCGACTTCCCGACGAAGGGCATCATCATGGGCCGCGCGGGCATCCGCGCCGCCTACGCCACCGGACGCGGCAAGATCGTGCTCCGCGCCCGCACGGAGTTTGAGGACTTCGGCAAGGACCGCGTGCGCATCATCGTCACGGAGCTTCCCTATCAGGTCAACAAGCGTATGCTCATCAAGAGCATGGCCGATCAGGTCAACGATAAGAAGCTGGAGGGCATCTCCGACATCCGCGACGAGACCGACCGCACCGGTATGCGCATCGTCATCGAGCTCAAGCGCGAGGCAAACGCGCAGGTCGTCCTGAACCGCCTGTTTGCCCAGACCCAGCTGCAGACGACGTTCGCCATCAATATGCTGGCCCTCGTGAAGAACCAGAGCCAGCCGAAGGTCCTCTCCCTGCGCGAAATTCTGGACGAATATCTGGCCTATCAGGAGGAGGTCATCCTCCGCCGCACGCGCTATGACCTGCGCAAGGCACAGGAGCGCGCTCACCTGCTCGAGGGCCTGCTCATCGCGCAGGATAACATCGACGAGGTCATCCGCATCATCCGCACGAGCTACGACAATGCGAAGGAAAACCTCATGCAGCGCTTCGGCCTCGACGACATCCAGGCCCAGGCCATCCTCGATATGCGCCTGAAGGCCCTGCAGGGCCTCGACCGCGAAAAGCTCCAGAACGAATATCAGGAGCTGGAGGACCGCATCGCCTATTACGAGCGCGTGCTCGGCGATATGGGCCTTGTCAAGTCCATCCTCAAGGACGAGCTGACCGCCATCCGCGATAAGTACGGCGACGAGCGCCGCACCGAGATCCAGGATGTCGAGGACGAGATCGACATCGAGGACCTCATTGAAGAAGAGGACTGCTGCTATACCCTCTCGAACGCGGGCTATATCAAGCGCCTGCCCGTCGATACCTACCGCACGCAGCGCCGCGGCGGCCGCGGCGTCTCCGGCCAGAGCCTGAAGGAGGAGGATTACGTCAAGAATCTCTTCATCGCCTCGACGCACGACTATGTTCTGTTCTTCACGAACACGGGCCGCGTCCACCGCAAGAAGGGCTACCTCATCCCGGAGGCCGGGCGCACGGCGCGCGGCACGAACATCGTCAATATCCTGCCGCTCGAGCAGGGCGAGCGCGTGACGGCCATGCTGCTGACGCGCGAATTCACGGACCATGAGTACCTTATGATGGTCACGCGCGGCGGCACCGTCAAGCGCATCCGGCTCGACGCCCTCTATACCGCCCGCAAGGCCGGCATCCGCGCCCTGTCGCTCGACGACGGCGACGAGCTCATCGCCGTCCTGAAGACGAACGGCAGCGACAATATTCTCCTTGCTACGCGGCAGGGCATGGCCATCTGCTTTGCCGAGACGGACGTCCGCCCCATGGGCCGCGACGCAGCCGGCGTGCGCGGCATCCGCCTCGACGACGGCGACGAGGTCGTCAGCGCGGCCGTGGCCGCCGAGAGCACGCACTCGCCGTAGATGCGGTCGCGGGTCACGCCGGGCGTGTCCTCCACGATGGAAAGGCGCTGGCCGATGAGCTTATTGAACAGCATCGACTTGCCGACGTTGGGCCGGCCGACGATGGCAACGATGGGCTTGGACATATTGCTTTCCTCCTGTCGGGGGTAGATTTTTGTATCAGGGCTCCTGCCGGAAAATGGCGTCGCAGAGCGAATAGCCGTCGGTCTCGGAGATCGTCAGCCTGCGTCCGAGCGCCTGCTCGACCTGCTCGACGGTGTAATCGTCGAGGAACACGCCCTCGCTGTGGCGGAGCATATTCGCGGGGATCAGCACCCGCTCGCCGAGCGTGGGCCGGTCCTTGAGCTGCGCGATGAGGTCCTGCGCGGTCACAAGGCCGGAGACGGTGATGCTGTGGCCGAAAAAGTCGTTCACGATGCCGACGACCTCGCCGCGAAGCTGCGGAAATTTCTTTTTCGCCTCCGCCACGAGCCGCGCGATGAACGGCTCGGCGGCCTTTCCGGTCGCAACGGTGAAGCTCGCCACATCGCCGCTCTCCGCGTCCTCCAGTCCGCTGAGAAATTCGTTCATGGTGCTGCGGAGCATCCCGACGCCGTTGTCGAGCTGCTGGTATTCCTCGTAATACTCCTCGTCGGGCAGCGGACGCTCGGCCTTGATATAGAATTCATCGGCGCAGAAAAACATCCGCGTACCGTACTTCTCAAGGCACTTTGCGCCGTACTCATCCACAAGGTCGATGATCTCCCCTGCCTTTTCCTTCGTCACCGGCTCGAGCCTTGCAAGGCCCTTACGGAACTTCGTCAGCCCAACCGGCACGATCGAACAGGAGTTGAAGCCGATGTCCATCAGGTCCTCGATGCTGCGGCGCAGATGCTCGCCGTCGTTCCAGCCGGGGCAGACGACGATCTGGCCGTTCATCTCGATGCCGGCCGCGCCGAAGGCGCGCATATACTCCAGGATCTTATCGGCGTCTTTGTTGCCCAGCAGCGTGCGCCGGAGCTGCGGCTCGGTTGCCTGCACGGAGACGTTGATGGGGCTGATGCGCAGGTCGATGATGCGCTGCGCCTCGCGCTCGGTGAGGTTCGTGAGCGTGATGTAGTTGCCCATGAGGAAGCTCAAGCGCGCGTCATCGTCCTTAAAATAGAGCGTGTCGCGCATATTCGGCGGCATCTGATCGACAAAGCAGAACAGGCAGTGGTTCGAGCAGGGGCGCGGCTCGTCCATCAGGTAGGTATCAAAATTGAGGCCGAGATCCTCGCCCTCCTCCTTTTCGATCGTCAGGTGGCGCGTGGTCCCGTCGGCCTCGCGCAGCCGGAGACTCACCGACGGATCGTAGCAGAAAAAGCGGTAGTCCAGCACGTCGACGATCTCGTGATGATTGATCATCAGCAGCTGTTCGCCGGTGCGGATACCGGCACGTTCGGCGGGAGAGCCTGCGTCGACGGATGTAATGACAGTGCTCACACGCTCAGCCCTCCCTTAACGCATAATTTAACATATATAGTATAGCGTATCCTTTTCGGTTTCGCAAGAAAAACGGCGCCCTTTTTGCGCAAAGCCCACGCATTGTCCGCAGGGCGTAAAAAGCAAGCGGGAAGATCGCTCTTCCCGCTCGTTTTTTGGTAGATCTTTTCCGATGTGCTTACTCAGCGGCAACGTTGGACTTGATGACCTTGACCTGACGGCCGTTATAGGTACCGCACTCCTTGCACATTCTGTGAGGCAGGCGCAGAGCGCCGCACTTCGGGCAAGCGACGAGGCCCGGAGTTTCCAGCTTCCAGTGAGAAGAACGTCTCTTATCGCGTCTTGCGCGGGATACTTTCCCCTTGGGGACTGCCATGTTGACACCTCCTTGATCGAAAACTGCAAACGCAGTAAAAATTACTTATTTTCGCTCTTTTCGAGCAGCTGTGCCAGCTTTGCGAGCCGCGGGTCCACTTCCTTTTTGCAGCGGCAGACCTCATAATTGAGGTTCACGCCGCAGCCGGGACACAGGCCCCTGCAATCCTCTCGGCAAAGCAGCTTTGTGGGCATATTGAGGATGAACACCTCGCGGGAGAGCTCTCCCAGATCGACCGTGCCGTCCTCGAGCAGCAGTATCTCGTCATTTTCCTCGTCCTCCAGCTCAGTCGCGAGCAGATACTCGCAGTCGAGATGAAAGGGCTTGTCAAAGACCTCGCCGCAGCGGTCGCACACAGCCGCAAGGGTCGTATCAAGCGCCAGCTCCAAACGAAGCATCCCCGCGATGTTCCGCACCTGCCCTACCACTAAGACAGGCCGAATGGCCGGACACACGCCGCCGAAGTCCACATCAGAAAAGTCCTCTGAAAACTCAAAGGGGATTCTGCCTCCGGGGGTGTTAACGATTCGTTTGACGTCTAAAAGCATGATACACCTCGCAATGACACGAGTAGTATTATAGAGGACGCGCCCCGGAATGTCAAACATTTTTTGAGGATTTTTTACAACTTTTTTCTTTGCTTTTCTTTACATTTGACGGTGGGTATCGTAGAATGACCTCGAAGTGTTTTTGCGCGCGAAAGGAGCGGCATTATGCGAGAGCTTACCATCCAAAAAAATGACGCCGATCAGCGGCTCGACCGCTTTCTCGGCAAGGCCGTTCCCCTGCTGCCCGCCTCGCTGGCGCAGAAGTACATCCGCCTCAAGCGCATCAAGGTCAACGGAGCCCGCGCTGAGCGCGACTACCGCCTGTGCGAGGGCGACCGGCTCCAGCTTTACCTCAACGACGAGTTCTTTGAAGCGCCGAGCGAGGAGAACGTCTATCTCACGATCGTCAACCCAAGGCTGCATATCATCTATGAGGATGAAAACATCATGCTGCTTGATAAGCCCGCCGGAATGGTCGTCCACGCCGACGAGGGGGAGAAGGTCAATACGCTCGTCAACCATCTGCTCGCCTATCTCTACCAGAAGCGCGAGTGGAAGCCGCGCGAGGAAAATGCCTTTACCCCCGCGCTGTGCAACCGCATCGACCGCAACACGGGCGGCATCGTCATCGCGGCGAAGAACGCCGAGGCGCTGCGCGTCCTGAACGAAAAGATCCGCGAACGCGAGCTGTCCAAATTCTACCTCTGCATCTGCCTCGGCCGCCCCGAGCCGCCGAAGGGCCGCATCGAATGCTTCCTGCGCAAGGACAGCAAAACGAACACCGTGCGCGTCTATCACCATCCCGTGCCGGACGGACGCAGCGCCGTCACGCTCTACGAAACGTTGGAAACGCGCGATCGCCTCTCCCTCGTCGAAGTCGAGCTGCTCACGGGGCGCACGCACCAGATCCGCGCGAGCTTCGCCGATATGGGCCACCCCCTGCTCGGCGACGGAAAATACGGCGTCGGCAGCGTCAACCGCCGCTACGGTGAGACGCAGCAGGCGCTCTACTCCTACCGTCTGCGCTTCGACTTCCCCACCGACGCAGGCATTCTCAACTACCTGCGCGGGCGCGAGTTCATCGCCGATGAGGTCCCCTTCCGGCGGAAATACTTCGGCTGAACATGCGGGAGAATACATATTTAATTTATATATAAATATTCTTCCATCATTTTCCGCGATACCTGCGTGAGATATGTGAAATCGATACATAAATCCGCATAAAATTTTTATCAAATTTTTGTTCTTTTTGTCGCTTGAACTTTTTTTCTTTCGTGCTATGATGTTTGGCGTCGGGTGGAAACGTTTCCAATCGATGCATACCCATGCCATCATGGGACAAATTAAGGAGGAGAGTACAAATGATTAGCTTTCTGCTGTGTCTGGCACTGCTGATCGGCGGCTATCTTGTCTACGGTAAGGTCGTCGAAAACACCTTCGGGCCGGATGACCGTGAGACCCCTGCCGTCAAGATCAACGACGGTGTGGACTATGTTGTCCTGCCGGAATGGAAGCTCTTTATGATCCAGCTTCTGAATATTGCCGGCCTTGGTCCGATCTTCGGCGCGCTTCAGGGCGCTCTGTGGGGCCCCATCGTTTTCCTGTGGATCACCTTCGGCACCATCTTCGCCGGTGCGGTCCACGACTATTTCTCCGGTATGATGAGCGAGCGTAACGAAGGCGCGTCCATCTCCGAGATCGCCGGCATTTACCTCGGCGGCGCGATGAAGAACGTCATGCGCGTGTTCAGCGTCGTTCTTCTGGTCATGGTCGGCACCGTGTTTGCCGTCGGCCCTGCCGGCCTGATCGTGACGCTGTTCAAGCAGGGCGGCCATACGGGCATCGTTGCCACGACGCTGTTCTGGCTGATCATCGTTCTGCTCTACTATTTCATCGCGACGTTCCTTTCCATTGATAAGATCATCGGCAAGATCTATCCCCTGTTCGGCATCTGCCTGATCGTCATGGCAGTCGGCGTGGCCATCGGCATTTTTGTCAACCCCGCCTACACCATTCCCGAGATCTGGAGCCACTTCGGTTCCATGCATCCCTCCGCCACACCGATCTGGAGCTTCATGTTCATCACCGTCGCCTGCGGCGCGATCTCCGGCTTCCATGCCACGCAGAGCCCCCTGATGGCACGCTGCATGAAGAGCGAGAAGCAGGGCCACTTCGTCTTCTATGGCGCGATGGTCTCCGAGGGCATCATTGCCCTGATTTGGGCCGCTGCCGGCTGCTCCCTGTATGAGGTCACCGGCGGTCTGAACACCGGTCTTGCTGCGGCGCTTGCCAACGGTCAGTCCGCTGCCATCTATGACGTCTGTCTCAAGACCATGGGCGGCATCGGTACTGCGCTCGCCATGCTCGGCGTCATCGCCTGCCCCATCACCTCCGGCGACACCGCGTTCCGTTCCGCGCGTCTGGTGCTGGCCGACTGGCTCAAGCTTGATCAGAAGAGCATGAAGAACCGTCTGGTCCTCTGCATCCCCGTGCTGGGCGTCGGCGCCTTCCTCGGCATCGGCAATGCCCTCGGCAAGATCGACTACACCATCATCTGGCGTTATTTCAGCTGGACCAATCAGACCCTCGCTATGATCGTTCTGTGGGCTGCTTCCATGTACCTCTTCTATGAGAAGAAGAACTACTGGATCACCGCCGTCCCCGCTACCTTCATGAGCGCGGTCTCCGCCACCTATTTCCTGCTGGGCAACGAGTGCCTCGGCAAGCTGATCAACACCAAGACCGCGGAGGGTGCTACTGTTTACAACACAGCGGTCGCCTATCCCATCGGTATCCTGGTCGCGGCTCTGTTCCTCGGTATCTTCCTGTATACCATCAAGAAGCGTCACACCCAGCCGCACTACGAGACCCTGCACAAGTAAACCCTATTCCGCAAAGCGGCGAGAGCATCCCTCCCGCCGCTTTGCTCACTCTGGAGGAGCGATTATGAGCTTTGCACCTGTACGCCTTGGAAACACCGTTCTGGAAGCAGAGACCGCGTCCGCAGACCGAAAGTCCTGCCGCCGCTTCGGCCCCTGCGGTGTGGGAGAAAAGGCACTATATCTCAATGATCTTCTCATCGACCGGCACTTTTACGTCGGCTTCGGCTCCGTGCGGCGCGTTTTCAAGCGCGTGGCGATGAGCCAGGGCGGCTTCAGCGGCAAGGGTGCGTTTGGCTCCATCCCCTACCTCGTCGTGCAGTACGACGACGGACAGGAGAAGCAATGCACCTTCAAGCGTGAGGAGGACGTGGACGAGCTGCTTGCCTATCTGGGGCAGGTCCATCCTGAGATTCCGCGCCTGAGCGTCGGCGGCGAGCAGCGGCTGGCGAAAAAGGCGCAGCAGGAGGCATCCCGCTACCTCGAGGAGCTCACACCGCAGGCGCAGAGCGCACGCGAGGAGCTGGAGCGCGCGCGTAAATTTCTCTCCGGCTATCCCGAGCTGACCGCTCAGCTTGCCGCAGCCGCCAAGGCCAAGCGCATCAACGAGCATACGAATCCCGCCTACCGTTGGGTCGCGCTGGCGATCGTCCTCGCGGGTGCGGCGGCATTGGTGTACGGCATCATCTCGTGGCGCGGCGGCAGCGATTTCGGCGTCTACTTCGCGCTCTTCGGCTTTGCCGCCGTGTTTTTCTTCTCGGGAGCGCACGTTCTGCCCACGGCAAAGAATAACCGCAGGGCGGTCGAGCGTGCCTGGGACGAGGCGCAGGCCGCCATGGCAAATGTTCTGCCCGAGGACTTTCCCCTCCCCGCCCGCTACGCGCATCCCATCGTGCTCGACCGCATGATCCGCATTCTGCGCGAGGGCCGCGCGCAGAGCAAGGAGGAAGCGCTCGACGTGCTCAAAGCCGACCTCAGGGCGCTCACCGCCGACGTGCAGGTCGAGCAGGAGGAGCACGACGAGGTCGTGGTTATCAAGCCTCTGTTCCTTGTGAGCGACTATCAATAAGCTGAAAACAGCGAAGGACTCTGTACCGATTGCACAGAGTCCTTCCTTTTTTTGCCCGCGGAACTGTCAGCGTTCAAAATATTAAACTTTTTGTTTATTTTATGCTTGCAATCTTTTTCTCTTTGTGTATAATAAGTTTGGTTTTATAAAAATAAACTGAAAGTTTAGCAAATCGAACGCTTGGGAATCGGGAGGTCATTGTATGGACATTGGAAATAAGATCCGAGAGCTGCGAACGCGCAAGGGACTGACTCTGGAGGAGCTCGCCAGCCGAAGCGAGCTGACAAAGGGGTTCTTGTCCCAGTTAGAGCGCGACCTTACCTCCCCGTCCATCGACTCTCTGAGCGACATTCTGGAGGCGCTCGGCACGAATCTTGCCGAGTTCTTTCAGGAGGATAAAAACGACCAGTTCATCTTCCACGCCGACGATTTCTTCGTCGACGAGCGCGAGGACTGCACGGTCAACTGGATCGTTCCCAACACGCAGAAGAATCAGATGGAGCCGATATTGCTCGAGCTGCCCGAGGGCGGCGAGAGCTTCACGGTCGAGCCGCATGACGGCGAGGAATTCGGCTATGTCGTCGAAGGCAGCGTCGTGCTGGTCTGCGACGGCGAGGAGCATCCCCTGCGCCGCGGAGAGACCTTCTACCTCCACGGACACAGCTTCCATCTGCTCAAAAATGTGCGCAAGACCACCGCGCACGTGCTGTGGGTCTCGACCCCTCCCCTGTTCTGACTTCTATCGATATAAGGAAAGGATATTGGAACCATGCCTGAACAGAAAAAACTGATCCAGTTCAAGAATATCGTCAAGAGCTTTGAGGACGGGCAGGTCGTCCTCAAGGGCGTCAGCCTGGACATTTACGAAAATGAGTTCGTCACCCTGCTCGGTCCCTCCGGCTGCGGCAAGACGACGCTGCTGCGTATCCTCGGCGGCTTCCTGCAGCCCACCGAGGGCAAGGTCCTCTTCGACGGCGAGGACATCGTGAACGTCCCGCCCTACAAGCGCGAGATCAACACCGTATTCCAGAAATACGCGCTCTTCCCGCACATGAACGTCTACGACAACATCGCCTTCGGCCTGACCATCAAGAAGGAGCCGAAGGACGTTATCGCGCAGAAGGTCATGCGTATGCTGCGTCTGGTAAGCCTTGAGGACTACGCCGACCGCAACGTGACCGAGCTCTCCGGCGGTCAGCAGCAGCGCATCGCCATCGCCCGCGCGCTCGTCAACGAGCCGAGCGTGCTGCTGCTCGACGAGCCGCTCGGCGCGCTCGACCTGAAGCTGCGCAAGGAGATGCAGCAGGAGCTCAAGTACATTCAGCAGGAGGTCGGCATCACCTTCATCTTCGTCACCCACGACCAGGAGGAAGCGCTGACCATGTCCGATAAGATCGTGGTCATGAACGCGGGCGAGATCCAGCAGATCGGTACACCGACCGAGATCTACCGCTACCCCGTCAACGAGTTCGTCGCCAACTTCATCGGCGAGACGAACATCATTGACGGCGTGATGCAGGGCGATGACCTTGTGGTCTTCGAGGATAAAAAGTTCCCCTGCCGTGCCCGCGGCTTCAACAAAAATGAAAAGGTGGACGTCGTCATCCGTCCCGAGCATCTTGACATTGTCCCCCGCTCCGAGGGTATGCTCAAGGGCGTGGTGAAGTCCCAGCTTTTCAAGGGGATGCACTACGATACCGTGGTCGAGACCCGTGTCGGCACGACCATCACCGTCAAGATGCAGGTCTCGCAGGACCGTCCCGTGCTCAATGCCGACGCCGGTGAGAAGATCAGCGCCAGCGCCTTCCTCATCGACGTCGAGGACGTCGGCGAGCTGGACGACGCCAAGGTCGTCGCCCTCGCCTCTGCCGAGGCGTGGGACGTGGAGACCGAGGAGCCCATCTCCATCAAGAACGTCGAATACGACATCAAGCCCGAGGTCGGCAGCTACTCTGTCACCTTCACCACCGCCGCCGGAACGTCCATCACGGTCAAGGCCGCGGTCATGGCGGAGAACCGCGTGGAGAGCAAGGTCTATCAGGAAGAGATCTACGCGATGAACTTCTTCAAGAAGGTCGAGGACATTCAGGAGAGCATCGCGCTCGACACCGATCTGGAAACGTGGGCGAGCGCGTCCGCGTGGTCCCTCGAGGACGGCGAGCAGGTCGAGATCTCCGATGTCAAGTACGATTTCGACCCCGAGACCATCGAGCCGGGCGTCTACGACGTAACCTTCTCCACCGAGGGCTATGAGTACAAGGTCTCCACCACGCGCGCCTGCGAGGAGGGCGCGGAGGTCGGCCTCATCTTCCGCCCCGAGGACATTCACGTCATGAAGAAGGAGGGGCAGTGGTGAAGCAGTTCCGTTCCATGACGTACCCCTACGTCGCCTGGATCAGCGTGATGATCGTGCTGCCGATGCTGCTCATCGTGCTCTACGCCTTCACCGTTTCCGGCAATGAGGTGCTGACCTTTCAGTTCACCTTTGATAACTTCAAGCGCTTTGTCACCGACACCGTGTTCATGGAGGTGCTTGGCCGCTCGCTCTACATCGCCGTGCTCACGACGCTCATCTGCATCGCGCTCGGCTACCCCATCGCCTATGCCATCGCCCAGATGAACAGCCGCTCGAACACCATCATGATCCTGCTCATCACGATGCCGACGTGGGTCAATATGCTCGTGCGCACCTATGCGTGGATGGGCATTTTGCAGGACGAGGGTATCCTCAACACCATTCTCGGCTTTTTCGGCATTGGGCCGGTCTCGATAATCCACACGAGCTTCGCCGTCATTCTCGGCATGGTGTATAACTTCATTCCCTTTATGATCCTGCAGATCCACACCTCGCTCGCCAAGATGGACAAGAGCCTGCTGGAGGCCGCCAACGACCTCGGCGCCACACCCGTGCAGGCGTTTCTGCGCGTGACGCTGCCGCTCTCCCTCCCCGGCGTCATTTCCGGCATCACGCTCGTGTTCCTGCCCGCCGTTTCCAGCTTCTTCATTCCGAAGCTCCTCGGCGGCGGCCAGTTCGTGCTCGTCGGCAACATCATCGAGTCGCAGTTCCTCACCTCCGGCGACTGGAACTTCGGCAGCGCCATTTCCCTCATCATGGCGATCATCATCATGCTTTCGATGTGGCTCACGCGCAAGGTCGACGTGCAGCCCGCCAGCCGCGGAAAGGAGTGACGGACGATGAAAAAGAAAACCTCTGCCGCCTCCAAGGTCATCCTTACGCTGACGCTGCTGTTCTTCTACCTCCCCATTCTCTATATCATCGTCTTTTCGTTCAACGATTCCCGCTCGCTCACGAAGTTCGGCGGCTTCTCTCTGCGCTGGTATGAAAAGATGTTCGCGGACTCCACGATGATGGAGGCCGTGCTCTATACGGTCGTCATCGCCATTCTTGCTACCGTCGTTTCCACCATCGTCGGCACCGTCACCGCCATCGGTCTGTCGAAGTCGAAAAGGGTCCTTCAGGCAATGGTCGAGCGCGTGAACGACCTGCCCGTGATGAATCCCGATATTGTCACCGGCATCAGTCTGCTGATGTTCTTCAGCGTGCTGGCGGTGAAGAAGGGCTTTCTGACGCTGCTGCTCGCGCACATCATGTTCTGCATCCCCTACGTCATGCTCTCCGTCACGCCGAAGCTGCGCTCGCTCGACCCGAATCTCATCGACGCGGCGATGGACCTCGGCGCTACGCCGTTCCAGGCGCTCACCCGTGTCATCGTGCCGCAGATCCGTCCGGGCATCGTCTCTGGCGCGCTCATCGCGTTCACCATGAGCTTTGACGACTTCGTGATCTCCTACTTCACCACGGGCAACGGCGTGAATAACATTTCCATTCTGGTCTACACCATGTCCAAGCGCGTAAACCCCTCCATCAACGCGCTCTCCACGCTCGTCATTGTCGCCATCACGCTGGTGCTCGGCATCGTCAACCTTGTCCCGATCCTGCACGAAAAGCGTGAAAAAGAAGGAAGTGAAAAGGGAAAATCCTTTGCACAAAGCCGCAGGCTGATGGCCGCTGTCGCCGGCGTGCTGGTGCTCGCCATTCTCGGCGGAACGGTCGGCGTCAGCCTTTCTCAGCAGCACAAGAACGCTGCCGCCGTCGAAAAGTACGGCAGCAACGTCCTCAAGCTCTATCTCCCCGGCGAGTACCTCGGTGAGAACGTCATCGGCGACTTTGAAAAGCAGTTCGGCGTGCGCGTCATCGTGGAGAATTTCGACTCCAATGAGATGATGTACACCAAGCTCATGGCGGGCGACAAGTACGACGTGGTCATTCCCTCGGACTACATGATCGAGCGCCTGATGAAGGAGAATTATCTCCAGCCGCTCGATCACAGCCTGCTTCCAAACCTTGAGAATATGGACGACGCGGTGCGCGGCATGAGCTATGACCCCGATAACGAGTGGTCCGTTCCCTACTTCTGGGGCAGCGTCGGCATCGTCTACAACCACGAGAACGTCGATCCCTCCGTAGTGGAGGAACAGGGCTGGGAGGTGCTGCGCAACACCGACTACGCCGGTCACCTCTACATCTACGACTCCGAGCGCGACTCGTTCATGATGGCGTTCAAGGCGCTCGGCTACTCAATGAACACCTCCGACCCCGACGAGATCAACGCCGCCTACGAATGGCTGCTGCAAATGAACGACACCATGTCGCCCGTCTACGTCACCGACGAGGTCATCGACGGCATGATGAATGGCTACAAGGATCTTGCGGTCGTCTACTCCGGCGACGCCACCGTCATTCTCGACGAGAACGAGGACATGAGCTTCTATATGCCGGAGCAGGGCACGAACATCTGGTGCGACGCGATGGTCATTCCCGCGAACGCGGAAAATCCCCTGCTCGCCCACGAGTTCATCAACTATATGCTCACCTATGAGGCCGCATTTGACAATACGGAGACGGTGGGGTATACTTCTCCCAACGCAGAAGTCTTTGAGGAGATGACCTCCTCCGAGGACCTTTACGCCGAGAATGCCGCCTACCTTCCCCGCTCCGGCTACGAGAAGGACGAGATGTTCCACGACAACCAGACGCTCATGCGCGAGCTGAGCAAGCTCTGGATCAAGGTCAAGGCAGCCAAGTAAAAACATCGCACGAAAGAAAGGAATCAAACCCATGCAGATCGGAGACACTTACGAATACAAAAATGTCGTCACCAAGGAGATCACCGCCGGCGCGCTCGGCTCGGGCGGACTGGACATCTTCGCCACGCCCTTCCTCATTTGCTGGATGGAGGCCGCGGCCTACTACTACATGAAGGAGCAGCTTCCCGAGGGCAAGAGCAGCGTCGGCACGATGGTCAATGTCCGCCACGTTTCCCCCTCCCCCATCGGCGCGGAGATCACCGCCAAGGCCGAGCTGATCGCCATTTCCGAGAACGGCAAGATGTATACCTTCAAGGTCGAGGCATACGATAACAAGGGCCTCATCGGCGAGGGCACGCACGAGCGCGCCATCATCGACTGCGAGCGCTTCATGAAGAAGTGCCTGGCCAAGCTGGAAGACTGAACAAGCAAGGAGGAAGCCCATGCACTACTACGGAGCCGTTTACCGTCCGCCGAGCGAGGCGTACAGCCTGATCGTGCAATGCACACTTGGGTGCAGCCACAACAAATGTGCGTTCTGCAATATGTACAAGGATAAGAAGTTTTCCATCCGTCCGGTGGAGGAGGTCCTGCGTGACCTCGCCGAGGCGCGCAGCTACGAGCGGCGCATCGAGCGCATCTTTCTCGCGGACGGCGACGCGCTGATCCTGCCGATGGACTATCTGCTGCAGGTGCTGGACTTCATCCGCGAATACTTCCCCGAGTGTACGCGCGTTGCCGCCTATGCCACCACCAAGGCCATCGAGCGCAAAACGGACGAGGAGCTGCGCAAGCTGCGTGAGCACGGGCTGGCGCTCGTCTACATCGGTCTGGAAAGCGGCAATGAGGAACTGCTCTTGAAATTCAACAAGGGCGTCACCGCGGCGGAGACCGTGAAAAACGCGCTGCGCTGCAAGGCGGCGGGCATCGCCATCTCCGTCACCGCCATCAACGGCATGGCTGGTCTCAACGGCGACTGGCAGGCTCACGCCATCGACACGGCGAAGGCCGTGAGCGCGATGAAGACGGAATTTATCGCTTTCCTGACGCTGCGCGTCTACTCCGGCACTCCCCTGCACGATTGGATCGAGGCGGGCGAGTTTCAGATGATGGGGCCCGCCGATCTGATGCGCGAGACGCGGCTCTTCCTGGAACACATCGACTCCGAGGGCAGCGTGTTCCGCTCGAACCATGCCTCAAACTACCTTCCCCTCGGCGGTACACTCAACCGCGACCGCGAGGCGCTGATCCAAACCATCGACGCCGCGTTGGACGGCAAGGTGCGCCTGCGCCGCGCTGTGGAGTTGGGGCTGTAACACATCTTTTGCATTGCTGCATGAAAAAACACAGGGCCTGCCAAGTGCAGGTCCTGCGTTTTTCTATTGCGGAATTTCCTCCGGCTTCGGCTCTCTGACGTAGCGGAGCATCGTGCGCGCACAGGCGCCGAAGCTGCGGTAATTTTCCTGCGCCGTGCGGAGTGAGATGCCGTGATTTTCGTCGCTCGGTTCATCGTCCGATGTAACAAACACATCGTTCTCCCAAAAGCAGACAGGGCAGATGTAGGCAATCGCATCCTCCCGCGGCACCGGATAGGTCAAATATCCGCAGCATGGGCAGGGATACTTCTCCATCTTCCCCTCCCCCTATTTATCCGAACAGCGTGAGCTGGCTGGTGTCCGCCATGCCGGCAAACGCGCCGAGGGCGCGCAGCTGCTCGATGTGCGTCTTGGAGAGCTTATTGCAGCACATGGAGAACTCCTCGACCGAGATGAACTCCTTGCCCCTGCGCTTTTCCACCGTGTCCAGCGCCGCGGCCTCGCCGAGTCCGTGGACGGAGATGAACGGCGGCAGGAGGCCGCCTTCGGTGACGGTGAACTTTGTCGCGTCGGAGCGGTAGATGTCGATGGTGTCAAAGTGAAAGCCGCGGCGATAGAACTCGTAGCAGACCTCGAGCGTGGTCATCAGATCCTGCTCGACCGCCGACGCGTCCTTGTTGTTCTCGATCTCGCGGATCTTCCGCTTGACCGCGTCCAGTCCCGCGCAGCAGTATTCCGCGTCGAACGCCTTCGCGCGCACGGTGAAGAAGGTCGCGTAGAACGCCAGCGGCTCATGCACCTTGAACCACGCGATACGGAACGCCATCATAACATATGCGACCGCGTGCGCCTTCGGAAACAGATAGCCGATCTTGGCGAGCGACTCGATGTACCATTCCGGCACATCGTGCTCCTGCATCGCCTCTACCCAGCCGTCCTGAAAGCCGCCCTTTTTGACCTTGCCCTTCCGCACGGCCTCCATGATCTTGAAGCTCATCTTCGGGTCAAGCCCCATGGAAATGAGGTAGAGCATGATGTCGTCGCGGCAGCCGACCGTCTCCAGAACGCTCGCTGTGCCGCTGACGATCAGCTCGCGCGCGTTGCCGAGCCACACGTCCGTGCCGTGCGAGAAGCCGGAAAGACGCACGAGGGTGTTGAAGTCCTTCGGCTGCGTGTCAATGAGCATCTGGCGCGTGAAGCGCGTGTTGAACTCGGGAATGGCGACCGCGCCGGTCGGGCCGAGCAGGTCGTCGTTCTCAAAGCCCAGCACCTTCGACGAGGTGAAAATGCTCATCGTATCCGGATCGTCGAGCGGGATCGTGCGGGCGTTCACGCCGGTGAGATCCTCGAGCATACGGATCATCGTCGGGTCATCGTGGCCGAGCATATCGAGCTTGAGGAGGTTATCCTCCATGCAGTGATATTCAAAGTGCGTGGTTATGGTGTCGCTGTCCTCCGCGTCGGCCGGGTGCTGCACGGGGCAGAAATCCTCGATTTCCAAATCGTCCGGCACGACGACCAAGCCGCCGGGGTGCTGACCCGTCGTGCGGCGCACGCCGACACAGCCCGCCGTCAGGCGGTCGATCTCCGCTGCGCCCGACTGGATGCCGTTTTCCTCCAGATATTTCTTGACAAAGCCGAAGGCGGTCTTTTCCGCCAGCGTGCCGATGGTTCCCGCGCGGAACACCTGTGTTTCGCCGAACATCTCGATGGCGTGGCGGTGCGCCCGCGCCTGATACTCGCCCGAGAAGTTCAGGTCAATATCCGGCACCTTGCCGCCGCCGAAGCCGAGGAAGGTCTCAAACGGAATGTCAAAGCCGTCCTTGACGTACTTCGTGCCACACTCGGGGCAGTTTTTGTCGGGCATATCCGCGCCGCAGCCGTAGCTGCCGTCGGTGATGAACTCGCTGTGTCTGCACTTCGGGCAGCGGTAGTGCGGCGGGAGCGAGTTGACCTCGGTGATGCCCGACATATAGGCGACGAGCGACGAGCCAACCGACCCTCGCGAGCCGACGAGGTAGCCGCACTCAAGCGAGCGCTGCACGAGCTTCTGCGCGGACATGTAAATGACCTCGTAGTGACGGCCGAGAATGGCGTCCAGCTCTTCTTTGATGCGCGTTGTGACGAGCTCGGGCGGGTTCTCGCCGTAAAGCTCGTGGGTCTTATCCCAGACCATGCGCTCAAGATCCTCCGCCGCGTGCGGAATAGACGGCGGGAACAGATCCTTCGGCAGCAGCTCAAAGCTCTCCACGCTGTCGGCAATGGCGTTCGGCGCGGTGACGACGACGTCGCGGCAGTCCGCCTCGCCGAGATACGAAAACTCCTTGAGCATTTCGTCGGTCGTTTTGAAATAAAGCGGCAGAGGCTTGTCCGCGTCCGGGAACTTGCGCGACGCCATAAGGATATGGCGGTAAATCTCATCCTCCGGTTCGAGGAAATGCACGTCGCCGGTAGCAACGACGAGCTTCCCGAGCCGCCGGCCCAGCGCGAGGACGCGGCGGTTGAATTCGCGCAGGTCCTCCTCGTCGCGCGCTTTGCCGTCGTTGATGAGGAAGTGGTTGTTGCACAGCGGCTGAATTTCAAAATAATCGTAGAACGCTGCGAGCCGGTCAAGCTCGGCATCGCTCCGGTTGCGCATGCGCGATTACGA
>OLQA01000563.1_pt1 | contig 35364 bp, 34 predicted proteins | sample 1673151 | NCBI WGS metagenome assembly OLQA01 (sample SAMEA3136760, study PRJEB25190) | human gut metagenome | biome: human gut; feature: human-associated habitat; material: faeces | place: Austria | collected 2013
AATTCATTAGAATTTTCAAGGTTGTCTTATTGTTCAGTTGTCAAAGATCTTTTTGTGATCCGCTTCGTATAAGAAGCTCTATCATTATATCACTTAGTTCTTATCTTGTCAAGAACTTTTTTAATTTATTTTGTTGACCCGTTCTTCATAAGAACCGCAGCAACTTTTAAATCATATCATGTTCTTTCTTGTTTGTCAAGAACTTTTTTAATTTATTTTAAAATACATTTTTCAAATCCCTTTGAAAACTCTGTATTTCTCTCTGTCGCTCACAGACAGCTTAGATATAATATCATGCTGATTCTTAACTGTCAACACTTTTTTTATATTTTTTTCGTTTTTTATATTTTCCTTTATTGTTCTATCTATAATATCATTCGGAAAAGGTAAGCAAAAAGGTATCTTGCCAAGAAATCCTTAGACCCCTTCTAACAAGATACCTTCTATTAATTTAATTCTGTAATATTTTTTCTGTCTCTGATCGAACCTGCTGCTGAATCATCTCTCCTAATGGATTCGTATCAACCATTGTCTGCATGAGCTCACTTCCTCCAATGATCTGATCATATTCCGTCTGCATTCCAATATGTGGCATCAATGAAATAAAAAATATCAATACCATGATAATTAAACTTCCCTTTATCAATCCAAGTACTGCTCCAGCTACACGGTTAATAAATCCAACCCCCGGTATACGGCTGATTTTATTAATAAATCGTACAATAATAGAAAATATCATCTTACATACGATCATTAATATAATATATGAAATCATATATGCAATTTGATCCGTTACAATCGTTCCCTGAATCTGTGGTACATTTTGAATCACAATATCCTTGAAATATGATGCTCCTTCATATGCGATTGCAAATGTAAGAATCCACGATGCAAGATTGAGCATACTTCTCATCAGACCTCTTCGATATCCTATTACTACCTGAAAAATCAGATATAATCCAAATATACCTAAAACTATTTCTCCCATGTGTACTCCATTTCTAGCGTAACTCAAGTAAATTAATATTGTCTTCATATGTAATTAAATATCTTCTCTTCTTTCCTGTTAATGATACATTTGAAATCCTTTTCTTAAAATCTTTCTGATACATCTCATGTCCTGCAAAATTTAGAACAGAAAAATGATAATTTCCTGCAAGTACTATTTCTTTTTCTCCCAATAATAATTTTGTATACTCAGAGGAGAACTCATGTTCCATAACACTTCGCCCATTTTTATTGTAAACAACCGCCTGATATTTTTCCTGTGCTGACTTTGTATCATTTTCAAGAACCATTGCTATATATTTATCATTTACCGCAATACTCTTGATCGTCTTACGAATCTCTACTGTATTATTCTTAGAAATTGTCTTTCCTGTTTTAAAGAATATAAGTTTGTCATCTGCTGCTGCCACTACCTTGGAACCACTCATATAACTAACTTTTGAAATTACACAATCTTTGAAATCAAAGCCTCCGATCAGCTGATCACCTTTTTCTTCACCTGTCATTCCAAAATTATAAAATGCTATTCTGCTCTTTACATTGATTCCATCTACCACAAGATAACTTACAACCAAATTCTGTCCATCCGAAGACAGTGCAATATCCATCGGATATCCATTCTGGCTTGCAGTTACTTTAATGCTCACCAATTTCTTCTGTGCTGCATCATATAATTCAATATAATTTCCCTTATCACCATGAAGCATCAATGCGATCACGCCTTGTTTTGCAATCTCAACATCAACAATCGGATAAGAAACACTGAATTTTTTCATCTGACCATCATTATCAAGCAGTGCGATCTCATTTCCATTCTTTGATGCTATTACAATATAATTTCCACAATAGGATGCTTGTGGATTTTTAATTGAATATGTGCGATTCCATTTTTCATTTCCTTTTCCATCTAGGAAATAAATTCCATCTTCACTGTAACATATCGTTCCTTTTTTATAAGAAAATGATTGAAAAGATTCCGTCAAATCTTTCGAAATGGTCTTAACTACCTTTATATTATGATATGTCCGGTATCGATACGCTAAAATACTGCATAACGCTACGATCATAAGTGCGATGATCAATCCAATCCTGTATCTCTTCTTTCTTTGTTCCAGGATTAACGCATTTTGAAAATTCTCATTTGAATTAATGTAAACAGAAAATCCTGATTTTTTCTTTTGTTCCATAAAATCCCTTTCTTCTTTATGATCGTTATGATTTCTGAACAAAAATTAGTATACATTATCCTATGAAATGTGTCCAGTGTCCTTACCTTCTACGATTAACGTAACACTGGTATGATTAATTTCTGTCCCGGATAAATTTGATTTTGATCATTCAGAGTATTTGCCGTCTTGATTCTTTGTACTAATTTTTGTGTCCCATATACTTTTCTGCTGATTGATACCAGTGTCTCTCCTTTTTTCACCGTATATTTATAATATTTATATTTTGAGACATTCGTCTTTTTCACAGATGTTGCTGCTGTCGACTTTTCTGTTGTTTTTTTTACTTTTGTTGTATTCTTTTTATTTTCAGTTGATGCCCGAGTATCCAGTATTTTCGTAACTGTTTTTTCCTTTGTCGTCTCACTTTTATCTTCCACCTGATCTTTTACACCTTTTCCCATTGTATTCACTGCCCCATTTACTACGTCACGAAAGTTAATACTCTGATCTTGTTGAGCATAATAATACATACTTCCGCCCATGATCATCATGACTACAACAGCTGCTGCCGTAGAAAACGTGCGAAATCTTCCTTTTCTCTGGCTGCTTTTTGTTTTTCTGGAAACTTTCTCACGAAATTGTCTGATCAATCTTTCATCCCTCATATTTTCCATCATTTTCTCATAATTTTCGGATTCCTGCATTCCTTCTCTGCGTTCTGCCAGATATTCACGCATCATCGGATTCTTGTCATAATATATGTAGTAACCACTTTGCCTTACAAGATCTTGTCCACGATATACATAAAATGCATCTTCATTTTCCAAATCATCGATCATATAAAGTACTTTTCCTTCCCCTGGAAAATTTTCAAAATGTGTTTTTTTTATCTTATCATTTAATCGTACCGAAAATCCCATTCTCAGCAATGCCCATCCGATCACTTCTAATCCAGGAAATAATCTGTCTTTTTGCTGATAAATTTCTCTCCATACTTCATCGTTAAATACAGTTTCATCCAAATCAAGTTCCAGATTCTGTCCCTCAATTGCTCCCTTTACATAAATAATAGTATCGTTTTCTACCATTTCCTTCTCTCCAAATAAAATGGCTCCTCTTACATAAGTATTCTTGTCCGTTGATAATGAATTCAAAAATGTTATTACATAATCTTCAATATATACTTTTGTATGTCCAACCGGACTCCCGATCTGACGAATGTTTTTGGGCAACAACTGCTCTGTTTTCACGAAAATTCCTCCTTTTTCTCTATCCTTTCAAACAAACCTTACCACGATCATTTCATATTTTTTATCAAACTGCGTCGAAGAAATCACAATTTTTTTCTACATATTTTTTCTATGTTTTGGATACACTAGAAACAAATCATAACGCAGGAGGAAATTGCTTTGAGTTTAAAAAAAATAAATTATTATCAACCGAATGATTTTTATGCTTTATCAAGATTTCAATCTGACTTTCTCAAACATTTACAAAAAAAATGCAAAAAAAATCAGCCACTGGTCTTAATCTGTATTGGTTCAGATCGTGCAACCGGTGACTGTCTTGGTCCTTTAGTTGGTCAATCTCTTATGGATTTCCCTGTATATTCTGTTTATGGTACTCTGCAATTTCCTGTTCATGCTAAAAATCTTGATAAAACCATGGAACTGATCTACAAATTTCATAAGAATCCATTTATCATTGCAATCGATTCTTGTCTTGGCTATGCGGACCATGTTGGATATATCACACTTTCTTCTATGCCACTTTGCCCTGGTCGTGGTGTTTCTAAACATCTGCCCCCAATTGGTGACATTTCTATCACTGGGATCGTTGATAGATTTTCTGAATCAAGTCATGAAACAATTCAGACAACAAGACTGCAGACTGTTTTTTATTTAGCTTCTTTCATTGCAAAAGGAATTCAGATTCCTAAATTTCAAGTTTCATATCCCCATCTTTGATCAGCCCTTTTCTCCTCATTGCCTCTGAAATAAAATAAGTAAGAAATGCTGGGGCAATGATCAGCATAGCAAGAATCATAAGAATGGTGATTGTTGGGGATGTATTCGTAATCATTGTTTTGTATGCCATAATCGGCCCCACAAGTCCTGCTGTTCCCATTCCAGATCCTATCGCATTGTTTGTCATTTTTAATACAACTGTTGAAATTGGTCCAAGAATCGCACTTGTGATGATCGTTGGCAGCCATATTAATGGTTTTCGTACAATGTTTGGAACTTGCAGCATAGACGTTCCGATTCCCTGTGCCAAAAGTCCTCCAATTCCATTTTCCCGGAAACTTGCTGTTGCAAATCCAATCATCTGTGCACAGCATCCTACCGTTGCCGCTCCTGCTGCTATTCCTGATAGATTTAAAATAACTCCTAATGCTGCAGAACTGATCGGCAGTGTGAGTGCCATTCCCATCAGAACAGATACAATGATTCCCATCAAAAATGGCTGTTGTTCCGTTCCCCAACGTATCATCTCACCAATTTGTTTCATCAGATCGGAGATATATGGCCCAACCGTCAATCCGACCACTCCACCTCCAAGAATCGTAATAAATGGGGTTAATATAATATCAAGTTTTGTTCGTCCTACAAAAATACGTCCAAGTTCAATTCCAATATATGCAGCAACAAATGCTCCTAATGGTTCTCCTGGCCCGCTTAAAGTGATCTTGCCATTTGTGATCACACTTCCATCTAGCAGCCCTGTTGCAAATGCTCCGATCATTCCTGCACTTGCGGCTGATGCACATACTAATGTCTCCTCACCAAGCTTACATGCTACTCCGATACCAATCCCCGCACCTGTCAGAACTTTTGCTATAGATGCAGCCATTACGATCATATGTCCAATGTCTCCTCCTACAAATGTTCCAATCTGCTCCAGTATCGTTCCTATAATTAATGTTGCAAATAAACCTATTGCCATTCCTGACAAACCATCTATAAATATTCTTTTTAATATTTTCATACTTATCTCCTTATACAGACTTTTTTTAAGTATAACATACTAATAGTTCTTTACAACAATCAAAAATACTCCTATACTAAACCAAAAGATTCAATTTAAATTTATTTCAAAGGCAGGAAAATTATATGTTTCGTATGTGGGGAAAGATTTTTCATGAAAATCGTATGTTAAAAGACACCGTTATTTGTATCGATACCGATTTAAATCGTACACGCAAGGTTTATCAGGCATTAGAAGAGATATGTTATGAATTTGATCTATCAAAACCTCTGTGGCTAGAAAACAACAAAAATGATTTTATCCGCCATTCTAAAACTCGCTTTACTCATGACAGTTTTGTTGAAGATATTGATTTTGACTACCTCGAAATCCAAGTAATTGAAGAAGACTAAACATTTTGATATTTTTCTTTAGAAATTATTTACACAACGTCCGTATTTTATTATACTTAATCTATAAATAATAGTGCCCTGGGCCCTTGATCTTATCATGTAAGGAGACATTTATATGAAGGGAAACGGACATTCTAAAAATAAGCAATATACGTCTGAATATATTGCACTTTTATATCAGAAATATTCATACAAACTATATCACAGTGCTTTTCGTTATACTTCGAATATAAGCACTGCAGAGGATGGTGTGCAATTAGTTTTTGAGAAGATTCTTTTACATCCCAAGACCGCCCTAGAGGTTCCTGAGGATGAGATTCTGTATTTTCTTTTTGCTGTACTTCGCAATGTGATGTATACAATTACCAAAGACGAAGCTAAGAATTCTCATTTTCCACTGGGATATGATGAAGATATTAACAATTCTCCAGATCTTACAGATTCTGAAGATGTTTTTATTCGTGTCATTCACACAGAATGTATCAAAAATATTTTTTCTAAACTTAAACCATCTCTTCGTGATACTATGATCTTTCATTATTGTTATGGTTTTAAGTATCGTGAGATTGCAGATATATTTCATATTTCTGAACGTGCCGTAAAAAAACGTATTGCTACAGCTAAGAAGCAAATCAAAACGATGTTTCGGAAAGAGGACTTCCTATGAACAATAAGGACAAAAAGATTATTGAAGAACAAGATAAATTATTAGATCACCTCATTGAATATGCTGGCCGCCAATATATTGATGAAGAGATCAAAAAATATGAAGAGCTTCCTGAATTGGAACCTTCAAAAGAATTTGATGAAAAAATGCACAAAATGTTTCAAGATTCTTATAAACGAGAATCTCGTCTTGAGCACATTCAGTTGGGCAAGAAAATAGCAGTGATTGCTGTTGCAGCACTTCTTGTTGTTTCTGCTGCGGCTATGAATATCAAGGCGGTTAGAGAACCTGTATTGAATTTTGTATTCCATAGAAGTGTTAATGGTAACAAAACAAATGTTAATTCACAGGATAATACAAAAGATCATTATGATGTTTCTTTTAAATATATCCCTGATGGTTATAAACAAGAAAAAGTTACTTATTCTATGAATAATGATCAAATTAGTTATCAATTTTATAACAATAAATTAAAAAAAGATCTATTTATTAATATTCAGATAGACCAAGATTATGATTCTTATGTAAATCAATCTTCTCTTTCTAAATATGACAAAATCACATACGAAAATCATACTTATTATTTTCTTTCTGGCGATACTAATACTTTAATTACATATAAAAATCACAGTATTATTTCTATAATGTCATCAGAAACCAAAAATCAACTATTAAAAATAGCAACATATTTAAAGTTTAAAACAAAATAATAAATTTAAAAATCAGTCGTAATGAATAATTTACATCGACTGATTTTTTTATACCATTTTTTACTAAAAATCAATTTTAGCATTTCTTCTTTCTCTTCCTATGTGTAACACACTATACTTATTTCATATTTTCAATATTATTTTATTTTTAAATTTTTTCATTCTTTTTAAATTATCTATTTCTACATATTGGTAAGGATAGAAAGGATTACCTTATGAAAAAATTTTATAAACTCTTATTTATACCAATCTTTTGTCTCGTCATGCTATCAAATACTACTTCCACTGTTTCTGCTGCAAATAACTGGGCTGGTTTTCAACATGTTACAATTGGATTGTCTTTCAAAAAGTGGGGGTTAGCATCTTTCTATACCACTGTCATTCCAAGCAAAAGTTCTTACTATTCTAAAATTAATATGAAATTGCAACGATATTCTGGTGGTAAATGGCATACTTTAACTAGTGGCACTAATGGAGATACTAGTATTAATATGTATAGCCGTGGCTATTATGTAACAAAAGGTTATACATACCGAGTTTACAGCACTGCCACAGTCTACAAATCTAAAGGCGGTAAAAAAATAAACAGTGATACTTTCATCTACAAAAACAAATATTAAAGTTCTAAAAAACTAATCAATTATTCACATAATCCTTACTCGTCACAAAAAAGGCAGGTTTTTCCTGCCTTTTTGACGTTCCCTCGAAATCTTTGTTTACAGCCTCAAAATTTTTTTGCCAAAAAGTTCCCTTTTTTTCTAAAACGCTAGTTTACAATATGTAAGAGAGATATGGTAAAATTTTTATTGCAACTGTTAACCATTAAGCACAAATAATAACAAGCAATCACAAAAACATAACGAAAACCCTATTTTTGTTTACATTGACGTGATTTATTAAATTGAATATAAATTTCAATTCATATCTTAATACCATCTACACTCTCTTACATGACAAAGCAGTGTGGAAACTCATCACTTTCACACTGCAAAAAACGATCGGAGTTTTCCACTTCTCCGATCGTTTTTATCGTACTCTATTTTGTTTTGGTTGTACTTCCGAATCCGCCATTTCGTACTTCTGTTACATCATCGTCAATTGTAACGCCATACTGCATAAAGATTCCCTGTACCATACCTGTTCCCTGTTCAACAGAAACTGTTTTTCCTTCATTACTGTCATTTGTTAATTTTACGAAGATATGTCCTTCATTATCTGAATAAAAATAGTCACTGTCGATAATTCCAACTGTGTTATTCATCTGCAGACGGAATTTAAATCCAAGACCGCTTCTTGGAAAAATATTTAATACCCAGTCTTCTTCGATAAAGACTCTGATTCCTGTTGGAATCTTAATTGTCTCACCTGGTTTTAATGTAAAATCAACCGGACTAAAGAAATCGTATCCTGCTGATCCTCTGGTTGCTCTCTTTGGAAGTTTGATTCCATCGTAAATTGCTTTGATCTCTTCATCTGAAGTTCCTGGAAAACTGTCTTTCCAGCTTTCTTCAAACTGCTCAAAGCTTACTTTATGAAACTGTGCAATTTTGTTCATCTGTATCTCCTGTAATCTTCATTCTTTATATTTCAACGCCACTTATTTTATCAGACTCATCTGTTTGTTTCAATAGGATGAAAGTTTTTTCAATGATTCAAACTGATATCCTTCTTTCTTCAGATTCGTGATCACTTCATCCAATGCTTCCGCATTTGACTGTGAGACGTTATGCATTAATGGGATGGCTCCATTATGTGTGTATTTCTTAAAATGTTCCACTACGTATTGCTTCCCTGGTTGCTTATTAACATCAAAGTCCACATATGCCATACTCCAAAATATCGTCTTATATCCCATTGATTTTGTTAATTTTAAAGTCTTTTCATTGTATTCCCCCATTGGAGGGCGAATGAAATGATCCATCTCATATCCTGTTGCCTCTTTACAATACTCAGCACAATCTATAATTTCCTGTTTATTATCTCTGTCTGATAATGTTGGCATACTTTTGTGATGTACCGTGTGGTTTCCAACAATATGTCCTTCCTTCTTCATCCTCCTTACAAGCTCTCTCCCCTCTCTGATAAACGGTTTCGTTACAAAAAAAGCTGCCACAATTTTTTGTTTTTTCAAAACATCCAGAATTTTCGGAGTAAATCCGTTTTCATATCCACAATCAAATGTAAGAAAAATCTTCTTTTTCTTGCATTTTGGATTTACATAATACGCATCATATTTTGACAGATCAATATAATCAGATACTTCCGGAGTCTGATGATTTTCATTTCTCTTTAGCCACCAACGTTCGATTCCTTGTACCGTCTCTCCCGATGTTTCCTGATATTTCTGCTGGTCTGTATTCGATAGCCTTAATGTACTGGAAGTTGTTTCATTTGATTGTACATTTTTCTTTTCTGCCAATCCCTGACAGGCAGTCAACAAAACCATTACCAAAAAAACAGCTGTCATACATATACTTTTCATCGTTCACGATTCCTTTTTTATATATGTATGAGTAATTTCCTGTATTTATAAATCTTTCATGAAATCTTTTAATGTTTGAATATCCTCATCTGTAAGTTGCAGCTCTTTCGCACTTGCGATCTCTCCCCAATGTTCCTTAAGTTGTCTCGCATCTTCTTTTTCTTGTTTTATTTCCTGACTTTTTTTAATTTTTTCATTTTTTTCATAATTTTGTTTTTTCAGATTTTTTTCCATGCGATTGGGAAGAATATTTTCCAAATAGTAAAGAAGATTTATCTTAATCTTTCTCTTTGTATGTTCCATATTGGTCAATCTGTCAAACAGAAACACTACTATTCCAAACATTACTCCAACGATCAGCTGTCCTCCCCAGAAATTAATATCTGAATTCATCAAAATTCCTTTTACTGCTCCAAGACAACCTAGTCCAATACACAAGATCCCACAGATTTCTGGAATCTGTTCCAGAAAAAATGAATTTATCCCCATGATCTTATTCGCTTCAAGGTATTTATCCACAATACAGCTGATATTATTCACTTTAGCATTCAATGAATAATAATTCTCTATCTTTTTCTTTAGCGTTCCGATCCAGTATCGTTTTGGCCTGTCCATTTCTTCGGACGAAGCCAATAATTTGTGATAATTGCGCCAAACAATAAGCTTTACCAATACTGCTGCAATCACAGAAACAATTAGTCCCTGCACAAAAAAAGTTTCTCTTAACATTTCCATAGCTGTCTCTCCTTTTATATTTGTTGTTTATCATTATAAAAGGATTGCTTTGAAAACTTAAGAGAAACCGTCCTACAAAGTTAGACTACATTCTGTCTAATATTCCAAGAACAAGACGAACAATGTGTTTTATTGCCGCTTTTTCAAATTCTTCGTAACTTCCTGCTGCTTCCTGATCTGCTTTATCAGAAATCGCACGTAATACGATAAATGGAATCTGATTTAAATGCGCTGCCTGTGCCATTGCTGCACCTTCCATTTCAGCACAATATCCATCAAATTCATTGATCAGATAATGTTTCTTATCATTGTCTGAAATAAACTGATCTCCACTAACAACTCTTCCTACATAACAATTAATATCTGGATTCACTTCTTCACATGTTTTCTTCGCAAGCTCGATCAGATCTTTATCGGCTTCAAAGTAAGACGTATCCATCCTAGGAATTTCTCCAACTTTATATCCAAAGACTGTCGCATCCACATCATGTTGTACCGCATCTTTTGAAATTACGATATCTCCGATTTCGATATCTTTATATAATCCACCTGCTACACCTGTATTGATCACCGCTTCTACATCAAATTTATCTGCAAGAATCTGTGTGCAAAGTGCCATATTGACCTTTCCAATTCCACTTTGTACAACTACTGCATCTTTTCCTTTTAACGTTCCAGAATAAAAATCCATACCTGCACAAGTTACTTTTTCTTTATTCTCCATAGCTTCGATCAGCTGACTGACTTCTTCTTCCATGGCTCCGATAATACCAATCATATCTGTTCTCCTTATCTTTGTAATATCATTTAATTTCAGTTTACGGGAAATCTTAAATCCTGTCAATTACGAAACCTTTCGTCCAATGCTTGAAATACGTGCTTTCTTGCTCTATAATTCATTATGTATATTTTCAGAAAGTTTTTCTAATATACAATTTTAATTTTACAGGAGGATAATTTTATTATGGTATATAAAACAAAAGGAACTTGTTCTAGTGAAATCGAATTTGAAGTAGAGAATGGAATCTTAACAGACATCCATTTTGTTGGCGGATGCCAGGGAAATACAACTGGTGTTGCTGCATTAGCAAAAGGACTTCCAATTGATGAAGTCATCGACAAATTATCTGGAATCCAGTGTGGTTTCCGTGGAACTTCATGTCCAGATCAGCTTTCTAAAGCGCTGATCGAGTACAAAGAAAATCATTAATGGGGTGAGAAAGAATCATGAAACGAATCGTATTAACCGGTGGAGGAACTGCCGGACATGTTACACCGAATATGGCACTTGTACCAAAACTGATCGATGAGGGATATAATATTTATTACATTGGATCTTACGAAGGTATGGAAAAGAAACTGATTGAAGATATCGGTATTAAATATTTCGGAATTTCTTCCGGAAAATTGCGTAGATATTTTGACATCAAAAACTTTTCTGATCCATTCCGTGTGATCAAAGGATTTTTTGAAGCGAAAAAAATCTTAAAGAAACTCCGTCCAGATGTTGTATTTTCTAAGGGTGGATTTGTTACTGTCCCTGTTGTATTTGCTGCAAAGCAACTTCATATTCCGGTTATCATTCATGAGTCTGATATGACACCAGGATTAGCTAACAAATTAAGTATTCCTAGCGCAAGCAAGGTATGCTGTAACTTCCCTGAGACAGTCAAACTTCTTCCTGAAGGTAAAGCTGTTTTAACAGGTTCCCCAATCCGTGAAGAATTATTTACAGGAAAACGTGAGGAAGGACTTCGTCTTTGTGGATTTAACGAAGATAAACCAGTACTTCTTGTTATCGGTGGAAGTCTTGGATCTGTTGCGATCAACAATGCGATCCGTAACAATATTGATGCATTACTTGAGAAATATCAGATCATTCATCTTTGCGGACGTAACAACCTTGATGAAAGCCTTGAAGGCAGAGAAGGTTACAAACAGTTTGAATATGTAAAAGCTGAATTAAAACATTATTTTGCATGTGCTAACGTTGTTGTATCCCGTGCTGGAGCCAATGCGATCTGTGAACTTCTTGCACTTCGCAAGCCTAATATTTTAATTCCTCTTGGATTAGAAGCCAGCCGTGGAGACCAGATCCTGAATGCTGAATCTTTTGAAAAGCAGGGTTATAGTTATGTACTTCAGGAGAAAGATGTTACGAGTGAGACTTTATTAAATGCTGTTAACAGCGTTTATAAAGACCGTGATAAATATGTGGAAGCAATGAATACAAGTGAGCTTGCAAATCCAATTGAAACGATTGTGAATCTTGCCAATCAGTTAGCTTCTCAAAAAAGAAAACGATAATCTTATTAATTACTTATTTAAAAAGCACGAGACTGCTACTTTCTATGGCAATCTCGTGCTTTTTATTTTCAAGAAAAACTATACGCTATTATTTATTTTTCTATTATTTAACTTTATAAGATTTTACTGTGCTGTAAGCTCCATAAAGTTTTGTTTTTCCTACAGTTTTGTATGATCTTACTCTTACATAATATTTTTTCTTAGATTTTAATTTACTGATAGTTTTCTTATATGTTTTATAAGATTTTACTGTATATGTCTTCGCACCTTTTAAGTTTTTCTTTGTTGCGATCTGAACCTGATATCCTGTTGCATTGCTATCTTTTGTCCATGTGATCGTTAATTTCTTTTTCGCAGTTTTTGCTTTTACGCTCTGTTTTTTAGGTGCAACTTTGATTGTGATCTTCTTTGTAACAGTATTATAGTTGCTTCCGCTTGCTGTTACTGTGATTGTTGCGATCCCTGTTCCTTTTACAGATACTGTTCCATTAGAAGAAACTGTTGCTACTTTCTTATTACTTGAAGCATAGCTTACTTTCATTCCTGTTGTTGCTTTTGCACCAAGGTTGAAAGATTTGCTTCCAATTGCTGTATTAACTGTTGTTTTTGCTTTTGTTGTAAGCGTTCCTTTTGCTTTATTAACCTTTACAGAAACTTTTACATCCTGATATTTTGCAGATTCAAATGTTACAACATAAGTTCCTACAGCAACATTTTTATTGAGAGTAAGAACTCCATCTTTATATTCATAAGAGTCTTCACTCAGTACTTTAGATCCATTTTTTACTTTTGCAACTGTATATGCAGCATCTTCTGGAACTTTAGATGTATCAACAAATACCTTTATTCCTTTTGGATTATATGTAACATCTTTTGCTGTAATTGTTGCATCATCTGCTAATAAAGGTTTTACCATAGCTGTTACTTTCACAGTTGCATATGAACCTGATTTTGATTCTAATGTTACATAATATGCTGTATCTATGCTTGCTTCTACACTACTATTTAATGTTAACACTCCATCTTTATAGCTATACTGATCCTCTGTTAAAGATGGGACACCTTTTCCTGTTCCCTTTGTGATTTTTGTTACTTCAAAATCATTTCCTGCTGGAAGATTATTAAATGTTACCTTTGTACCATCCTTGCTTCTTTCCACATCATTTACTGTAACATCTACATAAGGTGCTACTTTCAGATTTAAATTATCAATCACAATATCTTTTCCATCACACGCTGGAACCTGTGTTACACCGCCTTTTCCAGATTCTTCATAGGCCTCTGTTTCTCTTAAGATATATGTAATCTTTTTAATTGTTTTTCCACTTAAACTCTGTGTGTGTTTATATGACATATGGTTACCATGAGGTTCGCTGAATGAAATTGCTGAAAATGCAATTTCTTTTGGCTTTAACCATAAATTATCCTCATGAAGCATTCCATATTTTGCTCCATCTGTAGTTTCAATGATCGCACCTTCCATGCTCTTCTTTGTAACATAAGAAGGTAATCCTTCAACAGAAATCTGCCAGTTTCCCCATTTTGAAGTTGATGTGATACTTGCTGTCGCATTCTCTAATTTTGTTCCTTCATCATTTGTTGCTCTAAATGTTCCATCTCCATTTAATTCTTTATAATTATCAAATGCTGTATTAGAGAATTCTGCATTTTCAAGATATTTATATACAGATAATCCCTTATTTTTATTTTCCTGATATGCATTATAATATGACTCATATAATGCTGCTGGAATTCTGATCTGAACATTTGCAATACCATTAATATTTACACCTGTTGCTGCTTCCCCTGTTTCATTATTTTGCACATTCGGTGTAAAATATGTTGCTGCAAATCCTGTAGATTTCTGTGTAGTTGCTGAAGTTACTGCATCATATTCTCCATTTTTATATGTTGCATCAACGATATCTCCTTTAGATAAATTTAATGTTGATACATCTGATACCTTATTTAACTCCCCATAATAGTAATCTGCATATTCCATATTAACTGTTGCATAATAATACCCATCAATATCTGTTAAAGTTTTTGGATCCTTTAATCCTGTTGCTTCGTCTGCTTTGACGATCGCTACATTATGAAATACTGCTGGTACATTTACAGGTCCTGCCAGCATTGCAGCTGCCATAGCTACAGATAGACCTTTTTTCCACATTGTCTTTCTCATGTGAAACCTCCTTTTAAATAAGTTAAGTAAAATAATAATGTGCTTATATTTCGGCATAAGTACTGAAATACCTACATACATTTATCTAAATTTTTGCACTTGTCATAGCATCTTTATTAGTTGTGACTAACTATATGATCAAAAAAAGACACCTCAAAATAAGATCGGGTGTCTTTCTAAATGTTTTTGTTATGCTACAAACTTTGTGCAAAAATACAGACCCCAATAAACAATACAAGTTTCAGGAGAATGATAATGATTTCATTACCTTTTAATTTTTTACCTGAACCCAGATGAATGTTCTGTTTCGGGCATACATCAACACATTGCATACAATGAATGCATTCTCCTCCATTCTTCTGGTCCCTTTTGATCTGGTAATCTACAGGGCACTTGATCTCACATGCACGGCATTTCGGTATACAGTTGCTTCTGTCTCTATCTAGTACAGAAAACGGCAATACCGGTAACCATGCAAAGATTGCTCCCATCGGACATAGATATTGGCAGAAAAATCTTTCTTTAAGGCACATACCTACCAGTATCAGTACAAAGATGATCCATCCGGCTAAATATCCGGCATCTGGAATCTTACCTGTGTACAACATGGAAAATACTTCCCAAGGACTGGTTCCATGGAATTTTTTTGTAAATCCTAATGCATAAATCAGCATTAAGACTAATAACATGATATATTTAATTTTTTGAAGTTTTCGTCCGATCTCTTCTGATACCCACGGAAGCTTCTTTTTCACTTTTTTCTGAACCCATTTTGAAAATGCATACATTCCATCTCCCAAGGTCCCAAATGCACAGGCATATCCGCAGAAGAATCTTCCAAACAAAATGGTAAATCCACATAAAGCGATCAGCATTACTAAGAATGCATTCTGCTCGATCGGCTTGCCTGCTCTGATCTGTTCAATCACATATCTCACACCAGAAAATGCCGATGTGTATAATGCCGGCATCCATAGGAAAAATATGATCTGAATGATCTGTCGTCCAAGACGTCTTATGTCTCTCTTTTGTCTAAGGTCCATTATGACGCCTCCTTCAAAGCATTCTGTACAGCTGCAATGATACCTTTTGAACTGTATGTTGCTCCACTGGCTACATCGACATCCACTGTCTGCTTTTGTTTCATTGTATCTATTATTTTTACTGCATTATTAAAATATGCACTATCTTCATTTTTGGCTTCTTTGATCTGAATGTCATCAATAGAACCATTCTTTATGGTCACATTCACAACGATCTGACCTCCAAACCCTTGACCACTACCTTGATAAGTTCCGTCTTTCCAAGAACCTGAACCACTATTTTGGGCTGCAATCTTCGCTTCTTTTTCCGCTCGGATCGTTGCAATATTGTGGTATACAAGACATATTCCAATGATCAAGGCAAGATTTAAAAGCCTCATTAAGAAATGCTTATACTGCTTTAATTGTTTCATCTTCTCTCTATTCCTCTATTTACTTGTTAATCTTTGAAATAGCATCTTTATATGCTTTAACCAGTGCATTGCTTGAGCATGTTGCTCCACTGACTGTATCGTATTTTTCTGGTATTTCAAATCCATAACTGATCAACTTTGGTACCATAGTCTTCTGTGCCATGTTGTACCAAGCAGACATATATCGATCTGACCATTTAATATTCTGAATATTCTTTACCTTATTGTCAGCAGAAATAACAACTTCTAATGTTAATTTGTAAGCATCAAATTCTTCATCTTCATCTGGCTCACACACTGCTGATCCCTCATAAATTTTGTCTTCTTTCTCAACTGGTGTTGTAGTATTATCATCTTTTGATGTATTATTATTATTATTATTGTTGTTGCTGTTATTACTGTTGTTATTATTGTTGTTGCTATTATTACTGTTGTTATTATTGCTATTTGATGTATTAGAATTTGTGTTATCTTTCTTAGCTACAGCTTTCTTCAATGCATTTCGTACTGCTTCCATGATTCCATTTGAACTGTAAGTTGCTCCACTGACTGCATCAACTTTATCTGTATTGGCTGTCTGCATTGCAATAATACTGTATGGAACTTCAGACCATGCCTTGTTAAAGTATGCTGCATCGTCTTTTTCATTTTTCACAAGTTTGATCTCTACGATCTTACTTTTTTTAATTCTTACACTGACTATGATATTTCCACGGAATCCTTTTCCTGTTCCTTCATAAACACCATCTTTATATACTCCAGTGACATTATCTGTTGTATCTTTCTTTGCTGTTGAGTTACTGTTGCTTTCTGAATCTAAACTGCTTGATGATCCTTTTACTGCTGCTTTCTTTAATGCATTACGTACCGCTTTGATAATACCATTTGAACTAAATGTAGCTCCGCTGACTGAATCTACATTTGTACTTTGTTTCTTGATCATTAATGGAAGTAAAATTCCTTTTGCACGGTTAAAATAAGCTGCATCATCGTGATTTTCTAAAATCTTGATGCTTTTAATCTTATTATTTTTAATTGTTACAGATACTTTAACAGTTCCATGATATCCAGATGCAGATCCTGTAAATGTTCCATCTTTATATGTACCTGACTCATCCGCTGTTCCAACGCTTCCTGCTGACTTTGAAGAACCGCTTGCTTTCGCTGCTGTTTTATCCTCTTCCCCTGTCAATGCATTTTTTACTGCTTTGATAATACCATTTGAGCTGTATGTTGCCCCACTGACGACATCTACTTTTAATGACTGTTTTGCAAGAATATTTTTAATAACTCCAGCAGATGCACGATTAAAAAATGCTGCATCGTCTGAATTACTTAATACTTTAATTGCTGTGATCTTATGGTCTTTTACAGTTACAGATACCTTTACAAGTCCTCGATATCCATTTGCCTGTCCTTCATAAGTTCCATCTTTGATCTTACTTAAATCAATATCTCCAGCGTTTGCCTTCTTTGCCTTCTTCTTTTCAGCCGTTGTTGCCGCTTCTACCTGATTCACTCCTGCATTTTTCTGGGACTTTGCTTTCGGAGCAGTGTATCCAAACACACTATTTCCAACCAAACTTATCACGAAAATTGCTGGAACAAACTGAATCAGATTGACTTTTTTTAGTTTATCAATAATTTTCATATTTTCCTTCTCTCTATTTTTTGACTACTTGATACTCATTTTCTGAACTAAAACGTTCTTCAATCCCCTGTGAAATAAGAATTTTATCATTATTGTCCACAAGGATTATATTAAATTCACTGCTATGTTTTTTCCAATACGAAATAGCTTTATCTTTCCCCATAACAAACAATGTTGTTGACAACGTATCCGATAATGTTCCATTTTTACTAATGATCGTTACAGATTTCAGGTCTTTCTCAGATGGTTTTCCTGTTGCCGGATCAATGATATGATGATATCTTTTTCCATTTTTCTCAAAATATCTCTCGTAAGCTCCCGAAGTGATGACTGCTTCATCTGCAGCTTCATATGCTCCGATCATATTTTCTGTATCATCTGGTGACTGAATTCCTACTTTCCAGTAACTTCCATCTGTTTTTTTACCAATTGCCTGAACATTTCCCCCAAGACTGATCACACCGCTTTTTACACCATCTTCTTTGTAAACTTTTGCAATTCTTTGGGAAGTATACCCCTTTGCAATTCCGCCAAGATCGATCTTCATATTCTTTTCAAGTGTTACTACATTTGTTTTCTTGTTGATTTTGATCTTCTGACAATCTACATTCTTTAACAGACTTTGAATCTCACTGTCAGATGGTACACGATATTTCTGTGTTGGAAATCCCCATAACTCAACGATAGGATAGACCGAAATATCAAAGGCATCTCCTGATTGTGCTGATTTCTTTTTAGCAAATTCAATTAGTTCTAATGTTTCATCAGAAACTTTCATCTTCTTCTTTTGATTCAGCTGATAGATTTCACTATTTTTATCAACCGCTGACCATAACTGATCTAATCGTTCGATCTCTGATTTTGCATCATCAACTGCCTTTTGTGCATTCTTCCCATATGCTTTTAAATTCATATAGGTATCCATCGCAAAGACCTGTGCACTTGCTTCTTTTGTATTCGCTTCACTGGATACTTCTGTTGTCGTTTTGATACTCTCTTTCTTTCCACATCCAACTGCTGAAACAGCACACAAAACTCCTAATAATCCAATGCATATTAACTTTTTTAATTTCATTTGATTCATCCTTTTTGGTTAGTACTCACTAACGTATAGTTTATAATTATTTAATCTTTGATTCAAGCATTATTATCGAGATTTTTTATCACTAAATATACTATTTCCCATTATATAGAAAATCTTGAGATTTCAAGGGGATTTATTTGCATCAAAAAAGGAACCGCCCATGCTGTCAGGCAATTCCTTTTTCCTTTGCGATTTTTATTTTTTAATTTCGTAGTAACCGTTTGTCTTCTTTGTAACCTTACTTACCTTAACATAGTAAGTTCCTTTTTTCTTTGGAAGTTTTACTGTTTTATCCAGATGTTTCACAGAAGTTTTTACTGTTTTAATTGGTTTTTTCTTACCACTCTGATAGATTGTAAATTTAAATCCACCCTGATCTGCTGCTGTTGATATTTTTAGTTTCTTCTGTTTTTTTGTAGATGTTACTTCTGTTTTATACCAACGTGCTGCTCTTTCATTTGTTGTATAAACTTCTTTCGCATTTAATTTCTTTGCTTTGGATTTCTTATAGGCTACTTTCTTGCTGTAATATTTTCTTTCATAAACAACTGTATTTAACTGTTCTTTGGAAGCATTTAATACGAGACGGTAAGTCCCTTTTGCAAGACCATAAACCGCTGTTATATCACTTTCTTTTGTGCTCATTGCACTAAATATTTTTGTTCTTCCAATAGTCACCCATTTTCCTTTTTCGCTTTTCTGAATCTTATAGCTTGTTTTTCCACCATTTTCTACTAATGATGCAACAAGGAAACTTGCATATCCTCTTTTTGTCAGCTTAAATGTGTGGTAGGTTTCTTTTCCTTCCCCTTTCTGCATGTTCAGATCATCTTTTACTAATCCTTTGCATTCATTTTCTAACACATAAGCTGTAAGCAGTCCTTCTTTACAGTTTCTTGGGAAGTCTACATAATATGTTTCTCCTGCTTTTACATCTGCCTTTACATATGTTAATGATACTTTTTTGATCAGCTTTTGATCTGCATCATAAATAGCTCCTGCCTGCTGCTCATTATCTCCTGCTATCACTAAGAATAAGGATCCTGATTCAACCGGTGTGATCTTAATCTTTTCAGGATTTTTAAAGTAATTGCGGTTATAATATTTGATTCCTCCAGTCATCATATAATATAATGCATCTTCAGCGTTTCCAAACTTATAAACTTTAACATCTGTTTTGTTCCACTCTGCAGGTTCTGTTTTTCTTGCAGCTTTTTTCATCGTTACTTTCTTTGGAAAATAAGCCTGCTGTACTTTTGCTGCCGCATCTTCGGATGCTGATACCTTTGCCTGTGGAAGCAACATCGTTGCTGATATTGTTGCTGCCATTAAAATACTTAATAATTTACCTCTTGTTTTTTTCATCCTGTTTCCCTCCTTTGATTACTCTTTATCTGTTTCTATTTCATATACTCCCGTTGTTTTATCTGTAAGTTTTGAAACCTTAATATAATATGTTCCCTTTTTCTTTGGAAGCGTTACATATTTTCCATCTTCATCTTTCTTAACTTTGACTGTTTTGATGACTTTTCCTTTTTGGTAAACCTTAAACTGGAAGCCTCCACCAACAGAGTATTTTGATAAGAGCAATTCTGTTCTCTTCTTTGTAGAAGAAACTGAAACTTTATACCATCTTGCTGTATGTTCTTCCGTTGTGTATACATTTAAAGCTCGCTTCTTTATATTAAGAGCTTTCGTTTTTTTGTAAGCAACATTTTTATTTATTGTTGTTCGCTGATATTCAACATTTATTATATTATCTTTTGGATTCTTCAATGCCATACGATATTGACCTGGCTGTAACCCATACCCTAATGTTGTTCCGTATTCTAATGGTTTTATATTTGCACTATATCCAACTCTCTGCCAAGTTCCATTAACATTCTTTTCAATATACATACTAATTTTTTCAGACTTTTTCTCTACTGGTGTAACTTCCAAATAAACTATTGAACGTTTTGAAATTGAAAATGGATGATACGTTGTCGTTCCTTTTCCAATTTCGTAATAAGATTTATCGTTCGCCATTGAACCAAATTCTGATTTTATAACACCTGTTAAGATAAATACCTTACTAATCTTAGTTGGCAATTTTACATAAAATTCATCGCCTGCTTTTACCGCCGTTGAAAAATCATCACTGCCTCCATTTATATCTTTTTTCAAAACTTTTTTCTTCGTTGCATCATACAATGGTATTTTAGATTCGTTTTCTGCTATAGCTGCAATTGCAAAAAGTCCTGGATCTGCAACTTTAATTTTTACCCAATGATCTTTTACTTTATAATTTTTATTATATAAATGCAAACCTCCAGTAACCATGTACTTCAGAAAATCATCTCCTGTATCAAACTGATACGCTGTCAGTTCTTCCTTGTTCCATTCTTCTGGTTCAACATTTTTTGCTGCCTTCATTTGTGCCGCTTTGTTGATCTTAACTGCCGCTGACACTGACGGACTAAACATTCCAATACTTAGCCCTGCTGCCAGCAAAACTACTCCTACCTTTTTAATTACCTTTCTGAGCATAAAAATCCCTCCTTACTTAATTGCATTCAATAAAATATATACCATTTGTTTTCTTAGTCAGCTTAAAAATTTTAATATAGTAATTTCCTTTGTAATTTTAATAGTATCCGATTTCATAAACTCCATTTGTTTTCTTCGTAAGTTTTGAAATCTTAAAATAGTATGTGCCTTTTTTCTTCGGTAGCGTTACCATTTTTCCACTTGCTTCCTGTGTTACCTTAATTGTTTTAAATACTTTCTTGCTTCCTGCTTTATAAATCGTAAATTTATATCCTCCTGAAACTGTATCTTCCCCAAACTCCAGTCTCCTTTTCTTCTTACTGGATGTTACTTTTACCTTATACCATCTCTCTGCTTTTTCGCCTGTTGTATAAATATTAGAAATCTCTTTATTTAAAGAAATACTTTTTGCTTTTGATTTCTTATATGCTACATTTTTTGACTTGGAACTCTTTGTAAATGAAACTGCATTCAATTGCGTTTTTGGTGCTTTGATCAACAGTCTGTATTCACCCTTTTGCAGTCCATGAATAAAATCATCGTCATAAGATGCCGGTTCGATCTTTACTGTATTATCAAGTCTCTTCCATACACCTTTTTCTTTTTTCTCGATATATGCATAGGTTTCTCCACCTTTTCTGTTGATCGCGGAAATATTAAATTCTACCGCAGATCTTTTTGATATGGAAAATGGATGATATGTCGCTGCACCTGTTCCTGATTCATAATAGGTATCTGATGCCTTCATTGATCCAAATTCATCCTTGATCACACCTGACGTAATAATGATTTTATCAATCTTAGCTGGCAATTGAATATAAAATGTTTCTCCTGTCTTGGCAAGTCTTCCATATTCCAGATCTCCGTCAGATGTTGTCTGTGCCAAAACTTTCTTCTTTGTGGAATCATATAATTTTACTTTCTGTGAGCCATCTCCGTCTGTATCTGCTGATACAACAAAATATCCTGGATCTTCTACTGTAATCTTTACCATACGATCACTCTGCTTAAAATTCTTGTTATATAAATGAGTTCCACCTGTTAACAGATAGTTTTCAAACTTGTCTGTTGAATCAAACTGATACGCTTTGATTTCTGTACGATTCCATTCCTCTGGCTCAACATAACGTGCCTGCTTTGTTATATTATTATTCGTTCCTGCAAAAACAGCTGCTCCCTGATAATTCATGGATACTCCGATTGCTGCTGCCATTATCATTACTGCTGTTTTCTTTAATATCCTGTTCATGCTGTATCCTCCCATATCTTATTCTATTACCTTATTGCCTTATCTATCATAAATAACCCGATCCATCAAAATATCATGTTCTTCTATCGGAACTTTATCCAACAACAATTTTCTGTAACATATCATAATCTTTGGAAATTGTGTTCCTCGTAGAAAACGATCATAAAATCCGGCTCCATGACCTAATCTGTGGCCTTCTTTATCTGCACCTACACATGGAATCACTGCCATATCAATTTGTTCTTTCGGTAAGACTTTACATTGTTTTGAAGGTTCCATGATTCCATATGCACCTTTTTCAAAGTCAGCCAGTGTTTTGATCTGTCTTACTTCCATAATTCCTTTTCCGATACACAATGGAACTCCTACTGTCTTTCCCTGATCTAATGCAAGTGCGATCAATGGCCACGTATCTACTTCATTTTCCATGCTTGCATAACAAAAAATAGTTTCAGCTTCCTTATATTCTTTTAATTCTTTGATCTGATCAAAAATCGATTGATCTGCTTCTTTGATATACTGTTTATCTAGTTGTTTGATCTTATCTTTTATCTGTTGTCTCGCTTCTTTTTTTGTCATGATGTCCTCCAGATGATCAATATATTTAGGTACGAAAAAATGAACCTAATTTCTTAGGTTCATTTTATCACAATTTGTTCACAAAGTATCGTTTTTTATTTATAAAGTCTCATATAAACTCATAATTTTTTCACCAGTTGCTACATCTTCTGAAAATGCTGTTGCACTTCCTGCTGCAGTTCCCATCTTCAGTGCTTCGTTGTAATCTCCGTTGCTTCTTAAATATCCTGTTACAAATCCTGCAACCATAGAATCTCCGGCTCCTACAGAGTTCTTAACTTCACCCTTTGGACAAGGTGTCACATGAACATCTCCTGCTTCTGTAATAAGGATCGCTCCGTCTCCTGCCATGGAAACTAAAACGTTTCTTGCACCCTTTTCCTGAAGTTTCTTTGCATATTCTACAATCTCATCATTTGTCTTTAATACAACACCAAACATCTCTCCTAATTCGTGATTGTTTGGTTTAATCAGGAATGGATGATATTTTAATACATTTAACAGTAGATCTTTTGTTGCATCTACAACGATTCTGATATCTTTTTCCTGAAGACGTTCCATGATCTTTTCATATACATCAGATGGAAGTGTTGCTGGAATACTTCCTGCCAGGATTAATACATCTCCATCCTGTAACTCATCAAGCTTCTCATACATCTTCTGTAACTCGTCATCATGGATCACTGGTCCCATTCCATTGATCTCACTTTCTTCATTTGATTTTACCTTAACATTGATTCGTGTCATTCCTTCACGGACTCTGATAAAATCAGGTGCGAATCCAAGCTCTTTTGCTCCTTTTTCAATGACATCTCCTGTAAAGCCTGCAATAAATCCAAGCCCTACACTTTCCATTCCAAGGTTCGCAAGGACATGGGATACGTTGATTCCTTTTCCTCCGCAGAAAATATATTCTCTTGTTGTACGGTTGATCTCTCCTAATGTCAGATTGTCTACCTTGATTACATAGTCGATCGCTGGGTTAAATGTTACTGTATAAATCATGAAAATACCTCCTCAATGGTTGTGATTTCTCTTAATTTGTTATTCTTAAGATGATCTGTGATAATGGTTGCTTTCTTAAGATCCGCAAACTTAAATGTTGATATTTGATCAAATTTGCTCTGGTCTGTAAGTATATATCTTTGCTGGCATTGTTCCATTGCTTTTCTCTTGATCGCAGCTTCCTTCATATCTGGAGTTGTAAATCCTCGAACCTCATCAATTCCGTTCGTTCCAAAAAATCCTTTGGTAAAATTGTACTTATCAAGCTGCTCTAATGCTTCTTCTCCAACAACAGCTTCTGTCACTGCCTTTATCTCTCCACCGATCAAATGCACTTTAAACCCTGCATTCATTAACTTTCTTGCATGTGTGATTCCATTCGTAACATAGATCACATCATACTCTTTCAGAAAATCAATGATCATCTCTGTTGTCGTTCCTGCATCCAGATATACCATATCTTCTTTATTAATAAGAGATGCCGCATACTCTCCAATCTTTCGTTTCTCGCTCTGATGCTTCTTTGCTTTCGTGATAACTTCTTCTTCTCGTGATAGAACAGACTTTACTGCGGTTGCTCCACCATGAACCTTGATCAGCAATCCCTGTCGGTTCAATTCTGTTAAGTCTCTTCTTATTGTTGATTCTGAGGTGTTAAGCCACTTTGTCAGATCTGTTACTGTGACTGACTGTTTCTCTCTTAAAATTTCTAATATTCGTTCAAAACGTTCTTGTGCTAACACATTCTTCACCTCTTTTCTCTCTATTTTAGTATATCACTCTTCCAGTCAAAGTCAATCATTTTCTTTCATTTTCAATCATCTATATTTTGTTCATACTTTGAAGATAATTTAAACACATTTGATTTCTATACTAAATGACATAAGCTCCAACTGGACAGATGCAACAACAGACAAATAATCAGTCTGGAAGCAATTCTTCTGATTCATCTGACAACAATAACAGTAGCAATGACTCTTCTTCTAAGATCAAATTAACAGGATATTCTTATGTAACATCATTAAATGATGAAGATAGTTCTTACAGCAACATTGATTTTAATGGTTATAAATTATATGTAAATGGAAAAGCCATCAACAAATAATTTTCCATACAATCGTAAGAAATATTCTGTTTTTCAGAATTTCCTCGTATAATAAAAATAGCGCAAAAAAAGAAATGGCAGAAAATTAATCTGCCATTTCTTTTTTTGCCTTTTGTTCTTTCACTAAGTTACCGCTTTTCCTTCAGCATGTTCTTACTTCCAATATAAGTTGCGATCATATATCCAACATAGATAGCAATCACAATGATCAATGATTGCACTACCGCCTCTGATATATTGATCTGTCCTAAGGTTGAAATCAGAATGGAGGCTGTTTTAATTCCAACATAAGAATGAACCAACGCCAGACTTAACGGAAGACAGAAATATAAAATAATCTGTGCCTTGATCGCACGATTAACCATTTTTTGTGAAGTTCCAATCTTACGCAATAATTGATATTTTTCAATATTATCTGCATTTTCACTCAATTGCTGCAATGCCAATACGGCCGCACATGTAATTAAAAATACCAATCCTATATAGATTGCAATATATGTCATGATCGTACTTAGTCCCGTACTTTGTTCATACACTTCTTCTTTTGAAATCGCCATTGAATAAGGCGAATTCTGCATCTTGCCTGTTCTGATCAACTCTTTTAAATGGTTGTTATACCTTTCAGATACTTTCTTGGCATTTCCTTTCCAATTGATATTTAAATACAGTGTTGAATTATCAATCTTTAGTGTCTGAATGATATTATCATTTAACACAACTGTTCCCATATCTGTTTTGACTGGTGCCACCATAAAAGTATCCTTTTGAAGTTCATACTTTATTTTATATGTTTTTCCATCCAGTGTAATCTTCTGCTTATCTTTGGCCGTCTTCTCCATTGTCGGAATCAGATTTGCATAATCGCAGTTTAATATATATTCATCTGTTTTTAACGTTAATTCTTTTTCTCCGATTGCTTTTCGAAGCTTGTTATACTCAGACAACTTCACAAAAGTTAATGGCACTTCATACAGATTCTTTACATAATCCTTTGTATAGTCTGAATATTTTTCTCTTCCTTTTAACAATGGCTCCATTTTATATCTGCACTGCTTAAATACACCATTTTGATAAACTGTGATCGGCAGAGTTTCTTTTGCATCTTCTTCGATCGATAATCCAAGCGAGTTCATTTTCTTCACAAACTTCTGCTGTAATTCATCCTGATATCCCTTTTGACTTAAACTATAAAATGAATAATCAAATTTCGTCAGATCTTCCAAATCTGTTTTCACAGAAGATGCCAATCCGCTTCCCGTTGCAAATGCACTGATCGCCAGAAACAACATCAGACACAACATGGACATAGAAACAAATGTTGTCGTAATCTTTGAGTTAATCTGTCGCAGAACAAACAGGTTCAATCCATTATAGTAAAATTTCTTATTTCTTTTTGCCAGTTCTAATAAAAATCCTGACAATGAAAAGAAGAATAGAAATGTTCCAATGACACCTAAAATGATACTCATTTTAAAATCATTGTCCACACCAAGCATCTGATTCTTTGTGATCAAATGATACGCTATCCCTATACATGCAATGGACATTACAAATAAAATCACTGATAGAACAGGATTTTTTAATCTCATTTTCTGGTTCTTTTTTGCTGCATTCAACAGATTGATCAATTTATATTTTGATATTGTGATTCCATTAAATATCATCACAATAATAAAAATAATTGCAAAATACATAATTGTCTGAATAAATGCAGTTTGCGAGAAAACAAACTTAAATTCTTTCATCTGCACTGCAAACATTTTAGCTGTCAGCATTGCTAAACCTTGAGATAAAAATACGCCTGCAATCAGTCCAGCGATCAATGCGAAAAAACCAATTAATAAAGTTTCAATTAACAAAATTTTTGAAACCTGTCGTTTCTCCATCCCCAACAACAGATAGATTCCCATCTCCTTATGTCTTCGTTTCATTAAAAACTGATTGGCATAGATGATCAGAAATCCCAAGATCACTGCGACAAATACAGAAATCCAATTAATGATCACTGACATCAAATGCATCATTGATTTCTGGCTTTCATTCAATTTTAAAACTGCCTGCTGTGCCTGAACAGAATTGAACATATAAAACAAGCAGATTCCAAACGTCAATGTCAGAAAGTAAATCGTATAATCACGAATACTTTTTTTGACATTACTAAATGCAATTTTAGAATACATTCGTACTGTCACCTCCAAGCAATGTCACAACCTCGATGATGCGGTCGAAAAACTGTTTCCTAGAATCACTTCCACGAACTAGTTCATTAAAGATTTTTCCATCTTTGATAAACAGAATACGTTTGCAATAGCTTGCTGTAAATGCATCATGTGTTACCATAAGAATCGTTGCATTTAATTCCACATTCATCGTATCCATGCTGTCGAGTAACATTCTCGCAGCCTTGCTGTCCAAAGCTCCTGTTGGTTCATCCGCAAGGATCAGAGATGGATTTGAGATCATTGCTCTCGCACTTGCCACTCTCTGCTTCTGCCCTCCAGACATCTGATATGGATATTTGTTTAACACCTCTGTGATCATTAATTTCTCTGCGATCGATCTTACTCTGTCCTCAATCTCTTTTGCCGGAACTTTCATGATCGTAAGTGCCAGTGCAATATTTTCAAATGCTGTCAATGTATCTAACAGATTAAAGTCCTGAAAGATAAATCCCAGTTCCTCTCTCCTGAATTTTGAAAGATGCTTTCCTTTCAGTTTGGTAATATCCATTCCATTGATCAAAATATTTCCGGCCGTCACACGGTCGATGGTTGATATACAATTCAGCAACGTAGTCTTACCACTTCCAGAAGCTCCCATGATTCCAATATACTCACCCTTCTCTACTTCAAAACTGATCCGGTCGATCGCCTTTGTCAGATTTGCTTTACTACCATAATATTTTTCAATATTATCAACCTTCAATACAGAACTCATTCTTCCATCTCCTTATCTTTCTTTTCAAATCATTTTGTTTTACCCTTTTGTTCCTCTTATTGACTTGTCTATAATATATCATTAGCCAAAAACTGTATCCATCGATTTTCCTTACATGAAACTTACAATTTTGTCATATTGATATTTCCCATGAAAACTACTATACTAAATTTAACATGACTATATAAAGGAGGAACTCAACATGTATTTAAAAAATGAAGACGTAAAAATTGGAACAATTCCTGACGCTAATGGTTCTGACACACCACTTAGAAAAATGGAATTCTTAACAAAGAAAGAAATGAAAGACAGCAGCCGCCTCTACGGAAAAGTCATCGTACCACCAGGATGTGCCCTTGCTTATCATACTCATGAAAATGAAGGGGAAGCTTATCATATTCTTCAGGGAACTGGTCTTTACAACGATAATGGTACAAAGTATGAAGTACACGCTGGAGACACTACATTTACAAGTGATGGTGCCGGACATGCCATTGAGAATATTGGAAATGAAGATCTTGTATTTATGGCACTGATCTTATTAGATAAATAATCTGCTTTTAAATCATTGATCATCTAAGAATAAAAATATAATATAAAACGCTGGTCCAAATAATCATTGGTCCCAGCGTTTTTCTATCTCTATTTCTAAAATTTAAATTCATGAAATTTTGGTTTCATCTGATCAAACGTATAGATTCCATTAAATCCAATTTCTTTCAGTATCTTCTGCGATTCCATAACCCTGTCTCCAACACGGTCCGCATTATGTGCATCAGATCCGATCGTAATAATCTTTCCACCCATATCATGATAAAGCTCTAAGATTTCCCTTGACGGCATCAGACTTTTCAGATGATAAGCACGACTTGAGGTATTCAATTCAATTCCTTTTCCATCTGCGATCACAACTTCAAAGATCTGTTCAATCAAATCTTTAATTTTTTCAAGCTCAATTTCACCATTCAGATCGTATCTTTTGATTACATCGAGATGTCCCAGAATACTGTAATCTTTATATGCCTTTACAACGTCTAAAATTTCCTGATAGTATCTTCGATTATATTCTAACTGAGTCTTCCCTTTCTGCGGCTCCTGTCTCCAGTACTCTTTATTCTCTACCTGATGGCAGGAAAAGATTACAAAATCAAACGGATACTGTCCAAATGTTTCCTCATACGCTTTTGTTGTATGTACCTGAATTCCAAATTCGATTCCTGTCTTTAATGTGATCTGCCCTTTATATTTTTCTTTCATTTCTTCCATTTCTTTAAAATAAGCATCATAATCACAATTGACTACTGTCGGTACATCATAGTCAGAATGTTCTGTAAAACATAGTTCATCCATTCCTAATTCAATGGCTTTCTGAATCTCCAGCTCCATTGGAAAATCTGTATCTTCACTAAAATATGAATGTACATGGTAATCTGCAAACATTGTAAACCTCCTGTTGGATCATTCATTTAGAAAAATCATCGAGCTTCTTGGAAAACCAATGGTAACAATCGTGTATTCTTCTTCTTTTGACTCAATCTTGAAACTTAACTGCAATTTGTCACAAAGCTTCTTACACAAATATAATCCCATCCCGGTTGATTTCTCATAGTTTCTTCCTGTAGTTCCAGTATAACCTTTATCTGTCACTCTTGGCAAATCTTTTGCTGCAATTCCAATTCCATTATCCCGAATCTCTAAAAATATCTGATTCGTTGATTGTCTTGCCTCAAAGGATATCTGTGGATCTTCTTTTTTATATTTTACCGCATTGCTGATAATCTGATTTAATATAAATAACAGCCACTTTTCATCACTAAATATTTTCTGGTCCAGATTGTTCATACTAATTTTAATCTTGTTGCTGATCATGATTCTTGCATTGGATCTGACAGCTTTTTGTACCATATCTTTTAAATTTAATTCTTTTACCAGATAATCTTTTTCTACGCTATTGCTTCGTGCATAATAAAGTGCTTGTTCAAGATAGTAATTAATCTGCTGTAATGCCTCATCCATTGCTTCTGTGATTTCTGACGGATGATTCTCAAGAATTAACTTGGCTGCTGCCAATGGTGTTTTCACTTCATGAATCCACATTTCAATATATTCCCGATAGCCTGCCGCCTCCGTTCTATACTGAAGTATTTCATCATTCATAGACTTATTACAGCTTTGCAGAATATCATAAATAAATTCTCCCTCAAAAAAATCTGGCCGCTCCATCATTTCAGAAAGCATATTTTTCTGATCCAGCATATCAAGTTTAATTGTCATTTCTTTATAATATCTGAACTTTTTCATATACTGTTGTCCAAGATAAATAAGCTCCAGTAAAATACCGATCACTAGTAAATAAATCATCAAATATCTATTCACTTCAAAAATATAAAATAATCCTTCTATCAGACATAGAAATATAAAATGAGTTGCCATCTGTGCATAATAAATACTTAAAAATCTTCGCAGTCTCATACCATATACCCTTGCCCTCTTTTGGTTTTTATGAAATCTTTTAACCCTGCTGACTCTAATTTCTTTCTGACACGATTAACATTTACAGTTAATGTATTATCATCAATAAATTCATTGGACTGCCATAATGTTTCCATCAGATGATCTCTGCTGACAATCTTACCTTTATTTTGTAAAAGCGTATACAATATTCTCATTTCATTTTTGCTCAATTCAATAACCTGATCTTCATAAACAACCGTACTGTTATTTAATTGTAATTTCAAGCCATGATATTGTACTGAATTCTCTACTTCTTCTTTCCGGGTTCTTTTCAGCATTGCAGAAATCCTTGCTAATAAAATCTGTGTATTATATGGTTTCGTCACAAAATCATCTGCTCCAAGATTCATGCTCATCAGTTCATCCATCTCACTGTCACGGCTTGTCACAACTATAATCGGTACTTCTGATTTTTCTCTGATGGCTCTACATACATAATAGCCATCATATAAAGGCAGATTAATATCCAGTAAGATTAAGTCTGCGTTTTCTCTTAAACAATCTTCCAAAACGGTATCAAAATGTTCTATTGCTATAATCTCATATCCATATTTACTCAATAATATGCTAAGTTCATTACGAATGGGTTCATGATCTTCTACTATGATTATCTTTGCTTTCATTTTCTTTCTCCCCACCTTTCCTTATGAGTTCTTATAATTCTTATAATAATGAATTCTTATAATATCATATCATAAACTTTTGCAAAAGAAAAAGCGCCTCACATTTGAGACGCTTTCGGAAGTTTTTTATTTCTTATTTTTTAATTTTTCCATATGCATCACAAACATCAGCATAAATGCATGTGTTGCTGCTATTATCTACACAAACATCCTCCATGCAGCCCTGATCTGCGAACTCAGCCTCTCAAACTGCCAGTGGGTATTGCTCTTTATGATACTATTTGGATCATTTATAGTAAAGCCCTCATCATCATAGCCTGTGATCACCATAAAATGTCCATTGTCTGTGAAATCTCCCGGACCGACATTTACGACTATCAGATTGCCCTCATCAAGCTTTTCCTTAAAAATATCCTCATTTACCTTTACGCTCTTAGCATTTACGCCGAAGTGCCTGCAGCCCTTGCTTATAAGATTCCATGCACTTCCGGAGCCATCCACACTGTAGCCGGCCTCCTTTGCATACTCTGCCACCGCAAGAGGGGATGCCTGTGCATCATGTGTCAGATATAATACAACCATCGAAAGTGCAGTCGGACCGCAGCCACTCGCCGCAAAATAATTGCCACTGTACTTTTCATAGCCCCATCTCTTATCCCACTGCTGCAAAAGAGGTACTGTATCCTGCGAGGCCTCTGCAGTCAGATCAATGTCATGCTTTTTCGAGTGCTCCTTAGGATACTCATATATGAAGTCAATTGCCTCATCATTTCTCTTGGCAAGCTCCTTTAGCTGCCCCGGATACTTTGCACTGTGAAGTATCTCATCAAGCTTCGTTTCCTTGTCAGGCTCGCTGTCTTGCTCCGCAGCGTTTACATCAGCCTCTGAGCTGTTTTGATTTTTTTCTGAATCCATTTTAGATGCGGTAAGTGAATTATTATTCTTCTGCACATCAACATCTCTTGATTGCGTCTTATTATCAGCACCTACCACTGCATCAGCTCCGGGAACCAAAAGCTGCATGCCACACGCCAGAAATGTTGTTATGATTATCGCTGCACAAAGAACTATTGCGCCTATTTTCATACGCCTGTCGCGGTGCCTTGCACGTTTTATGCTTTCCTGCCTTCTATGAGTTTTCTTATGTGTCTTTCCCATTGTTTTCCTCTTACTATTACAGCTTATCAACCTCATCCATCCAGATACGTCCACACGCATCAGAAGGCATCCTTAGGTCTCCTCTCGGTGAGACCGCCACTGTTCCTACCTTTGGTCCATCCGGCAGACATGAGCGCTTGAACTGCTGTGCAAAAAATCTGCGATAGAAGTTCTTAAGCCATTTGAGAATAAACTCGTCATCATATTTTCCTTCAAATGCTATCCTTGCAAGGCGGTAAACCTTGGCTGGAGCATAGCCGCAGCGCAGCATATTGTAAAGGAAGAAGTCATGCAGCTCATAAGGGCCCACAAGATCCTCTGTTTTCTGTGAAATCTTACCGTTTTCAGGTGGTAAAAGCTCAGGAGAAACAGGTGTATCAAGCACATCAAGAAGTGTACTTTCCAGCAAATCGCTGCCGCAGGTATCTGCATAGTATTTTACCAGATGGCGCACCAGAGTCTTTGGAACCGATGCATTTACAGCATACATGGACATATGGTCTCCGTTGTAGGTCGCCCAGCCGAGTGCCAGCTCTGACAAATCTCCTGTACCTATAACCATTCCGTTTTCCTTGTTTGCGATATCCATAAGTATCTGTGTGCGCTCGCGTGCCTGTCCATTCTCGTATGTGACATCATGCACAGACGGATCCTGTCCGATATCCCTGAAATGTATATTTACGGCATCCTTTATATCCACCTCGATAAATGTAGCCCCAAGGCATTTAATGAGATTTACCGCATTGTCATATGTGCGGTCTGTTGTTCCAAAGCCCGGCATGGTAACTGCCGCTATATCCTTGTGATCCTTTCCCAAAAGGTCAAATGCTCTTACCGTGACAAGCAGTGCCAGTGTGGAGTCGAGTCCTCCTGAAATACCGATAACTGCTGTCTTGCAGTTGGTATGCTCTAATCTCTTTTTAAGCCCCATAGCCTGAATCATAAGAATCTCATCACAGCGTCTGTCCCTGTCTGTCTTGTCTGCAGGAACAAACGGAGCCGGATTTACATAGCGGCTAAGAATGGTATCCTTTACCTCAAGATCAAACTCAGCCCATCTGTGATCATCCTCGACAACAAATGTTGTCATCCTGCGCCTCTCAGTCTCTATTCTTTCTACATCAAACTCGCTGTATATAGTCTCATTTGTAAAGCGCTTTGACTCGGCAAGCACATTTCCGTTTTCACAGATGAGATTGTGTCCTGAGTAGACCACATCCTGTGTAGACTCACCGTCTCCCGCTGACGCATAAATATATCCACAGATTAATCTGGCAGACTGTCCGCTCACAAGCTCTCTCCTGTATATTGCCTTGCCTGTCACCTCATCTGATGCAGACAGATTTACAATCACAGTGGCACCCGACATCGCGTGTCTGATGCTCGGCGGGTTCGGAGTCCAAAGATCCTCACAAAGCTCCACCGCTATCTTAAGCTTTGGCAGCTGCTTGCAGCTAAAAATAAAATCAGTATCTACAGACACCTGCTGTCCATTTTTCAGTGTGACATATGTGCTAAGGTTTTCTCCCGATGCAAAATGCCTTGCCTCATAAAACTCATTGTAATTTGGCAGAAATGTCTTTGGCACCATGGCAAGTACTTCTCCGCGCGATACAACTGCCGCCATATTATAGAGCATGCCGTTTATCTCATATGGAAGCCCTATGAAAAATATGCCGTCAAGGCTCCTGCTGTAATCAGCTATTCCTATAAGCTCATCCTCTGCTGCAGCGATGAGCTTATCCTGCCAGAAAAGATCCTGACAGGTGTATCCGGTAATGCAAAGCTCCGGGAAAACAACCACCTTTGCCCCGTTGTCAGTGCACTCCTTCATAAGAGCTTTAATAAGCTGTCCGTTGTATACAGTATCAGCTACCTTTACCTTTGGTGTCGCTGCAGCGACCTTTATATATCCGTCCTTCAATTAGCGCATCTCCTTCAACTCATCCACCGTAAACTCATATGCCTTATTACAGAACTGGCACTTTACCTCAATGCTCTCACCATCTGCGATAATGGAATCAAGATCCTTTTTACTCAGTGTGGAAAGTGCTCTGCTCACACGCTCCTTTGAGCAGTCACAGTGGAAGCGTGTCTCAGTCGTATCTGTGATTTCAAGCCCGAAATCCCCTAAAATTTCCTCAAGTATCTGCTCCGGAGTCAGCCCCCTGTCAAGCATCTGTGTCACAGAATCAATCTCTGTGATTTTCTTTTCAAGCCTGTCCACAACATACTCCGGTGTAAAAAAAGCCACTGCCCCCATAAAGCACAAAAAAAGTTCCGCCCCTGCAAGCCGGCCGGCCTGCAAGGGCGAAATCTTTACACAGCCGCAGTGCCGTCCACCGCCAGCCGCCTGTCGCAATTCTCCCGCATGCAGCGGCAAGTCAACGCTTTCGCCAGCTCCGCTTTCAGCGAGAAGATTTCGGTGTGCATCTCCTTCACGCGTGCACTCAGCCCGAAGTAGTCCTGCAACACCTTCTCCAGTTGCCCGACGAGGAAGCCATACTGTTCCCTCACCAGCTCGCTGAACTCTTTCATCTTCTCCACTTTCTTCTTGCTCCGTTTGGAGAGGAACGGGAGGAATACCAGCAGGCATTCCAGCATTTTTTCAATAATCGCTTTCATCTTTCACTCCTTTCTTTTTGTTCATAACCACAGATGCGCATCATCCCAACGGGTCCTGCTCCTCGCCGCCGCCCGGCACGCTGCCGCCTGCATCCTCCTCTTCTTTCTGCCCGTTCAGGTAGGTTTGCAGATCCACGAACTCCATTGCGTCTTCGGCGCGTGTAGAGGCCAAATCGGGGCGCACGCCGGTCGAAGGGCGGAAGTTG
>OLQA01000568.1_pt1 | contig 35154 bp, 30 predicted proteins | sample 1673151 | NCBI WGS metagenome assembly OLQA01 (sample SAMEA3136760, study PRJEB25190) | human gut metagenome | biome: human gut; feature: human-associated habitat; material: faeces | place: Austria | collected 2013
TAATTTCGTCATATTTATCTACAATTGTTTTGGATGATAAGTTGGTATAAATTTGAGTGGTTTTTATATTGCTATGCCCTAACAGTTCTTGAACTTCTCTTAATGGAGCTCCGTTTTCTAATAGATGAGTTGCAAACGAATGCCTCAGCATATGAGGAGTAATATTTTTAGTTATTCCAGTCTTGGCCTTAAGATTCAGCAATAAATTATTTACATACTGTCTTTCTAAAACTGAGCCATCTGTTCTTTCAAACAAGTAAATCTTAGGTCTATGGCCACATATCTTTTTGAATTCATCTAAATACTTGATGATCCAATTTCTTTCTTCTTTATCTATAGGAACGATCCTTTCCTTCTTACCTTTTCCAAAAATTCTAAAGAATAATGAATTCAAATTAACATTTTCTATTCTTAAATGTGTCATTTCCGAAACACGAAGTCCAGAGCCATATAAGCATTCTATAATGCATCTGTCTCTGATTCCATTAATATCAGATGTATCCACAGCATTTATAATCTTTTCTATTTCATCATAGGTCAAAACATCAGGAAGCCTTTTTTCAGCCTTAGGAAGCCTAAATCCGATTAAAGAAACATTAATATATCCGTTTAAATTTAAATAACTATAAAAGCCTCTAACAGTGGTTGCTTTTCTAATAATCGAAGTGTTCTTCAATCCTTTTTTTGATAAATATGATATGAAGCATTCCAGGTCCTTCTCAGACAAATCATTTACTTTTTTATCTTTAACTAATTCAAAAAACTCAGACAAATCCTCCTTATAAGACTCCTTCGTCTTTGAAGAATCACCTTTTTCAACAATTAAATATTGAAGATAAGCATCTCCTGCATCCATCAAAGTCATTAATTCTTTTCTCCTTTTTTATTTAAATACAGGGCTTCATCAATGGTTAATTGCTCATCTTTTTTTACTAATGTTTCTTTACCTTTGTCTATACATCCTTCTGCCATGCAACCAATCAATCTGATTGGTTGATCATTATAAAAAACATCGAAAATTTTCAATGCATAAAAACAAATTTCATCATCAGAATCAATGAAATGATCAATTGAAATTCGTCTCGACTTAGTATTAAACGATGCATCCCTTATTTTAATTCCAATGGTCTTAGTAACCTTATTATGGAATCTCAATTGATTTCCTACTTTTTTTGAACAATAAATTAACCTGTTTTTTATTTCTTCATAGTCAGTTGTATCAAAATCAAAAGTAGAATCACATGATGTTGATTTCGGATCAAATGATGCATAGCTCAATTCATCACTGCCTCCACCATTCGCCTCAAAATACACCCAATCATACATAGAGCCCAATGCTTTTATAACCTTAATTGATTTGTTATTCGCAAGATCGCCTATTGTATTGACGCCAAGCTCAACTAGTTTTGGAGCAGTTTTCTTACCAATTCCAAACATGTTTTCAATAGGCAATGGCCAAATTTTAGTTTCTAAATCCTTTTTATCTAATAGTAAAGTTAAACCTAATGGCTTTTTATAATCTGATCCCATCTTAGCCATAAATTTATTTTGACCTAGCCCAATAGAGCATTTCAACCCTGTTTTTACCAACAACTGGAATTGAAAATCAAATAGAAATTCATAAATTTCATCTCTGCTTTTACCTATTAAAACATTAGTGGAATCCACATAACATTCATCTATTGAAGCCATTTCAATCAAAGGGAAAGTCTTCTTTACTTCATCAAAAAAGAATTGACTTTGCCTGCTATATTCATGGTAATCACCTGGAATATTTATTAATTTTGGACACAGACGATATGCCTCTGAAATAGGCATACCTGAGCGAACACCATACTTTCTTGCCTCATAATTTGAAGTTGCAATAACCGCTCTGCCTATATTTCCACCAACAGAGAGGGGCTTGTCTTTATACTCTGGATGCCTATTCATTTCTACTTGAGCAAAGAAGGCATTTAAATCAATATGGCATATATATTTCATATTCTCATAATAGCATAAATCTTAGCAGATTTCATTAAAACAACATTATTTTAAAATTAAAGTTGGTTATTTCATAAAGTACTTAAAATTTAGATATTATTCCTTGATTTTCCTAAATACACTGACTTGGAGTTTCAATTAAAAGTTAACTTAACAACTTTATTTTAAATCTAAGCCTTGCTAAATTTATTTTTTTCTTTATTTGCCTCACTATATAGCTCTTTAGCTGCATCCAAACTAGCTTTGCTATTTTCATTTCCACTCAATAACATGCCTAGTTGTTTTATTGATTCTCCATTATCGAGTTCCTTTGCGGATGTCACAGTAGTGTCATTTACAACACTCTTTTCTATATAATAAGTCTTGTCGAAGAAACAAGCCACTTGGGCCAAATGAGTAATACAAATAACTTGAGTATTCATCGATACTTGATATAATTTTAATCCAGCTTTAAAAGCAACATTTCCAGAAATACCAGTATCAATTTCATCAAAAATTAATAATTGCGAAGGATCAGCATTTTGCAAAACTACTTTTAATGCTAACATTATTCTAGATCCTTCTCCTCTACTCGCAGCATCTTTTAATGAGGCAAAATCAAATCCTTTGTTAAGTCTAACAACAAAATCAACTACATCGATTCCATCAGCATCAAATAAATCTTTTTGATGAATCTTGATATTAAATCCATTTTCAGCCAAGGATAGTCCAGACATTTCCAAAGATACTTTTTCAGCTAAAATCTTAGAGTTTTTCTCTCTTTCTTTTGATAATTCTATAGCATTTTTAAAGCATTCTTCTTTTAATTCAGCAATGTGTTTTTCTTTCTTTTCTTTTTCTTCCGAGAAGCCTTGAAGGCTGTCGTACATATCTTTCATCGTTTTATATTTATCTAAGATTTCCTTAGTTGACTTTCCATATTTTCTTCTAATTTCACCCAAATCAAAAAGTCTTTGGTTAAGTCTATCAATCTCATCAGCATCGCTATCCATTTGGGTTGAAGCAATTTCATTGATGTTACCATCAATCTCATTGAATTCATCTTTTATTTCATTTGCCTTATCTGCCAAGGAAGTTCCATCTAAATCATTTAAGCAAATTTTGATTTGATTCTTGATTTCTTCATATGAATTAATCAATCCGCTCAATTGAGATAAAGAATCATTAATCTTTTCCTCATTAGAAAGATCATTAAGTCGCTTCTCACAGTCTTCAATTTCATTTTCCTTAATATGAAATTTCTCTATCTCCTCAATTTTAAATTTTAAGAATTCAGGATCTTCTTTTTTAGAATCATTAATAAAAGTCTCATAATCTTTTTGAGCTGATTTATAATTCAACAAGCTTTTTGAGAACGAATCTTTCTTTTTTTGTATATCCTTCCCACCAAACTTGTCCAATATGTCTAATTGCCCTTTTTGAGTGAATAATGATCTATTAGAGCCTTGAGAATGAATGCTTACTAAATCTTCACAAATTCTTTTAACCATAGATTGAGTAGCAGTTTCACCATTTATTTTTCTAGTCACCGCTCCTTTAGCAGTGAATGAAGTCGAAATTATCAATTCATTAGAACCATCTAAGTAATCTTTTAAGTAATCATTACTTTCAATATACTTATCGTCTAAAGAGAAGACACATTCAATAAAGGCTTTCTTCTCAGGATTTCTTATCTTAGAAAGGCTTGCTTTAGCGCCACAGCAAACAGATATGGCGTCTATTATTACACTTTTACCGGCACCAGTCTCTCCTATTAAAACTGAAAATCCTTTATCGAATGACAATTGTATATTATCAGCTACAACGAAGTTTTTTATAGTCAATGAATTGAGCATATCTTTTCATCTCCTTATAATGAATATAAGCCTTTTATGATGATTTTATATCAATTACAGATAAAATTTGTCTTTTTACCGATTCTACATCCAATTTTAAATCTTCATATAACTTTTTGTTTGTTCCAAACGTGATGAATTCCTTCTTAAGAGCAAAGGAAATCACTTCACCTTGATAACCGCTCTTAAACAATTTACTATTCAAAATCTGGCAAGTTCCATCTTCAATCCCATAGGGATCATAGACAAATATCTTCTTATAATTCATCAATTTATCTATATTAAATCCATCCAATAAATCAGTTATCATTCCGATATCAAATTTGTCAAACTCATTTATCAATTCAAAGCCTTTAGGACCTATTCCAAGAATCAATACATCAGATTCTCTTTCTTCAATAATTAAACCAGTCTCCAAAGGTTTATAAAATTTGGAATTATTATCTAAATCAAAAGCTTTTTCTTTAGCAATCCTTACAAATATCGGACCATTGTCATTGAATTCATATCCAACAACAAAATCTCTAAATTGATTTCCAAAATAGGGCATATAACACCTGCAATTAGGAATCGAATTAATCATCGATACATCATAGATTCCATGATGAGATGAACCATCGCCACCGTTCAAACCCGCACGTTCTACAATACACAATACAGATGTTTTTTGTCTTGCAATATCTTCGAGAATCTCATCATATGCACGTTGTTGGAATGTCGAATACTCAATTACAATCGGATGTGCTCCTTTTAAACTCAAGCCCCCAGCAAATGTCATCGCGTGTTCTTCAGAAATCCCAACATCAAAGCACCGATTTTGATATTTATTGAATACATTTTGTAAATTTGATCCGACAACCATCGCAGGATCTATAACAACAGCTTTATTGTCAATTTCAAGCCTTTTATCTATAGAAGAAGCTAACACTTTAGAATATGTAATTGTGTCTGATTTATCCAGAAATTTACCAGAATAGTAATCAAATGGTCCAACACCGTGATACAGTCCATTTGAATCGTCTAAAGCCGGTTCATAACCCAATCCTTTTCTAGTAAGCATATGAATTACTATCGGACCTCTTTTATTGAGTTTAGCTCTTTTAAAGGCATGATCGACTTTCTTCACGTCATTTCCATCGATAGGACCGATATAAGAAAATCCAAGATTCTCAAAAATATTAGATCCTAAAAGACTTTGTTTAAAAGAATCCTTCATCTTTTTAAAACAAGTATAGATCCATCTTGTAATCTTGTTTTTTCCAAACAAATTATAAAAAAGCTTGGCGCCTCTTCCATAAAGCAATGAATTTCTAATCTTACTAGACCATTTTGCTAAAGCACCTTTAGCTTGTTGAATAGACATTCCGTTATCGTTAAAAACGATGATCATCCTGGAATTAGGATCAGCGCCAATATTATTCAATGCTTCAAAAGATAAGCCTGATTCTAAAGCTCCATCCCCAATTATAGCCACAGTAAAACTATTTACATCATCCAATTGTTTTGCCTTTTCCATTCCATAAGCGATAGAAAGGGATGATCCCGAATGACCCGTTGAAACTTTATCAAAGTTGCTTTCATCCTTATCTAAAAAGGGTGCTATTCCACAATCTTCCCTTATATTAGATATATCCCTACCAGTCAAAATTTTATATGTGTAGCTTTGATGTCCTGTATCAAATATCAATTCATCATTCAAAGCATCGAAATTACGGAGCAGTGAGACAGTTATTTCGACCATTCCAAGATTACTAGACAGATGCCCGCCATTTTTTGATACAACATCTATTATTTTATTTCTTAAGTCATGGCAAAGTATCTTGCAATCTTTATAATTCAAATTTTTGACATTAGAAAAACTAGGATTTGATAAAGCTTCCTTTGATTTTTCCTTGTCTATTTTAGCCATTATTCCTCTTCTGATCCTTTGGTCGATGATGAAGAGATCTTATCGACTTTTTCTTTCAATGCATCGAGTCTTTTACCCATCTCAGCCAGGACTTTTTGTCCTTTTTCTCCGATTTTAATTTGCTCATCCAAAGATAAACCATCATCCTGAAGATTAGATAAAATCTGATTTATCTCATTTTCCAATTCTTGATAAGACATTTTTGAATAATCAGTTTTCTTTTCCATATCAATTTCCTTCTTTCACTTTTTCGACCTTGGAAGTGATTTTTCCATCAGCCAATGCTGTCTCAACTATATCCCCTATTTTAACATCTTTAATAGATTTTACTGAATGACCATTATAAGAAACAAACGCAAATCCTCTTTTCAAAGTTTTATAAACGCTGGTAGCTTCAATCATCGAACTATAATTAAGATATTTTTGATAAGCTTTTATATAGTCATTTTTTATCAAAGTAATAAGTTGCTTATCATACAAACTTAGATTATTATTAGCTTTTAATAAACTTTGATTCAGCAGAAATTCAAGATTGCTTTTATATTTTGTATATTTTAATTCCATGTTCTTTAGCTTTTCTTTAGGGGCTAAAGAAATTAATTTTCTTTCACATTCACTCAAAAACAGTCTTTCATTGTTCATCAAACCATTTAATTTATCCACCAATGCGTTTTTATATCTTTCATAATCGCTGGACAATTCTTTAATGCTTGGATTTATTAGATTTGCAGCATCCGTAGGTGTTATGGCAGTCATGTCAGCAACTCTATCGCATACAGAGACATCAATAGTATGACCGATTGCGGTTATCACAGGACATGGGCTTTTAATAATCATGGCGACAACCTTTTCTTCATCGAAACAAGCCAAATCGCCTTTACTTCCTCCACCTCTGGCAAGAATAATTACATCAGGTTTAAAAGCAAAAGCTTCTTTAAAAGCTGTACATATAGAATCAGGGGCAGAAGCACCTTGAACAATAGCACCAAATAGTTTCGTTTCCTCGGTTGGGTATCTTTTAGACAGTGTGTTCAAAATATCTTTGTATCCGGCAGCTTCGGATGAAGAGATTATCGCGAGTCTTTTTACAAAACGAGGAATAGTTCTTTTCCTTTCTTCATCTAAAAAGCCAGCCTTATATAGTCTTTCCAAAAGCTGTTTCTTCTTCAATAAGTTAATACCTTCTTTACTCTTTAACACTTCCAAAGAAGAAATTATCAAAGAAATAGAAGAATTACCTTCATAGAAATTTAAACCAGCCCTAATCCTAATAACATCTCCGACTTGATATTTAACTTTCATCTTAGCTGCAGTGCTAGCCCAGATAATTCCTTGAATCTTTGCCTGTCTCAACGATGAAGTAGTTGAATCTCTAAGACCTAAATAAACATGACCATTTCTAATGTTTTTGCTTTCAATCTCAGCATCCACGTATAGGCCTTTAAATTGAGGCTCATCAAAAGTCTCTTTTAATATTGAGCAAAGCTCACCGACAGTAAAGACTCTTATTTGTTCGGGATAATAGTTCACTTATCCTCACCTTCTTTGCCATCATCTTTTATATCGGCATCAGAAGTATTTATGTATTTGCTCTTTCCAGCTTCAAAAGGAGCTTTTAATCCACCGAGAGGTTCTTTTTGAACATCGATAGCTTCATTCACTATTTTTTGAATCTCGTTTTCGGAAGGAACTTCCATCTCTTTGACATCCACTTCGACTTTCTCATTGTCTATAACATCACCTAAAGCATTATGCAACACTTTGTTTAAAACTGCATTTAAATATTTGGTTTCAGCATCATCAACATATTTTCTAGCGATTTCAATAGCTTCATTTATCGATATTTCAAGAGGAACAGCTTTGACCAACACAGTCTCTGAATATGAAACCATAAAAATAGCTTTGCTGATCCATGAGAGACGATCAAAAGACCAATTTATAAGGTATTCATTGACACGATTTTTTATTTCATCTTGATTGAGAAGAGCTTTAGCAAAGACATCTACATAGACAGGATCAATATCTTTAAATTTGCACATAAAAGCTCCACAAAGTATCATCTTTGCATCAAAATCCATATGAAGTGATTCATAGATCAATGCATCATATACACTAAATACAGTCTTCTCTCTGATAGTTCGCCTTGTCATGAACATAATAAAACTCGTCCCCCTTAAAAAAAGCTTATATATATTATCACAAACTACTTAATTTTTAGATTGTCTTTCCAGATATTTCAATTCTGAAAGAGATATCAGGCATACAAGCCTTTATTGCGTCTTTAAACTCGACCAATACCTTATTACCAATTTCCATCTCATTTGAACTAGAAGAATAAATCAAAAACACTTTGGCGACAAACGTATTTTTGTCTTTTTGCAATGTCACATCATCATCAGAAAATGAGAAGAACATATTGGAATCGGGATTTTTATCTTGCACTTGTCTCAAAGCACATTTTACCAAGTCAATAAAAACAGTAGTCTTTACGAGAACCTTGTTCCTTCCATCATCACTTACAACCATATATAAACCTAATTTAGAGTTCATACATTAGTTTCCTTATCTAATGCCTTCTTAATAGACAAAGATATACGTTGTCTTTTAACATCGATATCTAAGACTTCCACTTTGACAACTTGACCGACATGAAGGACATCAGAAGGCTTGGATATTCTTCTATTGGCAATTTCAGAGACATGAACTAAGCCATCCTTATGAACACCCAAATCGACAAAAGCACCGAAATCAGCTATGTTTCTAACAGTTCCTTCCAACACCATTCCGACCTTCAAATCTTCGATGGAATGCACTGCATTAGATAATTTTGCAGTCTTGAAATTACCTCTAGGATCTCTTCCAGGTTTAGACAATTCCTCGATTACAAGCTTTACAGTATATGGATCAGACCCAACATTTCCAGCAACTTCTATAAATTTGTTTTCATTATTATTCTTAAGAAATTCTTGAGCTTTTTCAACAGAATCGATTCCATATAATGAAACGATATGTCTAGCGATTTCATATGATTCAGGATGAATTCCTGTATCATCGAAAGGCTCATCGCCTTTAACCCTTAAGAAACCAGCTGCATTCTTAAATGCAACAGGTCCAAATCCTTTAACCTTATGAAGTTGTTCTCTATTCTTAAAAGGACCATTTGAAGTTCTAAAATCGATTACAGATTGAGCGAGTTTTGATGAGACACCTGAAACATAGGAAAGTAATGAGACGGAAGCGGTGTTTAAATTGACACCCACATAGTTGACACAATCCTCGACAACTTTTCCCAAGTTCTCTTTCAAGCCTTTTTGATCCATATCATGTTGATATTGACCAACACCAGCTGCTTCAGGAGGAATCTTTACCAATTCTGCCAAAGGATCTTCCAATCTTCTAGCTATAGACACTGAAGATCTCAAATTAACATCGTAGTCAGGAAATTCCTTCTCCGCTAATGGTGTAGCAGAATATACTGATGCTCCAGCTTCACTCACAATGATGACTTGAGTATCAAATCCGTTGGTCGAAATGACTTCTTTCAAGAAATCAGCCGATTCCCTAGATGCTGTTCCATTTCCTAATGCTATAGCTTGAACTTTATATTTTCTTATCAAATCAGCAATAATTTTTAAGGCCTCATTATACCTTTGACCTTTTCCTAATGTAGGATAGACTACAGAAGTAGCTAAAACATCATTGCTCGAGGATATTACACAAATCTTGCATCCATGAGCATATCCAGGATCAAATCCCATAATTGTTTTTCCCATCAATGGAGGGAATAGCAAAATATCTCTTAGATTCTTTGAAAAGACGCTCAAAGCTTCCTCTTTAGCTTTATCCAACAAATCTCCCCAAACATCATTGGTGACAGAAGGAAGAATCAATCTATCAAAGCTATCTTCGACAGCGACTTCAATCAAATGACCATATCTAGAAATCTTAGGTTTCTCATGAGCCAAGATATAAGAGACAATTTCAGTCTTAGGCAAAAGCAAGGCCTTCTTCAATACTTTTTCTCTTTCGCCTCTCGATATAGCTAAAACTTGATGACCTTTGATTGTGGCAACTCCAAGCCTCAATCCGACATAGTTATCATAAGTCAAAACTTCGCTATCTTTAACTTTGGATATTTCGAATATTCCAGACTTATAAGCCAAAGATTTAATGAATTTTCTATATCCTTCGTTGTCGGAAATTCTCTCTGCAAGAATATCCAAAGCACCTTGAATACATTCTTCGACAGTCTTATAGTTCTCGCAAATATAGTTCTTAGCTACTTCATTTAAGTCACCGACAGGAGAAGTTAAAATAAAGTTCATCAAAGGTTCCAATCCAGCTTTTACAGCTTTAGATCCTCTAGTCTCCCTCTTAGGCTTATAAGGACGATAGATATCCTCCAGTTCAGTCAAATTATCGCATGAATCTATTCTAGCTTTAAGCTCAGGAGTAAGTTTCCCAAGACCTTCTATAGTATTTAAAACAGTCTCTTTTCTGTCCGACAACTCGTCAAACTTACTTCCAAGGCTCTCGATTCCACGCAACTGGTTTTCATCCAATCCACCAGTTACTTCTCTACGATAACGAGCGACAAAAGGAACGGTAGCTCCTTGATTAAACAAATCTAACGCCGAATCAATTTTAGAAGTTGGAATATTTAATTTTGACGATATATACTCAGATTTTTCCATACTTCCTCCTTATAAATTATTTAACGACAATATTAACAATCTTGTTTGGAACAACGATAGTCTTTACGATTGTCTTTCCTTCAGTAAACTTCTTTACTGTTTCTATTTCGTAGCAAGATTTCTTAAATTCTTCTAATTCTTCCTTAGTAGCGTTTACCTTAAAAGGAACCTTGGCTCTGACCTTACCGTTGACTTCAACAGCATAGATTACCTCGTTTGCTTGGCTCTTAGAGCTATCGGCTTTAGGCCATGCCTCGAAGTCTATCAAATCTTTGTGTCCCATTAATGACCATATTTCTTCACCTAAATGAGGACAAATAGGAGCAATCATCTTTGCCAAACCTTCTAGCATTGAAACAGGAAGTCTTTCAGCACGATAGAACTCGTTGACCAAGACCATCAAACTTGCAATAGCAGTGTTGAAATGTAAGTCTTCAAAATCATGGGTTACCTTTTCTATTGTTTGGTTATAAATGGTATCCAAAGGGGCATAATCATCTTTGGTCCAACGAGAGCGCAATGAATCATCGACATACAATCTATAAATTCTTTCGATGAACTTTCTAGCACCGCTAGGCCCATTAGGATTCCAAGGCAAACCTTGATCCAATGGTCCTTTGAATAATTCGTACAATCTCAAGGCATCAGCACCATATTCATTTATAACCTCATCAGGGGATACTGTGTTTCCTCTGGATTTGCTCATCTTTTCACCATCAGCACCTAAAATAATACCTTGGTGACGGAGTTTTTTGAAAGGTTCAGGGCACTTGAAAATTCCCATATCATAAAGGAATCTGTGCCAGAATCTTGCGTATAACAAGTGTAAGACAGCATGTTCTGCCCCACCAACATACAAATCGACAGGTAGCCAATGCTCTAGCAATTTAGGATCTCCGATTTCATTTTCATTGGTGGGATCAATATATCTTGCATAGTACCAACAAGATCCTGCCCATTGAGGCATGGTATTAGTCTCTCTATGACATGGAATTCCATTCCAATCCACATTAAGCCATTCCTTAGCTTTTGATAGAGGAGGCTTGCCATCTCCAGCCGGAGTATAGTCATCCAATTCAGGCAAGACCAAAGGCAGATCTTTGAAATCCAAGGCATGAATCTTATATTCATCATCATCTTCATGAACTACAGGAATAGGTTCTCCCCAATAACGTTGTCTAGAGAAAATCCAATCACGAAGCTTGTAATTTACCTTAATTCTTCCAGCTTCTTTTTCAACCAACAAATTGACAATAGCTTCTTTAGCTTCTTTGATCATCATTCCATCAGCCACACCAGAATTAATATGAACACCATCTTCGGTGAATGCAGCCTTAGATATATCGCCACCTTTAACTACTTCAATAATAGGTAAGTTATGTTTCAAAGCGAAAGCATAATCTCTTTCATCATGGGCAGGAACAGCCATGACAGCACCAGACCCATAAGACCCCAAAACATAATCCCCGATAAACACAGGAACTTTCTTACCATTCACAGGATTGATGGCATAACTTCCTGTAAAGACACCGGTCTTTTCTTTATTCAAAGATGTTCTTTCCAAATCTGATTTTCTTTGGCATTCGTTTATATAGTTTTCAACCGATTTCTTTTGATCTTCGGTAGTTATTTCTTTTACCAAAGGATGTTCAGGTGCTAAGACAACATAAGTACATCCATATAAAGTATCTACTCTAGTTGTAAAAACAGAGAATTTTTTATCAGTATTTTCTATCTTGAAATCCACTTCTACTCCTTGGCTCTTACCAATCCAGTTTCTTTGCATTTGAATAGTGGAGCTAGGCCAATCCAAATCATCCAAACCAGCTAAAAGCTTGTCACCATAAGCAGTGATTTTCAAGACCCATTGCTTCATAGGAATACGAACGACAGGGTATCCACCTCTCTCGCTCTTTCCATCTATCACTTCCTCATTAGCCAAGACAGTTCCTAAAGCAGGACACCAATTGACTGGTCTTTCACCATAATAAGCCAAATCCTTCTTAAACAATTGAATGAAAATCCATTGGGTAAACTTGTAATATTTAGGATCAGATGTCTTTATTACACGATCCCAATCATATGAAAAACCACAACGCTTTAATTGTCTTATAAAATTATCGATATTAATATCGGTAAAAGGACCTGGATGTTTATTATTCTTTATAGAATATTGTTCAGCAGGTAATCCAAAAGAATCAAATCCCATCGGATGAAGAACATTGTATCCTTGTGCTCTTTTGAATCTAGAATAAGCATCAGTGGCTGAATAACCTTCTACATGACCGACATGAAGTCCTTGTCCAGAAGGATAAGGAAACATATCCAATACATACATTTTAGGCTTTGAAAAATCTCTTACATCAGTCTTGTAGGACTTATTTTCTTCCCATACCTTTTCCCATTTTTTCTCTATAGAATCACTATCGTACATACTTCACTCCTCCAAAAAACTATATTTTTGACACAAACATTATTTTACGACATCCATCAATTCTTTTGTAGTAAAACTAGCAAGGTCTTTAAAAACTGAGCAAAATCTATTTGCTATAATTTAAAAAGTAATCAAACAATTTTCCTTTTCCATTCACCATTCTCATCTTTATAGAAAATAATATCAGTCAAATTATCATTGTCATATATTTGCCATATAGAATCCATATCCATAGCCCATTGTTCTTCTTTAATATTTTCTCTTTTTTCAAATATGAGGTGACCTTCAATAGAGTCTTTTAATTCCCCTACAAATTCATCAGTTTCGTAGAGAAATACGATGTACATATCTTGACCTTTTAAAGTCTTGAATTCCATCAAACCCTTTAAAACAGGATTAGATATCGATAATCCTGTTTCTTCTTTTACTTCTCTGATTACAGACTGAACAAGGTTCTCGCCTTTTTCAACATGACCACCGGGCAATGTCCAACCAGGCCAGTCATGTTTTGTACGCATTTGAAGCAAGACTCTGCCATCCTTGTCTTTGACAAGGCACATATTAGTCAATTCAGCTTTTAATGTTCTATCCATAACTTATATAAAATTTCCAATCCACTTAATAATATCATTTAAACCAAATAATATTATTAATTCAGTGTATTTTGAACACGCTATCTTATAAATTCAAGAAAAGATATCCTTTAGTTCAATCTCTTTAAATTCACCTTCTTTCAAATCAGGAGGCAAAACTAAAGAACCTATTTGAATTCTTTTCAAATCAGTTACTTGATTATCGATTTTTTCAATCATCCTTTTGACTTGATGGAACTTACCTTCGCAAATAGTTAATTCCAGATGATTTGAATCTATTTTCTTTATCCTTTTAGCCTTGGTCTTATAGGGTTTATCATTGCCATCCAATAAAGTCATCTCTTTCATCAGCTCATTCTCGTCTTTAATAGGAAATTGTGTTGTCACTAAATAAGTCTTATCGACTTCCTTATTGGGAGAGATGATGTTATGCAATAAAACTCCATCATTTGTGACCAATAAAAGACCAGTAGTATCTTGATCTAATCTTCCGGCGACATTAAGACCTAATCTTCTATATTTAAGTGGAAACAAATTCAAAACAGATGGATAGACTTCATCCACATTCGATGACAAATAACCTTTAGGCTTGTTTAACATCAATAAGACCTTTTCTTTATAAAATACAGGATCATCGAAAAAAGTTACGACATCATTATTAGGATCGATATCATAGCTAGAATCTCTAATTATTTGACCATTGACAGTCACAGCTTCCTTCTTCAAATAAGACTTTATTTCTTTCCTTGAAGCATATCCCAAATTCGATAAGAATTTATCTAAACGCATATATCTATTAGCCATCCTTTAAGACTGATTCTATTCTAACAAATAAGTATATATTTTGAATTTGTTTAGGGATATGAAAGGATGGATACTAAGATTTATAAAAAAAATCCAGTCAATTTAGACTGGATTCAATCTATGAAGATTAAAAATTAAAGTTTAGAAGCTTTATCAGGAGCAGAATAATTATCACCGTCTTTAGTAACATCTATAGTCAATTTCACAGTGAAAGAAGCCTTTCCGTCACCATAATTGTCAAATCTAGAAGTGTAACTTCCTGATAAATTTAATACCAATGATTTGAACTTCTCATTTTCTATCAAATAATCCATATTAGTTTCAGTCAATACTATGGAATCCTTCCATTTAGTAATTTATGTAGTTTCACTAAAACAAAAGAAAATAAACTAATTGTGCTTCTTTTGTCAATGTTTAACTTGATTTTAGCCTATTTGCGGCAATAAAAAAAGACCACCAGCATCACTGTCAATGGTCAAAAAATAAGGGTTAAAGTATGTTCGTGCTTTTTATTGCTAGTTCGTGCTTTTTATTGCTAGTTCGTGCTTTTGATAAATTACCTGCTTTTAAAACACGCAAAGAAAAAAGGCCTACTTCGCCAAAGATCAAGCAATTTATGCCTAAAATAAGCGAAATAACCCTATAAAATGAAAAAAACTGATATTTTTGGTATCAATCCTGTTGTTTCAATATGTCTAAAAGCATAACATTTAATACAATTTCGTACCCTAGACTATTTTCGCACCTTTTTGTACCCCCCCTCAAAAAAAGCAAAAGAAAAACCATCCTTTTAACTGGATGGTCAAATCTTTTTTATTCGACAACAATTCCTACATCATTCTTATATTTGTGAAGATCTTCTTTATATGCCTCAATCACCTTTATAACCATTTTATTAATGGCAGTCGCTTTTTCAATCATAGGTAATAAACGCTGATTTGTATACTCCATCACATATTTTGCGTCTTTGAACTTATCAACCACGATATTGTTCTGAAATATTTTGTGAACAACTAAAATTCTATATTCATTAATTTCATCAAAATTACCAAGAACATTAGATTGAAGAATGGATAGATTTTTTAACTCTTTTGTTAATTTACCAAGTGTGAATTTATCTTTATATGTTTTAATGTAGTATTCATCGTTCTCTTCACAAATTTTTTTGATGCGTTCTTTCGTAATTTCTCCTTTTTCTATTTCGGTGACTGAATTATGATAGCAGATCAGTTTTCTGAGATTGAACTCTAGCATCTGAGCTATTTCTATAAAGAAGCCGATGTTTGCGTAGAAGGCGACCCTTACGTTTGGATCACCTTCAGCAATCTCTGAATTAAACTGAATTTTTAATTTTCTTTCATCCATAAAAACCTTACCTTAGAACGAAGAACATAACATCACTTGAGAATAGTGGCTTATTGTTATTGTCAAATTCAGTCAATTTGATTCCATATACTCCTTTGGCAAGACCTGTTATCGCTTTGAAATACATGCCTTCCTCGACCTTAAACTTTCCTAGCAAGCTTTCAATTGTGCCTCCTAACAGTTCTGGTGGAGCCATATGAACAACCACTTCAGAAGAAATATGCTGTCTTTGAAAATTGCCGGTTGCCAAATATAATTCTATAATTGTGTGTCCGTAGTTCTCTGTGACAGGTTGAAAATACACATTGACTAGATCTGCTCCTGTAGCCAACTTTATATTCGCTGCTTTCATTAAGCTTTGACGATTGCTTTCAGCTTCTTTCGCATCAAATGAAGCATGATCTGATTCAACGTATTTAAGTTTCAAAGTCAAAGGCTCTGCAATGTTGTTTGCAAAATTAAAAGTTATCTCTTTTGCCCTATTATCGAAATCAACAACGGCTAAGTTCATTTTTGAGTCAAAAAAGCTATGGTGTGGCGTATCTATTATTTTGCATTTCTCCCCATCGATTTCAACAGAAGCAATGTTTGAACCAATGATGATATTGTGTTTTTTGACATTGTAGTTTTCATCTTGCTGAACCACAAACTCATCTTTATCATTCAAAAAGTTTGTCACCATCTGTTTGTCTTTTGCTTCCATATCTTTAGAAACGAAACAAAAAGTTCTTTCTAAAATAAACTTTTGATACTTATTCATAATTATTTGCCCTCCTTATTGATAGAGAAAACAAATTCAAGACATTCTCTAAGTTCAGCCTCATTTAATTCTTGAACTTTTTTGGATTCAGAATGTGCAATGTTATTTCTTTGTATTCTTAATCTATTAAAAATATCAGTAAGGTGCTCGATTCGATTTTTCTCTGGGACTACAACATCGTTTTCGTATGCTTGATCCAAAACCATGTATCCCCAGCCATCATCTATATCTCTGCTCTTTGGAGCATTCTCACTCATTCTATTAAAGAAACAGGTCATTCTTTCATAGAAATCCTCTCCATCGCATTTATAATCAAATTTGAATATGGCGTCCAATAACGAACATAAATCAAGGATAAATAGCCTTTGTTCTTTTTTGCTGAATAAGCCTTTCTTAGCTAGCAAGCCCTCGAAATAATCCTTATTTAAGCCTTTGACGATTTTAGCTCTCTCAATTGCATCCTGCTTATCTTTTAATTCAGCATTTACCTTATTCTCAACATCCTTGTAGATGTCTTCCTTCAATGACTTGATATATTCTATGATCTTATTATTTTCAATGACGCCGCATTCACTAGAGGTGTTTATGCTCTTGCCATCGTAGTTAATCATGCCATAGTTTTTTATATTTAATGAATTCTGGTTATTAATTACTTTTTTTTCTTCATAACCTGCATAGCCAGATTTCAAATTGAAAATCGTCCATGATCTAGACAACAAGCGTTTAAAATCACAATCGCCATTCATCAAATATTTTGCAAGATCCTCAAATCCATTATCGACAAAAAACTCAAATAAATCTTTAAAGCTCGCGTGCGAAATTGAATCGTACACAAACTCATAATAATGATAGTAATTGTTATCTAAAAGTTCTCTTACCAGTTTTAAATTTCTAAGCTTTCTAATCTCGTTTGGAATTATGATTTTATTATTGACACATTTTACTTTGGCCATTTCATCTTCTGGCAAGTTGCTATTCAACTTCACAGCTCGATCCATCTCTTTTTCGTTAAGATGAATGACCTTCTCAAATTCTTCACAGCTTGAAAAATTTAGAGACTTCATTCTAGCGATTACCTCGCCATTGTAATCGTTAAGTTTTTTCGCATATTCCAAGTTTCCTTTTTCAATAAGGGATTTTATGTCAGCTTCTTTGAAATAAAGGACTCTGCCATACACCCAATTGTCTCCAAATTGATTCTTTCCTGTAACATATGTGTTAATCCAGTCTGTTTGGTAAGACATGTTATACCTGTTATACTCATATTTAGGGAGATTTTCGCTATATAGCTCTTCCTTGTAAGAGCTAATAACTTTATCTAACACGTCGAACATCCCATATTTAATCGCCATCGCAACAATATCATTGTGCAAATGAGTATATGTGTATGCCTTGCGTTGATTATACGGCACAATTTGAAACTCAAATGATGTTGCATAGTCAAAGCAATTCGGTGATGTTTTCCTATTCTTAAAGAAATATTCAAATGTTTCTTGTGTTATAAAATATGTATCTACCTCGCTGATATAATGACTTAAATCACGAGGATAAGCAAAAGGGATTTCTTCGCTATTTAAAGGTTTGGTTCCCACTGCAAATACTCTAAATCCAATGGTTTCAAGAACATCTGGTCTATCGCAATCAACTACCATTTTTACGAATTCATCAATGAATCCATAGACAAGAAAAGCAGCCCATACCTTTTGGGTGTTCATTTTAATTAACTCATCGCAACAAACACTGAATATCTTTTTAGCACCAGCATTAATTATCTCTAACCATGTTTTAGCGTTAGGTTCCTTATATTGAACGTTATAATTGCGCCCATAGTACAAAGTTCTACCAAAAACATACGCGGATTTTTGATATTCATATTTCTTAAAATTCTTGGCATCATCCTTTTTAATTAATAATGATAGCCTTTTTTCTGCATCCATATCATCCAAAGTAATAGCAGGTTCTTCCTCTTTTCCTAAGAGCAAGTAATCCAAGCTAACTCCTAATGCTTTTGCTATATCAGGGATGATGGATAGATTTGGATCACCTTCACCTTGCTCCCATTTACTTACTGCACGATCAGTAATATTTAATTTTTCACCAAGTTCTGCCTGAGTAAATCCTAATTCTTTTCTTTTTTGTTTAATTCTATCGCCTATATTATTCATGGCAGCGCCCTCCTTTTGTGCCAAAATTCTACCATAAGTTCGATTTTTTGCCTATGGAACGCCAGAATATTTTTCGTTGAGTTGAGTTTTTATTTTTTACAGCAAACAATAATTCTACTCTACGTTCAGTTGAATTGACCGTTTTCCAAAAGAAAAGCCTCCCTTTTAAGGTCGTGGAAGCTATTAGACCTACTACTGTTTCCGCAGCCGAATGTGCATTATCTTATAACGAGCCATAGGCACGACGCTAATCTCGTCCCCACCATGACTTAGGAGCATTTGGGAGGATTAGCGACATATTACTCAGTTTCGAGTGATTTTTACTAAATTATTTCTTTCTAGTTTCTAAAATTGAATATGATACTTCTGTCGCTATTTACTATCGCCTTATTAATAAGGTAACTCCAGATATCTCCATCATATGTATGCAGAACATTTGGCCTATTATCTAAATCATCAATGAATGCATGTAAGTATTTCGATTGAACTTTCTTCTTTTATATTCAAGTCCAATTTTTTCTATTTTGCAAATAACTTTTTTATGTTCTAAATCGTATAAATCATATTTCTTTTGGAACTAATCTTGATAAATGTTTCAGTATTATTATGTTCTATAAGGTTCTTAACAAGGATAATGATGTCCTCTGCATTTTGATTTAAGGATGCAAGTTTGGTCTTAAGTTCTAATATATTATCTAGAATTTGAATCATCTTTTTACAATCCTAGACTAGTCGGCTTCTGTTCCAAATGAATTCGTTGTAGGCATGGATGAACTTTGATTTTACTTCATTTTCAGTAACGAATGGTGTTTTACAAATATTGTCATACTAATACTTTCTATTGCAGCGATATTTAACACATCGATATTTGTCTGTTGAATGTAGAACTTTTCATCATAGTAAGAACCGCAGTCACCACAGATTAGTTTGCAAGAAAACTCATTGCAGCTATTGTATCATTGAGCCAAACTTCCACGTCTTTCAAACTCTAGCTGAAGCTTCCAATGGCGAAATTCACATAGCCGCTAGCGAGCACTTTCATTTCTTTTGAGTTATGCTTGAACCCTTTTTCAAATCGTCGATTGAGATGTTATCCTCCGCTTCGTAGTCTTCGAGGTTCTAGCTTTGGCGGATATAGCGTTCCACTAGGGCATGGCATTCAGTGCCGAATTAAGATGCATCGTTTATTTCATCTTCCTTATTTGCTAGGAACTTAGCGGCATACCCACAGTGAAACCACTCCTTGCTGCTAGGAGCTAAAATTGAATGTTTTCTCACTTCACTCATTCTTACCGCCTTCCGTTTCTGCAAACTCTTGAATAGTGACGTTCTGTACAGAGTCTCCTGGGGTGATGATCGTCACTTTGTCTGAATCAATGCCGAAGAGTCTTTTCAATAACCCTCTTTTGACTTTTTTCTTCTTGCACATGACGATTCCACCTTTAGAAGATTCATTAACAACACTGATATTCAATTTGTGTTTCATATGAACACCTCCTTTTGATTTCTAAGCAAGGCGTGTTATCTCTTGCTCACTGTATGGAGAAAAAGAAGGATTTTTGAGGCCCCTATTTTCAAAAAAGTCGAACTATTTTTCGCAGCATAAAAAAAGACCACCAGCGTATTTGCTAATGGCCTATAAGATATATTCGTGCTGTTCGTGCTTTCGACAAATTATCTACAAACTAAAAAACAAATAAAAAGTGGCTATCTCTTCTGAAATCGAACAAAATATGCTCAAATCATGCAAAAAAAACTTAAATAACAAAAAAAGGACTGATATTTTTGGTATCAATCCTATTGTTATCAATTGGGGCGGATAGCGAGGTTCGAACTCGTGCATGCCGGATTCACAGTCCGGAGTGTTAAACCGCTTCACCATATCCGCCATTACTCACACCTATTCTACCGAACGATGTGCGGAACGGTAATTAGATTAAACTAATTAGACCGATTAGTCAATAGACTTACGGTTGTAGAATTCGACGATAAGAGCCTCATCGATTTCAGGAGTTAACTCACTTCTCTCAGGGAGACGTGTAAGCTTTCCTTCAAGCTTGGTCTTATCAAATTCGACATAAGGAACACGAGTAGTAGCCTTCTCCAAAGCTTCCTTAACAATCTTTAAGCTCTTGGAAGAATCTTTCAAAGTGACTACTTCTCCTACTTGGGTAAGGTAAGAAGGAATATCTACCTTCTTGCCATCGACCAATACGTGTCCGTGATTGACCAATTGTCTAGCTTGACGACGAGTGGTAGCAAAGCCTAATCTGTAGACGATGTTGTCCAAACGTTGCTCACAGACTTGCATAAATGCGAGTCCGGTGATGCCCTTAGACTTCTTGGCGATACCAAAGTATCTACGGAATTGACGCTCAGAGATACCATAGGTAAAACGAAGCTTTTGCTTTTCAAGAAGCTGTCTTCCGTATTCTGAAGGCTTCTTCTTACGGTCTTGACCGTGTTGACCAGGTCCATAAGGACGCTTGGCAAGTTCTTCTCCAGTTCCAAGGATGGAGTAACCGAGATGTCTGGAAACCTTCCAGACAGGTCCTGTGTAACGTGACATATTTAATTTGTCCTTTCTAAAGCTGTTAGACAAGGCGATGCTTCCCCATCCCCGGATGAATGATGTTCCCCTTTTTGGCAAAAGGATACTTTTTTGATCAATCATCAGGCGAGATGATAAACATCGTGCCAACAAGCCTAGGAAGTATATACTCTAGGGGCACTTTTTTCAAGTGTTTTTTCAATCTTTTTGATTTTTTTATTAGAAAGGAAGTGCAGAATTATCTTTCTTCAGCACTGCAGTTCCTTCAACTCGTCCATTACTTCTTTAGCAGTCTTGTAATCGGATGTGTACTTAGCAGAGCAGACATCTGTTTCATAAGAGATAGTACCCAAAGCAGACTCAACTGTACCTCTTCATATGTTGGCAATTTCGTATCCGATTCTTTTTGATAAGCATATTTGCTCCCTTTAATTTCTCCTCTTATTAGATTAAGCAAACTTTAAAAAACTATAGAACCAATCCTTTGAAAGATTTTAATCATTAGAAAATTATTCCCTAAAATTTATGATCACATATTGGCACACAAAAAAGGGCGGGCTTTTATAAGCCCGTCCTCAATTACTTATTTACTTTCCTTCTATACTTATCTGCCCATCCTTCAAAACAAGTTTAGCTTCCTTAATAACTTTTCCTTCTAGCATTGCAATAGCTAAAGGTGTTTCAATCTTATCCTGAATATATCTTTTAATAGGACGAGCACCATAGCTTGGAGTATAAGAATCTTTATGTATCTTCTTGACTACTTCATCATCATAAGTCAACTCGATAGGTCCTTGTTCTCTATTGCTCAATCTATTCTTAAGTATATTAAGGAACTTCTCTACTATCTTATCTATGACATCATCAGTCAAACTATTGAACATAACCGTTTCATCAATTCTATTTAGGAATTCAGGGCGGAATGTGCTCTTAAGTAATTCAGTTACTTTTGCTTTATTCTCGGAAGTATTTCCTTCTAGCAAGTATTGGCTTCCAAGGTTTGAAGTCATGATGATGACCGTATTTCTAAAATCGACAGTTCTTCCTTTTCCATCTGTCAATCTTCCATCATCCAAGACTTGAAGAAGAATATTGAATACATCGGGGTGAGCTTTCTCTATTTCATCTAATAGAATAACTGAATATGGCTTACGTCTTACAGCCTCAGTCAACTGACCACCTTCCTCATATCCAACATAGCCAGGAGCAGCTCCAATCAATCTTGAGACTGAGTATTTTTCCATGTACTCGCTCATATCGATTCTGATCATCTGACCTTCGCCATCGAACAAATCATCAGCCAAAGCTTTAGCAACTTCAGTTTTTCCTACACCTGTGGGGCCTAAAAACAAGAAGCTACCCAAAGGTCTATTGTTATCTTGAATTCCGGCTCTACTTCTTAAAATGCAATCGTAAATCTTTTGTATAGCTTCATCTTGGCCTATGACACGATCTTCCAATTCCTTCTTCAATCCTAAAACTTTTTGTTCGTCGGATTTATTCATTCTATCAACAGGAATCCCAGTCCATTGACTGACAACTTGGGCGATGGATTCCTCTGTGACAACATCAGAGAATCCTTCTTTTGCAGTCTTTTCCTTAGACGTAGCTAATTTCTTCTTCAATTCAGGGATAAGGCCATTTTGAATTTTAGCAGCAGTCTCATAATCAGCATTCTGCATTGCTCTTTCCAAATCCAAATTTGCTTTATCGAGTTGTTTTTGGGCATCTTTTGCGGTATCTAGTTGCTTCTTCTCATTCTGCCATTTTAATGTTAAAGAATCTCTTTGACTTGAAAGTTCAGCTATCTCTTTAGTCATATCGGCCAATCTCTTCTTTGCAGATTCGGAATCATCATTCTTCAAAGAGACCTTTTCTATTTGAAGCTGAAGTATTTTTCTATTTACTTCATCCAAATCCTCAGGCATAGAATCTATTTGCATTCTAGTTCTAGCACAGGCTTCATCGACCAAGTCGATAGCTTTATCAGGCAAAAATCTATCTGTTATATATCTATTAGATAAGGTTACGGCAGCGATAAGAGCATCATCAGTTATTTGAACACCATGATGACTTTCATAAGCATTCTTTAAGCCTCTCAATATTGCGATAGTATCTGGAATGGTAGGTTCATCCACCATTACAAGCTGCATACGTCTAGCAAATGCAGGATCCTTTTCGATGTACTTTCTATACTCATTCAATGTCGTAGCACCAATACAATGCAATTCACCTCTAGCCAAAGCAGGCTTTAAAATGTTTGCTGCATCCATCGAGCCTTCACCAGTTGCACCAGCACCGATCAATGTATGAATTTCATCGATGAAAAGTATGATCTTTCCATTGCTCTTAGAGACTTCCTTCATTACAGCTTTCAATCTATCTTCAAACTGACCTCTATATTGAGCACCGGCAATTAAGGATCCGACATCCAAGCTCCAAATAGTCTTATCCTTCAATGATTCAGGAACATCACCTTTGAATATTCTCCACGCCAATCCTTCAACAATAGCCGTCTTTCCTACGCCAGGATCACCGACAAGAATAGGGTTATTTTTAGTCTTTCTAGCTAGAATAGTCATAACCCTTCTGATTTCATCATCTCTTCCTATGACAGGATCTATTTTTCCATTAGCCACTTCGCTCACCAAATCTTTTCCATATTTAGACAATGCCTCATATGTATCTTCAGGAGTGTCTGATGTAACCCTAGAAGATCCTCTTATTGAACGAATAGCCTTTTCAAAACTTTTTCTATCATAAGAAGGAATATTGGATAAATTTCTCACAATTGAAGAATTGATATCGAATTGAGAAAGCAATAGATGTTCTACTGAAAGATATTCATCATCGAACGATTTCTCGATATCTCTAGCTTTTTCAATCATCTTTTCAAGATCGGATGAAAATCCAATATCAGCTCCACCTTGGACCTTATTCACGCTGTTCATGAAGGAGTCGATCATTTGACTTACCTGTTTAGGATCTATATCGAGCTTCTCCAAAATTCTCACATAGAAAGAATCAGGTTGATCAAACAAAGCCCTTAGGACATGGACAACACCAACTTCAGGAGCTTGATATTTGCTAGCAAGTTGCTTAGCTAGTGTCAAAGCCTCAATTGTCTTCTTTGTATATTGATTAGATGTATCAGCCATAAAGCACCTCCTTTGAGGTCATCTTTCAACCTCTCAAGTATCATTTTATCTAGAAAATTAGCAATGTCAAGTAGAGAGTGCTAATTTAGATAAAACTTATTTCAAACCCACTTTAGTGTTTTATAATTCCACATATGAACGCATTAACTATTACATTAATTTCTATCTTTTCAGTAATATTTGGAATATTACTAATCTCTTCTATTTGTTCTTATATAGGTTATAAGGCTATTTGGAATGCTAGAACTTACGAAATCAACGATCCTATAAAAATTCAGTTTGAAGATATTGAAGAATGGACTACTAGAATCCCTCTATCTTTCAAAATCAAAAAGAAATTGCCGGATTTTGATAAAGAAGTGAGAGGGTTCATCTATTCACCAAAAGATAATTCCATAAAAAAGAAACCGATTGTGATAATGTCAGCAGGCTATGGGAGAACGCACCTTTCTTATTTGTTAGATATAGGCATTCTAACTAAAGATGGATTTGAAGTCTTCGCTTTCGATCAATTCGGTACTGGAATGTCTGGTGGGAGTAAGCAAAGAGGCATTCATTTTGGACGTATCACCTTGGATAGTGTGCTCAATTCAATAAAAGAATCAAAAGTATTTGAAGGAAGACCTATATACCTCTATGGGCATTCATGGGGTGGATATAGTGTCTTGTCAGTATTAGGAAAGCATAAAGAAATTAGCAAGGTAATAGCAAGAAGTCCAGCAGGCAAGCCTGTTCTTTCGACCTATGTCCTCGGTCAATCCATGTTAGGAAAATTCTTAACTAACTTCTTATATATTGTCGGTATACCAATGATATTTTTATTTCAAGGTCCATCTGCCTTTGTCAGTGCTGCAAATCAGGTCAAGAAAAACAAGAATACAAAAATATTGATTACTTCATGTAAAGAAGATCCAACAGTTTTAACAATAGCCTCTCCAATACCAAAATTAATAAAGAATCCCCAGGAAAACGTCGAATTCTACATAAGAAATGATTTAAATATCCATAATGACTTGTTAACTAAAGAAGGATACGATTACTTCAAAGAAAAACAAGCTGAATATAATTCAATAATGAATACAATTGATTCCTCATATGAAGAAAGAATGAATGATTTCCTTTCAGCTTTGGATAGAACCAAGATTACTTCAGATTCAAATGAGAAAGAAAAAATATTAAACTTCTTAAATAAATAAAAAAATGTTATAATTATTTCAAAAGAAAAGGAAATGTAATTATGAAAAAATTATTAAAAGCAGGTTTTATTGCATTGATGATGGTAGGAAGTCTTGCAAGTTGTACAGATGGAGTTAGCGGAACAACAGTTGCAACCGGACAAGGTTCAACCACACCTACTCCAAACCAGCCAAAAGAAGATGGCAAAATGACTGTTGAAGAAGCTAAAACATATGCAGATGCTCATTATTCACAAGACAAGGTAGCAGAGAAATACAATCAAGGCGAAGCTGTAATAAATTATGACCTCAAAGAATTTGAGGGTCCTATATTGACTCAGCTCGGCCTAAAAGTTGGGGAGAATTCCACAACCCAAGCATTAAAAGAAGAAGATTTAGTCGTTTTGACATCCAAAGACATTGATTCTATGGCAAAAGCTATTGATTCATATGAAGGTAAAGATAAGGCTGAATTAAGTTTTTCAATGACTGAGAATATTATGAAAATCGAATTCGATTTTCCAGCCTCAGTACTTACAGCTGCATTAGAAGCATTATTGACAGGGATTCAGAACAGCGGTGGTGCAGGAACAGGGGATACTAATACCCCAAATATTACATTTGAAGACTTCGTAGGAACTGGTGCAGGGATCTCAGGATACATAACTGTCAACGAATTAGGTTTAACAAGCGGAGTTGATGCCACCATCGATTACACCTTAACCTTCAATTATGTCTATGAATCTACACTTCCAAATGGAACAACAACAAATACAAAAGTACCTGATACAGAGTCGATTAAAGGTGATGCCACTGCAACAATCACTTATTCAATGGGCGAGACAACAAAAGAAGCTTAATTGTTATTGCTTTTGAATAAAAAAAGGATTGGAATTAGATTTCCAATCCTTTTTACGTTAGCTTTTTAACATTATTTCAAAATGATAGCAGCATTATTCTTCTTACCACGTTTTAAGAAGAAAACTTTTCCATCTAAAGCGTTAGATCCATCTAATATCATATTTGGATCGACCACCTTTTCTCCATTCAAACTTACAGCATTTCCTTTTAAGAATTCCCTAGCCTCACGCTTAGAAGAAGCTAATTTTGTAGCTATCAAAGCATCGACTAAATTCATACCAGGCTCAACTTCAATAGCATCTAAAGAACTAGCTAAGTCCAACAAGGACTGCTCTTTAAGATTCTTGAAATCACCACTAAAGATAGCTTCAGTCATCTTCACACACTCATCGGCAGCTTCTTTTCCATGTACGAGAGAAGTGACCGAATAGGCCAAAGTTTTTTGACCCATTCTCTTTTCTGGAGCTTGCATGTGTTCAGCAACAATAGCATCGAGTTCTTCCAAAGGACGATCATCAAAAATATAGAGATATCTTCCGACATCGTTATCAGCTACATTGATGAAGTATTGATAGATGTTGAAAGGAAAAGTCATAGAAGGATCGAGGAACAAAGCACCTTTTTCGCTCTTTCCAAACTTCTTTCCGTTAGAATCACAAATCAATTTGACAGAGAAGACCTGGCAAGGGCATTTCTCCCCTTCCTTCTTTTTAACAAAATCCAATGCAGTAGTTAGATTACCCCATTGATCACCACCACCGATTTGCATTACGCAACCATATTTTGATCTCAAATTCCAGAAATCACCAGCTTGAAGGATCATATATGAGAATTCTGTATATGAAATTCCAACTTCCAAACGAGATTTGACTATTTCTTTTGCCAACATATAGTTGATAGGCATCATTTTTCCAAAATCACGTAAGTAAGTGAGAACGTTTGTAGTTGACCACCAATCATAATTATTGACACAAATACCTTTGTTAGGGTCAGAGAAATCCAAATATTTTGAAAGCTGTTTTTTCAAGCACTCAACATTGTAGTTTACTTGTTCGGGTTCCAAAAAGCTTCTCTCGGATTTCTTTCCCGAAGGGTCTCCAATCATACCAGTTGCACCGCCGACGACAGCAATGATTCTATGACCAGCTTTTTGAAGCTTGGACAAAATGTGAATCATGATGAAGTTTCCTAATTGCATCGACTTATTTGAAGGATCAAATCCACAATAGATTGTTTGTGGAGTCTTGAGCAATTCTCTAATCTTTTCTTTATCTGAATAACTATCCAATAATCCACGTTTGTTCAAATCATCAAAAATATCTATCATAAATTTTCTCCTTTATTCTTTTAAATAAATAGCATACATATTTTATGCTTCTTTTATTTATGTTCAAGTCTAAGAAGGTTGAAACAAATAATCTTTCAAATAAACAACATATGTTTTTTCGATTTTTTTCTTTCCGAGCAAACAAAAATGAACTGTCTTTTCGATTTTAAACTCTACCAACCCATCTTTTAAATAATATTCGCTTATAAACATATCATTATTTAAATTAACATCATTTATATTTTTCCCACTTCTTATATGATTTTGAATTTTATAGTAGCTTTGAAAGAAATCTGATTCCAAATAATTGATTTGCATACCATCGATAGAAGCTAGAAAAGAAAAAACGATCAAGAAAGAATACAAAAGAAATAAAGCTTTGCTTTTCATTGTTTGAATATAAAAATGGCTACAAAAACTAAAATCATCTCTAGGAATAAGAAAGCCAATCTTAAATATCCGAGTTCTTTTCTGGATTTGACCTCATTATCTTTAGTCTTTCCCTGAATAATGCTGCCTATGATCGTCAAGTTCTTCTCATTTTTATTTTCTTTTACCAAATCAAAACAATCCTTGTATTTGGAATTATTAATAAACCCTGTTCCATCTTCCAAATAGTTATTTATCACATCCAAAACTTGGGAATCTAATGATTCAGTTGCTTCGACTAAAGATGATCCACATTCAAGTTTAGATCCTATAATTTTCAAGGCTTCTTTGATTTGCACATCGCTTATAGAGCCTTTCCCTTTTTCTTTCTTATCGAAGTACCAATAACCTAAAAGCCCGAATAATAAAAATATAGAGAAAATTCCCAATGCCAAAAAATTGGAGCATTCGAAATATAGTTTCAAAACAACTATCAATATCAATCCCATCACTAATAAAGATAATGAAGAATATTTCAATACTTTGTTTTTGCTTTTAAGATTCAAATTATTGTATTTCATTTTACGAGTCTCCTTTTCTTTTCATGGAGGTTGTTCCCATACAACTCAACTATCTCAAAAAATAAAATTGATATCAGTTCCAAAACTAAACCTAGCCATTCAACATTAGAAAGAGTTTCATTGATCAATGTTATTACAGGGAAAAACATCAAAGGTATCGATATACACAAAGACATTATCAATCCTGTACTACGCATATCTTCTGTAGTTTTAAAGGTTTGTTCTTTTTGATTCTCGATTTCGATTAACTTGGTTATATTTAATCTTATTCCATCATTATTTTTATTGTTGTGGCATTCGATCATGTCTTTAGTAATTTCACCTATTTCCTTATAAGAAATCAACGAATCAAATTCTTTATTTATTATGGTTTGATAAATCAAACTAGAAGACTGACATTCTTTGCCAAACTCCTTAATAGCATCATCGATATCATCAGCCTTAGATAATATCAAGCCAAATCTTATTGCTACTGAGCAATCAATCATATTATCTTTACTGCTATCCATCTTCTTTAGTCTATAAAAGCCCATAGAGATTGATGTAACTATTGAAATAGTTAGAAACAATAAAAACATCGCTATTGAATTGTCGAAGACAAAAAGAGAAAAGCTGACTATTAATCCACACAACAAATCTTTCCAACAACACTTGATAAGCCTAATCAGTTTCTTTTCATTTTTATTCATAGTTTAATCCTTTCCCACCCATAAACGTTGAGTGAAACTATAAAAAGCTTCTTCTTTTAAAAAAAAAAATAATCTATCTTTATCTCTTTATTTTCAAATACATTAAAGAAAAAAGAATACTCATATCCATCTTTTAAATCAGAAATGTAATTATTCATAAGTAACTCAAATCTATTGTGATGAATTTCAAAAGATTGATCACTCTTATTGAAATCCAATGATTCAATAAAGCATTTTTCACCTATTGATTTAAGATTTAAATTTATTCTTTTATATTCATATTCGTTATTTTTAACATTGTATATAGTCATAAAAGATAATAAATATATACAGGAAGAAACAAAGACAAAAAACTTACTTTTCATATAAATTAAACCTTCCTTCTATTCCAAACAAAGTATATGGTTTAAATATAAAATCAGCTTCTATGTCGATTATTCCTTCAATAAATAACTTGCCTGGTGCGTCTCTTATCGATTCTTTGAATTTGATTGAAGAATCAAAATCAAAGTTGCTATCATCTTGATTTATTATATCGAGTAAAACTCCGCCTTTACTCATATCAAATCTACCACCTTCAACTTTATTATTTGAAATTCCTAATAAAACATATTTATTACTCCAAGCATCAATGAATCTATCATTTACTTTATAATTTAAATAGAACAAACTATCATCAATATCTAAGCAATAATCATTTGAAAAAGATAATGTCAATTTTTCCTTAATGATGGGTTTATCATCATTGCTGAGCAAGTCATTCTCATAGAATCCTTCACTACCGATTGAAGTCAACGGATTCAATATATAGTTAATTCTACCGGCTAATGAATCTATATAAAAGTTAACACTCGAATCTTGAAATTTCCATTTTTGAATCGTTATTTCAATCCATTCATTTGCTTTTAATTCTACAGAATTCATCTCACTAAAAATCAAATTTGAATCTAAAGTGGTCTTAACACTCAATAAAACACCATCAATATTCCGTGTAGCATCGAAAAAGATTCTATTTTGTGGAATAGGATTGACTTCTATCAATCCCAAAGAGACAGATAACAATATTATTTTTCTCATAAAAAAGCCTCCAATCCATATGAGTATTGGAGGTGGATTATAATGAGTGAATTCAATTAAAAATTCAATAAATCTACTAGAATTGAATCTAATACATATAATTTTTCAGGTTTAACCTTTACAGTCTTATCTTGTATTATAAATTCATCTTTTAGTAAGTCGATCTTATCTTTATAAGCTACTAAAAAATCCTTACCAAATCTTTTCTTAAACTCATCGAGTCTAAATCCTCTGGTCAATCTAAGATTTAGCATTAAAAAGTCAAATTCAAGATCATGGCTGTCTTCTTTCTCTTCTTTCCAATAATATTGACCATTCAAATACTTTTCTATAGATCTAGTCCTTATTATTCTAGTGTTATCTTCAAAAGATGTAGCACCCATTCCAATGGCACCATAAGGATTGGATAACCAATAACAAAGATTATGCTTGCTCTCATATGATGGCTTTGCAAAATTACTAATCTCATATCTATAAAGACCAGCCTTTTCTAGCCTTTTTACTATATGTTCATAATAATCAGCCAACAAATCACCATCCGGTTCATTTTTGTGTTTGATTGCAAATAAGGTGTTCGGTTCTATTTGCAATGAATAAAAAGAAACATGTGGAATATTCAATGCGATAACATTATCGATATCGTTATCGATATCATCAATTTTTTGGCCTTCAAAACCATAGATAAAATCTAAGCTGACATTATTAATTCCATTGCTTTGAAGTAATTTAACACTCCTTATAACATCACTAAACCTATGTGTTCTTCCTAAATCTTTTAAAAGATTGTCATCTATGCTTTGAGCACCTAAACTAACTCTATTTATTCCACATTCCTTAATTAATTTAACAAAGGAATCATCTACATCTTCCGGATTGCATTCAATTGTAAATTCTTTAGGTTGACCATGTCTTAAGACAAGTTCATTCAAAAGATATTTCAATTCTTCTCTTTGAATACATGAAGGTGTACCACCACCTAAATAAATAGTATCAAAACTCAATCCGGCATATCTTTTGTCTTCTTCTAAAAGGGCAGTAGTATATTTCTTAGAAAAGCCAGTACTCAGCAATACTTTGGGAAAATCGCAATACGCACAAAAATGTCTACAAAAAGGAATATGAACATATAAGCTTTTTGGCTTATCCATCATTTAGAATTCCTTGCTATCAAATTCGACAAGCTGAAGAATTATATAAGGCAATTCCTTGTCGTCAAAAATTATATTCTTATCTGTTTCAAGCTTCTCCAAGTAATCTAAAGCTTTCTTTACTTTCTCATCTTCCATATCTTTTTTAGGATCACCAATTTGCTGCTTCACACTTGTCACAATCATATTATTAACTTCTTTTTCTGCGATTTCTTGAACAGTTTCTTTTTTCCCTTTATCTCTGTTTCTAATAGATGGCACAAGAAAATAAACACAAGCAACTACTAACACGATTACAAAGACAACGCACAATATAATAATTAAAGCTGAATTCATAGATTAAATCACTCCTTTAGGAATCGGTGAATAGATGAACTTCTTGGCAGTTTTGCTCTTTTTATAGAATCCGAGATTAGCCAATAAATCCATCGAAGTTCTAGCAGTCTCATAAGCGACATTTTCGAATATTTTAAATTGACTTATCGTATAAAAGCTGCCTATAGTTCTATGGGTTACATAGAAATGAGCAGTAGCCCATTTCAAAACCGGATGTTTTTCCATAAGCTTAACAATCTCATCATTCAATGGAGAATTGCTATTTTTGTTTTCTTTAGGATATTTATTAGTAGAATAAGAAGAAACACTAGCCATAGTAATGTTATTTTCACCCATGTGATAAACTTCATCATCATTGAAATTCTCAGCTTTAGGAGCTATGGAATCATATTTTTTATATCCGATCGAGCCTTCCTTAATCAAGAAACTAGGAGAATTGACATTCTTCAAATTTTCTTCTTCAGCAATTTTATCTGAGACATCATTTTCTTCAATATCATTCAAGCTTCTTTCAATATTGTTTAGATTCATGTCAAGCAAATCTAGGCTAGAGATGACAAAATAAGTCAAATCACCAGTCTTCAATGAAAGCTTAGCTCTATCTAACATATTTCCACTAAAAGAAAAGTACAGGCTTTCCGTTGGAAACCATTGGCCGGAATTTGGAAATATAGTTGAAGATAAATAACACTTGGTCAACAAACTTCCAGTCTCTTGATTGAAATAAGAGCATGGGCATAAGTAAGTATACTGATATAAGAAAGCTATAACCTTCAAGATAAATGAAATAGATTCATTACCATTTAAAAAAATTAATAAATCATTCAATTCACCTTGAAGCAAATCTTTATTTGAAAGAAAATCATTGTCTTTCTCATCTATATTTCTATATTGAAGCCTAGTCTGATCTAAATATCCTAATAAATAATTGTTTATATTATTCAAAAGATTGGAATAATCCAAGGAACATATATTATTTAATCCTTCGGACATCTTCAAATAATTCTTTAATATTTTTAGCTTAGGTTCATCTGAATTATACTGACCATTAACAATGGAAGAGATGTCGATATTAGAAAGTCCAAGTCTATAATTATCGCTAATCCATCTCAATCCAAGTTTTAATGATTCATTGTTAAATTTCTTCTGGCCTTTCTTTGATAGTCCAGAAAACCTAGCACATATCAAAAAGAACTTTCTTTCCAATGAAGAGACTTTATTCAACACCAATCTATTCAATGTTATATAGTAAGGATTCTTCTCTGGAGTTTTTATTGCTAAATCATATCTAAATAATGAACGGTATTCCTTAACCTTCTCCCATGTAGGAGTAATATCAGGCAAATTAAAACGTGCCTTGAGTTCATCAAGGGACAAATATTCTTTGTCGCTAAAAATACTGGCACGTTTCAATTCTTCATACATGTTCAAATCCTCTAAATTCCATCAACTAACTACTATTTTACTACTAATTTTAAATTTGTGTGTGCAACATAGATAAACCGAGAAATTACTTCTTTACATCAGTAGGATCGACTGAAAGAACAGCGATAAAGGCTTCCTGAGGAACATAAACCTTACCGAATTCCTTCATTCGCTTCTTTCCTTCTTTTTGCTTTTCCAAAAGCTTCTTCTTTCTTGAGATATCGCCACCATAACATTTTGCGAGAACATCTTTTCTAACAGCCTTGATGTCGCTTCTGGCGATGACTTTAGAATCTATAGCAGCTTGGACTGGAATTTCAAATTGCTGACGAGGAATGACATCCTTCAACTTGTCGACTATAGCTCTAGCCTTAGGATATGCTGTATCCCTAAACACAACCGTCGTCAAAGCATCTATTTTTTCATTGTTGAGAAGAATATCCATTCTAGCTAATTTCGAATCTCTATATCCAATAGGCTGATAATCCAAAGAAGCATAACCGGCAGATAATGATTTCAATCTATCGAAGAATGAAAAGATGACTTCGCTCAAAGGAAGAATATATTTCAACGATACACGTTTAGTGTCGATATAATCCATTCCTTGATATTCTCCACGTCTAGATTCACATAACTGCATCAAAGGTCCTACATAGTCTTGGGGAGTCATGATTTCAGCTTTCACAAAAGGCTCACTGGCTTTCTTTATCAAAGAAGGATCAGATGGGAAGTCGGATGGATTTTGAATCAACATTTGTTTACCCTTAGTCAAAGTGATGTCATAAACGACGGAAGGAGCAGTGCAAATCAAATCCAGATCATAATCTTCTTCTAATCTTTCCTGAACGACAGACATATGAAGGAGTCCTAAAAAGCCACAACGGAATCCACTCCCCAAAGCCACAGATGTTTCAGGCTCAAATACGAGAGCCGCATCGTTCAATGATAATTTTTCTAATGCTTCTCTCAACTTTTCAAAGTTTTTATTATCAGTCGGATACAAACCGGAATAAACCATAGGCATCATAGGTCTAAATCCATCCAATGGTTTACTAGCAGGGACATCAGCATTGGTCAAAGTATCACCGACTTTCACTTTCTTAATATCCTTTATCTGAGCACAAAGATATCCGACCTCTCCTGCCGAAAGGACATTTCTCTTTTGCTCCTTAGGTGTTCTAAAGCCAAGCTCTTGAACAACATAAGTCTCATCTGGATTTGACATCATCTTAACCCTATCGCCAAGTTTAACAGTGCCTTCCTCAATCTTTAAAAGGATAACAACTCCACGATAAGGATCAAATTTGGAATCGAATATCATTGCCTTCAAGGGTTTATTTCTATCACCTTTAGGTGCAGGAAGTCTCTGGACTATCGCTTCTAACAAGTCTCCAACGCCAAGACCAGTTTTAGCGGAAACCATCATGCAATCATCAGGATCTATATTCAAAGTCTCGATCAAATCCTCTTTGCACATCTCAGGATCAGCAGTTGCCAAATCTACTTTGTTGATAACTGGAAGCAACTTCAAATTATCATCCAATGCCAAATAGGCATTAGCCAAAGTTTGAGCCTGAACTCCTTGAGTAGCGTCAACCAATAAAATTGCACCTTCACAACAAGAAAGAGAGCGTGAAACTTCATAAGTAAAATCGACATGTCCCGGAGTATCGATGAGGTTGAACAAATAATGCTCCCCATTCTTAGCTTTGTAATCCAAGTTAACTGCGTTCAACTTGACTGTGATTCCACGTCTTTGCTCCAAAGGAAGATCATCTAGCATTTGGGTGGACAATTCTCTTTCTTGAACTGCTCCAGTCATCTCCAAAATACGATCTGAAAGGGTAGTCTTTCCATGATCTATATGAGCAGTGATAGCAAAATTTCTGATGTGATCTTGTGGGTAATCCATATT
>OLQA01000572.1_pt1 | contig 35018 bp, 23 predicted proteins | sample 1673151 | NCBI WGS metagenome assembly OLQA01 (sample SAMEA3136760, study PRJEB25190) | human gut metagenome | biome: human gut; feature: human-associated habitat; material: faeces | place: Austria | collected 2013
GGGAATCGAACCCGTGTTACCGCCGTGAAAGGGCGATGTCTTAACCGCTTGACCATGGAGCCATATCTCAGTCACTGTTTTGTGTTTTTTATTTCTCTTGCGTGACCGAGATTTATATTATCATAACACAATACCTTTTGCAAGTGTTTTTTTGAATTTTTTTTATTTTTTTCAAAAAAACTTATTTTTGCGTATTTTCTGCCATTTTCAGAAGTGCTCTATTCTTCTATTTCGCGCTCGTCATTAGCGACTCTTTCAATATGCATCGCCAAATATCCTGTCTCGACTTCTTCTAATTTCACACCAAGGCTCTCACCTACCTGATCACAGACTACCTGTGCCATTCCAAACGATTCTGGAAATTTCACTTCCATGTAATCATTCATATTCACCTTCAGCTTCTCACCGCTTAAGGCTCTTGCTACCATATAACGGATATGGTTCATCAGACGGTTATAGGATAACGATGCGATATCGATCGGCTTTCCGATTGCTTCTTCTACCATGCTGATACACTCTCTGACGGATCTTGCCATCTGCATCGCCTGCGATACTTTCTCATCCTCTATCGCCGAATGAATGTGAAGAGCCACATATCCAACCTCATCATCTTCTATATCAATGCCAAACTGCTTTTGAAGAAGCGGGCGGATACTTTCTGCCGCTTTGAATTCCATGTGAAATAATACACGGATATCCTCTGTGAGCGGATTACTGATCTGCTCATGATTCTGAATACGTTTTACTGCAAATGCAATATGGTCTGCAAGCGGGAACAATACCATACGGTCAATCTTCCCGAATATCTTTTCCGCCTCGTCGAGCACGGCATTCGTTACTTCTAAGAATTCCGGTGCGATGGACTTTACGATTTCTTTTGCCCCGCCCCGTTCTTTATATTTTTGGAGAGAATATAAACGGTCTTCTGGTCTTACTTCGATTCTTTCTGCAACTTTCCTGCCGAATCCGACTCCCTTTCCCATGATCAGGACTTCTTTGTGATCATCCTGATGGATGGCCATTACAGTATTATGATTTAAAACTTTTTCTATCCTGTACATCATATCCCCACTCGCATTTCCACATTAGATTCTTTTACGCTTCATAGATATCAATCGCGAAAAGCTCATCTCCTGCCTTGATCTCACCTTCATTCAGAAGACGGATCTTCTGGTTGTCTTCCAGCTCTGTGCAGAGAACCGGTGATGCTACAGACGGTGCATTCTCTCTCAGATAATCCAGATCCAACTTCAGCATCGGATCACCCTTCTTCACTGTCTGTCCGTTCTCAACGAAGCACTCGAATCCTTTTCCGTCCAGTTTTACTGTATCAATGCCAACATGGATCAGAAGGCTTACTCCGGATTCTGTCATGAATCCGATCGCATGCTTGGTATCGAATACGAAGCATACTTCTCCGTCTTCCGGTGCTCTTACGATCGCATCTTCCGGTGTCACAACAGCACCGTCTCCCATCATACGTCCGGCAAATGCTTCATCCGGCGTTGTGGAAAGATCTGCCGCAAGTCCTGTGATTGGACTTGAGATCACGATTGTATCTACTACTTTCTTTTCTCCTGCCTTGTCTTCTATTGTAGCATCTTCTGATGCATTCTGACCAGTACTTTCTGTATCCTTCTGTGGCTCATACAGCTCTTTTGGCGCATGTTCCAGATAATCTTCCAGGTCCGCCTTAATAACTGTCACACTCGGCCCGTAAATGACCTGTACGCCCTGTCCACGGTGTACCACGCCCGATGCTCCGGTTGCCTTTAAGATTCCATCATTTACCAGATCCGGATTGCTTACCGTACAACGAAGTCTTGTCGCACAGCAGTCTACATCTTCAATGTTCGCAGATCCTCCAAGTCCTCTTGTGATCTCCGCACTCAGTGAATCTTCCGAACCAGCTGTTGCACCAGCTTCCGTATTGCCTGCTTTTCTCGCATTTACATCTGCTTTTGTATAAAGCTTTGTCTCTTCGTCATCATCTTCACGTCCCGGTGTCTTGAGATCTAACTTCTTGATCAGGAATGAGAAGATAAAGTAATACAGGAAGAAATAGATAATTCCTACCGGAATGATTCTGATCCAGCTTGTCTTCGCATTTCCCTGAAGGATACCGAATAACAGAAGATCTAAGAATCCACCGGAGAATGTAAGTCCTACCGCAATATTCAGGATATGTGCGATCATGTATGCACTACCTGCCAGTACCACCTGCACTGCAAAAAGAACCGGTGCTACGAACAGGAAAGAGAACTCCAGAGGCTCTGTGATACCTGTTAACATACATGTCAGTGCTGCGGAAAGAAGAAGTCCGCCTGCTGCTTTTTTCTTCTCTGGTTTTGCTGTACGGTACATTGCAAGTGCCGCTCCCGGAAGTCCGAAGATCATGAAGATGAACTCACCTGAGAAATATCTCGTTGCATCTGCGCTGAAATGCGTAATATGTGCAGAATCAGCAAGCTGTGCGAAGAAGATATTCTGACCTCCCTGGATCAGCTTTCCGCCGACTTCCATCGTTCCGCCGACAGCTGTCTGCCAGAATGGAAGATAGAATACATGGTGCAGACCGAATGGGATCAGTGCACGTTTTACAATACCGAAGATCAGTGTTCCAAAGTAACCCGTTCCTGTTACCAGACCACCCAGTGCATAGATACCGTTCTGCACGATTGGCCATACGAAATACATTGCGATTCCGACGAACATATAAGTAATCGTTGAAATGATCGGTACGAATCTGGAACCGCCGAAGAATGATAACGCATTCGGCAGTACGATCTTGTGGAAACGGTTGTGAAGTGCCGCAACACCAAGACCTACAATGATACCGCCAAACACACCCATCTGCAGTGTATTAATTCCACATACCGAAGCAATCGTTCCTTCTAGCACATTCTTGGAAATGGTTCCGTCTGCCGCGATCTTACCACTGATTTCAAGCATACTGTTAATAGAAATGTGCATAACAAAGTATGCGATCAGTGCAGATAACGCTGCAACTTCTTTCTCCTTCTTTGCCATACCGATGGCTACGCCAACGGCAAAGATAAGCGGAAGGTTGTCGAAAATTGCACTTCCGACTTTGTTCATGATGATCAGCAGCGAATGAAGAAGTGTTCCTTCTCCTAAGATTCCCTGCAGTCCATAAGTTGCGATCGTTGTGGCATTGGTAAAAGAACTACCAAGGCCAAGGAGCAATCCTGCTACCGGAAGGATTGCGATCGGGAGCATGAAGCTTCGCCCTACTCTTTGCAATACGCCAAAGATTTTGTCTTTCATAGTTTTTCTCCTTTTCTTTGTACAGGTATCTATGCATAGTGTAGGCTCTTTTGAAGATGCTATACGTGATGATGATTTTCACATCATTATAAGTACAAAAAAGAGACACTAACTCTGCATAAATACTACTAATTTATACATAGCTAATGCCTCGTTCACTAACAAGTAACATACTATATTAATATAATATCACCATTCACATATTCTGTCAATCCACTCATTTATTTTTTTATAACTTTCTCACCGAATTTCCGTCATTTAATTTTGCTGGAAAGCGATATGCATAATTCTTTGTCTGCCAGTTCTCATCATCCATCATACGCAGCAGATGATTTCCCGTAATCCGCCCCAGCTTATTTTTCGGATGTATGGCAGAGAGCAATTTTATATCTGTCGTATCCTGTAATTCCGCATCATCAAAGGATACAACAGACAGATCTTCCGGAACATGTATTCCCCTTTCTTCCAGGAACTCCAGATACACCCATGCGACTTCGTCATTGTAGATCAGAAGTGCTGTACAATCCCTGGTATGACGGTAAATATGTGCAAGTCCTTTTTTACTGAACTTATCTTCCATTTCTCTTGTGGAATACCAGCGGATACAGTCGTCATCGTATTTGATGCCATAATCGGACATACACTGTATAAATCCCTTATAACGTGCAATCCCCTGCATGTCATCATATTTCAGGATTCCTCCGATTTTCCGGTGTCCATGTTCGATCAATATCCTGGTAAGTTCATACGCTGCCCGTGTATCGGACGTTTCCACACTGTCAAATGCCATATTTTCATAATGGTTATGAATAAAAATTGTAGGGATATTTCTTTTCTTAATCTCTTCATACAAACGGATATTCGGGTTCGGAAATGCAGAGCGTGACCCTTCTATGATCAGTCCTGATACATTGTTCTTAAGCATTCCTTCCAGATACGCTGCCTCATCATTCAGACGATTCTTGGTAACCGCTACACCAATCCGATATCCTTTTTCGCTCAGGGATGATTCTATTCCGTCATATACATCTGGAAAGAGATATTCGGAATAATAGCTCAAAAGTAACCCTACCTGCGGACGGTTGTCATCAATCAACTGTCCCTCATAAGACACATACGTTCCACTTCCCCTCACACGGGTGATCAGACCTTCTTCTTCCAGCTGCTGCAGTGCTGTCCTTACGGTCTGTCTAGAATAGCCAAATTTCTTCTGCAGACTCGTCTCTGAAGGGAACTTATCCATACTCTTGATCACTCCACTCGTAATCAAGGTATGTGCCCAGTTATATAATTTTTGATATTTCAAGCCTTCCTGATTCGTGTTCTTCATAACCTCTCCATATACCAATTACGGGCAAAAACATCAAAGAATGCCTTTGCCCGTAATGAATAAATAATTTTATTATTTGATAACTGTAAGTGATTCACGGTCTGCGAATACTGCTACGAAGATCAGGAATACAACTCCCTGGATCAGCTGCATCATCTGTGTTGAGAATCCCATCATTGTCAATCCACTGTTCAGTACGATGTAAAGAAGAGATCCAACAACGATATTTTCAAATCTTACCTTGGCTCCACCGGAAATAGGCATACCACCTAATACCAGAGCGATCAGAATCTGTGTCTCTAACTGGTTACCACCGGAAGATGTAACAGATCCGACCTTGATAACGTTGATAAATGCTGCAAATCCTGTCAGTGCACCTGCCAGTACATACATGAGGAATTTCATTCTGTCTGTACGGATTCCTGAGAACATTGCTGCTTTTTCACCAGCTCCGATCGCTTTTAAATATGTTCCGAATTTTGTATAACGGAATGCGATAAATCCAATAACCAGAACAACTACTGTACAAGCCACTTTGAATCCTGTACTGTCATAATTGATCAATGTTGCGGAACCGGAAACAGGTGCATCCGTTGTCATATATTTGACAAATCCACGGAATAAGAACATGGTACAAATTGTAACAATGAATGATTTGATCTTACGGTATACGTAGAAGTATCCGTTGATCGCACCGATGATCACACCTGATGCAATACCACCAAGAATTGCAATTGCAATTCCATGTTTTGAAAGAATACATACAACGATTGAAGCAATTCCAAGGATAGATCCCTGAGAAAAGTCCAGGCCGCCCATTGTCATAATGAAGAACACGCCCATAGCTGCAATCATTGTAACATATACCTGCGAAAATGCCAGTGACATGTTTCCCATCATACGGAAATCTGTCATGACATTGAACAGCAGGAAAATAACAACCAATCCTACGATTGGCAGGAGCGCACGAACCATCGCCATCTTAGACGCTTTCTTAAGCTGCTGCTCCTTATCGTTTGTTTTTGCACTTACTTGACTTCCCATAGTTGCCTCCTTATACCATCATCGAAATCAGACCATTTTCATCCAGGTTCTGATTACGTTCAAGTTCTCCACTGATATTTCCATCTTTCATAATAATGATACGATCACTCATACCAATCAGCTCCATCAACTCTTCTGAGATCATGATGATGGATTTACCGTTCTTTCTCATCTGGTTCATCAACTGATAGATGTCCTGTTTTACCTTAATATCGATTCCTCGGGTAGGACTGTCCAGAACAACAATATCAGAATCTTTTCCAATCCATCTCGCAAGAACAACTTTCTGTTTGTTACCACCGGACAGATTTGAAACGAACTGGTTTACATCATTCATCTTTACAGACATCTGTTTTGCATATTTATCGGCAAACTCTCTACGTTTCTTATCGCTTAACATATGTGCTTTATTAGCAAGTTCATCTAATGATGGTAAGCAGATGTTGTCACCGATACTCTGATTCAGCACAACCGACTCATTGTCACGGTCTTTGGATGTATAAGCAATACTGTGCTTAATTGCTGTAGGAATATCGTTGATGTGTGTTCCGTCAGCCAGAACAACTTCACCTTCTCTGTCATAAGATGCACCGAAGATTGCTTTACCGATCTCATGCATACCTGATTCTGACAGACCACCGAATCCAAGGATCTCTCCTTTGTGTAAATCAAAACTGATATCCTCGATCAGTCCTGGAACTGTAACATTCTTTACGGATAATACAACTTCATCTGATACTTTTTCACCATAGTCTGAACGATAGTAATCACCTGTTACCTCACGTCCAACCATCAGCTTCTTCAGATCATCTTCGTTCACATCTGCACTCTTAACCGTATCGATATATACACCATCCCGGAGGATTGTGATTGTATCGGATTTGTCAAGAATTTCCGGAAGGTCATGGGAAATAAAGATAACCGTATTTCCATTGTCACGAACACGATTCATCTGTTTGTACAGTTCTTCACGTCCTTCCTGCGAAAGAGCAGTTGTCGTCTCATCGACAACGACGATCTTAGGATTAAAATATGTAGCTTTTACGATCTCAACCAGTTTACGGTCTTCGAAATTATAATCATCAATCATATTTCCTGCTTTGATCTTATCAAATCCATAGGATTGTAAAAGCTCATTTGCTTTTTTGTTCATTGCTGCGGTATTCTTGATCCCCAGATGAACGAACTGATCTTCATGTCCAAGGAAGATATTCTCTGCTACCGTCAGTCCGGAAAGAGTTCCAAGTTCCTGTACGATGATAGAAATACCTTCTTCATTTGCTTCTACCTGGTTCTTCGGATGAACTTCTTTTCCATCCAGAATGAACTGTCCACTTTCCAGTGTATAGATTCCTGTCAACATATTTGTCATTGTTGATTTACCGGATCCATTTTCACCGATCAGTGCGTGAACCTCACCTTTATTGATATTAAATGACACATCTTTCAACGCCTTCGTGATACCGAAGTTTTTAGAAACATGTTTTACCTGTAATCTCACTTCACTCATTGCTGTCTTCCTCCTTCTATTACTTGACAATCTCGCCTTTTGTAACCTTTGTTGTCAGAGTAACGATAATCAGCAGTGCAAATCCTGTAATAACGTCCTGGATCGCTGTAGGAGCACCAAGTGCGATGAAACCGAAGAAAATAATATTGATTACGAATTCACCGATGATAATAGCCTGCAGCGGCATACCATATTTCTTAAATGCCAGACCGAAGAAGCATCCCATTGTCGGTACGAAGTTTCGGCTCATAGATGCCATACCGGTAACCGCTACCATTGAAGAACCATAACTGATTGTCAGAATTGCCATTACTCCAAGGAACGCACCACTTAAGATGAATGCAAGTACCTTGTATTTATTAACATTAATACCCATGTTCTTGGCAACGAACTCGTCACTTCCGATCGCATAAGTATAAGTTCCGATTTTAGTGTAGTTTAAGAATATGTAAGCAACAACGCATGCTACCAATGCAAGGATGATATCCCATGGCATACGTCCGAATGCTCTTAAGTGTGCCGGAAGTGTCTGTTCTACACCACCTGCCATGTAGTTTGCCAGCGACTCATAGATAAGTGCCAGACCTGTTGTAACGATCATAGATGGAATTCTTAATTTTACATAGAAGATTCCGTTTAATAAACCAACGATAGTGCCTGTAAGAATACCTCCGACGATCAGTCCGAAATATCCTAAATTAAATTTTGTTGCCAATACGCAACCAACGATTGCGGAAAGCATGATATTTGCACCAATAGAGAAATCGAACATTCCCATTACCATTACGAAATAGAAACCAACCGCACCTACAGTGGCAATCAGACTGGCCTGAAAGTAATTGAGCATATTGGAAAATGAGCCGAAGTTATGTGGTGTCAATATTTTAAAGATTGCCCAGGAAACAATTACAAGACCGATCAGGATTACATATCCCATTGTCTTTCCTGAGATTTTTTTAGTAGTGCCCATATTATCTACCTCTTCTTAATCATCTTTTTAAAAGGGAAGGTGGCATCGCCTTTCTTGCGACGTCACCCCCCAAAATCATTTTCTGTTATCTTGCGTCCGGTTTATTTACCAGCACGGCTTTCTGCATCAGCGATAGATACGCTTGCTGCAGTTGCTTTCAGCTCTTTCAGACTTTCTTTAGACATAGCTACTAATTCATCGTCTGTGTATGGAAGCTGATCTACGAAATATTTCTCATATGCTGCATAGTCATCTGCTGATGATACATACAGGTATGGGAATGGAACATCTGCGAATTTACCAGCGAAGTCTTTGTAGTTACCTTTGACTGCATTGTAAACCATCATGAATGCGATCAATGGGTCACAGAAATGTCCACCGGATTCACCGGCCATTGATCCGTTCTGAAGTCTTTCTCCAAGGTCTGGAAGGAAGTCTGTAGAAACGATATCGATGTCCTGAGTCTTTCCTGCTCGTTCAACTGCTGCGATTGCTCCCTGAAGTGGATCTCCACCACCACCAGCTGGGATCAATGCATCAAGCTTAGGATCTGCTGCCATTAAAGCTTCAGCGGCTTTTGATCCACCTTCTGAAGTTGTACCAGCGTACTGTGGCTCAGAAATTTTTGCTTTGTCGTCTGGGTTTTCTTTGTTCCATTTTTCAACTCCGGCTTTGTAACCTTTCCATCTTCCGAGCCATGTAGCATCTCCCTGCTCCCAGCCGATCAGACCGATGTTACGATCACCTTTGTCAAGAAGAATCTTAACAAGTTCTTCACCGTTTGCAGGTTCATCTTCATGAACTGCTCCGATGTAGTAAGCGGAATCTTTTGCTGCTTTGTAGATATCTGCACTGTCTTCTTTGCTGATTACACGGAAGAACTGTGCAAGATATACTTTATTATCATTACATGTCTTGATTGCTGATGTCATCTCTGTATCAGATGAGTTACAGATGATGATTCCCTGGCATCCTGCTGCTGCTAACTGTTCTACAGAAGCTGTAACTTTCTCAGATACATGTCCCTGGTCAACATACTGTACTTCTACATCCAGTGCTTTTGCTGCTGCATCCAGCATCTTTTTACACTGTGATCCAAGTACGTCTGTTGAAGACCAGATGGAAACTCCAATTTTAACCTTTCCTGATTTGCTGCTCTTGTTACCTGAGCCACCATTGCCGCTTCCACATGCAGCAAGTCCAACTACCATTGTTGCTGCCAGAAGAGCTGCTGTTACTTTTTTGAGAACTCTCTTCATAATGTCTCCTCCGTTTTCTATTCATTTGATGATTCAATTATATACTTAACCTGTCCGGTTTCGCAATAAAATACAACCATTTTTTCTCACAAAGTTGTATTGTTGCAAGTTGTTTTCCATTGCTTTTATGTGTGTTTTTCTATCTTTTTGTGCGTTTTGACAGTCTTGGCCACTATAATTGTGAACAAAAAATAAATTTTTTGTGCACTTTTTGGCTTTTTCTTCATATTTTCTTTAGATGGAAATACAACTTTCATTTTTCCATTTACTTGTATTGTTTTTGACAAATATGTCGAATTAGATTGTATTTTATTTTTCGTTCGCTCTAAATCCTTTTCGAACTAAATCCTTTTTATATATGTAGATACTTCTCTTCCTTTGTATTTTTATCCGTACATCCATATCAAAAACTTATAATCTTAATGCATAATTGCTATTTTACGTATTGTTCTTATTATGATATCCTACATTTGGTTAAATAATTAACACAAAGTTTTTATGAAAGAGGTAAGAATATGGAAGACACAAAAACATGTCTTGAGAAGCAGCCGTTATCTCAGGAAATGCTTGAAAAGATGAATGCTTACTGGCGTGCTGCCAACTATCTGTCAGCCGGTCAGTTATATCTTCTTGACAATCCGCTCTTAAAAGAGCCACTTACAATGGATCAGATCAAGAAAAAAATCGTTGGTCACTGGGGAACTGTCCCAGGACAGAACTTTATCTATGTACACTGCAACCGTGAAATCAAACGTTATGATCTGGATATGATCTTATTATCAGGTCCTGGACATGGCGGAAACTTCTTAATTGCCAATACATATCTGGAAGGTTCTTACAGCGAAGTATATCCGAACATCAGCCAGGATGAAGAAGGTATGAAGAAGATGTTCAAGCAGTTCTCATTCCCATGTGGAGTTCCGAGTCACTGTGCACCAGAGACACCAGGATCTATCAACGAAGGTGGAGAGCTTGGATACTCTATCGCTCATGCATTCGGTGCTGTATTCGACAACCCGGATCTGATCGCAACTGTTGTTGTTGGTGACGGTGAAGCTGAGACCGGACCGTTAGCTACTTCATGGCAGTCTAACAAGTTCCTGAACCCAGTTACAGACGGTGCTGTACTTCCAATTCTTCATTTAAATGGATATAAGATCAGTAACCCTACTATCTTCTCTCGTATTTCCCACGAGGAAGTTGAGAACTTCTTCAAAGGATGTGGATGGAAACCTTACTTCGTAGAAGGCGATGATCCGATGACAATGCACAAGAAGATGGCAGAAACAATGGATACTGTTATCGAAGAGATCAAAGCAATCCAGAAAAATGCACGTGAGAACAATGATCCAGAACGTCCGGCATGGCCAATGATCGTTCTGCGTACACCAAAGGGATGGACTGGACCAAAGGTTGTAGATGGACAGCAGATCGAAGGATCTTTCCGTGCACATCAGGTACCACTTACAATGGAAAGTCCAGAACATCTGGAACTCTTAAAAGAGTGGCTGGAAAGCTATCATCCAGAAGAACTCTTCGATGAAAACGGACGCCTGATCCCAGAACTTGCGGAACTTGCACCTAAGGGAGATGCCCGTCTCGGAGCTAACCCACATGCAAATGGTGGATTATTATTAAAAGACTTAAGACTTCCTGATTTCCGTTCTTATGGAATCGAAGTTGAACCAGGTAAGACAAAGGCTCAGGATATGATCGAACTTGGCGGATATATCCGTGACATCTTCGAATTAAACGAAGAGAACAAGAACTTCCGTATCTTCGGACCTGACGAAAGTATGTCTAACCGTTTATACAAAGTATTTGAAACACAGAACCGTGACTGGAATGCCGGACTTCTTGACACAGACGATTGTCTTGCAAGAAACGGACGTATCATGGACGGTATGTTAAGTGAGCATATGTGTGAAGGATGGCTGGAAGGTTATCTGTTAACAGGACGTCACGGATTCTTCGCAAGTTACGAAGCATTCATCCGTATCGTTGACTCTATGGCAGCTCAGCATGCAAAATGGTTAAAAGTATGTAACCAGCTTTCATGGAGACAGCCAATTGCTTCTCTTAACTTCATCCTGACATCAAATGTATGGCAGCAGGATCACAACGGATTTACACATCAGGACCCAGGATTCCTGGATCACATCGCTAATAAAAAAGCAGATGTTGTCCGCATGTATCTCCCACCGGATGCTAACTGCTTACTCTCTTGCTTCGATCACTGTATCAAGAGCAAGAACTATGTCAACGCTATCGTAGCTTCAAAACACCCAAGCTGCCAGTGGTTATCTATGGAACAGGCTGTTAAGCACTGTACACAGGGTATCGGTATCTGGGATTGGGCAAGTAACGACTGTGGTGAAGAACCAGATGTTGTTATGGCTTGCTGCGGTGACACACCAACTCTTGAAACAATGGCTGCTGTTACAATTCTTCGTGATGAAATGCCAGAACTCAAGATTCGTGTTGTTAACGTTGTTGACCTGTTCAAGATGGAATCAGATCACAAACATCCACACGGATTAAGTGATGCAGAATATGATGCAATCTTTACAAAAGATAAACCGATCATCTTCGCATTCCACGGATATCCGACACTGATCCATGAACTTACATACGAACGTAACAACCACAATATTTCCGTTCATGGATATCAGGAAGAAGGAACGATCACTACACCATTCGATATGCGTGTACAGAACCAGATCGACCGTTTCAACCTGGTAAAAGATGCTATCATGCACTTGCCACAGCTTGGCAACAAGGGATCATTCCTGATCCAGAAGATGAACGACAAGCTGGTTGAGCACAAACAGTACATTGCCGAATACGGACAGGATCTTGAAGAGATCCGTAACTGGGAGTGGCATAAATAAAAAAAGTCCTCTATTGATTAGTTTGTTTTAATATAATAAAAGCCCGGAAGCTTACAATATTTTACTCCAATTCGATACCTTTATCTTTTATCTGATCATTATTGATCATCCGAATTTATGTAAGCTTCCGGGTTTTTACATTTCTTTTTCTTTCAGGAATTTCTGAAATTCTTTTGCCGCGATACTTTGCGGATATTCCATGTCGTAGATCAGTATGATATTACGTTCCGGCAGCTTTTCTTTCACTTTGATCTCAAATACCTGTCCGGACTTAAGTTCCGAGTCTGCAAATTCCGCCGGGATGAAACCAAGTCCCAGATTGTGCCTTACCGCCGGAAGTATCATATCCGTCGTTGCAAGCTCCATATCCGGTGTAAATGTCAGACTGTTCTTTTCAAAATATTCATTTAGAAAACGTCTGGTAATCGTCTCTGCAGTCAGACTAATCCACGGATAGGACACCAGTTCCTTAAGTGAGACCTCTTTCCCTTCATCCTTTAATTCTCCAAATCTGTTTCCACTGATCAGGATATCATGATATTTTCTCAGAATCTTCATCCGAAGAGGTTTTGCTACCTGAAGGTTCGCCGATACAAATGCAAGGTCTACTTTTCCTTCTTTTACTGCATTCACCGACTCTGTCGTACTGTTATTCAGAATCTTAAACCTCACATTCGGATACAGGCTGTTGAATTCTTCCATTGCCTGAAAAAGATAACAGTGAAGTGCCGTCTCCGTAGCGCTGATATAGATCGTTCCGTTCTCCAGCGAGATCAGATTACTCAGATCATTCTCTCCTTTGAAAAACTGGGCACATCCTGCCGCTACATATCCATAGAATGTCCGGCCTTCCGGAGTTAGCTGCATTCCGGTCTTACTCCTCGTAAATAAGCGGCAGCCAAGTTCATTTTCCAGTTTGTGTATGGTACGCGTGACTGCCGGCTGGCTGGTCTTCAGTACCGTTGCCGCCTTGGTAAGATTTTCATATTTTGCTACATAATAAAATATTTTGTAATATTCAAAATTTGAATTCATAATAAAAACTACTCCTCTTCATCTCTCACTATATTTTAAAAAATAAGTGAAAAATGTCAAGTGATATCTTTCTTCTCCACCGCTGTCAACTTTTTTTATATACTTTTACATATTCAAAAAGAGATCTGACATATCCAAATGCCAAATCTCTTTTTTGTTCTTATTAACCTTTTACAGCTCCGGCTGCAACACCTTTGATAATATGCTTCTGACAAGCCAGATAGAAGATAACTACCGGAATTACCGCAAGGATCAGCGCTGCCATAACAGCCCCCATATCTACACGTCCATAACTTCCCTTCATATACTGGATCGCAATTGAGATTGTCTTATACTTATTCAGATCCAGTACCAGGTATGGAAGCAGGAAGTCGTTCCAGATCCACATCGTCTCCAGGATTCCTACGGAAATGTATGTCGGCTTCATGATCGGAAGTACAACAGAGAAAAAGGTTCGAAGTGGTGTACATCCGTCGATCATTGCTGCTTCTTCAATTTCCAGTGGAATGGATTTTACAAATCCGCAGAACATGAATACTGCAAGACCTGCACCAAATCCGAGGTAAATGATGATGATTCCCCAAGGTGTACGAAGACCGGTACGGTCAGCTACCAGCGATAAGGTGAACATAACCATCTGGAACGGAACAACCATGGAAAATACGCAGAGTAAATATAACAGTTTTGTAAACTTACTGTTTACTCTTGTAATATACCATGCACACATAGAAGTACATACAAGGATCACAAGTACGGAACCAACTGTGATAAATACAGTCCAGCCGACTGCACTCAGCAGTTCATATTTGTCAATTGCGGACAGGAAGTTATCGATTCCTACCCATGTCTGCTTTGTCGGGAGTTTGAATGGTTCTTTGTTGATAAATACTTTATTTTTAAATGCGTTGATCAGCACGATCAGGATTGGCATGATATATACAATACCGATGATCGTAAATGCACCTGTTCCAAACCAGCTTAATTTACTTGTCTTTTTCTTCATTACTGCTGTACCTCCTTAGAACGTGTTGCACGTAACTGGATCATACCGATCACAACTACGATTGCAAAGAAGATGACTGCCTTCGCCTGTCCGACTCCTTCCCATCCGGTACGTCCATAGAACGTATTGAAGATATTAAGCGCCATCATCTCAGACATCTTAGACGGTTCACCGGCTGTCAGGGACAGGTTCTGATCGAATAACTTGAATCCGTTTGTAATTGACAGGAACATACAGATCGTGATCGATGGCATCATCATCGGGATTGTTACCTTGAATAATGTCTGGATCTTATTTGCTCCGTCAATCTCTGCTGCTTCAATGATATCACCAGGAATAGACTGAAGACCCGCAATATAGATGATCATCATATAACCGATCTGCTGCCAGCTGACCAGAATGATCAGTCCCCAGAAGCCATACCATTCATTCAGAGCAAGTGCGGTACCATATCTGGAAAGAACTCCGTTAAAGATCAGCTGCCAAATATATCCAAGTACGATACCACCGATCAGGTTCGGCATGAAGAAGACCGTACGGAAGACATTTGTTCCATGCATTTCTTTTGTCAGTGCCATTGCAAGTGCAAATGCTATGATGTTAATGATCAGAAGAGATGCAATCGCGAACAGTACGGTATACCAGAATGAATGACGGAATGCCGTATCTTTCAGTGCTTCTATGTAATTTGAAAATCCTACGAATTTCGCGTCTGTTACGGTTGTAAATTTACAAAATGAAAGCCAGATTCCCATAATAAAAGGAACGATAAAGCCAAGAATAAATGCAAAAAACGTTGGAAGCACGAAAATCGGCATATAACGTTTGATGGATTTTTCCATAATAAATTCCTCCTTCCATGCAGAGAATCTCCGCTTCATTTCCCTGCACTTTTTCATAAAAGCGGCGGGTGTTTCTTGCAACCACCCGCCACTACTCACTTCATATAACTATTTTGATTGTTACATTTTTATTTTTATTTTGCTGCTGCAGCTTCTTTTGCCCATCCGTCAACGAATGCTGTTGTAACTTTTGCCCAGTTTGCATCTGTCTGATCTGCTGCATAACTTGTCAGTGCAGAACCTACTCCGTTCTTCCACTCTTCTGATGGCATTGTTGAGAAGTTCCAAGATACAGGAGTCTTTCCGTCTTCTGTATATTTGTTTGCTTCGTTAACAAGTACGTTGTCTGATTTCAGGTTCTTCTTAAATGGAATTGTGAATCCCATGTCTTTGCACATTGCCTTTACACCATCATCAGATGTTACACACCAGTTCATGAAATCAAGTGTTGCCTGAATGTCGTCTTCAGATGCTTTGGAGTTTACACACCAGTAGTTCTCTGTACCTGTACAGATTCCCTGATCTTCTTCGCCTTCTACACCGATGTAGATTGGAAGGATTCCAAGATTGTCATCTCCGACGTCTTTGATGTTGTTATATTCCCATGTACCATTCTGGTAGAAGACTGCATCACCTGTTACGAAATCTGCTGTTGCATCGTCAGCTGTCTTTGTAGAAAGTTCTGTTGGTTTGCAAGTAGCGTTGTTGATGTAGAGATCCCAGATCTGACGGTAGTTATCAAGGTATGTTCCTTTGATAGCATCTGTGTTATCGATTCCTTCATCTTTGTATTCATAGTAGATTGGAAGGTTTGCCAGATGAGTTTTGAATCTCCAGTCAGATGATCCGTCCATACCAGCGGATGTAAATGCTGAGAATCCAAGTTTGTCCTTATTTGCTGTGATATCTTCTACAACTTTCTTGAAGCTGTCAAAGTTAGTGATATCATCAGCTGAGTATCCTGCTTTCTTTAACAGTTCTTTGTTGTAAATGATTCCGTAGCTTTCTATTACGTATGCGATTCCTGACATCTTGTCGCCGTCCATCAGTGCGAAATCATCACTTGTCAGCTGTTTTGCAACATCAGAATCTTTCAGATCGTAGCAGTAATCTTTCCAGCTTGCAAGTCCAACCGGTCCGTTTACCTGGAACAGTGTCGGAGCATTGCTCTTAGCCATCTCAGATTTTAATGTCTTTTCGTATTCTCCGGATGCTGCTGTAAGTACTGTTACATCCACTCCTGTTTCTTTTGTATACTCTTTTGCCAGATCCTGCCACTGCTCATCCTGTTCTGGTTTGAAGTTTAAGTAGTATACTTTTCCTTTTGCGTCTTTCTTGTCTGACTTGCTGTCAGAAGAGCTTCCACATCCTGCAACCATTCCTGTTGCCATGGCTGCTACCAGCATTGCTGATACAACTTTACGCATTTTCATAATTCATTTCCCTCGCTTTTTTTGAATTTGAAACCGTTGTTTCTCTTGTTGCCATTATATTAACAGAAATCTATTCAAATCCTGTAACAATAAAACAACCTGATATACAAAAAAACATACACATGCCATTTCCTGTACATATGTATGTTTTTTCATATCCGGATATGTCAGTTTCATGGAAACTACACATTTTACCGCTTTTTATGTTCTCTTTTTCTTCTTACCAGATACCCGGTCACTATACAGATACTGATAACTCCCATCAATATATATACCACTTTGCGCCAGATTGTATCCAACTCAATCTGCTTTCCATCTTCTTTTATAGCCAGTTTTCTAACCTTTTCCGAAGCATTTATTTTCTCTTTATCCTCTTTTGCCGCCTGACTGCTGTCTTTCTTGGAATTCTTGCCTGAAAGTTCGCAATATACCAGATATCTTCTCGTGTGCTGTCTGTAAGGATGACAGGTGATCAACGTCAGCATATTCTTTCCGGGCTGAATCATAATATATTCGCTGTCGTCCGGCATAATGACTTTCAATTTTGTCACCTGATAGGTCAGCGTCTCCTCACAGTTTTGCACTGTCATAATATCACCGATTTCCAGTGCTTCGATATCCCGGAACATAGGAATGCCTTTCCATCCTCTATGTGCGGCGATCACACAATTACTGTTCGTACCCTCAATCGGAAATGATGTTTCTCCAAGCATAACTGCTCCTTTGGCCATTTTCTCTTTTGTCGCACCTAAATATACCGGAAGTGTTACCTTCATTTTAGGAATAAACAATACTGCAATCATGCCATCTTTCACCCCATATTCCGATAAATCCATCGACTCTGCCTCATAGGCCCACGGATCTGTCAAGTCAGCCTGTCCATTTTCATAGATTTTCTGATTATAAGACTGCATGGCCTGATATAATTCTTCATTCTTCATTACATGCAGGTTTTTATCTACTGTATCTTCTTTTTCCTTCTGTGCGTCTTCCTTTGTCTCTTTGCTCTTTTTCTCTGTACTGCCATATGTTTTCTGATATGCTTCGATTTTCTTCTTATTATCAAGGCTTACTTTCATATGGTAAATATCGGACCATGAAAATATCAGGAATCCTGCCAGAAGAACTATTCCTGCAAAGATAATCCTTATTTTTCTTCTCACACTTCATCCTCCATCCTGCTTTCTGTCAGAATGCTCTCCAGAATATGCATACCATCTTTCTTCCAACTGGCATCTTTGCGACAATTTCTTTTACCATACTTTCATATGCACAAAGAACAGTTTGTGTCTGTAATTCGCCTAATATCATATATCCATAATTCGCTTCCAGAACAATCTGCATCACTTCTTTCCAGCTTTCTTTTGTAACTCCTTTATACCGCACCGACAATTCTTCCACAAATCCATCTTCCATCGTATCTATCTCTTTTGGAAATCCATCTGCTTTTAGAAGTTCATAGAAACTGATAAATATCTTTTTGATTTTTTCGTTATCATTCTGCTTTCCCAGTTTTCCCCGTCTTTTAGCTCTTACAATGCATCTTCTGATCCACACCAGGGCAAGTATCAAAACTGCTATGATACCAATAGCCACAAACCTGGTATACATCCACACTTCCACTTTATCGAATACCTTCTTTGTTCCATTCCGGAGCTTTTTCACGGAAGTTTCACTTTTCTTCTTTTCATTCTTTATCTGTGCATCTTTTACATTCTCATCCATCTGCATATTTTCTACCGTTCCGGAAAATCCAGGTGTCGTCTCTACCGGAGTCCAGCCAATTCCGGATACATAAATTTCTGCCCAGGCATGAGCATTATCATCCTGAAGCACTGCCATATACTTTCCATCACTTGTTTCAGTGAATAAATTTGCCGGTGCTGCATATCCGACCACATATCTTGCCGGTATTCCGCATTCTCTGAACATCATTGCCGCTGCAGATGCGAATGCCGTAGAATCTCCCTTTTTCTCATGAAACAGAAAATATTCTACATAATCTTCTCCCTCCGGAAGTTTCTTTTCTGTCTCAGTAAATCTACATCTCTCCCATAGCGTACGAACAACAAATTTTTTTACATCCGTGATTTTTTCCTGTTCCAGATCTTTCACCTGATCTTCCGTCATATCATCCTGAATCTTTTTATTCCATTCTTTCTTCTTTATATGACACAACTTCTTCAGCTTTTTCATATCCTTAGGAACATTTTTATAGTGATTCTTCACATACACACCATAGGAAACTTCTAATTCATCCAATGCCCCATGACTTTCTTCCTGTCTGTTCCATTCTTCCATTACATTCGTATACTGGCTTTGTGGATACCATGCATAATTGTCATCCTGCGCTGTCTGTCCTTCCACAGCACCATCTCCGCCATTGATCCTGTAGTAATCATTCAGATATCCCTGATATGGAACATACGTATATCGTGTGTTTGCATTTAACCGTTCTACTGCAAGTTCAGCCTGGACTGCATCCTGATTTTCATTCAACTCTGTTCCGGATTCTTTCAGAATATTCTGTGCATACATCATCCGGAGAAATGGAAGATTTTGGATGTAAAGTGATGCATCATTGCCCTGCGTCTCCCAGTTTAATGCTGCATCCTCAAATTTATTCTCATCTCCCGGTTTCCAGCTATCTTTGGTATAATCACTTCCGATAAATCCTTTCAAATACAGAATTTCTGACGGTTTCACCGAACTGGTAATTTTCACTTCTTCTATTCCGTCATACGAAGATCCTTCAATGTCTCCAAGTTTACCGTCAGATACACCGCCGCCAACACCTTCCAGCGAAAGATTCAGCTTTCCCCTCGATATCTTTGGCAAAACATCATAGAGTACCTGCATCCCTTTTCCCTTAACCGGTGCCGACACTTCTGTCAGCTTCATAATCGGAACGGTAATTATCTTCTGTCCGCCATAAAAAGAAATTCCAAGCAGCAGCGCTCCTGTCGTCACGCAATTGATCACGATCCACTTCAGAATACTTTGTCCGGTTTTTTGATTCTTACGGAATTCCTCTGATTCTTCTCCTCCCCAGAGTTTTTCCTTTTTTCTGACAGACGACATGGATATATTGCATAAGAAACATAATACCAGCACAAACATTGCCGGTTTCGATATCTTTCCGCCACTTAACAATACCAGAAATACTACCGGAATTGCTATCATAAGGAAGTATCCCCTGTCCTGCCTGTCTATGATTCCTTTTGCCAAAAACCATGTCAGCCAGAAAAGTATCACCATTAAAAAATAGCTTCCTGTTCCCTGTCCACCTGATGTTTCACTTAACGATCCCTGGTAAGTCTGATTAATCTGTCTGGCCATATGATTCCATATACATTCCATGCTATCTAAAAAACTTCTCTGTGTAAAGACCAGCAGTACACAGACCACAAACAGCATTCCCAATAGAATCGCAATCCTGTATTTTTTCCATGCCCTTTTTTCATAATATCCGGTAAACAAAATACAATAGAATAGTATCCCCGGATAAAGAATCCACCCGGCTTTTACAGAAAATGCTTTCAGAAAAAGTACACACATCGATGTCATGGAGGCAAAGCATAATACCGTCATCCCCCACAAAGCTTTGGATTCACTTTTTTCTTCTTTTTGCACCAGCCTTTTTCGTACCAGACTGATGTCTTTTTTTACATTTCCAGTTTCCATTGTTTCCAATCCTCATCCAGTTGTCCCGCCTTAAAATCTGTTTCTTTTACGCCATCATATGAAAAACTTCCATCTGTCGAAAGCAACATTCCATGTTCCCCATATCTTCCATATGCATTATACATATTCTTATCCTGCCTTTTCTGTTCTGTATAAAGCTTCTCTATATCATAGCTGCTTTTATAGAATCCAGACAGACATACCTGCTCCAACATTCTATATGTCTCTTTTTCTGACGTAACATCCACCTCTCTTAACAAGTGTTCCTGTTCATCCCACCAGATGACGCTATGATGCCAGTTCTCTCGTTGCATAGACCAGGATATTGATGCCAGAATCTCCAGAAATTTATCCATGCGTTCCTGTATGCAAGATTTTTCTGTTATGTTCTGTTCTATGTACAGATCCAGGAACAAATGAATCTTGTGCTCCTCCGAAAGACTGTATTCTTTTACCAGGAACTCATCTATTTTCGCCGATAATTTCCAGTAGATACGGTGATAGGTATCTCCCGCACGGTATTCCCGCATATCAAAAACTTCCGACGTATCTTCTCCACTCTTATCCTTGGAATAATGATTTCCTTCCTGTTTTTCCATCGCCCGGCTGATGTGTTTCGTCTGTATCTGATGTACATTTGGAAGTACCATGATTTCTTCGTTAATATTTCTTTTCTTTTTTTCCACAGCAAACAGCTGCAAATAATCCTGTACTACGACATTTTCCAGTGAGACTTCTATCATTCCGCAGTGCTTTGCTGTCAGATAAAATTGAAGTTCCGCTGTATTACCGGCACTTGCCATTGCTGTTTCTTCTATATAAGTGCATTCTCCGGTAAATGTATTTTTGCAGCAGACTCTTACTCCTATCGCCGGCATCGGCATTTTCGAACCGTTCTTCAATTCTGTTTTTATTACAAATTCCTGATTTCTGCCAGTATAACGCACCGGTACTGATAATTTTACTTCCAGATTTTTTCCCAGATATCCTGCCTGCAGACGCAAAACAGGAAGCAGCAGGATCTCATATGCAAGAAGTGTCCTTATCCATACTGACTGCCAGAATAGTGCTGTCACTAAAGTAAGCATACAAATCCCGGTATATATTTTTATACTTTTTCTGATCTTCCACTTTTTGATCTTCCGTCCTGCTTTTTCTGATCTGATTCTTTTTTTCCTTACTCTTCCATCTTTTTTCATCATATCGGATCACATTCTTATCTTTTTTGCGGTGTCGGTTTCTTCACGGATCGTAAGATTTCATTTACAACCTCTTCTTCCGTCATGTGATTCAAGTGTGCCTTAGAACTCAACCGCACTCTGTGTTCTGTCACATATACGAATCTTTCTTCAACATCATTTGGGATCACATAGTTTCTTCCTGCCAGAAAAGCACCTGCCTTTGCCATTTTTGCAAGTGCAAGACCGCCTCGGGTACTGACTCCAAGTTCCAGCATTTCATGCTCTCTGGTAGCTGTGATCAAGTCTACGATATATTCATAGATTACCGGATGCAGATAGATTTCTTCTACTTCTTCCTGAATTTCTAATACTTCCCTTCCCGTAAGGACCGGTTGCAGATGATCCATAGGATTTACTTTATCCCTGCTCATGAGTATCTGCATTTCATCTTTCTTCTTGGGATAGCCCATTTTCAGCCTGATCATAAAACGGTCCAGCTGGGATTCCGGAAGCATCTGCGTTCCTGCAGAACCAATCGGGTTCTCCGTTGCGATCACATGAAACGGAGAAGGTACTTTTCTGGTCTTACCATCTACTGTTACTGTACGTTCTTCCATAACTTCCAGAAGTGCGGACTGCGTCTTTGGCGAAGTACGGTTGATCTCATCTGCCAGGAACATATTACACATAGCTGCACCCTGCTGATATTCGAATGTTCCTGTTTCTTTCCTGTACATAGAAAATCCGGTAATGTCCGCCGGTAATACATCTGGCGTAAACTGTACACGGTTCTGCTTCAGATCCAGTACTTTCGCAAATGCAACTGCCAGGCTGGTCTTACCAACTCCAGGAATATCTTCGATCAGTATATGACCTCCTGCCAGAATTGCTTCCATTACCTTTTCCACACAGGTATTTTTTCCAATGATCACCTGTTCCACAGCATCCAATGCCTGTTGTATCTTCTCTTGATATTCCATTCTTTATTCCTCCATATCACGCTTTTTCCTCTTTATCATTGCCACAAAGATTCCCGTCTCAACAATTGCCGCTATCGCAAATGCCCCCAGAAGCCATGGCCATACATCCACGATCCGCTTCGTAAGTGCCCCTGACTGCATCTGGTTCTTTGTCTGCTTCTCTTCTTTTCCCTTATATTCCGTACGTTCACCCCTCACCAGCAATCTGTGCGAATTGATCGCATACGGTGTACATGTCACCAGTGTACAGTAATCTTTTCCTTCCACAATCTCCAGATCTCTGCTTTCATTTGGTTCCACAACTTTGATCTGATCAACCTTATACGCAAGGATTTCATCCAGCACATGCAGATAGAATTCATCCCCCATCTCCAGTTTATCCAGATCTGTAAATAGTACTGCACTTGGAAGACCTCTGTGTCCAGTCAATACACAATGGGTACTTTCTCCCCCAAGCGGGTAGGATGACTGCTCCATATGTCCGACTCCTTTTGCCAGTACATCCTGATTCGTACCATTATAAATCGGCAGATTCACATCAATCTTTGGTATCGTAATATATCCAAGAGACTCTCCTACGTTCAGAAGATCGACATAACTGGTATCTGCACTGTCCGTTCCTTCTTCATCCATTGCTACCACCTTACTGATCTGATCATTATATCTCTTCGCCGCTTCTTTCATGGCATTTACTTTTTCCGTATCCATCTTCTTAACATTCGTTTCATAATCTTTCACTACCTGACTGGAATTTTTCTTTGCTATCTCATTACTAATGAATGGATAGGCCGCAATTCCTAACCCTGTGAGAAATAATATAATGCAGAATATAACTCTGATCTTTTTCACTCTGATCTTTCCTCCTTCAATCCTTATGTCGTATCGCAGCTGTCCTCTTTTTTCACTGCCTGTGATATGAAATAAATACTGAAGATTACCTACATTCTGTGAAAAACCTATATATACAACCGTAGGAGAGGACAGGTTTCCCTGTTCTCTCCATTCATGTTTACTGCCATGTGTTAGCAAGACTACTATGGAAGCAATGTCCTTACGGTTGCTTTAGCTTTATTTAGGAATTATCATAACACCTACATTCTTATGCTTCTTTTTTTCTGCTTTTCAGTAGGATGAAAGCTGCTGCGATCATCACGATCACACCTATTACAGAGAACAGGAGTGTTCCCATACCACCTGTGGTTGGAAGCTGGAAGCCTTTTTTGTTGATGATTGTCTCTGAATGTGTACCATCTGATGGCTCATTATTTTCCTTGAATTCCATTTTTGTAACTCCATCTTTTGTTGTCGTTACATATTCAACATTAAGCTTTACTTCTACAGGTGCTTTTAACAGGTTGTAACCTTTAACAGTTTTTGTCTCTACCAGATAGTAGGTTCCATTTGCAAGACCGGAACGAGATACCTCTCCTGTTTTATCAGCTGTTGTAAGATCTGATTCAACTTTCAGCCATGTTTTGTTTGTATCCAGACCAGCTTTTTTCACTTCTTCTTCAGTTGCTGCTTCTTTTGTTCCTGCCGGCACTTCCTTATACAGGTCGAATTTAACGCCTCCTAATGCTGCTCCATTTGCACTATTTGCCTTCTTGATAATGTTTAATTTGAATGTGTATACAATTGCTTTGTCTTCAATTGTATCTTTTCCTGGATCACCTGCATTCGGAAGGATTTTATTGGAATACTCTAATTTAGCAGTATTCGAGTTATCGACTTTTGTTGTCTCTGCTGTACTCAGAAGTTTTGCCTTGTATGTGATAAACAGTTTTTTCCCTTCATAAGAAGTCATTTTTGTCGGATCAAATGTTACAGTGAATCCATTTCCAGCTTCAGCTACTTTATATGCTTCCCCTTCAACAGCTATATTTCCCTCTTTTACTGCTACTGTACTAACATCATCTTTCAGATTTGTTGGTGTATCAGTTACTGTAAAGTATTTTAATTTTGTAATGTTAGATGGTACCTTTACTGTAATCTTATATGGAACCATATCGCCTACATTGTAATCAGACTCCTGTTTCCATTCGCCATTTGTTCTGTCTTTTACTTTCTTAGTCAGATCCGGCTTTTCATTCTTTACAGTGATCGTAATGTTCTTCTTTTTCTCGCCGTTATATGTAATCTGTCCGTCAGCTCCTACACCGAATTCATATGTAGTTTCTCCGTCCATGATATAACCCTTATTATTACCGCGGTCTGTCTCGATAAATCTGTATGTTCCCTGTGAAAGACCATCTACGCTAATCTTACCCTTTTCATTTGTTACAAGGTCTAATTTTTTTTCATCTTTTTCACTAGTTGTAACATTCGTCCATGTATCTCCGGTCTTTTTCTGAAGCACAAATTTAACGCCTGCAAGTTTATCCTCTTTTGTATTACCCTGTTTTTCCAGTGTTACACCGCCATAAGTTGTCTTATTCTTCGGATATACATGTACATCATATAACCAGTTATCTCCATCTGTAGTTGTCATTGGTACAGATACCAGGAATGGCTTAATCGCTGTTGTTACCTTATCTGGTGTTTTTGTCTCTACTACAACATAGAATCCAAGAGCAAGATGTTCAAATTTTGCGATTCCATCTGTGCCTGTCGTAATTTCATCTCCGACCTGCTTATTCGCATAGTCAGTTTTGATTTTTCCATCCTCTGTGTAGTCTTCAACTGACGGAAGTTCTGTTGGATTGGTACTGTAATATTTTTCCAGGTCTTCTTCATTCGCTACTTTGTAAATAGTAAATCCTGCATCTTTCAGAGGCCTTGCTCCGTCAGGTGCTTGTTCATTTTCAGATCCGTTACCTGTTGTTCCACCATCTCCATTGTATTCATACTTATGAATTGTAATACTTCCCTCTTTCGTTATATCAATCGTTGATGGTGTCTTTGTCTGCGCCGCAAATGCTGACACTGTCATCGTTGACATGACCATAGCCGCACTTAACATGCCGGCTAACATCTTTTTAAATTTTCCCATGTCCTGTTTCCTCTCTTTCTTTCCCTCATATAATATTAACTTTTTTGTATCATTGCTGTCATCGTTATTCGGAGTGCTTGCCATCCTTTCTACGATTCTGCAATTTATACCTTAAGAGTGCTGCCCCTGCAAGAGCCAGTCCTCCAAGTATCACCAGATATCTTCCATACCCTCCTGTGGCCGGAAGATGGAACTTTGACTGATTGGAAATGGTAATCATGATTGTATTGTCTTCGATCTTACATTCTTTATTATCAACCAGACTCTTTCCATTTCTGTTGATCACGATTGTGATCGGATCCTTTAACAGGTTATGATCGGATGATGCTTTTATCTCAGTGAGACGATAGGTGCCATCTTCCAGATCACTGAAGATCGCCGTTCCAAGTTCTTTATTATTGCTGTCCTTACCATCTGTTTTCTGTATGACTGCCGGGAATCCTTCATCCACGATCCAGTTTTTGTTTCCATCATCCTTTAATTTTTCTAATTTGAATTCTGCTCCGTTCAATGGATTTTTGGTCGAAGCATCCTGCTTTTTAATTTTAATATTCGTCTTTGGACTGTATGTATTTGTGATCGTATAGTTCTCTGTTTTCGCTGCCGCATCCTCTGATCCGTCCGGAACTGAACTTCCATCGATCACCGGACTGTAATTTACTTTGAATACATCATTCAGATATCCACCTTCAGTGATCACCTTTCCATCTTTATCCACTTCTACAACCCGGTACTGATATGGAATCTTCGTTTCTGCCGTGTAATCTACATATTGTTCCAGATTTTCAAACGTATATTTCCAATTCCCGTCGTAATCCTGCCGAAGTGTAATGACTGTACTGTCTGTGCCATCCTTTCTGCCTTCATAATCCATCGCTTCCCAGTTCTTTCCACCGTCACGGCTTCTTTGTAACTGAATCCGGATAGAATCCGGTAATGTAAGTCCGGTCACTTTGTCCCATTTTTTCTCCAGACAGATATCCAATGTTGGTTTTAATGTATTGTTAAATGTAATCTTTGTAGCAGGTGTCTCCGTTGAATCAATCACTTTTCCGGCTACAACTTTTGTCACCGGATCATATCCTGCATCAAAGCTATTATTTCCTTTCACAGTTACACTTTCCAGTGTCGAACCATCCTCTGGCGTGATCTCCCATATACGGTAATTGGTTCCTGCCGGAATACCATCAATCTCTATCTCTTCTCCTGCTTTACACGTATACGTTCTCTCAATCGCTTTATTTTCTAACGACAGACCTGCAATATTCTTAAACTCTACTTTGAAGCGATAGTCTCCCTCCAATGCATCTGAGCCCTCTGCGGTCTTTTTATAAATGATGATCTTTCCGGTCTTTACTTTGTTAACGAATACTGCTTTCAGTTTCGTTGATGAAATCGTATTATTCGGATCCAGATAGGATCTGAACACGATCGTATTCTGATCTTCAGACCAATTCTGATCTTTTGCCCAGTCGGTTGTCGTATAACCAATATTGTCCAGATGTTGTCCTTCACTGTCCAATCCTTCTCTATATACTTCCTTTCGGCCGTCGCAGATACTACTGCTTTTTACATCTTTTACAGATGGGCTTGGAGACGTATTCTTAACCGTACTTCCTTCCTTCATATCAGTGACCGCTTCTCCGTTTTCATACAGCGTCCATGAAGTATCGAACACATCCAGATCTACCGTTTCCTTTACAGATATATAACTTCCTCTTCGGAACTGGTCATGGAATGTTGCCGTTTCTCCATCTGCCAATGCAAATGTCCCGTCATCTTCCAGCCTGTATGTCTGCGATTTTTTGTTATTTTTTGATACTGTATACTGTGCATCTTTTGGATACTCTAGTCTTCCGCTCTTTGCCGAACCGTAATCCGGGATTTCATATTGTTTCGTAACGAATCCCGTTTTCCCTGTAAGTATTACAGATGGAATGAACGTAAAATCATCCAGATAAATATCTCTTTCGTAGTTATAATCAAATTTGATCTCTTTGATTTGCGAATAATCAAATGGTTCATTTCCCTGCAGTTTACTCAGATCAACTTTGACTGTGTTCCACTTTTCTCCCGATAAGCTGCTGATACCATATGTCTTGCCCGACAGATATCCGCCGATCTCATTCCCTGCCGAATCTGTCAATGCCACATATGTATCGGCAAGTGCCGGTGTATCCGGATAATCATAATACATCTTAAACTGCAGAAATGCGTTTGTCCCTGATGCATCAAATGTACTTTTTCCTGCCGCCGGTGCAATGATCCCTACTCTCTTTCCTATATAACTGCCCGTTGTATCATTCTGTCTTGCTCTCCAGTGAACGACATTCGACTGTCTTGCTTTTTCAGCGGTATGCTCAAATGTATTTTGTACTTCATTTTTTGACAATGTACTGTTATCAAAGCTGTCATTATATACCTTTGGTAATTTCGCAATCTGTGAATTTGCAGCCTTCGTTCCATAATGTGTGGCCTGATTCATAATCGTAAACGGGAATACCGATGTGTTATCGAATAATGAATCCGGGAAAAGCTTCTTATTTACATTTGTTGTATTTACTTTCTTTTCCACTGCAAATTCATTCTCATCCGGGAAGTTGAATGTAATTTTCATATTAGATTCCCACATTCCACGTTCCATATAGAAAAGTGTCAATGTATGTTCATCTGAATTACTTCCTGATAATGTAAAGCCAGATGGTACATTCTCACCTGATGTTGAAGATCCTGCACTTGCCTTTACACTACTGACTGTAGCCATTTTATCCTTAAAATTCAGCTTACCGGTTACTCTTCCATGTTCTCCTCCTACATCCAGTGCAAGATTTCCATCTATGTATACCCATACATCATCATCGCCTGAGAATTTAAATTCAATCGGAACTTTCTTTCCATTTTTATCAATAATCGTTCCGTCATCTGTCAGTTTAAATGTCATATCCATTCTGGTTCCAAAACCATAGTTATAGTTTTTTGCCGATGCTGCTTGACTTGTTTCATTAAATGGGAAGAATCCATATGTGTTAGATACTCCATCTGTTCCACTGGCACTATTGACATTCTTTGACCTGTCTTTATTATCGGTATCTTCCAGATAATATATATTCTTTCCGGTATCCTGCCGCATTGCCAGCGTTGTCTTTGCACTGTCAAAACACCAGTAATTGACTCCATTATTATCTATATCTTCTTTTTTAAATGGAAATGAAACATTATGATAAACCTGTCCAAGTACCGCATTCTTACTATTTTTTCCCTGTAAAAATGCTTCGTTAAAATGTGGTTCTTCTGCCTTCGCATCTGAAGTCAGCAATTTATTATTTTTCAGACTGTCTGCAACCAATCCCTGCGCAGCACAAGCATATTTTCCATCATATCCGTAAACATCCAGTGTCGAGTTATTTGTCGACATGAATGAATTTTGATCATCTTCATTATAGCCATACAAATTTAATGTACCTGCAATATCAGAGAAAGGATATCCCCAATTGTCGTGCTTCGGTTGAAAATGTCCTGTATAAATCGGTACTTTTACATTACTTTCCTTATAGTAATCACTCAGCGCCTGATCAAACTGTCGGAAATTCACCCAGTTTCTATGCGATGCCCCATTATCTCCGCCATAATTGTCCCTGTTATTTCCATTCAGTTCATAGTCTGTATAATAATCATAAAATGTGGAATCCACATACAACGTATCTGATTTTCTTGAAAATTTTCCATTTTGAATGTCTACTACATCTTTCCCGGTCTTTCCTTTTTCCGCATCTCTGATCTGATAGACACTATCCCAGTAACCATTTCTGTTAATTGATCCATATATGGCATCATCACTGGAATCTGCATAAAAGCATGGTTTTTTAACAGTATCCCACGGAATTGTAAGATCAGCTGTTTTTCGTGCACAGTCCGTAGTTGGGATTGTTGATCCTCCATAGAACAATACATTTTTGTATTTCTTTTTCAGGCTGGCTACGTATACATCCGTCCACTTATTTGTTTCATTTGTATAATCTTCGACCTTTTGTAATTCACCGTCAGCCGTATCATTTATATCGTTCCATGCATGATACCGAAGCTGCCCATCTTTTGGAATTGAATTATCTTCCGCGGCCGATTTTGCGTATGACAACTTAGATAATGTTGCATCATAATATACCCGATAATCCCCTGACGGATCCGGTGTCTCACCCGAATCACTTTTTTCTCTTTCTGTGCCTGCCGCTTCTGTACCTTCTGTGCCTGTTGCTGCCTGTTCATCTGCCCACACAAGCGTTACTTCATTTTCTTTATTTCCGTCTTCCGAATCAGACGTTTCTGTTACTTCCTGTTCTCCTTCAAATGCCTTTGCTTCTACCAAAACTTTCTTTGTATAATTACTTTCATCTGTCCTGTACTGAAGATGTACATCAAAATCCAGGGAGGATTCTGCAGGCATCGCAGCCTGCAGATATTTAGACCGGACTTTACCGTTATCGTCTCGATTTATTTTCCATTCAGCATTTAAAGAAGTCTGGCTTCCGTCGCTTAAGGTCACTGCATTTTTTAATGATTTCTGCAAATCTACGGCTTCTATATCTTCTGCCGCACTTCCACCATCGTTCTTCAGGTATAATCTTAACATTGTCTCTGTATCTGTAGAATTTTCTGCTGATATGTTAACTTTGTGTAAGGTATCCTGATTTAAGCTGTTTTCCGTATCCACGTTCAAAAATACTTTTACACTACCGTCACGATCCTGATCTTCTTCTGTTGCCGCTACTGTATTACCTGACAATGCTGAGCCAAGCACCATTGTCATTACTAATATCCAACAGACATGTTGCTTCCCTTTCATTCCTCTGTTCTCCCTTTCCGACTCTTACAGATCTTAATCTAAATTCCATCTGCATTCTAAGTTTTACTTTTACTGATACTATATTATCACAAACAATGCTTTTAGCGTTAACAATTTCTTTACCTTTTCTAATAAAAAAAAATATCCATGTGTATCATTACATGGATATTTTTATATTTACTGTTCTTCCCGGAACTGCCTGATACTTTCATCTTCTGTCTGCGTGAATTTTTCCGCGGTTATCTTTCCCTGTACCAGGTCCGCCAGACATTCTCCCAGTACCTCCTCCTGCAGCAGTGAATTCCACTTCACCTGATAATTCGGTACAATCTGTGGATTTCCCGTATAAGCCTTCAGATAATCATCCAACAGCGTTCCTTCCTGTCTTGTCCTGCTGTTCAGCAATTCTTCTTTCTGTTCTTTATTCAATTTCGTTCTGAATTTGAGGAACTCAACTGCTCCTTTTTTCACCTTTTCACTATAAGTTGATACAACTGCCCAGCCGAATGTCTCCGGTGAGCCTATCAGTTTATTTTCAGGAAATGTAGAAAAACATACTTTTTTCTGCATTTCCTCCGGAATCTGATCAATCATCCAGTAACCATTAGGTATCATCGCTGCATTTCCTGCCACGAAATTATCATAAGCTACGTCAAAATCATTATGTAATGCATCCTGGGTCGTATATTGGAATAATTTTTTTAATGTACCGGCTATCTCCAGCCCCGGTTCATTCTGATAGGTATCCGGATATAATTGCTTCATGAATGCCGCACCTTCTTCACTTCCTGCTACTTCTGCTGTTGCAAGCAGCATTGCGGCCCATGCCGTCCCTTCCGTATGCAGGGCAAGCGGCGTGATCCCTGCTGCTTTCAGTTTCTCACAACATTTCCAGAACTCTTCCCATGTCTCAGGAAATCTGCTGATTCCTGCCTGTCCAAATAACTCCCGGTTCCAGAAAACCCCTGAACAGGCGAATGCCGCCGTGCTGACCGGACCCAGATAAATCTTTCCATCCTCTTCCCGGACCGATTCCATTACTAACGGTTCGATCATATCTTTCCATTCCTGATCTTCGTTAATGTAAGGTGTCAGGTCCTCAATCCTGCCTTTCTTGATCATCATCTGATAGAAAGACGGAAGCATACGCAGATCAGTGATAATAGCCGGTAATTCATCTGTCACATTCATACGTTTCAGATTCTTCCGGTATTCTTCCTCTGTCTCCATCACCCAGTCCACATCTATATGATACTTTCCTTTGTATGCCCTGTTGAACCGCTTCACCACTTCCTCTTCATTCTTATTACCGGTACTGGAATCTACGGTAAGGATCATTGGGATCTCTACTACTTTATTCTTTTTTCTGGTCTGTGTATCCTCTTTTCCCACACAGCCGGTCAGTGCTGCCAGCATGACGATCACCATCACTGCTGCCATAATCCGTCTACTGTTCACTGTTTTCTTTCCCGTCATCCGGAATCTGGATAACACAGACGGTTCCATTTGTATCCGATTCATAGAAAAATCTCACATCCTCCCCATACTTTAACCGCAGTCGCGTAATAATATTTATCACACCATAACCATGTTTTTTGTCTTCAAAACTTTCTTTCATTTTTGACACCGGTATCTCTGACAGTCCGTTTAACTTCTCCGCCATCTGCTCTTCCATCGGAGTTCCGTTATTATAGACACTGAATGTAAGCTGTCCTGCCTGTTCAGTGACACTGATCCTTATCAGACCGCCTTCGAAGATATCACAAAATCCATATTTGACTGAATTTTCCACAATTGGCTGTAGGATCAGCTTTAATATCCACCTTGTTTTCAGTTCTTCTCCACATTCGATCTCATAACGGAACAGATTCTCATTGCGGATCTGCTGGATCTCCATATAACTTTTTACATTTTCCAGCTCGTCTTCTACTGTCACAATCTCACGTCCTTTGCTCAGTGACAGACGCAGATACTTTGACAGTGCCTGTATCATCTTCATCGTCTTCTCTTCCCCGTTGATCCGCGCCAGCATATAGATGGTATCCAGGGTATTATAGAGAAAATGCGGATTGATCTGGCTGATCAGCGTATTCATCTCACTAATTCTTAGTTCTTTCTGCTGATTCTTGACCTCGTTTTGGAACTCTTCGATATTCTTTAACATCTCGTTATAGGCATGCCCGATCTTATCCAGTTCTGTGTCCGTATGGATCTGAATGGTATGTGTAAAATCATTTCCATCAAAGCTTGTCATGGCATCACTGATCTGTCTGATCGGCCGGGTAAATGTCTGTGATGCATAAAGACTTAATACAAACGCCAGCACTGCGATCACCGCATAGATAGTGAGTAATACGATCAATATCTGCGTCATTCCCTGATTCAATACCATATCCGGCACCAGTGTAAAGATCACCATCCCTGTCTCTTTCTGCCGGTATGCCTGTAAAATCCCGCCTTCTATCTTTTTTCCCCGCACGATCACACCGGATTTTTTCGTTCTGGTCAGTTTCGTAATCTTCTTCATTGTCCTTTTTTCAATACTGAGATCTTCCGGTTCCTGCCGGATGCAAGTCTTTCCTTCCGGACTTATGATTCCCACTGCAACATCTTTTGCAATCTTCCTGTCTTTATCCATAACACTTTCCAGAAACTGTTGATTCATCTTCAGATACACGATTCCAGGTTCATGTGCGTAATCCATACTGTTCACATATCTTCCGATAAACAAAGCTTCGTCCCCCGTACCAAACAGGTAATCCCGGGTCCAGATCCACTGCGTCTTCGCATATTCATCCCCCATTTTCTCACGCAGACCGCTGCTTTGAAAATCCGAATAACCAATCTGGGAATAGGATTTTTCGTAAACATTTCTTTTATTATCAATATAGCAGTAATCAGCGACATGATTCAGATCTATATATGCAAAATATTTGCTCAGTGCATTCTTCTCTACTTCCTGCAGTTCTTTATTCCTCAGACTCTTCTGCACATCATTTTCCAGGATGATCTCTGCTGTCACGGCATCCGTCTTCCGGTACAGATTATCCAGGGCTATCCCCATCTTTTCATTCATGAATTCATACTTATCCACAATCACATCTGTCATATTCCGTCTGACATAAGTCCATACACAGATGCTTGAAAGAACCAGTGCCAGTATCAGAAGCGTACACATATACTTCAGATACTTTTTCTGGATTCCTGACATTTTACTTTTTTTCATACTTCATATTCCCTTTTGTAATCTCTCGGAAGCTGTCCTGTATATTCTTTAAACAAATGCGAAAAATAGGATGGATTACTGATTCCGACCTGCTCGCAGATATTACCGATGCTGGTTCTTCCGTCTTCCAGCAGTCTCTTTGCCAGCTCCATTCTACGCTGCAGCAGATATTGTTTGAATGTCATATGAAAGGTATTCTTGAATACCCGTCCAAAATATACCGGATTCAGATATACATGTGTCGCCACTGATACAATCGAAAGATCTTCATTATCCAGATGTTCATCTATATATGCCACAGCCGCTGCAATGTATTCTTTTGATCCCTTATTCTCTTTCTTCTCTGCATTTTTCAGTCTTTTTTCAATAGCCGTTCCCAGAATCTTGTAACAGACATCCACCGCTTTTGCCGCCTTTAAGTTTCTCATATTCGAATAATAATTTTCAAATTGCTGATTCAGTGATTCGTCCATCCCGTAACTGTCTTTTAACATGAATTCTGTCTTTACCATGATCTTGTGCATATACTGGCATTGCAGTTCTTCTCTGTGTGGCAGTTGGTAAATAAAATGTACAAATGCCTGCTTTAACTGTACGGCGTCGTTCTTCCGCACGCTGTTGACCACCATCATCTCTGCCTCCGCCGGATATGGGCTTTCCTCTTTTTCTTCAACAGTCTCCGGGATTGTAAATACTCCCGCTCCGGATGCATTTGTAACAGCGAACAATCTCTGCGCTTCTTCGAAACTTCTTCTGATTCCGCGGATCCCTTTATATGGTTTGGATATTGCTGCAATAACCAGGCTGTTCTCTTCTTTTTTTACCTCTTCCAGTAGTTCTTTCAGCTCATGTACCGCTGTGTTCTCCTGCGTCTTTATAATAAATGTACGATGTCCTTCTTCACTTTCGAATTTCCAGTATGTGAATCTCTCTGCGATCTTTTCTTCAATCATTCTGACCATGGAAAATCTCGAGGCTTCATATTCCAGTTCATTGGTAATCTTATAGGCCAGATCAAGATCTGCATATACTGTAATAAACCGGTCTCCTTCCTTCATGACATCCTGCAGCGTATGGAAGACTTCATCTCCTTTTTCTTCCGGCAGCCGGTTCTGGACATATTTTTGCACGACAACCTGCAAAAATCCATCTCCGTCCTTTTTCAGAAGTCTCTCCCAGCGGTCATACTTTTCCTCATTTCTGATCTGATCTTCACAGATTTTACCGACATCTGTCATCGTCGCCTGTAATTTTTCATCTTCAATCGGCTTCAGAAGATATGCGAATGCCCCCAGATCACATGCCTTCTTCGCATATTCAAAATCCCTGTATGCACTTAATACCACGAACTGACATTCCGGGTTCTCTTTCTTGATTTCTTCCATTACCATAAGTCCGGAAATCTGTTTCATCCTGATGTCTGTCAGCACTACGTGTGGTTTTTTTTCGCGTATTACCTTTAACGCCTGCTCTCCGCTCTGCGCAAAACCAACCACCTCATATCCCATACCGT
>OLQA01000574.1_pt1 | contig 34728 bp, 29 predicted proteins | sample 1673151 | NCBI WGS metagenome assembly OLQA01 (sample SAMEA3136760, study PRJEB25190) | human gut metagenome | biome: human gut; feature: human-associated habitat; material: faeces | place: Austria | collected 2013
CCATCTTTTTTTACATAACTTTCTAAAAAATGAAAATGTAAATCTTGATTTTTTAAATCAATATTATAATTATTAGCTAAATAACTAATTACTACATTAATACTATCTTTTAAAATTTCCCCAGCACAGCCTGTAATAGTAACTTTACCTATACCTTTATATTTTACTACTTCAATATGGGATAATCGCCCTCCTACAGTAGTGTATGCTAAAATATTTGCTATGCCACTTGTAGTAATTTCTGGTAAATAATTTATATTTCTATTATCTAAATATTTATTTACATGAAGTATTGTAATACTTTTAGCATTCGGCTCATTTACTATAACTTTTCTTATTAATTTTTCAAGTAACCTTTTAAGTTCTCTTACTCCAGGCTCTTTAGTATAATTTTCAATAACAAACTCTAAAACTTCTTTACTTATTTTAATTTCTGCTTTATATTCACTAAAAATATCCTTAATTAAATAATTTTTAGCAATATCAATCTTTTGACTTGTTAAATAATTATCCATATTTATTATCTCTAACCTGTCAAGTAAAGTTGATGGAATATTATCTAAACTATTAGCGGTTAATATAAACATTACTTTAGATAAATCAAATGGTTCCTCAATATAATTATCTATAAAATATTTATTTTGAGTACTATCAAGTATTTCAAGTAAAGTTGAGGCAGGATCACCTTTATAATCTTTAACCATTTTATCAACTTCATCAATAAGAATAACAGGATTTTTTACTTTGCATTTAATTATACCTTGCATTATTTTTCCAGCAGAAGCCCCAAGATAAGTTCTACGTGATCCAATAAGTTCAGTTGAATCATTTAAACCACCTACACTTATTTTAATAAACTCTCGATTTAATGCTTTAGCAATTGAGTATGCACTTGAAGTTTTACCAACACCAGGTGCACCCAAAAGACATATTACCGGTGCAGATAACTGAGTATTTTTTGATAAAAAATATGCATATTCACAAATTCTTTCTTTAAGTTCTACGAGTCCATAATGAGTGGCATCAAGTTCATTTTTTATTTTTTTTATATCAGTATTTAATACTGTTTCACTATTCCAAGGTAAATTTAAAACAGTATCCAAATAGTTTTTAATAACAGCAGCTTCAGGACTAAATTCTGAACAAGTCGAATATTTATTAATTTCATTTAATAGTTTATTATAAGTTTTTTCCTCCAAAGAAAGACTCGATAATTTCTCTTTTAAACTTGCTATTTCATTTTCTTTAGTTATACCAAGTTCACTATTAATTTCCTTTAGTTTTTCTTTTAAAATATATTCTCTTTGACCATTTTCAATAGATTGAGTTAATTTTTCATCAAGCTCTCTATCAATATTTGTAACAAGTATTTCTTCATTTAAATCATTTATTAAATTTTCCGCTCTTGTAAGGGGATTAATAGTTTCCATATATGAAAGTTTTTTAGAAAAACTAAATGGTAAAAATGAAGTAATTATATCAGTTATATCAGATAAACTTTTTCTTTCATCTAAAGTTTTTAATATAGAATTTGAAACATTTTTATTAAGTAAAATATAGTTTTTAGTAAGTTCAATTAACTTTCGTTGAATAGCTGTTTCATTTGCTTTTGAAAATGATGGAAGTTCAATAACATTGAAACTACACTTCAAAACATTAGTATTTTTATTTTGATAATATTTATTAATACTTACCCTTTCTTCTCCTTTTATAATAACTCTTAATTTATTATTTGGAAGTTCTACTTTACTTTTTACTTTAGCAACAACACCAACTCTAGGAAGATCCTCTATTGAAGGTGAGGATTCTAAAGTATTAATCGGAGCAATAACTAAAACTTTATTAAGTTCATTTTTTGCACTTGCCCAAATTACTTTTTTACTAAATTCATTATTTAAATCGATTTTAATTTCTTGATTGGGAAGAATAATGACTTCATTAAGTATAAGTACAGGTAGTAAATTATTCATATTATCCTCCCTTCAAAGTTACCATTTATTATAAAGGGCAAAGTTATCTTTGTAAATACAAATTACACTTTCTTGACACTTTTTTGCTTAAGTTTTTTTGAATTATCATTTTTAAGTAAATTTGCCTTCGTTACTTTTGAAAAATTCATAATAAGTTCTTACTGACGGAATATCTTCATACTTTACTGGTGTAAAATCTTTTTTATCTAAATCATAGATTACCGCTTCATTCAAATTAAGTAAAAAAGGGCTATGTGTTGATATTATAAATTGACAGCTAAAAAATCTTACACTTTCTTCTATAAATGTCTTTAGTTTTAAGGTATTTTCTGCTGATAAACTATTTTCAGGTTCATCTAAAATATATATACCATTTTCTTTAATCTCTTTTTCCCAAAACATAAGTGAGGACTCTCCATTAGATTGCAAAGAAATAGTATTATTCATTAAATTACCTCTAATAAATTTAGACATAGTTGCAGTTTTAGTTTCATAATTTTTTCGAATCTCATCATAATCAAAAATTGAAATATCCTTACTATTATATTTATTATCTAAATAGTATCTAGCAAGTTCATCTTTTCTACGATTAACGTGAGAATTAATACTTCTTAAATCAAGTAAATAATCAAATATATCATCACTTGTAATTGTAACAATTTCTTCAGGAACTTTATTCATCTCATATCTCATAACATCCATATAATTTTTAAATAATGTTCCTTTATCATAATTAGTCTTTTTTACTGAATTAAGCTTACTAGAAATAAGATTTAATAAAGTCGATTTACCACAGCCATTACTTCCACAAAAAAGTGTAATAGAACCAAATTTAATATTTTTAATATTTTTCATGTGTGAAAAAATACCAAAGGGATAATAACTATTATATATTTTTCTTTCATCCATAGCTAACCCTTCTTCATCATTTTCTAATAATCTAATACTTTCTAAATAAACCATTTTTCCTCCTTTTAATTTCATTTTTTTAATTGATATTCATTAATTTTTTTTGCAATATATTCATACAACTTCTTTTTTGTATCGAACATACATTTGCTGTCAGCATATTTAAACTATACTCTAAAAAAATATAGTTGTCAATACTTTTATCGTAATTTTGTTCGTTTACTAAAATATAAAAAAATGTAAGTATTTTTACCTACATTAATCATTTTTATTTTTAAATTCTAATATAATTGGTGTTCCATCAAGTTCAAAAGTTTTTCTAATTTGATTTTCTAAATATCTTTCATAAGAAAAATGTACTAACTTTTTATTATTAACTTCAAAAGTAAATTTTGGAGGTTTAATACTTGTTTCAGAAACAAAATATATTTTTAGTCTTGTACCTTTATATGAGGGTGGATTATGCATTTGAACACTTTCAATTATACAATCATTAAGCATACTTGTTGCTATTACTCTATTATGTGATTCATAAGCATTAATTATTTCTGGCATTAATGTTCCAAGTCTTTTGGATGTTTTAGCGGATACAAATACTACTTTAGCATAAGATAGAAATTTAAATTCATTTTCCATTAAAAGTTTCCATTTTTTAAGTTCTTCCTCAGGGTTTTCTACGGTATCCCATTTATTTACGCATATTACAATAGCTTTACCAGCATCAGTAATATAGGAAGCAATATGCTTATCATGCTCTATAATACCCTCTTTTGCATCAATTACAAGAACACATACATCACTTCGATCAATTGCTTTTAAAGAACGAATATAAGAATACTTTTCAATTTGTTCATAAATTTTACCTTTTTTTCGCATACCTGCAGTATCAATAACAACATATTCATTACCATTATATTTAAATGTACTATCAACAGCATCTCTTGTTGTTCCCGCAACATCAGATACAATTAATCTGTCCTCTTTCAAAAGAGCATTTACTAAGGAACTTTTACCAACATTTGGTCTTCCGACAAAACAAAATTTAACTCTATTATCTTCTTTTTCTTTACCTTCACTAATATTTGCCTCTAAATAAGAATTTAATTTATCAAAACCAATATTATGCTCTGCAGAAATTGCAATCATATCCTCAAAACCTAATTCATAAAAATTATATAAATTATTTTGTCTTTCTTTATTATCTGCTTTATTTACTAAAACTAATACTTTTTTATTAGATTTATGAAGCATACTTGCAACCATTTTATCTTCAGTAGATATTTCACAAGTGGCATCTACGATAAAAAGAATTAAATCAGCTTCATCAATTGCAAGTGTTGCCTGAGCTAAAATATCTTTATTAAAGTCTCCATTTTCTAAAGATAATCCCCCGGTATCAATTAAATGAAAAGATTTATCCATTAAATGAACTACACCATAAATTCTATCTCTTGTAACACCAGGTGTATCCATTATAATTGATTTTTTTTCTTTTATTAATCTATTAAAAATAGTACTTTTACCAACATTTGGTTTTCCTATTAAACATACAGTTTGCATAATTTCCTCCTTTTTATCAAATTATTATATCAAAAATATTTATAATAACAAGCATAAAGATAATTAACAATAAAGATCCTTATTGTATTTATCAAAAGTATCAGTTTCTTTTATTAAATTTTTATTATTAGTATTTTTTTCTATACAAGCATAAACTCTATTATTATTAGTAAATATTTTAATAGATATCTCATTAACAATTAAACTATCCACATTATTAGTAACTATATTTTTACAAAACTCTCCATCTTTATAACCATATTGAGAAGTTTTACTATTAGAGCATTTTGTATAATTATAAAGATTATAATTAACAGCTTCCTCAGATTCATAATAACCATTTGCTATTAAGTTGCCAATTGTTAATTTGGCCCCTTTTACAGTTTTTTCTACAGTTTCATCCCCATCTTTAACGCTAATTGTTATATTAAGTGTAAGTTCTTCTTTATTATCTTCACCCCATTTTTCAGCGGATGATATAGCACTATTTAATTTTTCCTCGAATAGTTTTTTATCCATTTGTTTTCTTACACCTGTTATACTAGTAACACCAACTAAAGCAATAATAGATATAATAACTATTACTGCCATAAGTTCTACTAAAGTAAATCCTTTTTTATTCATATCTTATTTTCTCCTTTATAAATAACTTTCTATTATTTTAAGTACATCTTCTCTACCTTTTTTTGTAATTGTAGAAAAAGGTATAAACATTTCATCATCACCAAGTTTTAATGCACTTTTAATTAATTTATCTTGTTTAATACGACCATTTTTCTTAATCTTATCATATTTAGTAGCAACAATAGTAATATTTAAATTATAATACTTTAAATAATTATACATTAATATATCATCCTCAGTGGGTTTATGACGATAATCCACAAGTAAAAATACGCGCTGAAGATTACTTCTATTTTTAATATAATCCTCAATCATAAGACCAAACTTTTTTTGTTTTTCTTTTGATACATTAGCATAACCATAACCAGGTACGTCTACTAAATAAAATGTATCATTTACTAAATAAAAATTAAGAGTTTGGGTTTTTCCAGGCTTCGAAGATGTATGTGCAAAATTTTTCCGTTCTACTAAAGTATTAATAAAACTTGACTTCCCTACATTACTTCTTCCCACTAGTAAAAATTCTTTTTTATTATCATTTGGATACTGAGATACCCTAACAGCTATATTAGGTTCTTTTACAGATATTATATCCATTTTACTATCACCACCATTTAAATTATAAAGGAAAATACTAAAAAAAGCAATATTCACAAATTACGGAATGAAATCTCTACAAATTGCTAAATTGCATTGAAAACTATAAAAAATCTAAGTTTTTTTAGTATAAACTCTTTTTTTATTTGGAACTAATTTTTAAAATAAGTTTATCAAAATATAAAGAAGTAAATGATAATATTAAACTTATTAAATAAACCCCTAAATTAATATCTATAAAACTAAAACAAAACGATATTAATCCTAAAATAAAACCATATAAATAACAACCACCTTTTGTATAGGGAGTAAATATACTGATTGTATTTAAAAATATAAATGAAAAAACTAAATTATTATTTAACAAAAGATTATAATCAAACTTTTTAAATAATACAAAACTAATTATAAGTAAAATATAATACACCGTTAAAGAAGTTACTACAATATGTTTTTTATATGAAAAATCACATATTAAATATATAAAAACTAAAATACTATAAATAAATAATGTATTTGAAATTCCCCCAGAACCATTACCAAATAAATAATTAGTTATACTATAACTATGATTTACACTTTCTTCATAAACATTTAAAAATGAATACTTAGAAAATATCATAGAAACTATAATTAGTAATAAAATAGTAATTAAACTAATATTAACCTTTTTAAAAGTATATAATATATTAACTAAAAATAAAATAATTAAATAAATAAATATATTTGTATTAGGTAATACTATTAAACTACTTAATATATTTAAATATAATCTATACGAAATAAAATCTTCTTTTTTATATTTTTTAAATAAATAACTTATTAAAATAGCAAAAATAGTTAAAATAAGTGGTTTAAACATATAAAATATATTAACATATTCACCTTTATATAATAATATTCCATTCTTATAAAAACCATATATTAAAAAAGGTATTAAAAGTAAAATATATTTTACTAATATTTTATTTTCATTATTTTTAGATTTTAAATAAACATTCATTTTTGACCTCTTAAATATTTTCTTAAATTAATTTTACATGGACAAATATATGTGCATAATCCACAGTCAATACAATTTTTACTTTTTTTACCAGTATCCATAACATTTTTAGGATTTACCTTTACAGGACAAATTTTATAGCACATTCCACATAAATTACATGGTTTTTCTTCTTCATTAAATTTAGGTATAATTATAACTCCTTTCATATTACTTGTAACTATACATTTTTTATAATCAACTTCATATCCAGTCATTAAACCATTATAAATACATAAATAATTCTCTTTTATATTAATATTTAAACTATTAAATACATCACTAAGAAGTGTTCCTATTTTAACATTTATTACATAACTTTTAGATAAAAAAGGACTAGCAATCGTAATAAAAGTTGTATCAATATCACAAAGATATACAACACTATTATAAATACTAAGCAAATCTTGAGCACTTATAACTAAACTATTATCTTTTAAATTCATATTCTCAAGTAAAAAGAAATCACTTCCAAGTAAATATTTATCTTCGATTAAACTTAAATTTATATTTGTATAAGTTCCTATCTTACTTAAAAATAAATTAATATTTTCTGTATCATTACTTTTAATTGCAATATAAGCATTTTTTATATCAAAAGCATTAATTAATTTATCTGTTATTTTAAGTATATCACTTGAATATTTATTTAATACAAATGGATTATTTTCAAAATATGGTTCATCTTCCATACCATTTATAACTAAATTTTCTATATTTAATTTTTTTAATTTATCAGCATATTTATCTAAATTATGTATAAATAAATTATTGATTATATCCTCAGAGGAAATATTTTTAATTATATTTTTAACTTCTTTACTATCTTCTTCATAATTATTTTCTATAACGATACATTCTTTTTCTACTCCATCACATATAAGTTTACTTGTACCAATTACTTTTCCAGATATACTACTTTTAATTTTTTTAAGTTTGTTTTCTAAAATTGCTTCGCCCATTAAGACTTTAGAATATTGTTTTTTTAATAAATCAAAACCAGTTTCAATTGGTATATAAATATGTTCAGGTGATAAAAAAGAATGAATTTTACTATCAAATTTTATATCATATATTTTATCTAATTTAATTAACTTTCTCATATATTACCTCGTATATATATGATATCATAATCCACAAAAAAACTCATTATTTTTTTAATGAGTTTTATGGATTATAAACAATTCTTGCATAACCATTACCAGAATGACCTGTTTCAGTCCCACCGGTTGTACTAGGAAATGATGAACTTCCTGCAGTAGTTGATGCGTTTGTTAGGTAATATGACGATGTAAGTTTACAACCAGATGGATAGCTTGAGGCTGTTGACGAAGTATAAACATATCCTGAACCACCGCCACCGCCGTTTGACCAGCCTGCTGAAGCTCCAGCTCCACCGCCGAACCAGCCACCACCGCCGCCGCCGCCATCATAATTTCCGTCACTTGCATTTCCACCTTTACCAAATGTACCTGTATTAGCTCCAGATGTGCCACTATATATTCCTTTAGCACCTCCTGCAGTTTGAGTACCACCTCCAGCTTGTGTTCCACAACTACTTTGACTTGCAGAACCACCACCCGTTGTTCCTCCGCCAACTCCACCAGCAGCGCAGCTATCTTGTCCTTTTCCTCCGCCGCCGCCAGCAACAATTACTCTTGCAGCTAATGAATCAGTTCCTATTCTTATGTCAGAAGCACCTCCACCTGATCCACCACCAGAACCGGTAGTACCACCTCCATTAAATCCTCCAGTCGAACCTTTTGAACCTTGACCACCTACATAAATATACAAATTCATATTTTCATTCAAATTAACTACTCCTGTTGAATAACCACCATTTCCACCGGTATTTCCACCTTGAGCACCCCAAACAGTTAAAGTATATTTTCCACGGCACATCGTAGTATAATTAGAAACTGAACCATTATAAGCAAAATCTTTTGAAATACTTGCAGCACAACCCATATTAAACGATTTACTTGATGTTTTACCTGCGGCATCTTTTACGTGTACATAATAAGTACCATTTGCTGTAGTAGGATATGTTACACTTGCAGTTTTTCCAGAAACAGCAGTCCAGCTTGTAGGTGTAGTTGAGGTTGTTGTAACTGCATAACCTGCTAAATTATTATCATCAGAAAGTGCAATTACAGCATTTTTAGTATATGCATCAATATTTCCAACAGCTGGAGCAGCAGCATCAAGTGTTATAGTTATTGCTTCAGAAATAGCATTATTTCCTGCAGTATCTTTAACCCATAAATAATATGTTCCTTCAGTAGCATATTCAAAAGTTGTTGATTGACTTGTTCCACTAAAATAATACCAATCATCAGGTGCTATAGTGTTAGATGAACTAAGGCCATACATTGCAAGACCAATATTATCCGAAGCAGTAAATGTTACTGCATTACCATCAACAGATAAATTACTTACCGTTGGGCCAACACTATCACTATTTTTATCAGCATAAACATTACATACTGATTTTTTAGTTGCAAGTACTACTATATTTCTTCCTTCAATACTAACAGTTGCACCATTAGTACAACTTGTTTTACTTGTATTTATCGTATAATAATATCCTGTTTCATAAAGTGGTAACTGACCCATTTTATTATAATTATTATCATTAGTATTACCTACTTCATTTTGAACAAAAAGATTTACTTCATAATCATCAATATAACCATCTATAGCATCAAAATATACTTTACATTTTCCTTTTTTAGTCGCATCTACATAAAACTTTTGATTTTCATATTTAGTTATTGTTATTCCTGTGCCACATACTGTCTTTGAACTTACATAATTATATGATGCACTACTTGGAACATAATATGATAATGAATAAGTATTTATTCCAACACCATTTTCATTTTTATTTTCTCTATATACTTTTATTGATACATCTGCTGAATCTAAAGAAGCTATACCAGATATTATAAGTTTTCTACTTTTATTTTGATAAAATGAATATGCTATTAAAGTAATACTAGAAACAATTGTTAATATTAAAATTATTAATATTGTAATACTTTTTGTTTTATTATCTTTAAAATAATTTTTAATATTTTTAAATATATTTTTCATATCTAACCTCTTATTATTTTACTCTAAAAATATAATATCATAATTTTTTATTTTGTACCATAGTTTTTCATAAAAAAAGAGCAAATGCTCTTAATTTAAATACCAAAGTTTTTCACCATCTTTGAAAACTTCATCAATAAAGCCACATCCAAGACACTCTTCGCCATCATAAAATACACATGCTTGACCTGGAGTTACACTTTTAGCTTTACCTTTATAAATAACTCTAATTTTATTATTTTCAAGATATTCTAAAGCGCATGGATGATCTTCTCCCCTATAACGGAATTTACAAGTACAAAATGAAGGCCTTTTACTAGAAATAAAGTTTACATTATCTACAGTGCATTCATCTGAATATAAATATTCACTTTCACCAAAAGCAACATATAATATATTTTTCTTTGTATCTTTACCACATACATAATGTCTTTGTTCATCACCAGAAAGTCCAACATTTTTTCTTTGACCTATTGTATAATTCATAAGTCCCATATGAGTTCCTATTTTTTCACCTGTTTCTACATTAATAATATCACCAGGATTAGGTTTTAAATAGTTTGCCATAAATTTTTGAAAGTTTCTTTCTCCTATAAAACATATTCCAGTAGAATCTTTTTTATCAAATACAGGAATTCCTACTTCTTTAGCAATTTGTCTTATTTCAGGTTTTGTATAATCTCCAATTGGAAAAAGTACATCTTTAAAATTATTTACATTTACATCCGCTAAAAAATAAGTCTGATCTTTATTTAAATCTTTTGCTCTTAAAAGTTTATTACCCTTTATTCTAGCATAATGACCTGTTGCTATATAATCTGCTCCAAGTCGTCTTGCTTCTTTTACAAATAAATCAAATTTAATATATTTATTACAAAGCATATCGGGATTAGGTGTTCTACCTTTTTTTAATTCCTCTAAAAAATAGGTAAATACATAGTCCCAATACTCTTTAATAAAATCTATTCTATGAAGCTCTATACCTAAAAATTCACATACTTTTTTAGCATCATTATAATCTTTTTCCTGTGGACAAATATCATTTGTATCATTAGGATTTCCTAATATATCATTATTAATATTACTATCCCAGTTACGCATAAAAAGACCTATTACTTCATAACCATCTTTTTTAAGTAAATAAGCACCTACTGCACTATCTACTCCTCCACTTAATCCAATAACAACTTTTTTCATATTTCATCACAAACATATAATATCACATTTTATTTTATTTTACTACTTTAATTTAAATAGAATTTATGATATAGTAATTAAGTAATTACCCAGTAGCCAAGCGGTAAGGCATCAGGTTCTGGTCCTGACATTCCATGGGTTCGAATCCTATCTGGGTAACCAAATATATAATAACTTTCCTTATTTTAAGGAAAGTTTTATTTTTTTACCCCAACTTTTACCTCAAATAAAAAGTGCCGAAGCACTTAAAATCTTGATGGATTAATAGTAATTTGTACATCAACATCTTTATTTAAAACATATTTTTTATCAATATTTGAAAGAACATCAAAAAGATTATCAATTGTTTTATATTTAATAATAATTCCAAAATGATATAAATTATTTATTCTAAACATACCCGCAGGAGTCGGTCCTAAAATAATCTTATTTTTAATTTCTTTGTTTAAATAACCCTTTATTAAATTAGATTCTTTACTAGCAATTTCATAACTTTTACTAATTATCATAATATGAGCAATATAGCAAAATGGTGGATAAAAAAGTTTATGGCGAATATCAAGTTCATATTTAAAGAAACTTTCATAATCATTATTTTTAACATACTCTAAAACTTTATTATCAGGATTAAATGTTTGAATTAAAACTTCTCCAGGAGCATTTCCTCTTCCTGCTCTTCCTGATGTTTGATATAAAAGAGAAAATGTTTTTTCATTAGCTCTAAAATCTGGTATATTTAAGGATGTATCAGCATTAATAATACCCACTAAAGTAACAAGTGAAAAATCAAGACCTTTACTAATCATTTGCGTACCTAAAAGTATATCATATTTATGTGCAGAAAAATCATCAATTATTCTTTGATAACTACCTTTTTTTGATGTAGTATCTTGATCCATTCTAATAATATTTGCCTCTTTGAAAAGAGTTTTTAGTTCTTCTTCAACCTTTTGAGTACCAAGACCTAAATAATTAAGAGCATCTTCATTACAGTTTGGACACATTTCATCCTTTTTAATATTATATGAACAATAATGACATCTTAAACTATTACTTGTCTTATGATATGTTAAGGTTATATCACAGTTTGGACATTTATATGTATAACCACAATTTGAACAAGTTACAAATGTAGAAAAACCTCTCCTGTTTAAAAGAAGTATTACTTGCTCTTTTTTTGCTAACCTATCACTAATTTTAGAAATTAATTCTTTTGATAAAAATTTACCACCTTCATATTTCATATCAATTAAATATGTTTTAGGAAGTGGTGCATTATTTGCTCTTTTGTTAATTGTAACAAGATGATATACATCTTTTAAAGTTCTTGCTTTTGATTCAAGAGATGGAGTTGCACTAGCAAGTACTAAAGGTATCCCAAGTTCCTTTGCTCTAAAATTTGCTACATCAATTGCATCATATCGTGGAGAGCTATCTTGTTTATAACTATCTGAATGTTCTTCATCAATAATTATTAAACCTAAGTTTTTAATTGGTACAAATATACTACTTCGAGTTCCTACAACTATTTTAACTTCTCCTTTATATATTTTCATATATTCATCATACTTTTCGCCAGTAGAAAGTCCACTATGGAAGATAGCTACAAGTGATCCAAATCTTTTATAAAATCTTTGAACAGTTTGCGTAGTTAAACATATTTCAGGAACAAGTACAATAACAGTTTTACCTATTTTTAATACTTCATCAATAAGAGCCATATAAGTTTCGGTTTTACCACATCCCGTAACCCCTTGAAGTAAATATACATTATAAGAATTTATTCCTTTATTCATTATTTCAAAAGCTTTAGTTTGCTCTTCATTTAATGTAACAGGTATGCTTTTTTCATCACCGATATTAATACGATATTTTTCTTTTTTAACTTCCTTTACTAAACCTTTTTTAACAAGAGTATTTAAACTACTACCTACTACTTCTTTTTTATTTATAAATTCACTATTTAAAAGTTTATCTAATATAATTACTTGATTTTGATATCTTTCATTTTCTAAAATATATTTATTTATAATATTTTTAGCTTTATTTAAAGTAATAAATGTATCATATTTCTTATAATCTTTATTATCACTTTTTATTTTAAGTGATGGAGGCATCATTACCTCAATTGCACTTATAAGTGGACACAAAGTAGTTTTTTTTAAATAATAAGTCATTTTAAGTTGCTCGTCATTAACAATAAAATTATCATTTATAGAAAGAATTTCTTTCATTTCATAATCGCATTTATTAGAGTTTATCCCAATAACTATTCCATTAATTACCCCTTTGTTAAAGGGAACAACTACTTTCATACCAACTTTTAAAGTATCCTTAAATTTATTTGGAATTATATATGAAAATATTTTATCTAATGATTTAACCGGATATTCAATTATTACGTCCGCCTTCATTTTTCCTCCATATATGAATTAAAAATACTAGTAAAGAAAGCATTATTATACCTACAAAAATATATAAATAATTATTTAGTAAAAATGCATAAATACCACCAAAATTACTTATAACAAGTACTACTTTACCAAATACTTTACTTTTATCAATCTCTTCACCGTCATTAAATTTATTACTATCACCTTTTGTTTTATAGTAACCAGATTTAATTGAAATAACTCTATGAGTATTAACAAAATTTTCATTTGTTTTAAAGGATATTACATCATTAACTTTATAACTATCCTCTTTTTTAACTATTACTAAATCACCAACATTTATATATGGAAGCATACTTGAACCAGTATTTATAAAACTTGTATAGCCAAATACATAAGGAACTTTTTTTAAAACTATTTTTTGATATGCAAAAGAAATTGTGATATAAAGGAAAAACATCACAACTATAGTAAGTAATATTAATATTATTTTTCTAAATACTTTCATAAAAAAATTATATCATTATTTTATATTTTATTAAAGAAAAAGAAACTACTTTGATTTAGTTTCTTTTTGAACTTCTTTTACTAACATATTATAATCTTCCTCAGTTATGTCTATTGATTTTAAAATAAGTTCTTTAGATGCACCATTTTTAATTAATTCTTTTGCAATAGCAAGATTGTTTTTTTCAATAGCTAACTCTTTCATTTCTGCTTCGTGAAACTTTTTAGGATCATAATAAATTAACTCATCATAATTTTTTTGCATAGCATCTAACTCCTTTACAATTCTTAGCATCATTTTATCACCAGCAAAAATTTTTTTATTATTTGTTATGCATATTAGTGATAAATATTCTAAGCTATCCCTATCAAGTTTTCTAATATCATCATATGACATTTTTCTTAATAATGCAACATTTATGTGATATATTGTTAATATAAAATTTTCTTTATTTCGATATTTTTTTAATATTTCTTCTTTATATACAAATTTTCCTTCATCATAAACATCAAAATTATCAATATTTATTTGAATACATTTTGAATAAACCTTGCCTGATGAGACATCTGCGTATTTTATTAACATATGACATACATATACAATATTTTTTAAATAACCTTCATTTGTATAATTACAGTTAAACTCAGTATTTAATAGTACTAATCCTTCACTAGTATTAAGTACTCCATATGCATCTGTTATTCTATCTTTTAAATTCTTAAATGTATTAATCTCTGGATAAAGCACTTCATAACTAAGTATCTCAATATTATCTTTTTGTTCTAAAGCTTTAACATATTTTATTACATAATCACTATTAACGGGATTGGCAAACATAGCCTTAGCAAACTTGTCTCTTATAAAAAGATTTTCTGTTAAAAATGTTTTAAGCATTTTTCTCCTTTCTACCACAATTTTCACCACATTTTAATTCTTATTTTTTTTAGATTATTTAAATCATTAGATATTCCTCCCTTCATATATATTTATTACCGGAAAATTTCTCTTTTCCTCCTTTTTTTGAAAAGTTTTTTTAAGAAATTTAAAAAATGCCTAATTTTTGGCATATATTAGGTAAATTATTATTTGTAAAGTATTTACATATATTTTTGTAAAGTTACGTAAAATAAAAAAAGTCTAATTTTTCTTTCTTAGACTTCTTACAAGTTCAGTGGCCCTAGCTTTACCATTTAAAAGTGGTGAAATACTTTGACCTAAATATAATTTATAAATAATTTCAGAGATATTTTCTGAACAATCAACCTCTTCGAACCAAGGCTCGTTTTTAATATCTTCGTCTAAATAAGTAAGATTTGTTGAATATACTTTAGAAATAATACCTTTATTATAATATTCTTCGAATTTTTCTTTTCCTTCGGTAAATAGTGAGAATGTTGCAGCAAGAGAAATATTTTTAGCACCACGTTCTTTCATCATTTTAGCGCAGTCTAATATAGACCCACCTGATGCTATCATATCATCCACAATAAGTAAGTTTTTACCACATACATCTTTACCTAAATATTCATGAGCCACAACTGGGTTTTTACCATTAACAATTTTACTTAAATCTCTTCGTTTATAACAAATACCTACATCAGTACCAAGCATATCTGCATAGTATCTTGCTCTATCCATAGCACCTACATCTGGTGATATTACTAAATAATTATCTGGATTATTAAACATATTTTGATCATTTTTCATCATTGATTCAATTATATTTGTGGTAACATAAAAACTATCAAATGAAGAACATGGTATAGCATTTTGAATATTTGGATCATGTGCATCAAATGTAATTATTTCTTTTACTCCTAACCTTTCAAGTTCCTGAAGGGCCATAGCACAATCTAGCGACTCTCTTCCTTTTCTACGATGTTGTCTTGACTCATATAAAAGTGGCATTATTACACTTATTCTATTAGCATGTCCCATACAAGCACAAATAAATCTTTTTAAATCTTGAAAATGTTCATCAGGACTCATATAGGAAGTTTTATGATACATTTCATAAGCAATACTATGATTTCCTATATCACATAAAATATAAACATCATCATTTCTAATAGACTCATTAATAAGGGCTTTTGCTTCCCCATTATTAAATCTTGGATTTGAGGTATCCACGATAAAAGTATTATCTGTATTAAAGGCTTTTTTTAAGTAAGCATCTACTTTTTCACCTAAAGGTTTTGCTCCTTTCATAACAATTAATTTTAGATCTTTTTCCATATTTCCTCCCATAAAAAATAAATTAGAAAAACTAATTTATTTACATTTACCATCACCTGGTTTTTCACCAGCAACGTATTCCTGGCCAATCATTGAGCAGCTTGTTTTAGTGATAGAGTCTTTTAAATAACCACCAAAATAGTTAACTAAAGCAATTGCAAGTACACTTACAAGAGCAATAATTAAAATATATTCTACTAAAGCTTGTCCTTTTTTATTCATACATTAACCTCACTATCATTTTATCTTAACTTATATTTTTTGTCAATTATCATCATCATCTTCATTATTTGTAAATATTACTTTTTTAGAGTTTTCAATATTTTTCTTAAGACCTTTTTCACGAATCTTTCTAAGTTCACGAAGTTTTTCTTCCATTTCAAGTTCATCAAGTTTCTTAAGTGCCGAAGAAGTCATCGCATTTCTAATAACATTTTCACTTGCCCAAGAAAATATTTCACATATTTCAAGTTCATAACAAACATAATAAACGATTAAATTATTTATAAAACTTTTAATATCAGTTTCTATTAAAAAATCAACATTTTCTTTTGCACTTTCATCATAAACTACTGGGAAAACTTGCATACTTGTAAATTCACTTTTTGAAAAGTTATAATAATGATTATAATAAATAACTATTTTACTATAACTTTTTTCATTAATTGCTTCTGTAAGATATTCTTTTAATCTATCAAGTTCTTGATAAAAATCATCTTTTGCTATTTTCATAACTGTTTTATCATCTTCATAAGCAATTTTTCTACCAATTATAATTTTATAATCGTCTTTAGTTTCTTTAATCTTTTGAGAAACAACCTGATTATATGAAGAACAAAAACCATAATCTGAAGCAATATAAATATTAAGTACTGGTTTTGATGCATCTGGTTCTATCGAATTTTTGTCAAGAACTATATTATCATTATACATAATCGAAGATATTATTTTAGTAAGAACTGAACTTGTCATACCAAATTCTTCGACTTTACTTTTCGCAGAATTTATTCTAACTAGAGAAAATAAATTCATAACTTGTACTATAGGTTTAATATTTTTCATATTACACCTACATTATTGTATTAATTCTAGTTTTATAAAACTCATCTAAATATTTAAAATAATCCGCTATAGTTTCTCCATCTTTAATCTTTCTTGCTTCATCTTTAATATCTTTACTATCAATTAACATTTGGGTAATATCATTAATCATTTTCTTACTATCAATTGATATAAGTCCATTTCCAGAAACTTGAAATATCTTTTTTTCATTACTATTAACACTTACGGCATAAGCACATTTAATTGCTTTATAATTAATAAGTTTTAATACAACATATTCTTCGCCAGTTTCATCACAAAGTGTTTTTCCTACTAAATCCATTTTAATCCTCCTTTAATATAGAAAGAGTATCTATATTTCTATTAAGTAAACTTACATTTTTATTTTTAACTGAGGCATCGTTAATTAAATCAATTATATAATCATTTAAATAAAGTGATGCACCAGTTATTTTAGTATCTTCATAATAAAATCTACTATTTGCATAATCATAATACATAATATAATTACTATTTACATAAACAAAGCTAAATCTTGAAAGATTTATTTCTTTGCCATTATATTTTAAAATGCAAGGTTCAAAAACTACATAAGTATCTTCATTATCATATAAAAAGAAATTATTTTTTAAAGTTTCTTTTTTATTATATTTTAACTTAAATAATGATTTATTATCTTCGATAACTGTATATTTTGGTAAACTATAACTCTCATTATTTTTATTATAAAAATAGATTATCATTTTTTTAGGTAAAATTATTTTAGAAAGTGCTTCAGAATAAATAATTGAATCTTCATCAATTTCATTTCCAGCATTCTTTATATCTATAATACTATCATCTTCATATGTAATATGTGCTTCATAAGTATTTTTCTTTAATGCATCATATTGATATACTTTTTCATAAGTACTTTTAAGTTCTATTTTATTAGAGTTATTTATAATTCTAACAATAATAATTGTACTTATTATTACAAGTATAAGTCCTAAAATTATAGATACGACAATATAATTTTTCTTAAAAAAATTAATTATTTTCTTTTTCATTTTTTACCTTCCTAATATCTCTTATAAATTTTAAATGTGTAAACATATAAAAGAATAAGCCAAATAAATTTATTGCTACTTGTAAAAAGAAATAAATGTAATTATCGGTATTTGCAAGTTTTATTTCATTAATTAAATTGGCAAGGTAAATTGTTGAAACATTGACACCATTTATAAGTAAATTTATAAAAAGTGCTTTCCATTTTAATACTAAAATAAAACTAAGTAATATTAAAATTTCACTAACTACGGCAAAAGAAACGCTAAAATCTAATTTAAAAATAAGAAAATATGTTAGAAATAAGTAATTAATAATAATTAAACTTAAAGCAAATATTTCATTATTTTTTAGATTTAAAAACATTCCATATAGATTATAATTATTTTTACCTTGCTTTTTTATAATGAAATAAAGAGCAAAAATAAGAACAAGGAAAAGGGAAAAAACAATTACTAAAAATAAATATTTTTGAATAAATTCTACCATTATTTCCTCCCTTGTATCATTAAATTAAATACATTATTACTATTCATAAAACTTGCTTTAACACCTTCATAATGTATTTCTTGTCCATTATACATAATATCAATTTTACCATTTACCTCGCCAATTATTGGTGTATAATCAAGCATTACAAGTAAATTATATTTCTCATCAGTTATTCTTATATATTCACAATCCTTGTAAGTTGTAAGACCTGTTTCAAGTTCAAATACATTTACAAGTATTCCCTTATTTTCCATAAGCACCTATATATAAAAATGATAGTTCATCAATAAAATCATATTTACCATTTAAAATATTTTCTACATCATTTAAAATATCTTCGATATCTACTTTGACACCGGGCATATTTGTAAATGATTCTGATGCAAATAGTGGTTGAGAGAAATAATTACGAAGTTTTCTTGTTCGATAGAAAATATTTTTATCTTCCTCACTCATTTCATCAACACCAAGTATTGCAATAACCTCTTCGAGTTCATCATATCTTGTATAATATGCTAATGCTTTCTTCAAAAGATTATAGTGTCTTTCTCCTAAAACATCAATATCTACAAGTTTTGATGTAGATTTAAATACATTAATTGCGGGATATAAACCTTTTTCACTCATCTTACGATCAAGAGTAATTTGTCCATCCATATATGAGGAAATATTTTGTACAGCTTCATCATTTAAATCATCTGCTGGAACATATATTGTTTGAAATGAAGTAATTGCTCCATCTTTAGTAGAGTTTGCACGTTCCTCAATTTTACTAATAAGTTCATTCATATTAGCCATATAACCATTTTCTACAAGGATTTCTTTAAGTTCCATTGCTATTTCACTTCGTGCTTGTATAAAACGGTATACATTATCTATAAATACAAGAGCATCTTTTTTCTTTTCATCACGAAGATATTCGGCAATAGTAAGACCTGATTCAATTGATTTACTTCTTGAAACTGGGTTTGATCCCATTTGACCAAATACTAAAGCAATTTTATCAAGTAGACCATTCTTATCCATTTCTTCGATAAGTTCTTTACCTTCCCTAGAACGTTCTCCAGCACCAATAAAGATTGCATTAGCACTTGTAGAGTTATAAATATTGTGAATAAGTTCACGAATTAGTACGGTTTTACCTACACCAGCACCACCAATTAAACCTATTTTAAATCCTCTTTGGATTGGAGCAAAGAAATCTATAATCTTTATACCTGTCCAAAGTGGTTTTGCCTCAATATCAAGGTCCTGAAGGCTTATTGTTTTATTTCTTGTAATTTTCTTTTTTTCACTTGTAAATGGTTTACCATCAACAATATTACCATAAGAATCAAATACACGACCTATTGCTCTATCAGAGTATTCTATTTCAATACCTTTAGCTTTTTTATAAAGTTTTTCACCTTTTTTAAGTCCCCAGTTAGATTCAAGAGTAATACAAGTTGCTTCGACAGAAGTTAATGATACAACCTCAAAATTATATTTACCATCTTTAGTTGTAAGTATATCTCCTATTTCAAGTTCATCAGTAGATAAAATAACTTTAATGGAAACATCTAATATACTAAGTACTTTACCAACTATCATTATTTTACCTCCTTAATGTCATCAAATAGAGTTGTCATTTCCTCTTTTGTAAGAGGACTATATTTATATTGATTTAGTTTAGATAAAATCTTTTGACCTTCGATCATACGATTTTTCATATTTTCTCCTAAATCATCAAGATTAACAAGTTCATAAATATCTCTAATTTCCAAATATGAAAGTAAATCTTGTTTAATTTTAATACCAACTTTTTTCATTTCTCTAGATTGAACTGCTCCACCAAGTCTTGATACGGAAAGTCCATAATCAATTGCTGGACGTTCACCTTTATTAAATTTCTTAAGTGATAAAACAAGTTGTCCATCACAAATAGAAATAATATTCGTGGAAATATAATCGGTAATATCTCCACTTCGAGTTTCAACTACTGGAATCATTGTAATTGAACCTCCACCTATATGTTGACAACCATTTTCAAGTAGTCTTGCATGTGTATAGAAAATATCTGATGGATAAGCATCTCTTCCTGGAACCTTTTTAGCGGCCAAACTCATATGTCTATAAATATCTGCATGTTTCTTTAAATCATCAAATATTACTAGAACGTCTATTCCTTGTCTCATAAAATATTTTGCAATACTTGTCGCAGCATAAGGTGTAACATAACTTTTCGCAGGTAAATCATCAAAAAATGATGCAATTATAATTGTATAACTCATGGCTCCCATCTTAGTAAGCTCATAATAAATTTGTTTAACCTCTTTTTTTGTTTTACCAATGGCTACATAAATACAAAGCATTCTAGAGTTTTTTTGATTTGCTATCATATCAAGACAAATTTGAGTTTTACCAGTTTTTTTATCTCCGATAATAAGTTGTCTTTGTCCTTTACCTATTGGATAGAATAAATCTATACCAGCAATACCAGTTAAAAATTCTCTTTTAACTTCACTTCTTTCAACTAAAGGAATATTACCTGTTTCTACATCAAACTCTAGTAAATTATCAAACTTTTTACCACTTATTAAATCATTTCCAAATACATCTATTACTTTACCTAAACTATCCATTGAAAAAGATACTTTAAAGTTTTTATTAAGTGTATATACTTTATCTCCGATTAAAATGGTATCATTTTGCTCTACTAAAGAAATATTTACTGTATTTTCATAAATTGCTGATACATAACCTTTTGCTTTATTTAAAATGCTAACACTTTCAAAAAAAGCAACATCCTTAAGGCCCGCTACCTCAATCATACTTCCAGTAATATTTATAACTTTACCAATAGAAAAGACATTACTTTCTTCATTAATATCTTTCATAACATCTTTTGCTATTTCATCCCACATAACACTCACAAGTCACACATCCCTTTCATTTATGCTATAATCATAAATTCTATCCTGATATTTAATTATAATTCCTTTATATATATCATCACTATAAGAAGTTTTTACATATGGATTAATATGATTATAATTCTTATTTTTATCACCAGTTATAACTTCAATAACTGGATTTGTTTTTTCTATATTAAGTTCAAAATCTAATAAAAATCTATTTAACTTAAACTTATGATGCTTTAAATAATCATAAAATACTTTATATTCATCTTCATTAAGCATTTTAGATATTTCATTTATTTGATTATCTTTATTAAGCATTTTAAGTTTATATATTAAATTTGGACTAAATCTATCGTAAATACTTTGATAATATTTATAATTTTCATCTACTGTATTATTCTTAACAAAATCAGATATTATTTTATCTTCATCAATCTTAAATATTGCATCAACTCTATTAGCAATTTTTAAGGCATTACCATTTTCATAATCAGCATTATTATAAATATCAAGAAGTGATTTATCGATACCCTCTTTTACTTCTACCTTCTTTTTATCCTCTTCATAAAATTCATTATTAATTTTTTCTTCATTTGTTTCTTTATTTTTTTCCTCGATTTTCTTATCAAGAGCTTGCATAGTCTTAAAGTAATATTTTTGACTATCTTTATTTAAGCTCTCAACAAGTTTTTTTAGAGAAAAGAACATTATAACTGAAAGTAATCCAGTTAATATTAAAAGTAATACTATTTCCATTAGCTAACAAACGGATTTAGATATAAAAGAATGTAAATAAAGGTAAATAAGAATAATAAAAATACCGCTAAAACGACTAAAATAGTCATTATTGAATGAATAACATCATTTTTAGTCTCTGGATTTCTACCAATAGACTCGGCTATTTTACCTCCCATAATACCTAAACCAATTGATAAACCTAAGAATGTAAGACCTAAGATTATACCAACTGCTAACATTGTTGCATAAAGTACGCTTTCCATATTATCACTCCTTCTTATAAAATATATTTATATGTAGCAATTATGCCCATATTTGAACCATTAAGTGTTGCATCTTCAATTACTATTTTAGCAACCTTACCTACACCAGAATAACTAAATAAACCTGTATAACCACCATTTTTAGCAAGTTCTAGGTTTAAATTACTATCCGTGGCCACTAAAACATCATCTATATAAAGATTTGCTTTTGCATAATCAATACTACCATCTACTTTCAATATATATGATACACTATTTGCACTTACTTTATCAAGTGTAATTTTTCCATTTACTGATTTTGTTTTAACTTTTATTTCATCAAATTTTTGACTTACTACATTTCCATTATCTTTAAAATCATAATAGAATTCTAAAGTATATTCTTGCCCTGGAAGTAATCCTTTTATATCATATGTAGTCGAGGAAGGGTCTACTGTATATCTTCCTACTTCTGAATCACCAAGTTTTACTACAATATATACACTAGTAAACTCAGTAAGAGGATCATAAACCATATATGATACTGTTATACTATTACTATCTGATTTACTATCAAGAACTGTAGTTTTATGAGTAACATATTTATTATTAGTTATTGTTTGATGAATATTATTGATAAATGTATAATTATTATCTGGATAAACATTATCAGCTTCATTATTATCAGGCTTTTTCTCTTCATATTTTTTATTAAAATATTCATTTGTTGAACCACTTATTTTAGCAAGATCAAACTCTTTATCATCATATACAAGTTTTTCTTCATTAGTTTTAAATGTAAAATTACCTAATTTTAAATTAAGAACTCCAAAAGATTTATAACTTATTACATTATTATATACATAAGAATTTCCAACTTTATCTAAATCTACAAGTAAATAATTTTCAGCATTTAATAAGTCATCCTCACTTTTAATAACTTTACCTGTAAGTAAATATTTTCGATCACTTATTTTAAATATTTTATTTGATAAAGCAGAAAATATATTTTCATTTGTATATTTTTTAGTTTCTCCATTATCAAGTACTTCATAAAATGTTCCAAGAAGTTTCATTTCTCCAGTAGAACTATTATATATTACAACTTTATTTCCTAAAGAAACTTTTTTCTTATCTTGAACTAAATAATAATTACCAATAAAATCTTTTTTAATATAACTATTATTTTTAACTGTTATAAGTTCTTTATCTTTATTATATAAATAACTTATTGAACTTATGTCATATTTTACATTATAATCTTTTATTTTAAATATTATAAATACACACACTGCTGAAAGAACTAAGAAGGTAAAAATTGATAGTCCTAAAATTAAAAGTTTATTTTTTGAATTTAATCTTCTCATTCTTACCCTCTTTTCTTATCTTCAGTTCTTGTTGTAGCATTATTTTCACTACCAAGAATATAACATTCATTTTTATCAGCATTCCATTTATTTGAGGCAGCATTTGCAATACATTTTTCCTCAGTATTTAAATCTTTAGTAATAGCTCCTCCTAAATAGAATTTATATACTATGTTATAACCAGCACTTCTTAAAAGTAGTTCATCAGTATAAGCATAAGCATTAGCATTTTGACCTTTTGTTCCATTATGTCTAAGTAATATTTGATAATAACTATCTCCGACTACTGAACTTTCTGTTGAACCAGTTATATAAATGATCTTATCATCTTCATCAGCACTTAACTCATCAAACATCTTTGTTCCAGAAATATAAATATTTCCTACTGAACTTTCGATTGAGTTAATTGCATAAGTTATACCTACTACATAAGCCTCTTGCTCTACATAATCTTCATCAGGTTCCACTGGGACAATATCTTTCATAATATTTGCAGCATAACCAAATCTTAATGTAGTTTCACCATAAATATTTTGATCCTCACCAACATAGTTATCAGCTATATATTGGACAAGTCCTGTATTAATATGATAATTATTTAATGTAAACATTAAATATCTATCAAAATGATGTTCAAGAGCAGTTGTTCCATTATTATTAATATAAGTATCATACTCAATAATGAAATAATATTGTTTATTTTCCTCGAGGTTATTATATCTTGCTTTATTATTTGAACTAAATATATTTTTTACTTCTTCAGAGCCACTTACAACTTTATATTCACCATTTTGTAGTGTTGCAAGATAAGCTTTATAGTTACCACTTGTAACAACTTTATCAGGGTCATTAAAGGCAATTCTAAAGTTTAAATAATAACCACTTGTTGTATTATAATGACTTGCTTTAATAACATCTAAGTTTGGAGCATTAAGACTTCGAGCATTTACCCCACTGTTATAGATAACTATTTCTTTTTCTCCTGAAGGAGTATCCACTTTAGCAGTTAATTTAGTTTGATAATCTTTACCAAATATAAAACTATCACCAGTTATATCAAAAGATGCTGACATATCATATTTATTTGATTTAGCACATGTACTGCCACCTAAAACGTTGTAATTATCTTCATTACAGTTTTGAATATTTGTAGCACATACACCATCTGCACAAATTTCATAATCTACTGATTTAATACCAATAATATCTGAAATATTATAATTTAAATTTAATAATCTTTGTGAATAATCATCTTTAGAATTAATATCAAATGAAGCACCAGTTACTTTTATATCAGCCTCACTTAAAGTTTTAAATGAATAATTAAATGTTTCATAAAGAGTACTTGATGAATCTGTTAAATATATTTTCTTACCAGAAATCATCATATAAGCTTTCATAGTATATTCAGTATTAATATCAAGACCATATAAAGTTATTTCATAAGTAATATCAATCTTTTTACCAGAATACTCTTCATCATTAAATTTAATAGTCTTTGTTAAATAATCATATTTATAATCAGTTACTACTTTATTATCCACTTTTACACTTTTTAGATTTAATAAGTAATTTGAATATGCTTTAATTACATAACTATTACCATTTACTACTCCACTTTGAGAAGTAAGTTCATCTTTATTAATCTTTAATGTATTATTTCCTACCTCTAAATAAAGGTATTTAACATTATCTTCATTATCAATATCACTTTCTTTAATACCAGATATTTGCATATTAATTTTAGCTCCATTTATAGTCGGAGATACTAAATTAATTTTAAGTGATGGTACAACATTTTCATAGGTAAACATATTATCTAAAGTGCTTATTTCTGATGTACCAAGTTCTTTTATATCAATAGCTTCATAATCTTTATTTAAATATATTGTAACACCTTTTTCATTTACTTTATAATCTACTTTTCTTTCATAGAATATTTCATTTTTATTAGCAAAATATCTTGATGCAAGGTTCTTAAAGTAAATATTTCCTATAAAATAATTATTATTTACATATGTATTAGAGCCTGCTCCCGGTTCATCATCATCGACAAAGTATCCTCCTGAGGTAAATGGATAATATGCTCCAATTGCATTTTGGGATAAAGTAAAGTTTCTATCAAATAGTAAAACATATTCACCAGTTTCACTTTTAACAAATGCATAATTTTTATTTGTGTTACCCAAGAATCCTACTTTGCCTGTATCATATAAACCCTCAAGTGTAACAGTTATATTTTTATTTTTATAACTTTCAAAAACTGATCCAAAAGTGCTAGAGTAATATAATTTAGAATAATCTAAATATAAACATAAGTCTTCTTTACATGTTCCAATATATGCAGTATGAAGTAAATCATTATTTTTATCATATCCTGTATAATTCCATGTTTTTGTTTCACTACCTTTAGTATAAGTTATCTTATTACCTCCGATAGCATCTAAGAATCCTTCAGTTTTATTATTATTTATATTTTCTATTTTAAATGTAGAACTTCCATCTGATAAAATCAAATTATATGAAGCAACTTTTGATGTTTGACCAGTAAGTTTCATAATAAGTAAGTTATTATACATTAATTTATTTTCAGTTTTAAGTATATTATAACTCATTTCAAGAGGACTAATACCATTAAATACTTTTTCATTTACTAAAGCATAACTACTTTCATAAGTATCACTTTCAATGAGTTTTACATTAACATGTATTTTATAATTATCAGCATTATTTAAATTATTAATCTTTGCACATTTATATGCTGATGCATTATATGCTCTCAATGGTTTAGGACAAGTAACACTTTCACTAGGATTAATTACTTCATCCTCATTTACAGAATAATATAAATTAAAATCATTATTATTAATTGCTTTATCTTTATCAATTATCTCATATTTATATGTAATAAAGTTTTCTGCAGATTCCCAAGCAAACATATAAACTGTTGGTACTTCCTTTAAAACATTAATATTTTCTGAGGTAACTGGTTCATTTTTACTTAAATCATCTTTATTAAATGGGAATAATAATTCATCACTTTCTGGAGTAAATTTTAATGATAAAGTATACTCTACTACATAAATATGTCCACGTTTTAAAAATTCATAATCAGAAAAATATAAAGTTTTTTCAGGTAAATTATCTGAGGCAGTAAGTTCAAGTTCATCAGTTATTTTTAATGTATTTGCTTCATCTTTACCATTTGTTATATCATATATTTTATAATTAATCTTTTTAATATATTTTTTAATTGAATTATTATTAGTTACTTCTTCTTCATTTTCAGATGTAGTATCCTTTAAGATTGGTGTTATTTTAAGACCAATAGTTGTATCATCCTTTAAATTTTCATCTTTACCAGCATTAGGTATTTGAGTAACCTCTATTGTTGCTTCTCCAGAGGCAAGTACTAAAAGTGAATCATTAATTCTAAATTCAAGGTATCCTGGATCAAATACTACTGAATCATTTCCACTTATTCCATTTTTAATAAATATTACATAATTTTTAGATATTATACCATTTTTATGTCTTTCACGAAGCATATCTAGTGTATAACCAAAATCCGCTAAAGTAAGTTTCTTTGTTCCATCAAAGTAATCAGCTATAATATTTTCTGTAACATTTATCGAAGATATATGTGAATTATTATATAAAGTTCCTTCACAAAGTTCTATTTCAAAACTTTTAAAGTTTTCTTTAATAACATCTGCGGTTATACTTTCATCAATTAATTTACTTATTTCAAGATTAACATTAACATTAAATATATCTTTAAATGCTTCTTCATCAGTTAATGTAATACTTTCCATATTTGTTTTAACTACATTTGCCTCAGTTGTAAATATTAATGTTCTATCTACGAAATTAACTCCTGCAGGTTTTTCTTCATCCTTTAAATCATAATATGCATATAAATCTAATGTGTATTTTGTAGAACTTTTTAGCATTGATAGATTAATACTTGCACATTTTGTTGTTTCACTTTCAGATGAAGAACAATCAGTATAAGTAAGAGGTATTGTAGCAACATCTCCACTACTCATATTTTTATATTCTACATAAATATTTTTAGTTTTATCAATTGTATTATCTGGATCATATATAGTAAACTCTCCAGTTACTGTTGAGGCACTTACATAAATATTTTTAGCACTAATTGTTGGTGCCTGAAGATTATTCATATTAAATAATGGACTATTTTCTGTACGATAATCAATATTTTTTTCATTATCATTGATACTTATTATAGCATTTACATAATAATTTTTATTTCTTTCTAAAGGTTTTTCAAATTTTAATACTTCCTCAAGTGGTTTATCTTTAGTAATAGTTTTTACTAAATTATCACCTTCATCATATATATTATATATTACTTTTTTAATTGAATTATTTGGATCTACTACATTTTCTAACTTAATGCTTACTGTATAATCTTTTTTATTAACTGTTGCAATAACATTAGGCATTATTTGAGCATCCTTAAATGGATTAACTTTTAATGTACTTGATGTTACACTTGCGGCATTACCATCAGGATAAGATATACTTCCATAAGTAATATCTTCGATTTTAGCAATATATTTTTTATTAGGGTTTAAATTATTAAATGTATGATTTATTTTTTGACCATTATTTTCAAATCTAACGCTTTCTACTAAATTACTTTTTTCATCATATAAATTAAGTGTTCCTGACGTAAATGTAGATGTTTTACTTACATTAATGTTATAAGATAAACTATTACTACTTTTATAATCAAGTTCAAGAAGTGCTCCAATTTCTGAAGTATTAAATGTTCTTTGGAATAATACATAATCACTTACTACTCCAGTATTACCTTTATATGAAGCATAAATTGTTAATATATATTTACTATTACTTTTAAGTCCATCATAAATATATTCATTTATTTTTCCATAAGTTTTATATTCTTTTAAATCAATTACATCACCAGTTTTAACATTTAATAGTTTTGCATATACTGAAGATGTTATTAAATTATTATCATCAATTACATCAAAATTAATATCTATTTTATGAGAATTTACATTACTTGATAATAGTCTTACATAAGGAGCTTTTTTATAATCAACAACTGTTTCTACTTGATATCTATCCTCTACTTTAATATTAGGTTTATTAGGTTTAACTGTAGTATTATTTTCAGTATTATTATCATCTTTTTTATCATCATATAAAATATCAATATTTTGATCACTATTAATTACTATTTCAGATAAGTTTAATTTAGTTTCATCTCCTACACTAATTATTCTTTTATCTAAATCAACTTTTACATTATCAGGTGTTAATATATAGCATTCTGATGCAATAGTTTCAATATTTAATGTTTCATTTGTTATTCTAACAAGTCCACCATCAATAAATTCAAATTCAAAATAATAGTTTTCATACATATTTTCAGAACTTGTTAATTTAAGTTTTAAGTTTTTACCCGCTACTATATATTTTGTATCACTTATTCTTCCAATAAAACTACTAAAAGTAATATCTTTATTTTTAGAACTAATTAAATATCTATCATCTTTATAATTAATTAAATATTTACTTTTAATATTGTAATAAGAAAGATATTTTTCATTTAAATCATCAAGTGGCATAAGTACACCATCATTTAAAAAACTTATTGATTTATCATTATAAAATGCAAATGAATAAATACTTGCAACAGTTTTCTTATCATCTTTTGAAGTAAATATTACATCATCACTATATCCTTTTTTATATTCAGTTCCCTTTATAAAATAGGCTTTCTCTGGTACATCACTATCGGTTATACTTACATAACCATCACTATAAAATACTGTTTTTTCTTTCAAAACAAATTTATAAAGTGAAAATACTAAAGCTGCAAAAGTTACTATACTTACTAAAATTATCGTTACAAGGCTTTTATTTTTCATACATCTTACCCTTTCTTATCATACATAATTATTTTATCAAAACTAGGTTACTTATTCAAGTAATTGATTATATTTTTTTATAAAAAAATCGGCTTCACATAGCGAAGCACGATTTATTATCCAAGCATTATTTTATATGGATTACCCTCAGAACCATCTCCTGATATAACATATACATTAGATTTTAGATATAAGACTGGCCTAACTGCATAACCGCTATACGCATCGTTGTTGTTGAGACCGCCGTTGTGATAGACGTAAACAGGGTTAGAAGCATTATATGCAGTCATTGTCCATTCATAACCTTTTGTAAATAACCAATTATTTTTATAACCATTATTCATTGCATAGCCATAATCACTTGCATACATTAAACCTATCTTTAAAGTAGTACTAGTTTGGCTTGTTTTTTCTTTATCATATTGCGTTTTTCCCGTGGTTGATGTTGAACCAGTAACCCCAATATTCCAATATACACCATCATATATCATATTATTATAATCGCCGCTTGTTGCAATGCCATTTTGAGTATAATCGCATTTAGCAACTGGTTTTCTTGAACTATCATAATATGAATAACAATAAGCTGCACAGGCATTATTATTTCTACTATTAATTTGTCCTAAGAAACATTCATTAAGATTTTTTTGAATTGTACTGTCAACCCAAGTGGAACTAGATGTTCCTTTTGCATTATAGACTAGGCCTCCAACTGAATCATTTCTTATTATTTTAACAAGACCATTATCATTCCAAGTTTTACAAGTTCCATCAGTATTTACTGCTGTACATACTGGTGTTTTACCAATTATTCTATAAAGCTCTTTATTATACCAAATATAATTATTAGGGTTATTTCCTTTATATCTAACTCCATAATCAGATTTATATAAAAGTCCATTTCCACTTACTACTCCTGAAGTACTTGTTGTATTAACCACATTAGAAAGAAGTTTAGGATTGCTTGTAAATGATACATTGCAACTTACATTTCCAGTTATGTTTTTAATATCTAATTTCCAATTATCTATATCCCATATTCCATCAGCATTATCACAAGTTATATCTATTTGATATAAACCTTTACTAGGAAATGTATTAGATACTTTACCATTTACAAGTAAAGCAATTGTATTTCCATTATAGTTAAATGTATTTTTAGGTTTATTACCAATTATTAATAAAGTACATATCATTATAACAATTAATGATACACATATAACTATTCTTTTATTATTTTTCATTTAATAACCTTCTTTCTAATATATTAATTAAATTTACTTTGAAATAATAATTTAAATAATTATTATTTTCATATTCTTTTTTTACAATAATATCTAAATTATCTAATATTATATAATTTATATTATTAAGTTTTCTTTTTAAATAATTAAATATCAATTTATCTTCATCAAAAGTATAATATTTATTATTTTTAATTAATAATATTAAATAATTTGGATATAGTTTTTTAATTACTTCATATCTTTCTTTCATAATAATTTTTATTAGAAGTCGATAGAAAGAGTACGTATACTCTTTCGTCCATCTATTATCTTTTAAAAGTATAAATACTTTTAAGGAAAGTTTATGTTTCTTATGCTTAACACTTTATAGCCATAACCATAAAACCTAAACCAAACATAAGAAGCTATAAAAAACTGCATAACCGTTATACGCATTATTGTTGCCATTGAGTCCGCCATTGTTATTGACGTTAACAGGGTTAGAAGAACTGTTTTTCTAAAAAACTTCCCTATATTTATATTAATAGTACCTATCTATAATATGATTTATTTTATCCTTATTTACAAAATTATAACTATGAAAATAATTTTCTAAAGAATAAAAATATTTTTCAAAAGTAATCATATTATTTTGATACCTATAAATACCTTTCTTAATACCTTTTTTTATATTATTTCTTGCATTTTCACTTAAATTAATAATAGTTTTATTATTAATAATTCTAAAATTATAACCTAAAAAATTAAAACCATTTTTTAAATTTACAATATAAGTTTTCTTTTCATTTATTTCTAAATTATAAGAATGAATAAAATCTATTATTTTATTTTTACATATTTTTAAATAATCTAAATCATTTGAAAATATTACACAATCATTCATATATGAAAGCATATATTTTAAATGTAAATCATGAATTATATAGTGATGTAATTTATATAAATAAAATATTGCAAAAAACTGTTGAACTTGGCCTCCTAAAGAAAGACCTACTCCATTTTTATATCTAGGTAATTTTTCATTAACACTTTTTTCTAATATATCAATTTTTTTATTAATATATTCATAGTTTGTACTATCTATTAATTTACAAACTAAATTATATTCATCTGTAGTAAATTCATTTATAATTAATGATTTTAATATATCATGATTTATAGAATAAAAATATTTTTTTATATCTATTTTAAGTGCATATATATTATTACTTTTATATTTTAATTTTTCTATATTATTTAGTAATAAATTAATAGCATAGGTAAGTCCCATACCTTTTCTTGTTGCAGTAATTTCTTTACATAAATATTTTGATAGTTTTGGAATCAAAATATATTTTGCTACATAATGATTTATTACCTTATCAATAATACTTTCACTCATTACTACTCTAACTTTAGGATCCTTTACTAAAAATATATTATAATTACTTTTAATATATAAATTATTTTCTAATATATATTTAATATAAACTAAATACTCTATTTTACATTTTTCAAATGCAAGAATTTTCTTTCTATTTTTCACTCCTTTCACTATTTCATTATTATATATATCTAATAAATCACTTGTTTTTACTATCATAATCTATCTTATTATCCAACCATTTATTACTCATTCTATTTATTTCAGATAACTTATATGAAACTTTTTTCAATGAAGTTTCTGCAATATAACCTTTAATAAATAATCTTTCTATAATGTAATCAATAGTATTTATAAGTGAATTTATTTCTACTTTATATGAACTTATTAATTTATAATTATCTTCATTATTAGTCTTATTTATAGAATATAATAATTCTATAGATAATTCCTTTAACTTATTTTTATAAAAATAATCTTTTTTAGGAATATTTTCTATTATCTTATCGAGTATATTCATAAAATCTTTATACTTAGTTAATATTAAAAATTCTTTTGATGATGCATTATTTTCTAAGTTCATTTTCAATTAAACCTATTATTTGTTCTAGTTTTTCATCACAGCATTTATTTAAATTATCAATTAAATAATCTAATCTTTTTCTTTTATCTAAATTTTTTAATGCTAAATCTAAATATTTTGGATAATTATTAAGTTTATCAAAATCCTTAATAATAGGATTTTTATCTACCTCAATAATTTGATAAGATATTTTAGCATCTTTCAAAGTATTTAATACTTTGGATAAACTATTATCAGGAAATCCACATAAACCATCTTTGAGTACTTTATAACCAAATAGTAAATTCATAATATAAACATCCATATCCCTACATTGATAAAATTTACCACGATTTTTATAAAATATCAAAAATGACTTTACATTAGTACCCCCCCCCGGCTTTACATTGTCTTTACATACATTTACATTTTTAAATAATTTCATTTTTACCTTCCTTTCTAATTATTTAATTATTTATTTTAAATCGGCTTCACAATGCGAAGCACGATTTATTATTTACATTCCTAAAGTATATGGACTTGCTATTGAGCCATCACCAGATAATTTGTTAACATTAGATTGTAGATATAAGACTGGCCTAACTGCATAACCGTTATACGCATTGATGTGGTAGAGGAGACCGCCGTAGTTATTGACGTAAACAGGGCGAGAAGAACTGCAGGCTGTCATTGTCAATTCATAACCTTGACCGAATAGCCAATTATTAACCATTTGACTATTAGCACTTGAATAACTCAAATTTCCTGTGTAACCACTTATAGCATAGCCAAAATCACTTGCATACATAAGTCCTATCGAAGTATTTTCTGAAGTTTGTTTAATTATCTCTTTGGCATAAAAATTACTTGATGACAAACTATATGAACCAGCAATTCCAGTATTATAATAAACGCTTTCTACCATATTACCATAACTATCATTTTCATTAATGCCATTTTGTGAATAATTACATACACCTTGAGTAGTTTCATATGCATAGCAATATTTAGAGCATCCATCTTTTTTGCCTAAGTAACAAGAATTTAAAAGTCCTTGAACTGTACTTCCTATCCATACTATAGGATTTGAGGAACTATATTCTGTTTTATTATAAGAAAATGCTCCAATTGGGTCAGCTTTAATAATCTTTACTCTATTTTCCCATTTAGTACACTGTGCTTCTCCTTGTTTAAATGATGTTCCATTAATAGTGGTATCCTCTGTTACTGGAGAAACCTCTAAACATACGGGTACATAACCTATTATTCTCCATAACTGATTATTAAAGGATACATAGTTATTAGGATTATTACCTTGATATCTATATTGCTCAGTATTATTATCTGTTACTTTTGTTATTACTCCATCTCCTGAAGTACCTACTCCTGCTGTTATAACACTTGATAAAAGTGTTCCTGTAGTATTTGTAGTTTTAGTAAGAGTTGCACTACCGCCATCATTAACTCCATTTTTAATAGATATCATTCTATTAATATTATTCCATTCTATATTTGAAGAAGTTATACCATTTAAATTAGATAATGAATAATTACTATTAGGATTATTATATGGTAAATCTGTTACATTTATATTTATTTGATTATTAGCCTCTGTTTGATAACATGTTACATTAGCTACTTTAAATG
>OLQA01000581.1_pt1 | contig 34508 bp, 24 predicted proteins | sample 1673151 | NCBI WGS metagenome assembly OLQA01 (sample SAMEA3136760, study PRJEB25190) | human gut metagenome | biome: human gut; feature: human-associated habitat; material: faeces | place: Austria | collected 2013
AGGGGCTGGACTTTGACAGTCCGGCCCCCAGCGAAAACGCCTATATGAAACGATATAGCGTCGCCAATTACGCCCACCGGATGCGGGCGGGGCTGGCGAGATAATTTTTGAAATGGAGGATTGTTTACAATGAAACGGTTGGAAAGAAAGCAGGAAAAAGAACGGTTAGAACGCCAGATACATCAGCAGATGCTAAAAGAGCAGGAAAGCCTCATGAAAGAATTACGCACGATGCTGCCCGAAGCAGCAGAGTCCTTTTCTTCGGAACGTATCGTTTGCCTTTGTCATGTTGTTGACCTGTGGGCCTGCATTGTGGCCCTGTTTGAAGCACCAACTCCGCTTTCCATTAGCAAGCTGAGACGGCTGGCAGACTCGGATATGCCATTGATATTATTGAGCAGCGAGATCATGGAAAAAGAGAGCGATTTCCGTATTATTGAGTTATAAGGAGAACATCATGCCTACAAAAGACGAATTGGAAACCAAATTATACGAAAAAATGTCGCAGGAAAACGAGGTGTTTCTTGCGGAGATGAAAACGCAGTCGCCTGACGAGATCATTTCTCATGCCTACGAGATCGCTTGCCGTGATAATCTGCTGATGCTTTTTGAGGATGAAACAAGCCTCTCCGAACGGCAGCTTGCGGTGCTGACTGAGTTTGAGCATCCCCTGTCACAGCTTTATACGGACTGGCTCTCCCGCGATACGGATGAGATGGATGCCTTTCGTGACAGCATTGCTTGCTGTGCGGATGATATTCTGCGGAAAAGAGTCGAAGAAAAATATCGAGATCCCGCGCAGCCCATATATCCTAATACCCGTTCTGAGGCTGTGGTTCGCGGAGAGGTCTTTGAGTGGATGGCCAGCAGGGATCGGACGCTGACCTGTGCAGGAGCCTTCGAGAAGGACGCGACCAACGCCTACAACGATGGGAAATTACCTGCTTTTTTGAAAGAGTGGACAGCGGCTTATGGCAAGGACCGCTGTATGTTCGTGCTGGCCTGTACCATGGCGCAGCGCACGGGAGATGAGCGATTCTACCCACCGGCGCGTCAGGCCGCAGGCCGCTTTGCGGCGCTCCAAAAGCAGATGGGCGGGCACACAGACGTTTACGCGGTGGACAATCACTCCTGCGTGATCAATGCCGCGATGGAGCAGCTTGCCAAGCCGGAGCGCAGTGTGGAGCGAAAGGCGGTGAAAAAGGACGCGCCGGAGAGGTAAAATCGTTTTTGAAATAAGGCAAAGGAACAAATGACTTTATTTCAAAAAGTGATTGTCTTTTTGAAATAAAGCGGGTATAGTAGAGAGTATATTTCAACTTCTTTCAAAAGGAGGCGCATGAACAGATGAACCGAGCAGGTAAATATGTCAATAATATGCCGGGAGATACTTCATATCAGTCATTTTGTCCTAATCCACTTCCACCAGTTCCGGGGCTTGAATTCGATGAGGATATGCTTCAAATTCTGGTCAAGGCAAGCCGCAGTTTGAAGCAGTTGGATGTTTCTGCCCAATTGATTCCAAACGCCGAGCTGTTTATATCTATGTATGTCCGCAAAGAGGCGCTCATGTCCTCGCAGATGGAAGGAACACAATGTACCTTGGACGACATCCTTGACCCTGAGCTTGATACCAACGCAAACTTGGATACAGCAGATGTCGTGAACTATGTAAAGGCATCTCAATATGCCCTTACAAGGCTTCATGAACTTCCTATTTGTAACCGTCTTTTCCGTGAAGCTCATGCTATTTTGTTGGAAGGCGTCCGTGGGCAGGAAAAGAACCCCGGAGAATTTCGACGCTCACAGAACTGGATTGGCCCTGCCGGTTGCGGCTTGAAGAATGCGCGATATATTCCGCCAAATCCGGAAGATATGGTGACTGCTATGTCGGATCTGGAAAAGTATATCAACGAAAATCAGGACTATGATCCTCTGGTACGGGCTGCCTTGATCCACTATCAATTTGAAACGATTCACCCGTTTTTGGATGGCAATGGACGAATCGGCAGATTGCTGATTTTGCTTTATCTGATGGAACAGGGATTACTGAAGGAACCAGTTATCTATGTGTCCTACTTTCTGAAAAAGAATCAGGTGGAATACTATGACCGAATCAGCGAGGTACGCAGAAGCGGAAACTACGAGCAATGGGTAAAATTCTTCTTGGAGGCAGTAGATTCCGCAGCCTCAGATGCTGTGGAATCTATAGAAAAGCTCTCAAAACTGCATGAAAAGAATATCGCTTTGTTGCCAAAGCCAAAGCGGAAAAAGGATAATCTGCGTATGCTGTTCGATTACCTTGAAAAGCATCCTATCATTGATATTAAGCACACATCAGAGACTCTTAAAATCAGCTATAACACGACTTCTACCGCGGTAAAGACGCTTGTGGAGTTGGGTATCCTGCGTGAAACGACAAATGCAGCACGAAATCGTGTGTTTTCTTATGAAGCATATCTTGAAATACTCAGAAATGGAACTTAATAAGTCTAAAGCGCAGGCAGAAATGCTTGCGCTTTTTTCATGTCTCCAGGAGATGAACACTGTGCCCTATCTATCAAAAGACCAGATCGCCGCCGCCCGCGAGATGGACCTGCTGACCTACCTGCACCGCTTTGATCCGGAGGAGCTGGTCCATATCGGCGGGAACACCTACACTACCCGCACCCACGATTCCCTGAAAATCTCCAACGGGAAATGGTGCTGGTGGTCGCGGAACATCGGCGGCACGAATGCGCTGGACTATTTGACCCGCGTGGAGGGACTTTCCTTTCTGGATGCCGTTCAGCGCATCCTTGGAGAATTGCCCCGTGTGCCGCCCACGCCAATGCGTACTGCACCGCTTCTGAAAACTGAATTTACCCTGCCACCCAAACACGCCGACACCCGGCGTGTTTTTGCATATCTGCGGAGCCGGGGCGTTGACGCGGAGATCATCAACCACTGCATCAAGCACGGGCAGCTTTACGAGGATGCCGAGCGTCACAACTGCGTATTCGTGGGTTATGAGCATGGAAAGCCTGCCTATGGTGCGCTGCGCGGAACTCTTTCGGATACCACCTTTGCCGGTGAAGTCCCCGGCAGTGATAAGCGGTTTTCCTTTGCCGTTCCCCTCCGCGCCGGTGGCAAAACCCTCTGCGTGTTTGAATCCGCCATCGACGCCCTTTCGTACCTAACGCTACTGAAGCTGCGGGGGCAGGATTGGCGCGCCGCCAATACGCTGTCCCTCTCCGGCATCTATCAGCCGCGGAAGGATGGCTCGATCCGATTCCCCGCGGCACTGGAGCAATATCTGACGGATAACCCCGGCGTAACGCGAATTGTGTTGTGCCTGGACAACGATGAACCGGGGCGGGCGGCGTCTGCGGCCATTCAAAAGAGACTTTCCGAGTATGAGGTCATCGACAACCCGCCCCGCTGCGGAAAGGACTACAACGACCAGCTCCGGCTTGTGAAAGGGATCAGCGGCAGGGTAAGAACCCGTGGCGGTGACGCACGCTGATTTTCTTTTTCGGCTGGGTTAGGACTGCAAGCGGCCTGCGGCTGCTTTGCAGTCGCAAGCATAGCATTTGGCTATCCAAATGCGCTTGTTAGGGGAGCAAGCCCCCTAAGACCCCATCCTATTTCAAGGAGGAATCTATTATCAGAAAACGATCTATCTCTATTCTTCTCCGTTTGAACGAAACGGAACACCGGCATCTGAAGGAGCAGGTGGCAATTTCCGGTTTCCCCATGGAGGTCTATCTTCGCACATTGATCGCCGGTGAAAAAATGCAGCCAAGGCCACCCAACGAATACGCTGAAATACGCCGCCAACTCGCCGCCATCGGCAATAACATCAATCAGATCGCCCGCGCGGTCAACGCCCGTGGCTTTGCCAGCGGTGAGGACATCGCCGCGATCACGGCGGCGCAGGAAACGATTTGGAACATCGCGGAGCGGCTGTGACATGGCATACACCAAGGTATTCGCCATCCGCGCAAGGCTGGACGACCGCGTGAAGTACGCCGTCAATGGGGAAAAGACCGAGCTGGACGAGCGGATCGTCTACACCGCTGACCCGGAGAAAACCGATACCGTGCGCTTTGTGACCACGCTGAACTGCCGGCCTGCCGAAACCGCCTTTGCTGCCATGCAGAAAACGAAAAAGAAATACAAAAAGACGGGCGGTGTCCTCGGCTATCATTTCATTCAGTCCTTTGCACCCGGCGAGGTCACGCCGGAGCAGGCACACGAGATCGGGTGTGAGTTTGCACGGCGTCTGTTCGGCAATGATTTTGAGGTCGTCATCGGGACCCATTTGGACAAGGCCCATCCCCATAATCACATCGTGGTCAATTCTGTCTCCCGCACGGACGGCCACAAGTATCATTCCAGCCCGGAGAGCTACTACAACGATGTGCGCGGTACCTCAGACGCACTGTGCCGGGAAAACGACCTATCCGTCATCGCCCCGCAGGGCAAGGGCAAGCATTACGCCGAGTGGAAGGCGGAGCAGGGCGGCAAGCCCACCGTGCGCGGCGTGATCCGCGCCGACATTGACGCCATCATCCACCAAGCCTACACCTACGATACCTTTCTCATGCTGCTGCGAAAGAACGGTTACGAGGTACGCCGCAGCCCCAACCGGAAATACACCACGGTCAAGCCCCCCGGCGCAAAGCGGGCGATCCGCCTGGACAGTTTGGGCGAGGGCTACACCGAAGCGGATATTATGGCGCGACTTTCCAAGCAACGGCACGGTGGCATGGCCCCGCCGACCGTCACCCATGCCGTCAAGCGTTACCGCATGAAGGGCAAGCTGGCCACCGTCCGAAAAAAGAAAATCATCGGTTTTCACGCACTCTATCTCCGCTACCTCTATCTGCTGCGTGGGGGCAGGCGGAAAAAACTGCCGCCCAAACTGCCCTTTTCCGTCAAGCGGGAGGTCATTCATTTGGAGCGGTATGAGCAGCAATTCAAATACCTTTTATCAAGCGGAATCACTACCGAAACGGAGCTGGAGCAGCGTATCCGTGTGCTGGAGTGGGACATCCGCTTGTTAGAGGAGCAGAGAAAACCACTTTATCAGGAAAGGAGGAACACCAGCGATGAAGAAACACAAGCCAAGTACAGCGCGGAGATCCAACAGCAGACTGCCGCCCTGCGGGAAAAGCGCGGGGAGCTGCGTCTGTGCCGCAGGATACAATCGGACATTCCGAGGGTATCCCAACAGTGTCAGCAGGCGCAGACTGAACGGCAGGAAAATCTAAAGAAGAAGGAGGAACACGAGCATGAGTACCAACGGTGAAACCGCTGACCTGATGGTGCGTGAGGGCATCCAGATCACCGAGAGCGCCCTCAAGCTGGCAGGGCTGGGGGCGAAAAACCTTGCCGCCCTGTTGATTGCCCTTGCCAACGACAACCAGAAGCTCGCCGGTAAAACCAACCTCAAGCGCCTGATCCACGACGGAGAGGAGCTGACCATTTTTTCCGTCAAGCACGAGGACTTGAAGGGCTTTCAGATGGAAGCCAAACGCTACGGCGTCCTGTTTTACCCCATCGTCAATAAGGTGGAAAAAACGGGGACGGTAGAAATTATGGCAAAAGCCAAAGACGCCAAGCAAATCAACCGCATTTTTGAACGCATGGGCTATCCCGCCCCGGTGAAGGAGGATACTGCCGCAAAAAAAGAGAACGCCCGCGCTCCGTCCGAGAACAGCTCCAAGGAGCGCGGGACTGGTGCGAGAGCGTCTACGGAACCGGCTACGGAGAAGGCTGACGCCCGCCCCTCCGTCCGCAGCCGTCTGATGGCGCTGCAAGCCGCGGCAGAACGGGATGGCACAGCTCCCACCAAGGACACCGTGCGGGAAGCCATTCAAAAGGCTATGCCCACGCGGGAATAAATTGATTTTGAGAAGGAGAAACGAACATGGCAAAGTTAGACGATTTGATCCAGCAGAAGCAGCAGAGGGACGAGGACTGGAAGGCAAAGAAAACAGCGGAGCGCGAGGAATTGGGGCAGCTTTCCGACGATGCGGTCATGCACGTCACCAGTGAACCCGGCGCATATCTGCATTATCTGGACACGCAGGCCATCAACCCGCGATACAGCGCATCCAATGTGATGCTGGCGATGGCGCAGAACCCGGAGATCACCTACATCAACAGTCTGGAGGTGTGGAACCGGCTGGGGCGCAGCGTCAACCGTGACGAGAACGGCATGAAGATCCGCGTGTCGGACACCTATGTGAAGGACGGAAGGGAGTATCACGGCTATAAGATCGGGCGTGTTTTTGATGTGACGCAGACCCACGGCAAGGCCGGTGTTCCGGCGCTGAGCCTGAAAGACAATACACCGGAAATGGACGCCGCCCTGCGCCGATTGCTGGACAGCTCCCCCGTTCCCGTGGTCACCAGTAGCACCATGTATCAGGATGCCGTTTATGATCCTAAGACGCAGAGCATTACGGTATCCAGCCGCCTGGTCGACAGCAAGATCTTTGCGGCGCTCTCCCGTGAGATCGTCCACGCCGGCATCCATGACCACGGGCGCTATCCCTACTATACCCGTGAGGACTGCGCCATGGACGCCGAGAGTGTCAGCTATATGCTCTGCCGCAATTTCGGCGTGGAGACCCCGCAGCCCGATGTGAGCCGCGTGGGGCAGGTATTCGACGGCATGGAGGTGCAGGATCGCCGCGGCGTGGTGGACAGCCTGCAAAAGTATTTTCGTAAGCTGCAAAATGACATCCAGCGTGAGATCTCTCCGCGGGAGCGCAAGCAGCCGGAGCAGAACCGGCCCGTTCGCTGAGGAAGGAGGACGAAGCGTGAAAAAGAAAGTTGCGTTTGCACTCTGCGCGGCGCTGATGCTGTGCAGCATGAGCGTTGCGGCGCTGGCCGCAGAGCCTATGACAGAAGCCGATACGGTATCCACGATGCTCTCTGCCGCAGATACGCTCCCCGGCATTTCCGCCTATCCCGCCGAGGTCAGAGCCAGCGAGGAAAACGGTGTGTACCGATTAGAAAAGGTCTACTACCTGACCGCGAAGGACGATCCCGCTGCGATCCCCACCGCTGACTTTGAGCGCGAGGGCCACACCTATACGCTCCTTGATTTGCTGAAAAATGACCAAACAGAAACGGACACGCGGGAGCATATCGAGGTGGTCACGCTGGAGAGCAAGACCAAAGATATGGCGGAAATTCTGAAAATGCTGGAGCCGAAGCTGGAGGTCAAGACCGAGGACGGCTATGAGGGTGTCCTTTCCCTCGACCACACTACCATTCAGGTGGAGGCGGCGGGCTACGGGACCAGCAGCCGCACGGTGACGGCGGATCGCACCTATCCCAACCTCTCAGACGCGGATGTGTCCCTTGTTCCCAAGTCCGTGAACGAAAATGGCCGCACCCTGACGCTTGCCGATGTGAGCTGGCAGGAGGCAGCTGTTGACCCCACGGACGGCTATGACATTCCCATTCGCTACACTGCTGTGGCAAGCTACACCGGCACCGCCACCAGCAAATATGCCACCGGCTACACCGTCACGGCAGACTATAAGGGTGACGTTACCCGCACAAGCTGTGATACGGTGGTCTATACCGCTGTCTTTTCCAGCGTTGGGAATGCGGCAGTGAAAACCGGGCGCAGCAATTTTAACTGGCTGTGGCTGCTGATCCCCGTGGGAGCGGCGGCGCTGGGCGGCTGCGGCTATGCCGGTTACAAAGGCTACAAGCACTACATCAATAAGAAAAGAGGGTACGCCGCATGAAAAAATATCTAACCACGCTGCTGGCCGCCTGCTGTATGCTGGCGGCTTTTTCCATGCCTGCATCGGCATTGGAGTATCACTTTGACGGCCCGGACGCAGGACTGTTCGGACGCCCCACCTCGGACGATACCATTTATGTCACGATGGATAAGCCTGCGAATACCGACCGCAGCAAAAACGCCGCCTATATCCCGCCTGCCTTTGGCTCTCCCACCTCCTATACCTTGAACGCCGGAGAACTGCTGACGCCAAACCTTGTGAGCGGTTCGGCCACGGGAACGGTCAGCGGCGCAGGCGGTGTGACCATTCTGCCACCCTCCGCTTTCGACAGCACTGGCGGGATCACCGGTTCTTACACGCAGGTCAAGCACACAGCGGTCACAAAGGACCTCTATTACAGCGGCGGCTATCTCGGTACGCTGAAAATCCCCACCCTCGGTCTGTCTGTCAAGGTGTATCAGGGGACGGACGCGGACGCACTCCGCAAGGGCGCGGGTCATTTTGCCAACACCTCCATCTGGGAGGGCAATGTGGCTATCGCGGGCCACAATCGCGGCGTCAACAATCACTTCGGCAAAATTCAAACCCTTGACATTGGGGACACCATCAAGCTGACCACCCAGCTCGGCACACGCAGCTATGAAGTGTACTCTGTCAGTAAGATCGGCGTGGACGATACCAGCGTTTTGAGCGACAGTACGGAGAACATCATCACCCTTGTCACCTGCGTGAAGAATCAGCCGGATTACCGCTGGTGCGTGCAGGCACGAGAAAAATGATGAGATGCTGTGATGGCCATTGATGTAAAAACTTTTACTGAGCTCCAACGCCTCCATATTTTTTGACACCCACCAACTTTTACGATACCATGAACCCATCAAAAGACTTTGGAGGTACACTCTATGAAGCGAGGAAGTTTTGCGGCAGGTTTTCTTACCGGCTTGTTGGTGGTGGGCGTCACCACCACAGCCTACGCCGCCGGGATCATGGCCGAGCGCAGCACCCATCGCATCTATGTCGATGGACGGGAAGTGCAGATGGAAGCCTATGTCATCAACGGCAACAACTACGTGCGGCTGGCGGATATTGGCAAGCAGGTCGGGTTTAATGTCTATTGGGACAGCAATACGAAGACGGTCCAGATCGAGGCAGATAAGCCCTATACTGGAACCGCACCCCAGCAGACTGCCGCAGCCCCCACAGACGGTTCTCGGTATGTTCCCAAGGTGGGTGATGTGATCCGCTGCGACGATGGTACGGACTACACTATTAAAGATGTGTCCCGCTGGAACAACAACGCCTTTTCCAGCGCACCGCTGGGAGAACTGCCTGCCGCCACCTGTGATTGGAGCAAGCTGCCCCAGCCGGAAATGCCGAGAGCAGAGGCGCGTCATTTCACAAGCGGCGGGCAGGACTACCTATTCCAGCGTAATCTCTATGAAACGCGCCGTATGCTCTATACCTTGTATAATGCCATCGGGGACAACCCGGAAACATGGCAGAACGGCCAGCCGGTGAAATTCCCCAGCGGGAATGACAAGGTGAAGATCAACCTGACCATTCCCGCAGATGTCACACCGCAGAGCTTTTGGCCGTGGCGCTCGGAGCAGATCACAGAGCTATTCAATTCCTGCCCGCCGGGGACTTACTCTATGGAGGCATGGAATGTCTACAAAAACGGCGTGTTTCAATACACTGAGTACAGCATCTATGTGAGCTGACAACTTCATATCTCAACGCGCGGGCGGTATGCAAAAGCATACCGCCTTTTCTGTTTCCCAAAATCAATAAAAGGAGAAAATGCACATGAAAAAACGATTGGTTTCCATGCTCCTTGCACTGGTAATGGTGCTGGGGATGCTCCCCGTCACGGCTCTTGCCGCCGGCAGCGAGGAGGAGGCTTTGGGCGAAGTCAATATCTACAACGGAGAACAGAAGCTCTCCTACCTCTCCATCAATGGGCGAATCCGTGAGCTGATCTACACCTATTTCAACCATGTGGATGCCAACGGCAGGACGAAAGAAATTCCTGCGTACTGCGTCAATCCGAATATTTACGGCGTCCCGCAGACGGTAGGCCCCGGCGAGAGCATCAAATACATCGCCAAGGAAAAGGGTAGCGATCCGAAGGTCATGGGTATCATCGCCAGCGGATACCCTACCCGCGGCCTTTCGGAGCTGAAGCTGGAGAACAAGTACCACGCCTACTATGCGACCAAGATGGCGCTGTGGTGCTACCTGCTCCCCAACTGGAACATCAACAACCTGAAGGTCAATCCCAACCTGACCGGTGCGGAGCTTCAGCGGGCGCGGGCCATCCTTGCCGCAGCCAAGGACATCTATGTGCGCGGCACGGCGTGGAACAAGATCTACTCGCCCCGTGTTACCGCTGCCCCCGACCGCGATACCGCCTATGCTGTCACGGTGGACGGACAGCAGTACAAGCAGCAGGTATTCACCGTCCATTCCGACACATGGGTATGTAATTACGCCATCCGCGTGGCCTTCTCCGATCCCGCCTCCGTCCCCGCAGGAGCGCGCATCGTGGACATGAATAACAAGGATATTACCACCATCACCACCTCCGGCACCGGGGATGGCTACGGCGGTAAATTCAAGGTGCTGTACCCTGCCGCTGCGGTGGCGGGCAAGACTGGCAGCGTCCAGCTTTCTTTTACCACCGATGTTTATAAGTATGCTGTGTTTTACGCTGTGTGCGCAGAGCAGAACAAGTACGGTAAGCTGCAAAATTATATGTGCGACACCGATCCTACCGTTACCATGCGCCTGTCCGCATACAGCAATTTCAGCGATGGGGAAAAGCCCGAAGCGCCCGACACCGGTCTGAAGATCATCAAGCTGGAAAAGGGTACGGATACCCCTCTCAGCGGCGCTATTTTTGAGGTGGTCGATCCCGACGGAGCCACTGTCGGCACCTTCGCCACCGGCTCGGACGGCACCGTGACCATCCCCCTGACGCTGGCGGGCAGCTACACCGTGTACGAGCGTGTCGCGCCTTTGGATCACCTACTCAGTGATATGCCCGCACAGAATATCAAGATTGAGTACGGCAAGGTGGCGGAGCTGACCTGCTGGAATGAGCCTTACGGAACGCTTCGCATCGAGAAGCTGTCCGACACCGGGGCGCACCTGCCCGGTGCCATGGTGCAGATCAAGCACATTGAGAGCGGCGTGACCTACACCGCTGAAACCAATTTTGCGGGCTATGCCATTTTCGATGAGATCAAGCCCGGTGCGTATGAAATCCGCGAAATCACCGCCCCCTCCGGCTGGCTGAAGGACGACGCCACCTATACGGCTTCCGTAGCCACCGGCGAAACCACCACTTTTTCGCTGGTAAACAAGGAACTGCCCGGTCTGCGGATCATCAAATATGACCGCAAGAACATGGTTGCCATGCCCAATGTCACCTTCGAGATTTTCCGTGACAGCGTTTCTCTCGGCAAATTCCGCACGGACGAGTTTGGTGAAATCCTCCTGACCGACGCTGCCCCTGGCACCTACCGCGCCGTGGAGGTGGACACCGGCAGCGATGGACACATCCTCAACACCACGCCGCAGGAGGTGGAGCTGACCGCAGGGGACGGCATCAAGGAACTGCTGTTCTTCAACGATGTAAAGCCCGGTATGCGGCTCATCAAGGTAGACAGCACCGATCCAAGCAAGGTGATTCCCAATGCAGTTTTTGAAATTAAGTCCGTGGCTGGTGACTACGGCCCCAAGGAGTTTACCACCGACCAGAACGGCGAGATCGACCTCTCCAAGCTCCCCACCGGCGCGTATGTGGTGACGGAAAAAGCCTGTGAGGGCTATATCATCGACCAGGCCCAGCGTATCATCCAGCTTGATGCCAACGAGGACGCACAGTTCGTATTCACCAATACCATCAAGCCCTCCTTGCAGATCATCAAGACCAGCTCGGACGGGAGCCGCCTGAAAAATGTTCATTTCCGTATCGCCAAGATCGAGGATGGAACGCATTATCTTGACCGCACCACCAATGAACAGGGCGAAATTCTGATTGCCGATTTGGAGCCCGGCGTGTACTCCGTGCGGGAAACCGCCACGGATTCCTCTCACATCCTCGACCTGCGGGAGTATCACATGGAGCTGTTCGCAGGCCGAACCAGCACCCTGACCATCGAAAACCAGAAGCGCCCCAATCTCATCGTATATAAGCACGACGCCGACACCGGCGAGCCGATTGCGGACACTGTGTTTGAAGTCCGCGCCGCAGACGGCCACAGCGTCGATCAGATCAAGACAGACAGCGAGGGCAAGGCGGAGCTGAAGAACTTGCTCCCCGGCGTGTATGAAATCAGCGAAAAATCCGTGCCGTCGCCGTATCTGCTGGACGCGCCCTCTCAGCTTGCCACCCTCTACCCTAACCGCGACCACACCGTTTATTTTGAAAATCATCAGAAGCCCGCGCTGACCGTCAAAAAGGTGGACAGCGTGACGGGAGATCCCTTGCAGGGTGCGAAATTCCATGTTACCTACGCCAGCAACAATACCGGCAGCGGTGAGATCAACGACCTCGGCACCTACTACACCGGCGAGAACGGTCAGTTCCAGCTCACCGGTCTGCGGGACGGCTGGTACAAGGTAACGGAGCAGGAACCGCCCACGGGGTACGCCATCAAGGAGGCCACGCAGGAAGTCTACATCAAGTCCGGCACCGGTAAAGTGCTGACCTTTGAAAATATTCCGCTCTCTGCCCTCGTCGTGTGGAAGTATGATAGCGTCACCGGCGAAGCAGTCAGCAACGCCGTATTCCAAGTGAAATACCTCGGCGGCACCTCCGGCACAGGCGGTACGGTCATCGGCACCTACAAGACTTCCGCCAATGGCAGCTTCACCGTGACGGGTCTGAAAGAAGGCACCTATATTGTGGAGGAGCTTGCCAGCGACAGCGGCCATGTCATTGACACCGCCCCCCAGACCGCCTACATCAGCGGCAAGCAGCAGGATGTGGTGCAGCTCTATTTTGGCAACAGTCCCAAGGGCAGCTTGCTCGTCAAGAAGATCGACAGCGTGACACACGAACCCCTCTCGGATGTAGAGTTTTTCGTCACCACTTCGGACGGAACTGTGGTGGGTGACGCCAACGGCAAGTTCGTGACGGATAGCGCGGGCAGCTTCACAGTCAGCGGCATCAACCCCGGCACGACGCTGGTGGTGAAAGAAACCCGTGCCAAGGCAGGCTATGTGCTGGACGATACGCCGCAGACGGCCACCATCAAGGCAGGTCAGACCGTGACGCTGGAGTTCCGCAACGCGCCGAAAGGCTCGCTCATCATTGTAAAAAAGGACGCCGTGTCCGGCAAGGCACTGAAAGGCGTGACTTTTACTGTTACCACTTCCTCCGGCCAGTTCGCTGCGGATGCCGAGGGACAGATCAGCTCCAACGGACTCTATTACACCGATGAAAACGGTAAAATCATTCTCTCCGGGCTGGCTCCCGACACCTATGTGGTGACGGAAACCGCAACGATCCCCGGCTATGTACTGGACAGCACCCCGCAGACCGTAGTGGTCAACGCCAATGACACGCAGGCGCTTACCTTTACCAACAAACCCATCGGTGGGCTTATCCTCATCAAGAGCGATGAGGACAGCGGCAAGCGCATCTCCGGCGTTCAGTTTGAGGTGCGTAAGATGAACGACGAGATCATCGGCAGCTACACCACAGATCGTAACGGCGTCATTCAGCTTCCTGAACTGGAGCGCGGCTGGTACACCGTGACGGAGCTGAAAGCCGCGTCCGGCTACCTGCTGGATACCACGCCCCACCGCATTGAGGTCAAGGACGGGCAGACGGCCACGCTGGAGATCACCAACCACAAGTCCTCCCGCATTTTGCTCCACAAAGTGGACAAAGCCACCGGCAAGGGCATCTATGGTGCGGTGTTCCTGCTGTACGACAGCAGTCACAATCCCATCGGGGAGTATGTGACCGATCAGGACGGCTACATCTACGCCGATGAGGGACTGGCCGATGGCCGCTATTATCTGCGTGAGATCAAAGCCGCCCCCGGTTATGTGCTTGATCCTGAACTGAAAACGATCTATGTCCGTTACGGCTCCACCACAGAAATCGAGTGGAGCAATACTGCGGAGTGCGGCCAGATCCAGATCATCAAGAAATCCGCAGACGATAACCCCACCAACGGCCTGCCTGCCGGGACGCTGCTGGAGGGCGCGGTGTTTGAGATCTACGACAAGGCGGGTAATGTGGTGGACACCATCAAGTCCGAGCGCAACGGACGCGCCGTATCCAAGACGCTGCCCCTGTCCCGCTATACCGTCCGTGAGATCAAAGCGCCTGCAAATTACTCCATCAACCCCACAGCGATGACCGCCTATCTGGAATTCAACGGGCAGATCGTCACCTTTGAAGTGCAGAATACCAGCGTTTCCACCGGCGTATCCATTAAGAAAACCGGCCCTGTGCAGGCTGTCCCCGGTCAGCCGATCCGCTACGTGTTCTCACAGATCAAGAACAGCTCCAACGTTGCCCTCGACTCCTTCTATTGGCGCGATCAGCTTCCCGCGCAGGTCACGCTGAGCAAAATCGTCACCGGCAGCTACAATCAGCCGCTTTCCTACAAGGTGGTCTATAAGACCAATCTCTCCGGGGATTACCGCACCTTGGCGGATAATCTCAGCACCAGCAAGACCTATGTGCTGGACGCTCGTCCCGCTGTCCTTGGTCTTGCGGCAAACGAGCGCGTCACTGAGGTCATGTTTGTGTTTGGAAATGTAAAGGCGGGCTTTGCACAGGTAGAAACGCCTTATATCTACGCCGCCGCCCGCAGCGGTCTTGCCAACAACTCCAGCATTGTGAATGTGGCGGATGTGGGTGGTCTTTACAACGGGCAGTGGATTCAGGCAGTGTCCCGCTGGCTCACTACCGTCTACACCAAAACAACGGTGAAGCTGCCCAAGACGGGGTACTAAGCCTTGCGGCAGAATGACTTTCGCAGCGCCGCCCCTGTGTGGGCGGCGCTTTCCCCGTTGGTCCTCTGGCTGGCGGCAATCGCTGCCTATGCCTACGAGGACGGTATGAACCTCTTTCAATGGATGGGGTGTTTCAGCCAAGTGCTGGAACGCCCCTTTGCCATCGGCTGGACGCCTTACACGCTGAAATGTATGCTGGGAAGCCTGCTGCTCTACGGCTGCGGCATCGCACTCTATTATTCCAGCCGGGAGAACCGGCGACCGGGCGAGGAATATGGCAGCGCCAAATGGGGCAATCCCAAGGAACTGAACCGGAAGTATATGGATCACCAGCATAAGGACGCCAATATCATTTTGACCCAGCGCGTCCGGTTGGGCATGGACGGCTACATCACCCAGCGCAACATGAACATCCTGGTCATTGGCGGCTCCGGCAGCGGCAAGACCCGCTACTTTTGTAAACCGGGCCTATATTCGGCTAATTGCTCCTATTTGGTCACCGATCCCAAAGGGGAACTGCTGAAGGCAGCGGGGGGCCTGCTTCTGTCTCTCGGCTATGAAGTGCGGGTATTCAATCTCATCGACCCCGAACAGTCCGACTGCTACAATCCCTTCGTCTATGTGCGGGAGGAAAAGGATGTGCTGTCCCTCATCGACAACCTCATCAAGAACACTACGCCCCGCAACGCCTCCAGCAATGACCCCTTCTGGGAAAAGGCTGAGGTTGCGCTGGATTCCGCACTCATGCTCTACCTCATCCATGAAGCGCCACAGGATGAGCAGAACTTTGAGACCATGATCTACATGATGAATTTTGCCGATGTGCGGGAGGAGGACGAGCAGTACCGCAGTCCGCTGGATATGCTGTTCCGGGCCTTGGAGGAGGAGCAGCCCGCCCACGTTGCGGTAAAGCAATATAAGGTTTTCAAGCAAGCGGCCGGTAAGACCGCAAAATCCATTCTTGTGACGGCTGCCGTCCGGCTGGCGGCCTTCAATATTCCGCAGTACGCCGCCATGACCTCAATGGACGAGATGGACTTCGGCAGCCTCGGCGAGCGCAAGCGCGCCATCTTCTGCGTCATCCCCGTCAACGACAGCAGCATGAACTACCTTGTTGGTATGCTCTATACCCAATGCTTTCAGGAACTATACCGCCGTGCGGACCTGAAATACAACGGACGGCTGCCCGTCCCCGTGCGCGTCATTCAGGACGAATGGGCGAATGTGGCCCAGCCGGAGAGCTATCCGAAGATCCTCGCTACCTGCCGCAGCTACAATATCGGGCTGAACATCATCGTGCAGAATGTGCAGCAGATCAAGGCGCTGTATGAAAAGGAACACGAAAGCATCATTGGCAACTGCGACACGCTGCTGTTCCTTGGCGGCGGCAACGAGCCGGCCTCACTGGAGTTTATCGTAAAGCTGCTGGGCAGGGAGACGCTGGCCACCCGCACACGGGGACTGACCAAGGGGCGGAACGGCTCCAGCACCACGAATTATCAGCAGACGGGCCGCGACCTCATGACCGTTGATGAAGTCCGCAAATTGGACACCAATAAAGCGATTTTATTCATCCGCGGCGAGGACCCGGTGATCGACCGGAAATATAACCTCAAGCGCCATCCCAACATCAAATTGACCTTGGACGGCAAGGCAAAACCCTACATCCACAAGCCGCAGGGCGCGCCGGATTACGCGCTGCCTGACCTGCCCTATGCGTTCAAATCACTGGACGATTACGAATTTATTGATACGGAGGATACAGAACATGAATCTGAACAAGAAGAACCTTTGGAAACCGATGGAGCCGAATAAGGTGAAGCGGCGTTATTGGACGGCGGCTGGGGCTGCTGCCCTCTGCCTTTGCTGCGTCACGCCTGCGATGGCAGCGGGCGGCGATCCGCTGGATATTGTAAATAACCTTTCCAATTTTATCTTCAGCATCATCAAGGCGTTGGGCGTTATCATTCTCGGCTGGGGCATCGTGCAGGTGGGTATGTCGATCCAGTCCCATGACGCCAGCCAAAGGACGCAGGGCTTCCTCTGCTTGTTTGGTGGCTTAATGATCGCCTTTGCAAAGGAAATTCTGACCGCCATCGGCGCGATCTAATGAAAAGAGCCGGGAGATACTGCCTTGCGGCGGATCTCCTGGCTCCCTTGCAGGAGGTGATTTTCATTTGGATAACAACTGGATCGTAGAAAACCTGACCAACGCCTTTGGCGTCTGGAACAGTAAAATGACGGAAATGTGGTCACTGCTGACGGAATCGCCCCAGACCTTCAAGGGCGGCACCATCTGGCAGACCATTGTGACCATCAACGGCGGAATGCAGGCCATCGGCTACGGGCTGCTGGTGCTGTTCTTTGCCATTGGTATCTTTCGCAGCGCTTCCGGCTTTCGGGACTTTCAAAGGCCGGAGCACTTGCTACGGCACTTCATCTACTTTGTGCTGGCAAAGCTGGGTATCACCTACGGTATGGACCTGCTGGTAAATATATTTGATGTGTGCAGCGGCATTGTGGCAACGGCGGCGGGCAGCATCGGCGGCTTGACCGGCGCATCCGTGGCGCTGCCGCAGGAAATCGCGGACGCCATCGGAGATGTGGGCTTTTTTGCAAGTATCCCACTCTGGCTGGTGACGCTGCTGGGGAGCCTGTTTATTACGGTGCTGGCCTTCATTATGATCCTCACCGTCTATGGGCGCTTTTTTAAGATCTATATGTACGCCGCGCTGTCCCCGGTGGCACTGGCGTCCTTTGCCGGAGAGGAAACTTCCCATTTCGGCAAGGCGTTCCTTCGGAGCTATGTAGGCGTGTGCATGGAGGGTGCGGTGATCGTTCTGGCCTGCATCATCTTTTCGGCCTTTTCCTCCAGCGGTACGCCGGTGGTGGATAGCAGCGCGTCCGTGGTGACGCAGGTGTGGAGCTATTTGGGCGAAGTCATATTCAACCTGCTGGTGCTGGTAGGATTGGTGAAGTCCGCCGACCATATTGCGAAGGAAATGCTGGGGTTATGAGTGATCTCTTGCTTTCCGGGCCTGCCGTTGGGCGGACTTCCGTTCCCGCTTTTCTTCCATTTCCCGCAGCCATTCGCTGACCGGTGCTTTCCACGGTTCGCTCTTGCCGGGAATGTTCTTAATCAGGCTGCGAGGATTCAGACCCAGCCGCTTGGCGCGGGCAATATCTTCATCAGTCAGACGACACTTCTTTTTGGCATCCTGCCATAGCTGTTCACTATATGCCATAGGGAAGAAGTTTCCTTTCATTTTTTCTTTATCGTACCACATCGTACATAACAAAACAACACGGAGGAATTCAATGGAAATCAAAATCAACAAAGAAATTAGAGCTTACCGCGAAACACTCTTTTTCGGCCTGTCCGTGCGGCAATTCATCTGCTCCGTTTTGGCAGTGGGCGCTGCGGTGGGACTGTATTTCAGCCTGAGCCGAGTGTTGGACCGGGAAACGGTGAGCTGGGTGTGCATTGTCGGTGCGGCTCCCGTGGCCGCTGCGGGCTTTTTTCAGTATAACGGCCTCACACTGGAGCGATTTTTGTGGGCATGGCTGAAATCCGAGGTCATCATGGCAGGCAAGCGTGTCTGGAAAGCGGAAAACTACTATGAAGAAGCGATGAAACGCGAGGTGAAGAAACATTGATCTTTTTCAAGCATCGGCGCAGCGCAGAACGGGACGCCTTTTCCGTTCCCCACAGCGTTCAAAAATCTATTCCCATCAAACGCATTTATCAAGACGGCGTGTTTCAGGTAAGCGGCAAGTTTTCAAAAACTTGGCGCTTTTTTGATGTCAATTATGCTGTGGCCTCCCCGGAAAAGCAGCGGGAACTCTTTATGACCTACTGTTCCTTCCTGAACTCACTGCCCATCGGAGCCACGGCGAAGATCACGCTCTTTAACCGTCAGCTCAATCAAAAGGACTTCGGTCGGACACTGCTCATGCCCATGCAGGGCGACCGCCGTGATCTCTACCGGAACGAGTATAACGCGCTTGTGTTGGGTAAGGCGGCGGAGAGCAACAATCTCATTCAGGAGAAGTACATCACCGTTTCGGCGGAGAAGAAAAGCGTGGAGGAGGCCCGCGCATTCTTCTCCCGTGTTGGAACTGATCTCACTACGGGACTTTCCCGTATGTCCTCCAGCGTCCGGGAGATCACGGTCAATGACCGCCTGCGACTTCTGCATGACTTCTATCGTCCCGGCGAGGAACAGCTATTCCGCTTCAATTTGGAGGACACCATACGCAAGGGGCATGACTTCCGGGACTGCATCGCCCCGGACTGTATTTCCTTTCAGAAAAATCACTATGAGCTGGGCGATCATGTGGGGCGCACTCTGTTCCTGCGGGAGTATGCCAGCTTTATCTCCGACGCGATGATCACGGAGCTGATGGACTATCCCCGGAACATGATGCTTTCCATTGACATTATCCCCGTGGCGATGGACGAAGCGGTGAGCGATATTCGCAAGCGCATTATGTCCGTGGAATCGGATATTACCCGCTGGCAGCAGCGGCAGAATCAAAACAACAATTTTACTGCCAATATCCCCTATGACTTGGAGCAGATGCGGAGCGAAACGAAGGAGTTTATGGACGACCTCATGAGCCGCGACCAGCGCATGATGCTGGCACTTGTCACGCTGACGCACCTGGCAGATAACCTTGAACAGCTCGATCAGGACACCGAGGCCCTGCAAGCCATCGGGCGAGCGCGGGGCTGTCAGTTTAACATTCTGCGCTACCAGCAGGAGGACGCGCTGAACACGGTGCTGCCCCTCGGCCTCAAGCGCATTGACGCCACCCGTACCCTGACCACGGAATGTACCGCCGTTCTCATGCCCTTCAAGTCGCAGGAGATTCAGGACGTGGGCGGTATTTACTACGGCGTCAACGCCGTGTCGCACAATCTCATCATCTGCAACCGCGGAAACCTGCTCAACGGCAACGGCTTTATTACCGGCGTGTCCGGCTCTGGCAAGTCGATGGCGGCCAAGCAGGAGGTCTCCGCGCTGGCGCTCTCCACCGACCATGACATTATCATCGTGGACCCTGAGCGCGAATACGGCGAGCTGGTACGGGCATTGGGCGGTGAGGTCATCACCATCTCCGCCTCTGACCCAAATGGCTGCCACATCAATGCGCTGGATTTGTCCGAGGGGTACGGGGACGGCAAAGAGCCGCTGGTGATGAAGTCCGAGTTTATCATGTCGCTGTATGAGCAGCTCATGGGCGCGGACAAGATCGAGCCGCAGGAGAAGTCCATCATCGACCGCAGCGTGGGAAACATCTATCGGGAATATTTGAAAAATTATCAGGGCGAGCCGCCTACGCTGAAAAATCTCTATGATGACCTGATGAAGCAGGTCAACCAGGAGGCCCACCGGATCGCGCTGGCACTGGAGCTGTTCACGGTGGGCAGTCTGAATGTTTTTTCCCACCAGACCAATTTCAACACAAAAAGCCGTATCCTCTGCTTTGACATTCAGGACCTGGGTGAAAATCTGAAATCGGTGGGCTTGCTGGTGATGCTGGACGCCATTTACAACCGCGTCATTCAAAACCGCAAGGCGGGGAAATACACCCATGTCTACATCGACGAGATCTACCTGTTTTTCGCCAACGGGAGCGGCAGCGGACACAGCATTACCAATTACAGCAGCGAATTCCTCTACAAGTGCTGGAAGCGTTTCCGTAAATACGGCGCGACGCTCACCGGCATTACGCAGAATGTGGAGGAATGTCTGCTGTCCAACACGGCGCGGATGATGTTCGCAAACTCCGAGTTCCTGCTGATGCTCAATCAGGCTACCACCGACCGGGAGCAGCTTGCCCGCCTGCTGGGTGCGTCGGATACGCAGATGAGCTATGTAGACAATGCCCCTGCCGGTCATGGACTGATCAAGGTAGGCGGCGCTATCGTGCCTTTCGCCAATGAGCTGCCCAAAAACACGGAGCTGTACCGCTTAATGTCAACCCGCCCCGGTGAGGAGTGACGCCATGCGGGACTTGAAGATCAAACCCGGCATGGACACGCCCAAGGCAAAGCTGAAGAACTCCGCACCCAAAGATGCTGAGTCCATTCTGAAAAAGCATATGGATAAGCGGCAGAAAGAGAAAGAGCCGGAAAGCCGCGATCCCGTGCGTTACGCCACCGACCGCGTGGAGAAAAATATGCGCCGTGGCGCATCTGGGGCGGCGGATGCCTCGCGGCGTATGATAAAGCACTACCGAGGAAAGCTGAGACAGGGTAAAGAGAATGCGATAAGAACTCATAGCACAGCAGAAACACCAGATAGGGCGATCGGTTCGGAAAGTGTTTTCATCGACACACCGATGGAATATGCCTTTTCTCCGGTACAAACCGCTGCACGAAATGAAGTCGGAAACCGGACCATTTCTCCGCAAAATTGCGGAGGTCCAAAAAGCGCAAATGCCGCCCCGCAGGAGCGTGGGCGGCAGAAAACCATACAGGACACGAAAGCCGCCTATCGGCGAAACCTTGCCGAGAAAAGAACAGCGGAGCGGCACATCGTACCTCCACCGTCCGACCGTGGAGGTACAACGACCCTTCCGCATAAAAGCAATCAGGGCGCATCGCTCAAGGGCGGTCCTGCCCCAAAGAGCGGACAGGTCATGACCAAGGCCACGCGCATCATGCGTGTTCGACCAACTGACCACGCAGCGCCGAACAATGCAATCATCACGCGCCGCGCAAGGGCAACGGCACAGCGAAAGGCACAGCGGAAGATGCTTCAGAAATCCGCGCAGAGCGGCGGAAGTGCTTCCAAAAAGCTGGGCAGCGTGGCAGTCCAGGCAGTGAAAGGAATCGGGAAAGGAGTGGCGTCTGCGGTCAGCTCGATCCTGTCGGCGGGCGGCGGTGCGGTGGTGCTGGTGCTGCTCCTGACGGTGATTCTTGTGGCGGCAATCGTGGCATCACCATTCGGCATCCTCTTTTCCAACGAGAGCCGGGAGGCGGGCGTCGTGCCGATCTCTGCTGCGGTGGCGCAGGTCAACTATGAGTTCAATGAGCGGCTGGAAACCCTGCAAACGGCAGATGATTATGATTCCATCTCCGTGACCGGCCAGCCTGCCGATTGGATCGAGGTGTTGGCGGTGTTCGCAGTGAAGGTGGCAGGCAGTAACGATGCGGACGCCGCGGACGTGGCCACCATGGATGCCGACCGCATTGCCCGCCTGAAAGCGGTCTTTTGGGACATGACCGCAATCAAAACGGAGGTGGAAACGATCAACCACCCTGGCAGCGGTGATGATGGCTGGACGGAGCGAAACCTCTATATCACCATTACCGCAAAAACGGCAGAGGAGATGAAAACCGAGTATCATTTCAACCGCAACCAGATCGCAGCGCTGGACGAGCTGCTGGAGCAGCGGGGGCTTCTGCTGGAGCTGTTGGAGGATGTGTACTCCGTCAGCGGGGATACGGCGGCGCTTATCCGCAGTCTGCCGGAAGATCTATCGCCGGAGCGCGAAGCGGTGGTACGCACCGCCTGTTCTCTTGTCGGCAAGGTGAATTATTTTTGGGGAGGAAAATCCCTCGTGATTGGCTGGGACGCCCGATGGGGCGAGCTGCGGCAGGTCACTGCGGCAGGCAGCTCCACCACCGGAACTTACCGCCCCTACGGACTGGATTGCAGCGGTTTTGTGGATTGGGTGTTTTACAATCAGTCCGGCGGCAGCTATGTCATCGGCCATGGTGGAGGGGCTACTATGCAGCACTCATACTGTGTCGATATTTCGTGGGCGGACGCACAGCCCGGTGACTTGGTGTTCTACCCGGATAATTCCCATGTGGGCATCGTTGGCGGCAGGGACGCAAACGGAGAGCTGCTGATCATCCACTGCGCCAGCGGCTATAACAATGTGGTCGTTACTGGTCTGGAGGGCTTTACATCTATCAGTAGACCGAGGTACTACGCAGAGTAAAAAAGTTTTACCTTTTGTTCCCCCCTGACAGGGGTAACAAGTGATTCCTGGGATACCCCGGCAGGTCATCGTGTTTACGATGCCTGCCGGGGCTTCTCTGTGTCCTGGGTTTGTAGGGATTCCGGTGCTTCCAGTGCTTCTTCCACATCCTGCTGACCGCTGCCGACATAGCCAATGCCGTTGTAGTAGATCTCCACGGTCTGGGGAGCGTGTTTAGACCACTTTACCTCTTTCTCGTGAACCACGATCTTCTCAATGAACAGCCGCAGCAGCTCCGGCGTCAGTTCCGTGATATCCGTGTACCGCTTCGCCTTATCAAGGAAGCTGTCCGTCCCGCTCACCGTTTCCCGCAGGCACTGGATCTCACTCTCTTTCTGTGGAATACCGGCTGTGATGCGGCTCTGTTCTTCCGTGTAGCTGCCGGAGAGCATTTGGAACTGCTCCGTGGTGATACGGCCCAGCACGCTATCCTCATACAGCTTCTTAAAGATGGTGTCCAATTCCATTTTCCGCTTCCGCATGGCGGCCAGTTCTTTCTCCTGCCTGCGGATCTCCCGCTGAAGCTCGGCGGACTGCTTGCTGCCAATGTAGGCGGCGAACTTTTCCGGATGTTCCCGCGCCGCGCTCGTCACCCGGCGCAGGTCCTCCAGTACGATCTCATTCAGAACGTACTCCCGGATGTAGTGGCCTGTGCAGGCTTCTCCATCTTTCTTGTAGGTGCGGTAGGTAAAGTGATTGTACGCTTGCCTGCCCTCCTCTGTGTGATCGTGCGTTCGTGATGCGTGGCTCAAGCCGCGGTGTTTTCCTCGTCGGACTCATCCTCGAAAGCGGCAGCGGGCATGGCATCGAGCGACCGCGCCGCGGAATTGCTGTCGGTGGAATTTGGGACATTGCCAATGCTGTAAAGCCCTGCAGGGAAGGTACTTCTGTCATCAATGTCGGCTGTCACGGAGTATGTTGTTCCGTCCTTGGAAGTGGCACTCTTGCAGATGCCGCCGAGGAAACCTCCAACCGACGCACCAGTTGCACCATTCTTGTCGACCGTCATACCCGATACCGTGCAGCCTATGATGCTTACGCTGCCGTTGCCGCGATAGTCGTTGTCGGCCCATTTTCCTTCTGCGTCATACGGCGTGTACAAAGCATCCGCATAGCCGATGAAACCGCCAATCAGGAACTGCGTTCCGCCGTTGTCGTTCTTGTCGGTAACATTGACGGTCATATCCTCCACCGCGCAGCCGGTCAAGGTCACGGTGCCCTTGGCATAGCCGATAAGCCCGCCGATGCTCTCCGCAGGCAGCAGGTGGGCGGAGGTATAAGCATTCCCTTCCTCGCCAAGCAAGTTCAAATTCATGGTCACATTTTTGACCGTCACGTTTTCCGCCGCGAACCTGTCGCCCACAGAGCCCGCCAGAGCGCCGAAAGCGTGATAGTAGTTGCCGCCGACAATGGGTTGGGCAGTGTAGTCGATCGTTATACCGTCGATAGTCAGGTTCTTCACCGTCACGTTGTCGCCATAACCATAAATACTGCCTGCGGCATAATTGGCAATCGTCTCGCCGCGTTTTACATGGAAGATCGTGTGATTCTTTCCATCGAATGTGATGCCGCCAACGGTGTCCCCATTGTACGTCATATTCACATTGCAGAGGTCCAAATCAACGCCCAACGCGTAGCTTGCCGCATCAGAGGAGTAATCCTGCACGACTTTAGTCAGGAAATCGTTGGCATTGTAAAGCAGCTCCACACCATTGCTGTCAGGTTCGGATTTCCATTGGACACCGACCTTGACGATGGCATCCTGCTCCGCGGCCATTTTCGTCAGCGATTCAGACTCAACCAGACTCTCGACAAGCTCATTCCAGTCATTCAGCTTTTTCTCATAATAACCGAAATAATCAGCGCCGGGGATACCGGTGGGCAGGGTAAAGACCTGATCGTACCCCACGGTCACGTCGATATAGGGAATACCGTGGTCATTGGCGTTGATATACACATAATTTTCCTCATCATATTCAGCCGTGAGCAGCTTACCGCCATTCTCAAGCAGCCAGTTTCTCAGCGGCACATTGCCGTCCCAGTCAAATCGGAGGAAATAGGTCATGGTATCCCACTTGGCATAGAGCGTGAGGTCACGGGCGGGCATGGTCGTGCCGCTCCATTCAGTCTGACATGCTTCATCTTCGTACCAGCCGACGAAAGTATAGCCGGTGCGCTTGGCATTCGTCATGTCCACAGAAATTTCCGTGCCGTAGTAGGTGTTTCCGCCGGCAGGGGCACTACCCTCGTCCAGAATTACTCCGTCGCCCAGGTTGAAACTCAGTGTGTACCAGTTACGGGTATAGTAGCGATTCACCACATTCTGCGCACTGTCGGCTTGGAGGGTGATTGAGGAGGGTGTATCGGATCTCGGTGTAAAGCCCTCGAAGGACTTCTGCACATCCACCGTCTGACCGGTCACGCCGGAACCGCTCACAGTTTCAGAGGGCGTATCCGAATAGGTCATGCCGTCCACGTTTTGCAGATAATAGTTTACAGTGTAGTTGACCTCCCCAGCGTTCCACTTGGCATACAGGGTGATGTTCTCCGCAGGCATGGTGGCTGCGGTGAACTCAGTCGTACAGCCCGCATCCGTGTACCAGCCGCCAAAGGCGTAACCCGCTCGGCTCAGGTCATTGGCGCTCGGGGCGGTGACAGCCGCGCCATAACGATCAGTGTGGAATTTGTTTTCTGCGCTATCCGTCCAGCTTGCATCACTGCCGTTCAGGTCATAGGTCAGCGTATACTCGTTACGGGTGTAATACACCTTGACCACCGTGTTGCCGTTGCCCTCGACAGTCTTCTGCTCAAAGCTCTGTGCGGTAAATCCGGGGTAGGGCTTACTTTCGGCGGCAGTAGGCTGATCCGTAGCACCGGTCTTGGATTCCGTGTCCGCAAGGGTATATTCATCGCCCGTCACATTCTGCTGATAATGCTCCACAGTATAGGAGATCCCGCCCTGCGCTGTCCACTTGGCATAGAGGGTGACATCATGGTCGGGCATGATGGTCGCAGTAAACGCAGTCGTGCAGTTTGCATCCGTGTACCAACCATCAAAGGTGTAACCCGCTCTCGTCACATAGCTTTGCGTCAGGAGTTTGAGCGCAGCGCCCAGACGATAGGATTTAACACCGGGGTCCGAAACCCATGCTGCATCCGCGGTGTTCAAGTTATAGGTCAGTTTGTACCGCTTGCGGGCGTAGCTGATGGAAACCGTTCCGCCGTCCTCCGCGCTGACGGTGTAGCTCACCGATTCAGGGATGTCATAGGTGTTGTTCTCCGCCTCCTTAAGGAACTCCGCCGGATTGATGGTAACTGTTTTGTCCGTTTCTCCGGTTCGGGTCTCGGTTGTTTGCGACCACTTTCCGTCTGCGCCCTCCTTGCGGAGCACAAGGAAATAGTTGATGTCATCCGGCACCCACTTGGCGTAGAGAGTGATATCTGCGGCAGGCATGGTGGTCGCGGCAAACTCATTTCCGCTTGTACACGTTTTGTCCGTATACCAGCCGCCGAAGGTGTAGCCAAGGCGGGTAGGGGCGTCGTTCAGCCGGTCAAGGTTATCGCCATAGCGATAGGGCACAGTGCTTTTCTGATCATTGCTATTTAATGTAAGCGTGTAGGGTGCGCGGCTGTAATAGTAATTCTGCCCGCCCGTTCCGTCCGGACGGATGTGGATGCCCGCATAGCCGGGGTGGCGGTAGCCGATTTTGGCCGGCACAAGGGTCTCATCCGGCACAATGTAGTTGTTGGCGGTTCCATAATGAACCACGCTCTCGGTCGGCGTTTCGGGATAAGTTCCGTCCTCGTTTTGCAGATAGAAATTGAGGGTGTACGGAATGTCGGTCTGGGGCTCAAACGTTGCCACCGCTATCAATGCGCTCTCCGGCATGGTGGTGCGGGTATAGGGGTTTTCCTTATCGTAAGAGAAAATGTTGCTCTCGTCTTTCAGCAGATAATACGTCCAGCCCGTAAAGTCATAGCCGGTGCGGTCGGGCGTTTTCAGATCAAGAGTCTCGCCGAATTTCCGCTGCTCCCAACCGATGTAACCGCCGGTGCTGCTCAGCTCGTGGATGGGATAGCCGTCCCGCAGGCGGTCCCAATGGATCTTGACCTTGAGCTGCACCGGGTTGGTGGAAAAGCTCAGGTCGGAGCCTTTGTAGGTAAGAGTCATCTCGCAGTCGATCTCCGGCTCGTCGCAGGTCCGCCAGTTATCAAGTGCCAGCTTTATGTGCTGCTGACTGTAATCGCCGCTGTTGGGACCGGTGTGATAGGTAGTAAAGCGGGGATCGTCAAAGCTGATGTCAAACTTGCTCCAATCATACGTCTCGGTGCGGTCTTTGCCCGTTGTGAGGTCAAAGCCGGTCAGCACTTGCACCGTTTGGGGCAAAACAACATCAAGGCCGCCGTTTTTCAGATAAATCGTCGGTATGTCTCCCTCACCGTCCGCATCTTTCATCTCAAATGCCGTGATGGCGTGGGTGCTGCCCGCCGACCACAGAGGCGTTTCATCGGTGTATATCTCCGGCGTCCACGAAACCTTGCCCTTAAACGCGGAGAGGTTGGCGCTGATGTCCATAAACATGCCGACTTCCACATACAGCGCGCCCGAGGCGTTGGAGGTTTTTGGTTTCCCTGCCTCATAGTGGAGCGCATACAGCACATACCCGTAGCCTTTTAAGTATGCGCCCAATTTGGCCACAATGCCCACCGTGGCCACCTTCCGCGATATGAGGCTGACGCTGGGCCATATTTCCACACCGGCTCGCAGACCCACCGCACCCATCGCGTACAGGCGCAGATTGTACTGCTCGTTCACAAGATTGTAGGTGCGGGTGGTGGTCCTGTGCTTAAAGATGTAAACGCCGAACACATATCGCTTGGCATTGGTATAGTTGAAGTTCATACCCATGGCCATTCGGATGTTCAACTCGACCACAAAGTCTACCGTAAGCTCAAACTTGATGATCTTTGCGACGGTCTTTTTCATACTGAAAATCTGTTTGCGGTACAACTCCACCCAGTCGCTGTCCAACTCCAGCATACTGTTGTACAGCTCCTGCAAGCTGAGCTTGGAAGTGTCAATTTCTTCGCGCTCTCCGCCGGTGTCCTTGCCCTCCAAAGCATCCAGTTTCTTTCCCAGTTTGTCCACCAAGTCCTTCACCTTCGTCACGGTGTCCTTTTCGCCCTCAGAAACAACGGTGGCATCAAGATTGATGGCGGTGTAGGTATAAACATTCAGACCAGCCTCCAGATACACATCGCTGATCCAGTAGAAAATGAACTTGTGTTTCCAAACGAGCTTGCCGTGGGTACTCAGATCCAGTTTCAACTCCTGAATAAAGGTGGGCGTGACGGTGATGACAATGTTGCCGCCGTCCTTTTTAATCTCTTTCGTAACCTCCAGTTGCAATTCCAGACGCACGCCGGACAGCGGTTTTCCAGACGCATCCTTAAAGTTTTGCAATTTTTTTGTAATCTGAGCGCTTTTGACCTTAACACTGGTCTTACCCCCGCCGTTGGCATTTGCCCCCGCCGGTGAGGCAGCGCCGGAGCCTCTTGCATCATTCAAGGATAGGGTGGAAATGCCGAGCGTGCCCTCCGGGTCGATGTCAATGGAACGCAGGTCGATCTCATCACCTGCCGTCAGGCCGCTCAGATCCATCTTGTCTATCGCCACGGAAATGCGGTCCGCTACAGTCTGGGCAAAGCCGCTTTCTATGGCTTGACGGGCGATCTGTTTCTCCAATTTTTGGGTGTCAACACCATCCAGCATTGTATCGCCGCTGATGGGGTCGGTGGTGTCCACATCCATGGAGGAGAGCACATCATCTTTAGTGGCATCGGTATAGGTGAGTTGATAATAGTCAGAACCGAGTTCATCCGTGGTATAGTCCACAGCTGTGATGCGGCCGTAGCCATCGGATGCTGCGGTTTCGATTGTATAGCTTTCGCCCGTATAGAACGCAAGGAAGTCACCCACATCAACGGTGGTGTTTTCGTCCAGATTTTCCACACCCGATGCAGTGGTAAAGGTCAGCTCCTCCACGGGAACGAGGACGGTATAGCCGCCGGAAGGGTTCTCTTCCTTAGCCGCTTTACAGTCTGCCTGCACCGGCAGCACATCGGGAACGAACAGAACATCCTCCACCGCGGCTGACTGATAGGAATAGGTATTGGTTGTCTTGTTGACCCCGGTGATTTTTACATAGGAAACATCGCCGGTGTTGTCATCGGTGGTTCCGACTGCCACACGCTTTTCAGGCTCGGTACCCTCATAAATGGCCACGGTGTCGCCGACTGCCAAGTTGCCGTCGTAAACAAAGGTACCTGTGCTGTCGGAGACGGCATCCATAGCCGCGCCGCCGCTACCAAGAGCAGCGACCGGCATGCTGAGCGCCTTGACCCGCTTACCGTTCTGGGTGGCATTGCCGATAGCGGTTGCCGGGATGGATATGACCTCTTCTCTGAGGTGCCAATTCAGCACCGGATTGCCCACTTTCACGGTGAAGTGGTATTCCCGCACGGAAGACACTTTGCCGTCAAAGTACAGACTGTTATCTTCCAATACCACCTTATAAGTGCCGCCCTCTGCCCATCCGTCTGTGGGCGGCGCAACGGTGTAGGTGCCGTTGGGATTATTCCTGACATCGCCGACAACGAGGATCGTATTGCCGTCCGCGTCTACTTCGCTGGTGGGCTGCTCCGTGCCGATCAGCTTGATTTTGTCCCTCAAATCGGTTCCGGAAGAACTGCTTTGGATGGTGATTTCAAAGTTTGTCTCTACATCCGTCGCTCCGGCGTAAGTCGGTGTTTCCACGCCCTCGATTGCATCGTAGTCCACCATCTTTGCGTAAAGGGACAGATTTTCGCTGAGCGGATCACCGTCGGCAACGGCCTTGTTATAGTTTTCATCATAGTACCAGCCGACGAAGGCTTTCTTCGCTGCCGAAGGCGTGGGAAGATTGGCGATGGAAAGCACAGAGGTCGTCTGCGTAAAGGTGGAAGTTGTTCCATCGGGCAGATACAGCGTGATGGTATGCGTTGTGCTGCCGGAGCCGCTTCCACCAGAGGAACTGCTGCCGGAGGAACTGCTGCCACTATTCGGCTTGCTCTGATCTTCCTTCTGTGGTGTCTCACCCAATTTACGCCCCACGATGCCGGGTGCTGAATACCAAATCTCCACCGCCTCGTCCGCACGCATACACAGCGTCGCCATCTGGGCGCGGGTAGCATTGCCTTCGGGGGCAAAGCGTGTGCCGTCACCGTTCAAAAGTCCCTGTTTCCAGAGCTTCAGCACAGCATCCTGTGCGTAGGCGGGGGTGCGCTCCAGATCCGCAGGCGTAGTGATGACATTCGCACCGGTCGCATAGTCCACTTGGAACGCTTCAAAATACCGCACGAAGAATGCTGCCATCTGTGCCCGGTTGATGAACGCATCGGGAGAAAATTTTCCGTCACCTGTGCCTACTGTGATGCCGTACCTTGCCGCCCACTGCACATAGGGGGCGTAATACATCGTCTGCGGCACATCAGAAAACGGAGTCTCTCCACTGTAATCATCTGGATTTACACCGGCCATACGCCCAAGCACCGTAACGAACATCCCACGGGTCATGGTGCCGCTGGGACTAAATGTGTCAGTTGAGGTGCCGTTGAATATACCGTGGGAATAGACGTACTCCACAGCCTTGGCACACCAGTCCGAGGACTTTACATCCTGAAACGGCATTGTCTGGCTGGGCTGCTCCGCCCTGCCGCCGTTGCCTGCGGCAAGTACCTCCATGGGCAGCATCGTTACCAGCAGGACGATACTCAGCAGTCCGGCCACAAACCGGTTCCATTTTCTCCTCATCCAATACCCCTCCTCATTTTTTAATTGGATGCGCGGAAAGTACGGCCCCCCTCTCAGGCGCACGCCTGAGAGGGTTTTGCACGCAATTCCCTCCACAGCATGATGTTACACTTTTATTTTACCATTCCCATACCGTGCTGTGTTGTGTTGTTTAGGGGCAAATCCGTGTCGTTTAGGAAAAAGGGGCCTTTACCGCTTGTGCAGAGGAACACACTTTGTTACAATGGCAAGCAGGAAAGGAGGCGGTATCATGGAGCCTCAGCACAGAAAGATCTGGCCCGCAGCCACTCTGTTGATCCTTGCTGCCGCTGCAGCGGTCTTCTGCCTGTTCCGCCTGTCTCAGCCGGACAGGATGCAGACATCGCTTCTTTTGAACTGCACACAGACGAACCGGAACGGTTGGACCTTTGAGACAGAAAGCGGTCCGGCGGAACCTGTATTTGGCTTCGGAGGCTATCTGGATGGTATTCCGGTGGACGGAGACAGCCCGGTGGCGGCGGAGCGGGTCATGGAGGAACCTGGTCAACGGGATCTGCTGCAATTTTTTGGCTTTGGTGCGGGGATACAGGTGTTTCTGGATGGTGAACTGCTCTACACTGACTTTCCAAACAAAGAAAACCGTGCGGATGCCTTTTTGGAAGATGTGGATTTCAGCAGCATTTCCTATGACGGCCTGTGCATCCCACTTCCTATAGACTGTGCTGGGAAGACGCTGCGGATCGTCACCTACGGCGCAGCCCTCAACGGTTTACGTTACCCTGCTTTCCCATCTCTGGTCAGTCGCTTTTCCGACTCTGTGACCGCTGTTTCCAGCATTGTCTGGCCCATGGCAGCCATCACAGCACAGGTCATACTGGCGCTTTTCCTGCTGCTGGTTTTCCTTTTCAGCGCCCAGACGGGGCCGTATCTGTGGAAACTGCTGCCGCTGAGCGGCTATTTTCTGTTGGCGGCGGTGCCTGTGGCGTGCGGCTCATTCTTCGCGCTTTCTGCCGGATTGGATACAACGGGCAGTTTGACCGCCTGGCTCTGTCTCATTTATATTGACCTGCTGTTCTGCTTTCTGGCCATTTCCCTGCACGGTTGGAAGCGCCGAATATTGTTGATCGGAGCGGCGGCGCACATTTTGTGCTCGGCCCTGCGGTGCTTTACGTCGGTCACACTGTTTCACGGCAGGCTGATGGACTGGCTTGGCTTTGGCCTGTTCCTGCTGGCGGTTCTTTTGATGCTGCTCTCTCATGAACGGATGCTCCGCCGGACAAGCCTTTGCCTCTCCTGCGCCGCAGGCGTGCTGGTTGCCGCATGGTGCGTCAGCCGATTCGTGGGCGTGGAATATCTCTATCCACTGAGCAATCCCATCACTTCCCTGCTCTACGGCAATCCGAAAGCGCTGTATACCCTACTGTGCACTGTGACCGGTCTGCTCTGTGCAGTGCAGGTGGTGGCGGAGTTCATCCGCATCGCCTTCTCCCGCCAGCGGCAGATGATAGCCCTGCAAAGCCGCAGCCAGCAGGCCCAGGAGCAATACAGGCAGGCGCAGGAATCCCTTCGGAATGTATCGGCCTTCTGCCACGAGTGGAAAAACCACATCTCCGTGCTGTCGCTCTTGCAGCGCAAGGGGGATACCGAAGGTTTGACGGAATATCTTGCGCAGTTGGATGACCAGTTGGAGCAGCTTTCACCCCTCCATTATACGGCGAACTTCATTGTCAACACCGTTTTGCAGCGCTATGTAGCCAAGGCGAAAGAGATTGGCGCTGCCTTCCATGCAACGGCTCCGTTGCCTGCCGAGCTGTCTATTGATGAGGATGACTTGTGCAGCTTTCTCTTCAACCTGCTGGACAATGCCGCGGAGGGCGCAGCCGGAACACCATCGGGCAAGCCGCGGGAAATTCGTTGTTCCTTGCAAATTCGCCAAGGCTACCTTGCCATCCGCTGCGAGAACACATTCAGCGGTGTGGTTGCCCTCGACGAGGAGAACAATTTGCTGACCACAAAGACTGCATCTGCCGACCACGGCTACGGACTAATTCAAATGCGCAGGATTGCTGCCAAATACGGCAGCACCCTTTCCGTCAGCTACAATGCGGAGCGTTTCACAGTCATGACCGCCCTCAAGCTGCCTTAAAACAAAAAAACGGACGCATGGGGAGACTTCCCATACGTCCGTTTTTTCATCGCTCATTCAGATATCGCACAAACTGTTCCCTGAATCGTTCGGCATACTTCCGCCCGATGGGCAGTTTCAAATGTTCAAGGGAAACAGTGCGGCTGCTGACTTCCCGCACACACGCCAGATTCACAAGAAAGCTGTTGTGGCAGCGGCAGAACTGCTCTGCCGGTAGATTTCCCTCGATTTCGGTCAGGCTCAGAGGGTAAAACTGCTCCCCGCTTTCCATATGAAACAGGCTCCCGTGGTCGCGGCTCTCCACATAGCGAATGTCTTCCAGCGGCAGCACCGCCATGCGCCCGCCCACCTTAATGGAAAAGGTTTTCGGTCGGTGATGGAGCCGCAGGTCGGTTTCAATAGCTCGTTTCAGTTCCGCTTTCGATACCGGCTTGAACAGATACTGAATCGGTCGGACCTCGTAGCCGTCTTTCAGATACTCCGAACTACCTGTGAGGAACAGAATACTGGTACGGTCATCTGTCATGCGCAGCTTTTTCGCAAGCTCCATGCCGCTCTCGCCGTCCATGAGAATGTCCAGGCAAAGCAGGTCAAACCGGTCGCCGGTCAGCAGCTGCGTTTCCAGTTCCTCTGCCGAGGAAAATGCAGCGATATGATGTTCGATTTCCAGGTCGGTGAGGACTTCGCCGCACAGTGCCGCCGCTTCCTCCCTCGTATCCTTTTGATCTTCGCAGACCGCCACTGTATACATCGCTCATCACCTCCCGGAGATCAGATAGATTTTAGCACAGATTTTATTTTTTTACAACAAAGCCGTTTGTTCGGACATTTCAAGCATCGACGGATCAGCGCGCAAGCGACATGGAGTAACGGCGACTGATTCAGTTAAGGAAATGATTGTCCTGGTCATGTTATGCCGCTAAGAAAACTATCTGGATGTGTAATGACTGAACACCGCTTTGTGTTGCTCAAAGTACCATATTTTCTTTTTCCATCGGCTCATTATGCCGTTGGAAAATTTTTTTGAAAATTTTTGCCGAAACTTTGCCAAAACCGCACCTTCCATTCGGGATAGAAGCGAAAGGGGAAGAAAGCCGGCCTCTCGGTGCATGAGAGGAGGTGAACAACTCTTGGAGCTGACACCATCCCAAAAGAAAACCGTTAGACATCAGTTCGACAGCTTTTGCAGGAAGGTTCTGCGCGAAGAAGCCCGCGATTATGAGCGTCATATCGCGTGGCGTTCCAACCATGAGGTATCCCTTTCGGAGCTGTCAGAGGAGCAGGAGCGCCAAATGTATGTGCTGGACGAGTATCCGTCCGAGCAGACGCATTTTCATGTGCAGGGCTATGATGTGGCAATCGAAAACGAAGATCTCGCCAACGCCCTGACGGTGCTGCCGGATGATAAGCGTGACATTGTTCTGCTTGCGTATTTCCTTGATATGAACGATCAGGAAATTGCGGACAAGCTGGACATGGTACGCCGTACCGTGCAATACAAGCGCGCTCAGTCCCTCAAGGAATTGAAAAAAGAAATGGAGGTTACTGAAGATGGCGCGCAATCTGAGTAATGCCGCTGCATCTCTGCTGCCTTACTCGACCATCGAAGCGGCAGCGTCCGGCAATGTGGACGCGATCAATGCTGTGCTGAAGCACTATGAGCGTTATATTGCGGCTCTGGCAACCAGAACCCTGTATGACGAAAACGGTGTTCCGCACCTTTGCCTCGATGAAGAAAAGGTGTGCAGGATGCGAACCAAGCTGATTACCAAGATTCTTGACTTCAAGGTAAACAAAA
>OLQA01000585.1_pt1 | contig 34446 bp, 19 predicted proteins | sample 1673151 | NCBI WGS metagenome assembly OLQA01 (sample SAMEA3136760, study PRJEB25190) | human gut metagenome | biome: human gut; feature: human-associated habitat; material: faeces | place: Austria | collected 2013
ATAGATTATCAGTTCAGAAGTTCGAATTTTAAAGGAGGATATCTTTAACGCTTACATTTCTTTAGTAGAAAAAGCAAAACAAAAAAAGCAATACACGAATGTATTGCTCATATTACTCGATGGAGCTAGCGACGAGAATCGAACTCGCGTATCAACCTTGGCAAGGTCGTGTTCTACCACTGAACTACGCCAGCATCTCTTTAGTGCTTTGAAATCTTATCACCTTATGCAAAACTATTCAAGAACATCTTTAAAAATTTTAAAAGAAAGTTATCATAAGTAGGTGGTATTAATTAAATATGAACAAACAAATCACTAACCCTATTTTTCCATTTGGAGTTTGTATTCCAGATGGTGAGCCTCACGTATTCAATGGAAGAGTCTATGTTTATGGAAGTCATGATTTATTAGGTGGTAAGACTTATTGTGAAGGTAATTATCAAGTCTTTTCAGCTCCAGTAGATGATTTGACTTCTTGGTCTAGTAAAGGAATTTCTTATGATAAGAAAGAAGATCCTTTGATCACTGATAAGATAAATCAAATGTATGCACCTGATTGTGTTAGAGGAAATGATGGAAGATATTATTTATATTATTGTCTTTCAGGTAAAGGTGCTTCTTATGGATATTCGATTCCTGTTAGAGTTGCAGTCAGCGATAATCCCGATGGACCATTTAAGTTTTTAGGGTTTGTGAAGAACAAAGACGGATCTCCATATTTAGATTATTTAACTTTTGATCCAGCTGTTATCAACGATAACGGAACAATTAGATTATATTATGGAGCATGGTTTCCATTCTTTGAATATCATTTTCTCAAGCCTGTTTTAGCTTTGTATTCATCTATTTATTTTCAAAGAAAATTTAAAGAAGTATGGAAGAGGAAAGCAGATTTCATGGGATCTATAGAAGTAGAACTTGAAGATGATATGATGACTATAAAAGGTCCAGGTAAACATATAACACCCGTAAATCCTAAAGGCACTTCATTTGAAAAGCATCATTTCTTTGAAGCTAGTTCCATAAGAAAATTTAACAATAAATATTATTTTATTTATTCTTCTACTCAAGGTCATGAACTCTGTTATGCAGTCAGTGATTATCCAGATAGAGATTTTGAATGCAAAGGTGTTTTGATTTCAAATGCTGATATAGGATTGGATGGAATTACAAAGAAGAATAAGAGAAACTATTCAGGAAACAACCACGGAAGTGTAGAAAAGATAGGAGATGATTATTACATTTTCTATCATAAGATGACTCATAGAAATTGGTACTCTAGAATGGATTGTGCTGAAAAGATTTATATGGATGAGAATGGTCTTTTCAAGCAAGTTGAAATGACTTCGCAAGGACTTAATCCAACTCCTTTGAGTGATGAAGGAACATATGGCTCATATATTTGCTCAACATTGACTAATAATCATATGCCTCATATTAATCCTATCCTCAGAAATAAGATGCCTGCAATAATGGATGATGGCACGCAATATTACATTCAAAAGATTAAGAACAAGACTATTGTTGGCTTTAAGTATTTTGATTTTGTTAAGGACAGAACGGTATCAGTAAAAGTTAAAGGATCAGCCAAAGGTGAATTTATTATAAAAGATGGATTTGATGGTAAGGAAATAGGAAGAATAGCAATAAATTCATCTAAAGACTGGACTAGCTTTAATTCTAATCTAATTAAAGTTAGAGGAAAACAAGCTTTATTCTTTGAATTTAAAGGAAGAGGAAAGTTAGATTTCTTAAGCTTTGAAATCAAATAATTTAGATATATCTTAGTTAATACAGACAATGTACCAAAAATAGAACTTCATTTACTTTATATACATAATTTAGATGCTATAATAAAATTCTATGTATAAAATAACACTTAATAAAGTAAAAGAGACATTGTCTAAATTTTCTCCTGAAGTTATTGAAAAAGGAAAGATGATTTATAAGCGTAAATCAGCTTTCGGATTTTATAACGATCATTTTAGAGCATCTTGCTATTTTGAAAGTGATCCTAAAAAAAGCTGTAGAATTATTTGGAAAGACTATTTCTATAATTTTTTAAATGCTAACTGCTTTTGCAAAAACAAAAATTGCGAACATGAGTTCGGATTGATTTTGATGTGCATAGAAAAAGATTATGATGTGGTTTCGGTGTATCAAGTATTGGATTCCATTGCTATTAACAAAAACGAACTCGGAATAACGATGACTTCTGATGATGAGAAGATTTTAGATGAGATAAAGAGGCTATGTTTTAGCTATAAAAGAAACAGTTATTATAGTAGTTCTGTCAAGAGCGTTATGGACAAGATAATGGCCCCTTTTAATAAATTATCATCAAAAGGTAAAGCTTATGCTATCTATTTCTTAGCTCTTAATTTTAGTGATTTTGGTAGAACTTATTCATCATATAACGAATATGATGAAGATTTATTTTTACAAGAATTGAGTGGACTTGTAATGTCTAGTAATATAGATTCCGTATCTTTGATGAATTTGTTTGTCTTAATTTTTGAATCCGTATTTTTCTCTACGCTCAGTGATTTAAGAAAAGGAACAATATTAGCTGTTTGTGGGAATACAAGCTATGAGACAATAATTAAGAACGCATATTTAAAAACAGTCTTAGGTAATCCTGATAAGGAAAAGGATTTTAATAAGATAACTCAAGTAAATCGTTTTGAAGATTGTTTTAATGAATACACACCCTTAAAGTTTGTTGAGTTGTTCATTAAAAAAGGATATTTAAGTTCGAAATCAGCCGAGCCTTTGCTTAGATATACATTATCGTATGGCGATGATGAAATGCTAGTGACTTTGATCACTAAATTGATGAACGAAGATTGTCTTACTGAAGAATTGAAATATGAAGCCAAAGCTTTTAATAGAATATATCAAAACAAATTATTAAGCCAAAAAGAAATAGATACTATGGTATCTAAAATATTGAAAAATGGATGTTGTAATTCACGTGTTTATATTGCTTTTATAGATTTTCTTTCAATGGATGCCAGAAAAGAAGTCGACTTATATTTGATTGATAACGAAAATGTTTCGACTTTTGTTAAATTGTATGAAAAGATACCTTGCGATAAGTTTAAATTGACTGATTGTTCTTATGAAGATTATTACTATTTAGGTTTAAGAGTTCCATTGGCTTATCAAAAGAAAGTCTTTGATAGAATTAGCAAATTGTTGGATAAGTTTTGTGATGGAAAAGCTAGAGACAACGATTTAATCAATGTTAAATATAGTCTTTTGTTTATGGATAAAGCTTATCCAGAAGTATGCAAAGCTTATCTATTGAAGACTGAATTTAGAAACAATGCTTTAAAAGAATCAACATTGATAGATTCCTATTTTAAATTGTTGGATAAATATGGGCTTTTAATAAAGCTAGGATATTTACCATATGGAGGATAGTGGTTATGTTCTTCTATAATAGTGATTCGGATTTTTTAACTGCCAAGGAAAAGAATCTATATAAAATTTTTAAAAATTCTTTGGATACTGAATATAAAATTTCATTTTCGTTTGACCAAGATGTTAATGAGATGACTTATTTGGCTATCAAGAAAAAAGAATTCGAAATGAAGAATTCCTTTCCCGAAGTAATAATAGCTAAAGTGGATAGTTTGAAAAGGACATCATATCCATATAGTATGGAGTCTTATTCTAAATGTCTTTTGCAATTTATATCAGATAAGGAAAAAGATTTGACAGATGCGGATTTAAATTTACTTTATGGTGAATCTTTTGCACTTATTAAAAAAATTACTTCTTTATCTCGAGAACAAAAAGAAAAAATGCTTTCTGTAAGAAACAATTTCGTTAGCTTGGTCGAGTATTTTGGAAAAGAAAATAGTGATGAAGAAGATGAATCAAACGACATCTATACAATGCGTGATTTATTCAAAGACAAAATCAATGTGTTTATAAATTTTTCATGCGATATTCGTTCTGATATTTCTAAAGATCCTAGTATTAAAGTCGAAGTCAGTTATAAGACTAAGAATGCATCTTATGATATTGATCCATCAAAATTCCAAGCTTTTAAAAAGTGCTTTTTTCAAGATGAAATATATACTTTTAGAGGAAAGAATTATAAATTTGCAGAAGATGATTTCACTGAAAATAGCAAGCGACTCAATGCTGCTGCTATGAAATATTTCGAAATAAATATGTTTTATTATGGTAATTACATATATATAAATAAATCTAGATTATTTTCTTTTTTATATGATTGCCGAGGATGCAGTATTTATTTCGACGGAGAAGAAGTTCATATCGATGAAAATATAGAAAAAGGTGACGTGTATTTGGAAAGTGATGGAGTCCCTCATTTAATTCCTCCTATTGATAGAAATAATAAAATTATCTTTGCTAAGAAAGGAAAAGATAGAATCATAATAGATTTAAATAAATATACAGCTGCTATCTATAGATTTGAGAAGAATGATTTTGCTTTAATCTATGATTTCTTTTATGAAAATGGAATGGATTCATTTAATTACATCAAAGATATTTTTGTTAAAAAGCTGCTACCGACCATAGGTACTTCTATAGTAAAAATAGATTCCGAAAAAGAAAACAACAATTTCACGATTAATCTTTATATTGATTTAGATGAGAAAAATCAATTGATTACAAAAACTATATATAAGATTAATAATGTCGAAGTTGATAGAGATAAGATTCCGTCTAATCCATATTTTGATGCTTGTTTAGGTGCTTATTCTAAAGGGTTGAATGATTTAAATCTTAAAGAAAGTGGAATAGAAACAGATTTAGGTGTTGTCTATTATTTCTTAAAAGCTGATCTATCAAACATCAAGAAAGTGGCTAAGATTTTTTTGTCCGATGTATTAGCGAAGATGAAGATTAAGAATAGCTCTGTGATATCGATAAGTGTCAGTAGAAATGCCGGCTGGCTCAATGCTACCATTGATAGTGAAGATTATTCACAAGACGAACTTAAAGATATGCTAGCTGCATATAAGAAAAAGAAGAAATATTACATACTCAATGGAAATATGATTCTTTTGGATGATCAGTTAGGAAAAGTTTCTAAAGTTATGGATGAGATTGACGTAGATTTCGATACTTTAACAGCCGAGCAAATTCCTTTCTTCGAAGCTTTTAAACTAAAAGATTCTGGAAATGAAAATCTTCGTATGCAGCTCAGTAATGATTTGATGGGTGCCATCAAAAATGTAATAAATTATAAAAATCAAAATATTGAATTCGATTCAAGAATAGAAGCGAGTTTAAGAGAATATCAAAAAGATGGTATCAAATGGATGCTTTCTTTGTATAACAACAATTTGGATGGAATTTTAGCTGATGATATGGGATTAGGTAAAACTTTAGAAACTATTGCCTTCATCTCTAAAGTCGACAAGAACATGCCTATATTAATAGCTTGTCCTACTTCAGTTGTTTATAACTGGGCTAGGGAGTTCAAGATGTGGAATCCTAGTCAAAGATGTGTGACTATAGAAGGAAACAAAGAATATAGAACAACAAGAATAGCAGGCATATCAAATAATGATAAGACTGTTTATGTTACCTCTTATGATTCTTTGAGAAACGATTTATCTTTGTATGAAGGAAAAAGTTTTTCTGTCTTTATTATCGATGAGGCTCAATATATAAAGAACGCTTTAGCTTTGAAAGCTAAAGCGGTTAAGAAGATTAATTGCTTAAATAGATTTGCTTTGACTGGCACGCCATTGGAAAATAGATTATCAGATCTCTGGTCTATTTTCGATTTCTTGATGCCTGGCTATTTAGGCGATTATGATGAATTTAGAACTGAATTTGAACAACCCATTACTGAAGATCCTCATTGCGAAAAACAAAAAGAACTTCTTTTGAGAATAACGCCTTTTATCTTGAGAAGAACTAAAAATGAAGTGCTGAAATCATTGCCTCCCAAGACTACTTCAATTATTTCAGTTACAATGAATGAAAAAGAGAGAAAGCTTTATGTAGCTTATTTGCAAAAAGCCAGAGAAGCTTTAGGTGCTGATATCGGAAAGATTTCGTTCTTAGCTGCATTGGGCAAGCTTAGAGAGATATGTGTCGATGCTTCTTCTTTCTTTGAAGGTTTTGATGATGAATCTTCTAAGCTATCTTTGGCTTTGAACTTGATTCAAGAATCTATCGAGAATGGACATAAAGTCTTAGTATTTTCTTTCTTCTCTAGTGTTCTTCCTAAGATTAAAAGTAAGTTAAAAAATGAATACAACATCACTTCAAAAATAATTGATGGATCGACAAAGAGTAACGATAGGGTATCTTTAGCTAATGACTTTAATTCTCCAAGTGGTGTTAAAGTTATGTTAGTATCTTTAAAAGCCGGTGGAACTGGTCTTAACCTCATTGGAGCTGATACGGTTGTTCATTTGGATCCTTGGTGGAACTTCGCAGCTGAAGAGCAAGCGACAGATAGAGCCTATCGTATCGGTCAGACAAAACCTGTTACGGTCTATAAACTTGTCTGTCACGACTCAGTTGAAGAGAGAGTAATCGATCTTCAAAACGCTAAGAAAGAGTTGTATGATTCAGTCATCAAAGATGGCGATAATGTATCTAGTATGTCTGAAAAAGACTATAAGTTCATCTTGTCTTAATCGAAAGTTGTTAGTTGTAGATAATATATAATTTAAGAATAAAAAAAGCCCTGAATTGATTCAGGACTTTTTATTTATAATGCAGACTTAATTAGCACTGGCAGGCACAGGCTGGATAAGGATAATAGGTGCGCCGTTGGAGTAAGCAATACCGAGGATATATGTATTGTTGGGGCTGACGAAGATATAGATTCCTTCTTGTGTTCCCCCATATTGGAATCTTTGTTTTTGAACATAAGTCAAGTAATTGTTCAAGAATGTAGTAGCGGCAGATGAGGAGCTGGAGGAGCCGACGATCATAGTAAATCCATTAGGATTATATTGAGATCTCCAACCATCTTCTGCATAGTTAGAATCGAATAAGAAAGGAACAGTTGCAGCTTCAGTTTCACCGACAGCAGAGACGATATCCTTGTAAATAGCTTCGCTTTGCTCTTTCCATGAAGTAGGCTTTACATAAGCTTTGATGGCTGAGGATAAGTCAGCTGTTGTAGGATTGACAGCTGCAGTATCGTATGCGAATGTCAAAGTCTCAGTTCCTTTCTCATAATCACTCTTGCTGCTGTTGTAGATTGAATATGTGTAAGAAATTGATTGAATAGTTCCATCATTATCGGTGTGGAAGACCATGGTGCTAGGAATCATTCCATTATTTCCGGCAGGACCAAACAACATTGAACTGCTAATACCAGTTGCCAATGTAGTTCTAAGTACATAGTCATTTTCTGATCCTAATTTTTTCTTCAAAAGTGCAGGGCTCAATGCAGGGGCGAAGAGATTAGCGATATGACCTTCTATATTTACGTTACGTGCAGTCAATGAATTGTCATCTTCAATCTTGAAAGGTGTAACTGAATTATCAGTAGCTTCCTTCCATCCTCTTACTAATTCATCAGATCCTGAGGATTGCTTAACGATAAATGCCTTATTAGTCTTATCGTAATAGTAAACAGTACTGACAGCATTTAAAGAAGTTCCTTCTACGGTCATGCTTGAAGTCATAGAGAATGAAACGGATCCGTTGAGTTTCTTCAAACCTTCAGCAATCTTATCTTCTTCAGCTTCTTGTGTGTATGCTGTTGGAAGTGTAGGTGCTACTGAATCACCGTTTTCAATTGCAGTCTTGAATGTGATTCCACCTTGGATGCTACCAGTAGAGCTATCTCTAAAAGCTACTGTATAGTTGAAAGATTCGACCTTATCATTCGATCCGAGTGTGACTGATAAGGAGTTATATTCTCCACCGAAATCATCAGCACTTAAGAAGGATAATCCGTAGAAAATGTTTTCGGCTCCGATAGAATATCCAAGATACTTATATGTGTCATTGGATCCATTGACTTTTCTAAAAGCCTTGGGGTTGAAAACTTCAGTGTTAGACAAATCAGCGATAGCAATATCCCAAGTGTACTTTTGTCCATCTTGGCTTGTCAAAGCACCTGAATCATAAACCTCATTAGCAGCGGTCAAAGTCATAGTTTTGACTTGAGTTGAATCACCGACATAATAGACCATGGATTCATTGCCGACTAAATTGTTACCATCAGCATCTTTTCCACTGTAGACAACTTGGTGAGCCGAGGCGATGTTTTGACCATTTTTAGTTCCATAAGCTACTTCAGCATATCCCAAAGAGGAAAGAGGGGTGTGGTATTTAACAGGCTTTGAGACAACATTTGAAATCTCATCATCAGTCAAAGAAGCACCTAAGAATGCATCTCCGTCAGCTAAGACATCTCCGAAAGTGTCGGAGACAGCGGTACCTATATCATTAAAATATATAGGGTCAAACTCTTCAGTTAAGACTTTAGTTCCTGTAGATTCTGCTGATTTCTTGTAATATGCGGTGAGACTAACTTCAACACTAGTCTCATCTTCAGAAAGGTAGAAATAAGCAGTTCCACCTTGGACCAAGGTAGCATATTGGAATCCGACAGCACCTGCAATAACTTTTAAAAGTGTAGTGTTGGTGGTGTAGATATCTCCAGTTTCTTTATCGACAGATAATCTATTCTTGGAAATCTGTTTACCGATTTGATAAGCATTGTTGTAGTCGTCTATAGAAGTTTCATAAACGAGAGCTCCAGTTTGTTTGTCTTGATCTGCCATGACTTTGTCCAATACGATATCAGTATCGTTATATTCAAACATGTAAGCTGCTTTATTTGATCCTGTTTCAGAAGGATCGTAGCTAGGTAACAAAGCGACACCCATTCCATACCGATTAAGCATTACATAATCTTTGTTGAAGATGTCAGTGTATTCCTCACCGTCTAAGGTGTAGTTAATACTAGCAGCTTTGGTTGTTTTGAGCTTGCTCAATACTTTATAAACAGCGTCTCTATTTGCGGGTTTTTCAGTAGTAGTACTGTCACCGGTTGAGGGCTTAGGTTCTACTGTTGAAGGTTGAGTGGGTGTAGATGTGGGCGTAGAATCTTCCTTACTACAAGCAACTAAACCTAAGGTGCAAAGTAAACCTAAAGTAACAATTTTTTTTAATTTCATAATTTAAAAATTCCTTTCTACTTGGGATTGCCACACAATTATATACCTTTTTCATAAAAGTCAAATAGTTTATTTGTGCTATGAATGTGCTTACTTTGATTTTTATTTATATATACCTATATTGCATTTTGAATTTTTATCTTTGTTTTATTATTTTTGGGTTGACTTTCTAACCTATAAAAACTACAATCTCAAAGCTATTGAGGATAAAGGAGTTTTTATATGAAAAAAAGTTTTTCTAAATTGATAGCCTTGCTATGTCTCAGTACTCTTTTAATGAGCTGCAACGAGACCAGGCCTACTACCCCTGGTTCTACTGACAACACGGGTAATTCTTCTAACACAGGTAGTGACTCAAAGAAAGATTTTGACGACAAATCTGCTTTGAACGTAAATCTTACCGTCCGTTATAATGGCGCAGAAGACAAGACTGGAACTTATGGACTTGCTTCCATTGAAAGTCGTGATAATGTCACTGGTGCAGTGACAATCTTAGTTAAAGCCAAAAAAGGTTATGGTTTGTTAAATGTCATCGCACGTGACAGCCAAAAGAAACGTATTGAAACTACTAAGGGTTCTATTTTTAAATTGACCGAAAAGGTTTCTAACGCAAATGTAACTTATGATGCGACTAGAATTAATCTCACTTTGACTGATTCGGATATAAACGTAAACCTTTATATGGGTGATGATGCATCAGATAATTTAAGTGATGAGAATTGGCAACTTATAGCTGACTTAGGTGATTCACCTATTATATCTGCTGATGTCACTAGTCCTGATTTGAATGCTTACTTTGGAGCTTCGTTGAATTTCTCTCCATATGGATATTATGGTAAGAGAAACGGAGATGAAGAAGAGCCTAATTATGTTTCAGCTCACTGTTACTATAATAGCAACGATTATGAAGCTTTTTCTTTCGTTAAAGATGAGACTGATCATATGGCCTATACCTATTTGGGTGCTGATAACAAACAAGGGTATAAAGTTTTGACGAGTAATGGTGGAGATCCTATGGCTTGGGATTCCACATTCCTTGGAAATGGTGGAAGTGTGAACTTCTACACCAAGAATCCTTTTGAATTTGCTTATACGCCTTTGACTAAAAGTGAATATGAAAGCCAAAGTTTGACTAAGATCGACTATCTCAAGAGAAGATTCAACGCTGTCAACGTCGGAGATGGAACTGTAAAGTTGACCACTAAGAGTGATAATGGATATGATTTTGGAGAATACTTTATTTTGGTTCTCGCCTATTTCTATAACTCAGTTTATTCTGGAAACCTCGATATAAACAGTGCTAATGATTTCAGCCTTGAAATCATTCTCGATCCTACTAATAAAGTTATCAATTCAGTAAAAGGTCAGTTTACAGCTCCTTTCAAAATCAGCGGACAAAATAAGACTTTTACTTATTATCTTGAATTGACAGCTTGGAATGATGCTCCTGTATCAAAGGGACTTCCTGGTTCTTGGAATTCTCAAAATGATGCCATTACTTCCTACTACACATCTATCTATAAGGATGATGGTACTAAGAATTCAGTTCTCGCCTATCCTAATGTCACTGCTATGACCAGTGAGGATATGACCGCTGAGAAGGTTGATGGAGCTTATCCTGAAGTCAGTGCTGCTGATCAGATCTCTGAAAGAAACTTGGTAAAGAAGATTCAAGAAGGAAATTATTCTTTAGATGTCGATTCTAGAATGGTCATGGCTGATGGTTATCCTTCTGGTGTTGGAACTGCCGATCAAAGCTTTGCTGGAACAGCTAAGGTTGTTTTGAATGATGGTGCTTCCTACAAAGGAGTTCATTCTACTTTGCCTGCTGTCAAAGAAACTTTGAAAGATGCAAATCAAAACGATTATGATGTCGTTTTGTACGATGATGTCTATGCATTTGGAAACAAATTTGGAACTGAAGATAAACTAGCTGTTTATGGTGCTTATAGTGGAGCTTACACTTCCTTATCGAGCAAAGGCTTGACCGAAGCCGATTTCAACAAGGGCTCTGGATTTGGATTCGATAGACAATTCTTGAATTTGAAGAGTAAAGATGGAAATTCTTATACTTACTATAGAAACTTCAAGGAAGCTAACAACTATTCTTATGCTCAGTCTACAAACGTATTCTCTCAGGTAACCAATCCTTTGGATTTTGCCTTTGGAAGCTGTCCTAATTCAGCCGATACTACTTTGAGTGCATTGTATGGTTATGTCAGTGGAAGATCACAGCTCAAAGACATCACTATTAACGTTGGCACTGATGAGGTGGTAGTAACTATAAATGGATGGTCGCGTGCTTATGGTTCTAATCTTGAGTACACAGCTACATTTAGATACTACAACATCGGAACTACAACACTTTCTTCTGATGAGCAAAGCTCAATAGATGCTATCAAAGCTTCTATTGCTAAGTAATGGAAAGGAGGACATTTAATATGAAATCAAATAAACTATTCATCAGCTTAGCTACCTTGGCTGTCGTTGGTGGATTTGCCGGACTTTCTTCATGTAATACTTCTTATGATGCCGGTTTACTTTCAGGAAAGAGCAGTTATTTAGTCGAATTGAAAGATAATTCCGCTTCTACTCGTTATTCTTTTAAAGCTAAGATGGACAAGACTTTTGGTGTGGCTAATTACACTATCACTGATACTTTTGAAGGAAGCTTGTTCAATGGTTATGCAGTGACCTTCAATTCATCTTACAAGAATTTGGTTAAGTCTTTCGATGTGGTAGAAGATGTGATTTTCAATCAGACTTATGGACTCCCTGATACTCAGGCAACTGATACTGAGATAGGAATTGGTGATGATTCAGGAAAGCCTACTGATACTGATCGTACTACAACATCTTATTCTCGTGCTACTATGCGTCTTCAAGATACTGATATAGAAGCTCCTAAGAAACAAGGTGATGGAATGACTATCGGTATTATGGATACTGGTCTTTATGCCAACCAAGTAGCTGTCACTGCTGATGATAAATACGATGAGAAAGCCTTCCGTCCTATCACTGGAGAAGCCGCTAACAATGTCTCTAGAACTAAGGAAGATATGGATGAAGTCAAGAATACTGCCGGTACTCATGGAACCAATGCTAAGTATGTAAATAACAAGATTATTTGGGAATACGATTATGCTGACAACGACAACAATGTCAACACTACAACTTCTAACGCTCACGGAACTCACGTCGCTTCATTAGCTGCTGCTAATGGTAAGACTTATGAAGGTGCAGCTCCTAATGCTCAATTGGCTATTATGAAGGTTTTCTCTGATAATAGCTCAGGTGCTACATCTAACGCTTTGTTACATGCATTCCAAGATGCTGCTAACTTGAAGTTAGATGTTATCAACCTTTCTTTGGGTTCAGCTTTGTTCCAAGTCGATAACAGTGAAAGCGATAGAGAAATCTATAAGCTTGTAAATAAGCTCGAAGCAGCTGGAACACAGGTTAACTTCGCTGCTGGTAACGATGGACGTGCTTCTTATGCACGTCATTCAGGATTCTTTGCAGATACAATTACTTTGGATACTGTAGAGCCTTCTGAGTTTGGAAGTTACGCTTTGCTTTCTTCACCTAATATCATCGCTTCTTCCTTCCTCGACAAGTCTTACCATAAGAAGTTGATTGTTGGAAATAGAAGTACTTCATTCACCGATCAAAATACTGATTATCCTATTGATAATTTGTTCGAATCTACCACTGAATATAAGTATATATACATTGGCGGAGCTGGTGAAGAGTCTGAATACAACAATATTCTTCAAGGAAAGACAAGATTCGAAGAACCTACAATCGCAGTTGTAAACCGTGGTGATATCTCATTTGTCGAGAAAGCTACTAATGCACAACACTTTGGTGCTAAGGCTTTGATCATCGTCAACAACCAAGCTGAGGATGGTGGAAGATTCAACCTTACAACTGGTGCTACTGAGCCTATTACAATTCCTGTCGTAAGTGTTCCTAAGACTACTGGACAACAAACCTTCGGTTCTGCCGGAACCAGTGAAGGTAAAGTCTCTTATGATAAGAATGGTAAGCTCGAGGATAACGACAGTGCTAAGATGATGTCTTACTTCTCATCCGATGGTCCTGCTACCAACCTTAATTTCAACCCTGATATTACAGCTCCTGGAACTGATATCTTAGGTGCTATCAACGGTGAGTATGGAACAATGTCTGGAACATCCATGGCAACTCCTAACTTCTCTGGAGCTATGGCTACCTTGTTATCTAATAATCCTGGAACTACCGATGAAGAGAAACAAGCCTATACAGATCATATCATGGCTCGTATCGAGTCTACTGCAACTCCTTTGCACGATGACTCCTTGCTCCAAATCTCTTCTTCTCGTACAAAGAAGGCTTTGGATGATAACGGACAAGTAATCGATAAGAACATCGGTGGTGCTTGGGACAGCAAGAAAGCTTCTCCTTTAACAGGTAAAGAAGATTTCGCTGAGAATTCAGAAGAATATAACTATGCTTCACCTAGAAGATCCGGTGCTGGTATGATCAACGTCGAAGGAGCTTTGAACAACAAGGTTTGGTTGGAAAGCCAAGCTGGTGATTCCACTGAGTCTAATATTAAAGGCGATGGAAGTGCTAAGATCCAACTTGGATATAATGATGGAAATAACGATGCCAATATCGATTTGACCTTCATCACTCATAACGAGACTGAGACAGCTCAGACTTATGATGTCAAATTGTATGTTGCAGTTCCTGAAGCACGTCTCGGAATCTTGGGTTCCGATATCGAGACTTCTGGTATTGATACAAGTATGTTGGCTAAAGGATTGCCTACAACTTATATGCAATCCACCGACGACCATATGGTCGCATTCGATACTATTAAATCAGTTACTGTTCAACCTGGCGATAGTCTCTTGAATGTTCAAAAGGATTACAGCAAAGATTCTTACTTGACCGACTATGTTAATGAGTATTATTCCGATGGTACTTATTTGGAAGGTTATGTCGTATTAGAACCTACCGGCACTACTGCTGCTAATGCTTCGACTGATACTACACTTCGTATTCCTTATATTAAGTTCTACGGAGATTATTCAAAGGCTAGTGCAGCTGAAAAGTTCGATTTTGAGAGAACTGATGATTCCACATTGAATTCTGATGTCATGGCTTCAGTCGCTCATAACATCTCTGGAGGAAAGCCTAATGCTGACTTCGGATCACAAATCTATGCTACCGACTATAGCTCATATTTGAAAGATGATGGTTCTTTGGATACATATAACGTAAATGATCATTTGAATAAGATTGCAGCTGGATCTAAGACTTTGGAAGACTTCAACTTTGCTAAGCTTGGAACTGATACTGATGGTGAATTGTTCGAAGAAGGCAAGCATGATGGAGTCTATGCCGGTGTTGAAGGAAAGTCTGATTTGTTGGTCGTTAAGCAATTCATGAATCGTTCCTGCTACAACGGAAAGGTTACTTTGAAGGATGCTTCTGGAAAAACATTTCAAACTGGTTGGTTGAGAGATTACATTTATTCTTCTAGCGACGATAGCAATGATGATGAAGATATGCTCAAGAATGATGATCCTGCTAACAACGGATATCAATTATTGAAATCCTTCGTCACTGAGTCATTCATCTCTTCTGGATATTATGTAGCTATGGCTACAGTCGCAATACCTATGAAGGATGCTTCTGGTGATTCTTTGCCTGCTGGTGATTATACATTGCAATTTGACTACAAACTATTTGCTAAGAAGTCCTCTACTTCTACTGAGAACATAACCCAAACAAAGTCTGTTAAAGTCACAGTTCCTGAAAAGGCTTCTAATCCTACTATTAGAAGTTATGGAAGACTCGGTAACTTCTTGGTGATATATGTCTCTGATGATACTAAGTATGTCCGTTTCCCTGCTAACGATAAAAATAACAAGACTTCTTCTGTCGCTTCAGTTGTAAACTACAAGTCTTCTACTGAAATCACACGTTATGTCTTGGTACCTACATCTGCTATAGTAAACGGATATGTCCGTGGAACTGCTGTCGGTCAAGATGGCCAATCTACTGAATTCTTAATCGACACAAAGGGTGATGGAAACTATGGTTTGATCGGTAACAAGTTGGATAACATCGAGATGTTCTCCTTCCAGACACAAATCGATGATAAAGCTTCTACGATCAGATTCAATATGACTGTTTTAGGAAAGAATGGAAAGACTTATACTGCCTTTACTTCTTCATCTAACCATGGTGCTATAGTCCATCTTCCTGCTGGAACTGAAATCAAGAAGATTGAAGGTATCACTACTAGAAACAAACAAGATGTCTACACTGAGATTGATGCTTCTAACTACATTTATGACAAGGCTTCTGGTCAGTTGACTGTCAAGCTTCCTGCCAGAGTATCAAGCTTCGTAATCCATTACTAATCATTTGTCAGTTTTATCAAGCCACTGGTTTATACCAGTGGTTTTTATTATTGAAAAATTGTATGTTAATAGAGTATGAAAAAGAAAAATAATGATTATGAAAGAATTAACTTCCATGAGGAAGATGATCCTAGAGATAAGATTTTCGGACCATATTTTTGGGTTAGGATTGGAATAAGTATATTCATAACTCTGTTAATCTTTTTGTTGTGCTATTTTTTAGAAGGAAGAAATTTATTGATTGCTTCTAATGCTTCCTTTGGAAACTTAGCCATTATGCTTTGCTTTGCTTTTTGCTCTTTCTTTAATAGAAAAGGCTATTTCGATGGTATGGGTTATGCTGTCATGGTGACTTTTAGTTTTGTCACAAGACAATATAGAGGTAGTTATGGTGATTATGTCGAATATATGAAAGAGAGAAGAGGTTTATCGGAGGACGGCAAATGGCCTTTTATGGCTTATTTGATTATGGCTGGAATTTGGCTTATAGTTGCTATTGTTTGTTATTCCCTTTTTAAAGTGTCTGTAGCCTAGAAAAACTATAAAAACCCAAAAAAAAGGAAAAATAACTAATTATTAAGGTTGACATTAATTAGTAGGATTTTATAATAATCAAGACTTTTGCAGGAGGAAATTTTGATATGGGAAAAATAATTCAAAATATCTCCTGCAGTCATGGAGGTTTTAATATGAAAACTAAATACAAAGCTGGGTTACTTAGTTTGTTGTTAGGAGTTTTCTGTCTCGCTAACTGCAAATCTGACCCTTCCACTAATAGTGGAAATAGTAACACTGGTGGAAGCTCTCAACCTGCTGGTGATGTTACTGAAGGATATACTGGTGGTGCATCTTATGTTACTGACGCCGAAGCTAAAGCTAATATTCTCGGCCAACTCGAAAAGTATGCCATGGATACAAAGCTTACTGGTATTCCTATTTTGAGTGACTCTAGCACCACTTATTACCACAAACGTGTTCAACTTCCTAAGGGTGCTGATGGAAAGAGCTTGGGTTATGTTCAAGGATATGGAACTGGACTTTTGAAGGAAGGTGCTTTGGATAGCTCTGTACCTTTTGATGACCCTGATGGTTTCAGTGCTTATCACAGCTATTTGCAGACCTTCGATACTCAATGTCCTACTAAAATCAACGGCATGGACGGAAATGATAACCGTGTCTCTAATTTCTACGGTTATATCTCCTCTGCATTCTATGATTTAAAGCTTGTCAAGGCTGATAACTCCACTGAGTCTGATCCTAGATACAAGAATGATTTTGAGTGGTATCCTGTTTTGGCCAAGAGTACATCCAAGAACTCTGACGGAAAGCCTCTAGCCGTAGATGACAACGGAAACACTTTGAGTGTTTCTGATTCCGGAAACGGACTTCACTCCAAGTGGCGTATTTATGTCAAGACCGGTGAAGATGGCTTGAAATATGCTACTGCTAGTAGTAAGAGATCTAAGTATGACGGCAAAGGTGTCAATGTTGAAGACTATGTCTTCGCTATGAAGGTTTTGCTCAACCAGAAGGATGCCTATTATCGTTCTTCCTCATATACCTCCGGAACTAACGAAATTAAAGGTGCTGCTTCTTATTACAACAAGACTAAGAATATTGGACCTGTAGCTGGAACTCATAATGATTCCACACATGAAGTAATCGATAACGATTCAAACTGGAAAAATGTCGGATATCAAGCTGGATACGATTCTGATGCTGGTGCATATTATGTCGATGTAACTTACAACGTTCCTTGTGATCGTTTCAATGCCATGTATCAAATTGCTGATGCTAACGTTGAACCTATCAATCCTGAATTCTACGGAGAAGTTACTGGACTTGATCCTACCACTGGTGGTGGTGCAAAAGGAAAATCCTTCAATCCTAAGCAATATGGTGCCCCTAACGGAACTAATGGTAGCGAAATCGTCGACTCTATTCTTTCTGTTGGACCTTATGTCCTCACTGAGTGGAACGATAGCAGCAAGGTTATCTTCGCACGTAATGATGAATGGTTTGAACGTAAAAACGATAAATCTCTATATAGAATTCCTGGTGTTTGTATGCGTATTACTACCCAAGCACAAAATGACCAATACTGGGGAGTAAAGCAATTCACTAATGGAAATGGATCTTTGGATTCTTCATCTAAGCCTGGAAATACAACTGAATACAATTCAGGACTTGATAAGAATGGAAACATGATTAAGACTCCTGGTACTTCAAATTGGAAGCTTTCCGTCAACTCTTGTACTCAAGATACATGGAACAAGTTGTTTGGACCTCAAGGAACAATCAAGCAACATTCTCAAGCTTCTGATATGTGGAATGTCAAGCCTATCATGAGCAGCTCTGACTTCCTCGATGGCTGTTTCTTTGCTATCGACCGTGAGAAGGCTGCTACTGCTTCAGGTATGTCACCTGCATATGAGTTCTTCTCAGATGCATACTATATCGATCCTCAAAAGAAGGTTGTTTACAATACAACTCAAGCTCATAAGGATGCAGTCGCTGAATATTATCCTGAAACTCATGGATACAACAGCGAAGCTGCTGCAACATTGTTCACTAAAGCAATTAACACTTTGTTAGCAGATGGAACATATAAGGCTGGAGACAAGATTACTTTGACCTCACTTTGGATGAGTCAAGCTAATATCGATGAGTTTGGAGCTTCAGTCACAGGTGATATTGTCAACGCCTTCAACGATGCAGCTAAGAAAATCAATGCTGCAAACCCCTTGACTTTGGTAATTAAGAACGAAGTCGCTTCTAACAAGGGTGATGTCTACACTCCTATCGGAGAAGGTAAGTTTGACTTCGCTTTCGGATCATTGACTGGTATGAACTATAATCCTCTTGGAATGATGGAAGTTATGAAGTCAGACAACTCTTCCGGATTCACTTTGAACTGGGGTGCTGATACTTCAGTCAATGATGGAAAGAGCTTGATCTACGAAGGAAAATCTTGGTCATTCGATGCTTTGTGGGAATCTGCTGTTTATGGTGTTACCGTCAAGGATGGAAAGGTCACACTTCCTTACATCTACAACGATAAGAAGTCTGGATTCGTTCAAACATTCGATGATCTTACCGGTGATTTGAGTGCACTTGAATTCGATTTATACTTCGATGTCGATAAAGATTTGCAAGCAGCTGCCAATATGACTATCAATTCATTCCAGGTAGCTATCACCTTCTATGGAAGTGATGAAACTATATATTCATTCGTTGTAGACTTGGTTAAAGAGAAGGATGAGTCTGATCCTGACAAGGATTCAAAGGTTATCTTCACTCAAACTGACACAGCAATCACTGCTAAGTTGGATATAAAGAGCCTCTATTATTGGGCTAATGTTGTCAAGAAGAGTGATGGTACTATAGATCCTAATTCCGAAAAATCTGAGAAAGCACAAAGAGAAGCAATTAACAATATCAACGATGGTAGTATTGGTCGTAATATTGCTATGAATGCTTACTTCACTGTTAATATGGAGTTCGGTGGATTTGAATCTATTGCTACTTTGAATAACACTTACACATTTATTGGTGCTGCAAAAGCTGAATAAAATTGATTTAATTCAATTGTTTACTAATATTATTGTGGTTTAGTTTTTAGAACGGCAAGAAACTATTTTCTTGCCGTTCTATTTGTTAGATAATATTAAAGTTAAAGGAGTTGAAAATGACTAAGTATGTTATCAAACGTGTGCTGCTAGCTTTAGTTACGGCATTCATAATTATTTCATTAACGTTTATAGTCTTTACACTCATACCACCAGCATCCCCTAGCGGAATGATCAGTGATCAAGTGGCGTACTATAATGACCAAGTGGATAAAGGTTTCTTCATAGTTTCGAACACGGAACTAACACAATATGGAAAGTATACTTTCACATATGTCGATGGTTCTGCTGTGACTCATTATTACTATATTAAACCTGCCATTGAGCAATATTGGGCTTGGCTTACAAACGTTGTTACAAAGTGGGATTGGGGTGTGTCTTCCTCAGTTCGTGTCAATACACCTGCTATTCAGTTGATTGCTGAAAAATTGCCTGTTACAGTCAAGATTAATGCTGTGGCATTAGTTTTGTCTGTCCCTTTGGGAATCGCTTTGGGTGTATTAGCTGCCTTGAAGAAAGGAACATTCACCGATAAGGCTATCACGGTAGGAATTATCGCTGTTGTTTCTTTGCCTTCCTTCGTTTTGATTTCTTTGCTTTTGCTCATATTCCAAAAAGTTTTGCCTTCTTCTTGGCCTGCTATAGAAGCACCCTTGGAGACTAGAGTTTTGGGATATGTCATTCCTGTCTTAGCTAGTTCTTTAGGATCTATCGCTGGATATGGACGTTTTGTACGTGGTGAATTGGTCGAAGTCATGTCTTCTGATTACTTGCTCTTGGCTAGAACTAAAGGTTTGACCAAGACTCAATCAGTCGTTAGACACGCTATGCGTAACGCCATGGTTCCTGTCCTTCCTTCAATCTTGGCTGAATTCATTTCAGTCTTAGGTGGATCGGCAATCTTGGAAGGTATGTATAACATTCCTGGTATCGGTAACTTGTTCATCACTGCTATCAATGGATTGGATTACAACTTGTTGATGGTCGATATGGCAGTGTTCACAACTATCAGTTTGATGGCTGCAGTCGTTTTGGATCTATCTTATGGATTCTTGGATCCTCGTATACGTATGGGAGCAAAGAAGTGATATGGAAACTAATAAATATTCATATACAGATAGCTCGCATGTCGAGCATGCAGTTGAAATTCTCCCTGAGGATTTGAAATTAGTTCACACTGAGAAAAAGATGCACGATGTCGACTTGAAAGGTAAGACTACTACTTATTTCAAGGATATTCTTCATCGTTTTATAAAGAACAAGATTTCTGTCTTTGGATTTATTATCATAGCATTGATAATTTTGGGATCTGCTATCATCTCTGTCTCTATGCCTGAGTACAACATTACTAGTGCTAACGCTAGTGAAATTGGCTTGGCTGCCAAACTCTTCCCTAAGGGAACTGGATGGTGGGATGGATGTGTTTGGAAAGACAATTATATCTACGACACTGAAAATAAAATTCCTGTCGATTTGATCACTGGTGAACCTATCAATAGAAATGCCTATCTCGAAGATACAGCAAAGTTCACTTATGATGCTCCTATCACTAATGCATCTAGATTTGCTACTGATGGCGGGTATTTAGCAACTCGTTCTAACAGTGAGAACGCTGGAAGAATCGAGTCCCCTGCCTATAATTTTGATTTTACTAACTATGAATATACATTGACTTACACTTTGACCGATGAAGTCACAGGTCATAAGGAAGAAAAGTACAATGCTACCAAGCCTACTTATGATGTCTATTTGAGCCAAGTTGTCGATGGAAATAGAATTGAAACTTCTGTAGCAACTGGTTTAACTAACTTTGGTGAAGACTTAGCTTTAAATTTGAACTCCTATTCAGCATTGCAAGGAAAATCCTTTGCAAATGCTAATTTGGTGCTTAGAGCTCAAAGTGGAAATTATGCTATCTATTTGCGTAAGGCTAGCATGACGACTACTGATACTAACTTTGTTGCTGCCGACTTCAATTTCGATTCAGCTAACGATATGTTGCTCAGAACTGATGGCAAAGGTATTTGGAACGTCGCTGGAAATACTTTGGGTGGTCTTTATATGGCTACTGTTACCAAAGTGACATTCCGTTTCGATACATATGAAGATTCATATGGAAATCTTGAGAATCAGTTGATTGGATCTACTGATTTGAAGGCTTTGGCTGATGACGATGCTATTAAGATTTATACTGATGCAGCTAAAACTAAATTGGTTGATTTGAAACATATGTCTGTCGATGAATTCACTAAGGCTTTCTCGAAAAAGAATGGTCAAAGAGTTTATATCGATATCTTGAAGGATGGTGAAGTTCCTTTCATCATCGATGATAATCCTATCATTGTCAAAGCTACTTCCGGTAAGGTCAACACGGTTGAATTCTATGTGACTATGACTAAATGGAAGAAGCTTGGATATTCATCTTATCCTATCCATATTCTAGGAACAGATAAGAAGGGTTATGACTTGTTGAAGGTCACAGCTACTGGTACCTTGTATTCTTTGGGAATGGCTGTCTGTGTCTTTATCTTCTGTTTTATCTTCGGTTTGATTTGGGGCTCTATTTCTGGATACTTCGGAGGAGCAGTCGATATCATCATGGAACGTATCGTCGATATCATCAGCGGTGTTCCTTTAATGGTTCTCTTGACTTTGTTCTTGGTCGTCTTTGGTAGAAACTGGTTCATATTCATCTTCGGTATGTGTTTCAGCGGTTGGATCGGTGTCTCGGGTATTACGAGAACGCAGTTCTATAGATTTAAGCGAAGAGAATACGTCTTAGCTAGTAGATCCTTGGGTGCTACTGATGGAAGACTTATCTTCCGTCATATCTTGCCTAATGGTATGGGTACAATCATCACTTCTACAGTCTTGATGATTCCTTCTATTATTTACTCTGAAGCTGGATTAGCTTACTTGGGATTGGGATTCACCGATATCACTTCATTAGGAAGAATATTGAGCGATAACCAAGCATACTTATTGACTGATCCTCTCTTGATTCTCTGGCCTTCAATTATCATCGCTTTGTTGATGATATCATTTGAATTGTTTGGACAAGGTTTGAGAGACGCATTCAACCCATCGACGAAAGGAGCTTAAAAATGGCAATAGATTTTAATAAATACGATAGAATCGATTATTCCAAATCTCCTGTCGTCCTTTCAGTCAAAGATTTGAGAGTTTCATTTAAGTCTGATTCTGGTATCGTTCATGCTGTCAGAGGAGTCTCATTTGATTTACATAGAGAAGAGACTCTTTGTATCGTCGGTGAATCAGGATCTGGTAAGAGTGCTACATGTAAGACCTTGATGGGAATTCTATCTAAGGAAGCTATCATCGAAGGTGGTAGTGTCATGTTCCAAGGTGAGGATATGACGAAGATTTCTGAAGATGAATTCCATAGAATTCGTGGAAACAAGATTGGAATGATCTTCCAAGATCCTCTTTCTGCTTTGAATCCTATCATGAAGATCGGTCCTCAAATCGTTGAGACTACAATGGTCAATAGAAATATTTTGAAGAGATACTTCGAGAATTATATTTCTAAAGAACATACAGCATATAAGAATGCTATCACTGTTAGAGACTATACGATTTATCAGTTGAAGAGTGAGCCTGATTTCTATAGAACAGATGAGTTGAGCAAACTTGATGATGTTCTCTATAACCTTAAGAAAGACGGAAAATCTGATAAGGAAATTGCTGAATATAGAAAGCAAAGAGAATCTGAAATCAATGCTAAGTATAAAGAAATCAAGGCTAATAATAAAACTAAGATTGCCGATGCAAAGCAACATTTCAAAGATGTAGAACCCGGCCTTAAGAAAGATTTGGAAAACAAGAAGAAAGAAGCTAAAAAAGCTACAAAGCAATATAAGGCAGAACTTGTTAAGAAGAGAGACGCTTCTATCAAAGAATGTGAAGTAAAGAAGTCTGAGATAAATAAATCTTCTTTATCTCAAGAAGAAAAGAATAAACAGATTGCTGAAATCGATGCTGAAATTAAGAAGATAAAGTATGACTTTGAAAGCCATACAAAGATTTCTAAAGCTCAAGCTAAAGAAATGGCTTTGAAGGTCATGGAGGAAGTTGGAATTTCTCAACCTGAAGAGAGATTCAAGCAATATCCGTTTGAATTCTCTGGCGGTATGCGTCAGCGTATAGTCATCGCTATCGCATTGACTGCTAACCCTGAAATTTTGATTTGTGATGAACCTACAACTGCTTTGGATGTCACCATTCAAGCGCAGATTCTCGACTTGATTAACAAGATCAAAGCTGAACGTCATATGTCGGTCATATTCATCACACATGATATGGGTGTCGTTGCTAGAATGGCTGATAGAATTGCGGTCATGTATGCTGGTAAGATTGTTGAAATAGGAAAGGTTTGTGAGATATTCTACGAACCTAAGCATCCTTATACATGGGCTTTGCTCTCATCTATTCCTGATGTAGATTCTAAAGAAAAGCTTGATGCAATTCCTGGAACACCTCCTAACCTTGTCAATCCACCTGTGGGAGATGCGTTTGCTGATAGAAACAAATACGCTATCGGACTCGATTACAAATACGAACCTCCTTTCTATCAAGTGTCACCAACACACTTTGCTGCCACTTGGTTACTCTATGAAGGAGCACCTAAGGTTGAGCCACCTGCAATCGTGACAACTCGTATTGCAAAGGCTTTGGAAAAGGAGGAAGAATATGAGCGACGTGGAAAATAAAAAAGATAGTATTTCTCCAAGTGAGAAAGCTCTTCAAGATCTCAATTCCAACTCTTTGGACACTGCTTCTGGTGGAAGCAGAGTTGTAAAAAGCGTGATGGCTGAAGATGATGGAGAGCATAGTTTTGATGAATCCAAGCTCGAGATTCCTGTTCATAAAGGACATGTTAAAGTAAAGCCTGAATATACTGATAACAATGTTATCCTTTCAGTCAACCATTTGAAAGTCTTCTTCCCAATGGGAAAGATGGGACATAAGTTCTATTTGAAGGCTGTTCATAACACAAATTTCCAAATTCATAAAGGTGAAGTCTTTGGATTGGTCGGTGAATCTGGATGTGGTAAATCAACCACAGGAAGATCTATCATCCGTTTGGAACAAATAACTTCTGGTTCTATTTATTATAAAGGTGTCAGAATTGCAGCCGGTGATAGATGGAATCGTAAGGAGATTAAATGGTCCAAGATTAAAGGCGAAGCTAAGATTAAAGAAATCAAAGCTGATTCTAGTCTCAGTAAAGCTGAAAAGGATGAGCAAATCTCTAAGATTAAGAAATTTATTGCAAACACTAAGATTCAGCAAGAAGCTAGAATTAGACAAATTCATTACGATAACACTCATGTTGATAAGCGCTTGATGAGCGAAATCCAAATGATCTTCCAGGATCCTATCGATTCATTGGATCCTAGAATGACTGTCGAAGACATCATTCAGGAAGGATTGAAGATTAAGGGCTCTTATAATAAAAAGAAGAATCACGAGAAGGTTGTAGAGGCTTTGGAAGAAGTCGGATTGATTCCTGATTTTTGCTCTCGTTATCCACATGAATTCTCTGGTGGTCAGCGTCAGCGTATCGGAATCGCTCGTGCTTTGGTTATGGAACCTCAACTCTTGTTGTGTGATGAGCCAATCTCAGCTTTGGATGTCTCCATTCGTGCTCAGATTATCAATTTGCTTAATGAATTGAAGGTTAAGAGAAATCTCTCAATCATGTTCATAGCCCACGATTTATCAGTCGTCAAATACTTCTGTGATACAATCGCAGTCATGTATTTCGGTGATATGGTCGAATTAGCTTCATCCGATGAGTTATTTAAGCATCCTTTGCATCCTTATACAAAGTCTTTGCTTTCCGCTATTCCTCGTCCTGATCCTTTATTAGAGAGACATAGAAATAGAATCAAATATGATCCTAAGACTATGCATGACTATTCTAAAGAGAAGCCTACATTCCAAGAGATTGTTCCTGGTCACTGGGTGTTAGCTAACTCTGAAGAAATAGCAAAATATAAGGAAGAGATGAAGCGTGATGACATCGTCAATGCCAAGAAGGAAGCATATGATGCCAAGGTCGAAGAGCAGATGAAAGCTCAATTAAAACAAGGTAAAACTTTGGAAGAAGCTGCAGCTAATGTGGCTGAAGTCGAAATTGATTCAACCGAAAAAGAAGCTGTATCTCAATCTATCAAGCCTTCTAAAGAAGCTTCATTCAAGAGATTGTTTAAGTAAATATAAAAGCTATGCCAAGTGCATAGCTTTTTAAATTAAATCAAACAATTTTTAAATTAACAACTTAAAACAATATATTAAATTGCCTTAGTATTAATAGTTAATTGAAGTTCCCGTAGAGTTCTTTTTCATAAGGCTTCTTCTCTTTGTAGAGATTGGAAGATTGGATTTCAGAGATGGTGGATTCCAAATCGTTGTCGACCATCTCCTTGTACTCTTTCATATGCTTTACTACTTCCGGATATATGGACGCATACTTCATTAGAATCTCCCTAGCCTGGTCGATTGTATATTTCTTGGTGTTGTAAGGAAGAATGACCTGTGAGAACTCCTCTTCGTAGGCTAGGTCTAATAAAAGACCATCGCCTAAAAACTCAGGATCTGTTTCATCCGCTAATTGACTAAAAACACGAGGATGTTTCTCCCACATTCTATAGATAAACTTCGTAAATGTTAGAAATATTAAGGTTGCATCTATTTTCATTTTATTACTCCTTTGATGAGCTTTAATCGAAATTCCCGTATAGTTCTTTCTCATAAGGCTTCTTCTCATTGTAGAGATTGGAAGATTGAATTTCAGAGATGGTGGATTCCAAATCGTTGTCGACCATTTTCTTGTACTCTTTCATATGCTTTACTACTTCCGGATAGATGGATGCATACTTCATCAAGATTTCTCTAGCTTGGGCGATTGTATATTCCTTGGTGTTGTAAGGAAGAATGATTTGGGAGAACTCCTCTTCGTAGGCTTGATCCAACGATATTTGTCCTTGAATCATGCTAGGGTCTGTTTCTGTGGCTATTTGTCTAAAAGTCAACTTATGAAGTTTCCATAATTCAACTATGAATGTTGTAAATGTCATATATATTGACAAGGCATCGATTGTTGTTTTATTTGTTCTATTTTTTTCAGAGAAATCCCCGTATAGTTCTTTCTCATAAGGCATCTTCTCTTTGTAAAGATCTGATGATTGGATTTCAAAGATGGTGGATTCCAAATCGTTGTCGACCATCTTCTTGTACTCTTTCATATGCTTTACTACTTCCGGATATATGGACGCATACTTCATCAAGATTTCTTTAGCCTGGTCGATTGTATATTCCTTGGTGTTGTAAGGAAGAATGACTTGGGAGAACTCCTCTTCGTAGGCTTGATCCAACGATATGCCTCCACCAATTAATAATGGATCCATTTCATCGTATATAGAATCTAATTCTTTGTCTTTTTTATTTAATTCTTTTAGATATTTTATAAAAGCCAAATAAATTGAAACAGCATCAGTCATATATATTTATTCCTCCACTTTGTTTTAGAGAGTTTCTCTCTAATAGTTTATTATAGGAATTAAGACTTTAACCCCTGATTTTGTCGCATATTTGAATAGACTCATAGTTCTGTCTTTGTTTGAGGTAAGCAATAAAAATAAGGACTTATATTATGGAAAGTAGCTTATCTTTATATATATTTTATATTATATATATTATAATATATATGTGCTTTTTAAGCATGATTTTTAGGAGGCTAAAATTCTTATGGAGAAAGAATTTCAACTTAAAGGTGAGTATATAAAACTCGAACAAATTTTGAAAATTTTCGGTGTTCTTGAAAAGGGTGGACAAGCTAAAGTTTATTTAGCGGAAAACCCTGTTAAAGTCAATGACCATTCCGAAAATCGTAGAGGTGCTAAGATTCGAAAAGGTGATACTGTTACAGTAGAAGACTTAGTTATCAAAGTTATTTAATGAAGATAGATTCTATTCAAGTTAAAGACTGGAGAAACTTTCAAGAAGCTTCTTATCAGTTGAAACCTGGGTTGAATTTCATCACTGGTCAAAATGGCTGTGGAAAGACAAATCTATTGGAAGCTATATCTTATCTTTCTTTCGCTAGATCTTTTAGGAAATCTCCAGATAGAGATTTGATTAGAAACTCTTGTTCTAAAGCATATGTAAAGGGCATATTTACTTGTGAGAGTGAAAAATATTCTAAACAAGTAGAAGCCACTCTTACTACTTCAGGCAAGCAAATAAAAGTGGATGGAAAGAAAGCTAAGACATTATCTTCTTTTGTTGGAACTGTCTTAACCATGGTGTTTGAACCTAAATCAGTGTTTCTTTTTAAAGATGAACCATCGGAGAGAAGAAAATTGATGGATGAAACATTGAGCTCCATAGATTCTAAATATTTGTATAGCCTTCAAAGATATAGAAAAGTGCTGAGAGAGAGAAATCAAGCTCTCGTCACTATGGCAGATGATGAAATTGTTGGTGTGTTGACTAATGAACTTATAAGGGTTAGTTTCCCTTTAGTTCAAAGTAGGCTTTCTTTGATAAAAGAATTGGGTGTTAAAGGAGACAAATACTTTCAGCAGTTGTTCGGTAGCTCTTCTAAGTTGAGATTCACTTATAGAACTAACACCATAGTGGATGACGATATGGAGACTTATACGAAGAAGATGATTGCTCAATATGATAGAAAGAAATCATATGAGAGAATTCATAGGATGACTATGATCGGTCCCCATAGAGATGACCTGGTGGCTTACTTGGACGACAAACCTCTAGGCTCGTATGGGTCTCAAGGTCAAAATAGATTAGCTTCTCTTTCGGTGACTCTATCGCTGGCCGAAATGATTAAAGAGAAGAGAGGTGAGGATCCAATATTGGTTCTCGATGATGTGATGTCTGATTTGGATACTGAGAAGCAGAAAAAATTATTAGATACGATACAAGGATTTCAACAAGTTCTCATCTCAGGCTCCAGTTTGGATGAGGATACTGAAAAGGTGAATGTTATAGAAATAAAGTCTGATGTTGTATATGAAGAAAAAGGAGGTCAATAAAATGGCTAACAAAGACGAATTAGAGAAGGAGAGAAAAGAAGATCCTACAGTTGCAGTTAAGACTGTAGTAAAAGGTGCCGACGGAAATGTTATCGAGATAACAAAGGATACTACAGCTATTGAAACTGAAATCTCAGCCAAGGAGAAGGAAAAGGTTCAGGCTAAGATAGCAAAATTATCTAGGCAAGCTCCTGGAATGAAAGAAAAGACCGAGGAGACCATGAAGGTTATCGATGAGACCAAACCTGAAGATTTTTCCTCAGAAGAAGTCAAATTCGAAAATGTTACTGCTCAACAAGAGCAGGAAGCCATCAGAGCTAAGAGAGACTATACAGCTGATGATATTAAGGTCTTAAAGGGATTGGAGCCTGTTCGTGAACGTCCTGGTATGTATATCGGATCCACTTCATCTAGAGGACTTCACCTTCTCGTTAGAGAAATTGTAGATAACGCAGTTGATGAAGCTTTGGCCGGATATTGTCATCACATCCATGTTTCTATTCTTCCTGGAAACAGCATTAGAGTAACTGATGATGGACGTGGTATTCCTTGTGATATAGTCAAAGCTACAGGAAAGAGTGCTGTCGAAACTACATACACTGATCTTCACGCCGGTGGAAAATTTGAAGGTGGAACTGGATATAAGGTATCTGGAGGTCTTCATGGTGTCGGTGCTAAAGTTGTCAACGCTTTGTCTACAAAATTGACTGTCACTGTCTATCGTGGTGGAAAGATTCATCAAATTAGATTTGAAAATGGCGGACACGTCGTATCTAATGGACTTGAAATCATTGGAGACTGCCCATTGGAAAAGACGGGAACAGATGTTGAATTCTCACCAGATCCTACAATTTTCAAAGAAACTACGGTCTATAACTACTCGACCATTCGTGATCGTCTTAGACAAACAGCCTTCTTAAATAAAGGACTCGAATTATCTCTTGAAGATTTAAGAAATCCTAACGATATCGCAAGAGATGATTTCAAATATGATGGTGGTATCAAAGAATATGTTTCTTATATCAACCAAGGAAGAAATCCTTTATTCGAAAATATTCCTTATTTCGAGGGACGTGCTGAGGATGGGGTGTTCGTAGAATGTGCTTTACAGCCTACTAGAAGCTCTTTATTCAACATTCGTTCATTCTGCAATAATATCAATACACCTGAAGGTGGAACACATGTAGAAGGTTTCCGTTTAGCTTTAGGACGTGAATTGAATTCTTTTTATAAATATAAAGGCTGGTTAAAAGATAGCGATGAAAACTTCAGCTTCGATGATTTGAGTGAAGGCTTGACCGTCGTATTGTCTGTTAAGCATCCGGATCCTGAATACGAAGGACAGACAAAAGGAAAGCTTGGTAACAGTGAAGTTAGAAAAGACGCTTCATCTATTGTCGGTGATAACCTCAAAACTTGGCTTTTGGAGCATCCTAAGGAAGGAAAGTTGTTCTTCGATCGTTCATTGACTGCCTATAAAGGTAGAAAAGCCGCTGAGAAAGCGAGAAAGAACGCGCAGATGAAATCTATGGGATTTGGATCGTTGCCCGATAAATTGGCCGATTGTGTATCCAAAGACCCTAAAGAAAGAGAATTATTCATCGTTGAGGGAAACTCTGCAGGAGGTTCCGCTAAGAAGGGAAGAGACGCTAAGACCCAAGCTATTCTTCCTTTGAGAGGTAAGATTCTCAATGTAGAAAAAGCTCAGGTCATGCGTATTGAAAAGAATGCTGAAATCATGAACATGATTCAATGCATTGGTGCAGGATCAGGAGAGCATTTTGATATAACCAAGATTAAGTATGACAAAGTTATCATCATGACCGATGCTGATGTCGACGGATCTCATATTCAAATATTGTTGTTGACATTCTTCTATAGATTTATGAAACCTTTGGTGGAGAGCGGACACGTCTATATCGCTGTTCCTCCTCTATATAAGCTTGGATATCAAGGACATAATTACTATTGCTTCCGTGAAGAAGAACTTCCTGAATTGAAGAAACATTTGCCTGAAAATGCTAGATATACATTGAATCGTTACAAAGGATTAGGTGAAATGAATCCTTCTGAATTGGCTCAGACCACTATGATTCGTGGTGCTAGAAAGTTGAAACAAGTCTCTGTCGAAGATGCAGAAGCTGCGAATAACGCTCTTACCGATTTGATGGGTGAATCTGTTGAACCTCGTAAGGAATTTATCACAGCCAATGCAAAGTTTGTTAAGAACCTCGATATTTAGGCGATAGAAAGGAGATAAATATGGCAGAAGAAAATAAAGATAAGAAAGATATCGAAGACGAAGAAGATACACTTTCTCCTGAAGATATCGATTCAGAAATGTCGAAGGCTATGAACGATGATCGAGAAGAGGAAGAAGAGAAGGCTAGTAAAGTTAAAGGAAAAGGCCTTGAAGGCGTAGCCGAAGGCATTCAAGGTGGATTGGAAGATGCACCTTTGGATGATCAAGTCAAAACATCATTCCTCGATTATGCTATGAGTACTATTACTGCTCGTGCTCTTCCTGATGTTAGAGATGGTTTGAAGCCTGTTACACGTCGTATCATCTACGGCATGGCTACTATGGGTATGTGGCCGGATAAGCCTTTTAAGAAATCAGCTCGTATCGTCGGAGACGTCATGGGTAAATATCACCCACATGGTGACAGCTCTATTTATGAAGCTATGGCTCGTTTAGCACAGGACTTCGCTGTTCGTTACATGTTGGTTCAAGGACATGGAAACTATGGTTCACAAGATGGTGATGATCCAGCTGCTTACCGTTACACTGAGGCAAGACTCAACAAGTTGTCGCTTCAGATGGTCCGTGATATGTATAAGAATACAGTCGACTTTGTCGACACTTATGATGGAGACGGACAAGAACCAGTAGTATTGCCTGCTAGAATTCCTAATTTGATAATTAATGGAAGTCAAGGAATTGCTGTCGGAATGGCGACCAATATCCCATCTCATAACTTGAGAGAGACATTCAATGCTATTATTGCTTTGATGAAGAATCCTTCATTGGAACCTGTCGATTTGATGGAATACATCAAAGGACCTGATTTCCCAGGTGGTGGAATCATCTGTGGAAGAAGTGGAATCAAACATTACTTCGAAACAGGATCCGGTAATGTCAAAGTTAGAGGACGTTATCATTTAGAACAAACTAAAGATGGTCGTACATCTATAGTTTTCACTGAAGTTCCATATATGGTCAATAAGAAATTGTTGGCTAAATCCATTATGGAATTATGTGCAAATAAGACTTTGGAAGACATTCAAAGCATTGCAGACTATTCCGATGAAAAGACTGGAACTAAGTTCACTATCGAATTGAAGAGAAATGCCAATGTCGATATAGTTTTGAATCATTTATTCAAATATACAAAGCTTCAATCTTCATTCCCAGTCAATATGTTGGCTTTGGATAGAGGAACACCTCGTGTTTTGAATATGAAACAAGCTTTGGAATTATATATAGAGTTCCAAAGAGAAGTAGTGAGACGTAGAACTGTATTCGACTTAGATAAAGCTAAAGCAAGAAATCATATTTTGGATGGATTGATTGAAGCCTGTGACAATGTCGATGAAGTAGTTTCTTTGATACGTGGATCCAAAACTCAAGAAGAAGCCAGCATCAAATTGAAAGAGAGATTTAACTTTGATGATGAACAAGTAAAAGCTATTCTCGACATGACTTTGAGAAAATTAACTGGACTTGAAAGAGATAAGCTTTCAGATGAAAAAGCTGGTCATGAAAAGGATATGCTCGAATACAATCACATCCTTTCTGATGCTGCATATCTAGATTCTGTTTTAATGAAAGAAATGCAGGAAATTTCTGATAAGTTCGGTGATGATAGAAGAACAGAGATTTCTGATATCGTCACAAGTGAAGAAGATGAAGACTTGATTGCCGATAAGTCTATACTCATCGCTTTGACAAAGAATGGATACATCAAGAGAATGAGTCCTGATGAATTCAAGATGCAAAATCGTGGTGGAATCGGTGTCGCTGGAATGACCACTAAGGATAATGATGAAGTTTCTATCTTGACTCTTTCTAGAACTAAGAGAGACGTATTGTTCTTCACATCCGTTGGAAAAGTCTATAGAGTACGTGGATATCAAATTCCTGAAGGAAGTAGAACTTCTAAAGGAATTCCAGTTATCAACTTCTTGAGTCTTGCTAAAGATGAGCGTGTCCTTGAAATATTGTCAGTCGATGCACACGATCAAAAGTATCTAGTGTTTGTAACTGATAATGGAATTATTAAGAAAACTTCAGTTGAAGAATATGAATACATCAACAAAGCTGGAAAGATTGCACTCAATGTTCGTGAAGGTGATGAGTTGTTCAGTGTCAAAGCTACTGACGGATCGGCAAAGATTTTGATAGGAACATCTAATGGAAAAATTTGTATGTTCGATGAAAGCGATGTTCGTTCAATGGGACGTACAGCCCGACGGACGGCTGCGCATCGTGGTAGAGGGCCGGGAACGGATGCTCGAAAAGATAGAAAGCTTCGCGGTCTCCGCTCCCTACGAGATGCTGAAAGCCTCGCCGCTGGAGATCGGCTCCTGCATCCAACAGTGGAGTCTGGGCACGAGATGCCGCTGCGAAAACGGGAGCATCAGTTTCGAAGCGGGTACCAACCGGCACAGTTATACGTTCAACATCGAGCCGGGATTCGTCTATTGCCGGGCCGCCCGCCTACGGTTCAACGAACGCGGCGGACTCTTCGCGCAGAACATCCGCATGATGGCCAACGCGCGGGAACACACCGCCTACATGGCCCCCGACAACCGCGCCGAGAGCGCCGAACCGCTGAAAATCGACGACTCGAAATTCAGCCCCGACCAGTGCGTCTTCGATGAGGACGGCATCTACTGGTCATTCATTCGCTTCGAAGGCGATACAGCTGTCATCCACGGCTGCGGAGAGTTGTACCGATTCGCACGACCTGCGATCGACGATCCGGACCAAACCGAATGGATCGCATTCGAAAAATATTGACAACCGAAGAGATGAAAATGCGTTTTCCGGGGTTCAAGATTCTGGACCGTTACATACTGGGCAAGTTCCTGTCGACCTATTTCTTCGCCATCGCCATGATCATCGTGATCGTGGTGGTCTTCGACTACGTGGAGAAGATTGACGACTTCACGGAGCTGCACGCACCCCTGAAATCGGTCATCCTCGACTACTACCTCAACTTCATCCCCTACTTCATCAACCAGTTCAGCGGCCTGTTCACCTTCATCGCCTGCATCTTCTTCACCTCGAAGATGGCCTACCAGACCGAGATCGTGGCCATGCTCTCGGGCGGCATGTCGTTCCGCCGGCTGATGTGGCCCTACTTCCTCGGGGCGCTGATCATCGCCTCGCTGTCGCTGACGCTCAACCTCTGGCTGATCCCCATTTCGCAGCGGCACATCGTCGCCTTCGAGCAGCAATACATCAAACGCAAGCAGAACACCAAATACGACCGACACATCTACCGCCAGATCGAGCCGGGCATCTTCGCCTACATCCGCGGCTACAACGACGGCGCCCGCCAGGCCTCGTTCTTCGTGCTGGAACGCTACGAAAGCGGCACGATGACCCACTCGCTCGAAGCCTCGGACGCCAAGTTCAACCCCGAGACCAACCGCTGGACCGCCCCGCGCTACACCAAACGGGAGTTCGACTCCGCGGGCACGGAGACCTTCGAGCAGTTCCGCAACCTCGACACGCTGATCAACCTCGAAGCCACCGAGCTGGGCGAGATCAACGACCTGATCCAGACCATGAACATCTCGGAGCTGAACGCCTTCCTGGACCAGCAGCGGGCCAAAGGCTCCGACTCGATCAACCTCATCGAGGTCGAGAAGCACGCGCGCTACGCCTATCAGCTTTCGTCGTTCATCCTGACGCTGATCGGCGTGTCGTTGTCCTCGCGCAAGGTCCGCGGCGGCACCGGCCTGCACATCGGCATCGGCACGGGACTCTGCTTCTCATACATCCTTTTCAACCGCTTCTTCGAGGAGTTCGCCAAAAGCGGAACCCTCCCGCCCGGGCTGGCCGTGTGGCTGCCCAATATCATTTACCTCGGCATCGCCGTCTACCTTTACCGGAAGGCCCCGAAATAACCTGCGATCTATGGAGAAACCCCAGAATTACCTG
>OLQA01000591.1_pt1 | contig 34321 bp, 28 predicted proteins | sample 1673151 | NCBI WGS metagenome assembly OLQA01 (sample SAMEA3136760, study PRJEB25190) | human gut metagenome | biome: human gut; feature: human-associated habitat; material: faeces | place: Austria | collected 2013
CACACGCGCAGCCGTGTAAACGGCAGCTTTGGGGGTTATTATACCATAAAAATCAGGGTTTGCACAGGGGGAAACATGCAATGTCCGCCGCCGTGGCGAAGCGTGCGCGGAGCGTTTGGACAGGATGGCAAAAAAGAAAAAATCTGCGTAAAATATTACCAATTGTATAGAAAAATGGCGGTTTGAAGCCGAAAATTTGACGCGGCGGCTTTCTTTTGCTATAATGCACAGGTACCAAGGCCTGCCCCCTGCCGCATGCATCCGTTGTTTTTGTTTTCAAAAACGCGCGCGGCGCTGTTCTTTTTTGTTGATACACGGGCGGTCTGGTGCGGGCCGTCCGTTTTGTTTTGGCTGTGCGGCCCGGTGTGTGGACGGAGAACCAAAGGAGTTTTTGCATGACAAAGCGACAGGAGCATATCCGGCGCTGGCTGGCCGCCGCCGGGCCCCGCATCGTTGCGGTGGCGGCGACGGCGGGCAGCCTGGGGCTGGTGTGCACGGCATTGGCCGCTACGGTGAATACGGTTACTGTGGCGGATTCCGCCGGTGCGCAGCGCACAGTGATGGCTGCGGTGACGGAGCCCGAGGTCCTGCTGGACCTGGCGGGTATGGAACTGGAGAGCAACGACAGCACCCATCTGCACGAGGTGGAGGACGGCACGCTGCTGCTTTCTCTGCAGCGGGCTTTTCCGGTCTCTGTAGCGGCGGATGGAGAATATTACGAGGCGGAGATCAGCGACGGCACTGTGGCCGACGTGCTGGCCCGCGCGGGCGTGACGCTGGGGCCGGACGATTACACCACTCCCAGTCTGGACAGCCCGGTGACCGAGGGCATGGGCCGTGTGCGCGTACACCGTGTAACATATACTGAGAATACCGCCCGGGAGACCGTTCCCTATGAGACGGAGTATCTGGACGAAACCGCCGAAAGTACGGGGAAATATTCCCACGAGGTGCTGGTGCAGGCGGGGCAGGACGGCCTTGTGGACGTGACCTACCGCCAGAAGTATGTGGAGGGCGGATATTCCGGCACCGAGGTGGTGGATACCCAGGTCGTCACCGAGATGATACCGGAGATCTACCGGAAATACAATTCCGACGCCGTCAGCCCGCTGCAGGCCCCCGAGGGCATCACGGTGGAAAACAACGTGCCCAGCAGCTACAGCAAAATGTATTCCATGAAGGCGACAGGCTATTATTCCGCCCGCGGACGCGGCGCAAGCGGCCTGGGCCTGTATTACGGTACTTTTGCGTGCGACCCGACGCTCATTCCCTACGGTACAAAGGTGTATATCACCTCCGCTGACGGCAAATTCGTATATGGCTGGGCCATTGCGACAGATACGGGTGCGTTTGTGCAGTCCAACCGCATGCAGGTGGACCTGTTCTACGAGACCTATGCCGAATCCGTGGCAAACGGCGTGAAGTATGTAAACGTGTACGTTCCCTGAGAATATCAGAAAACAAAGAGCATCCCCGGCGCGGGGTATCCGTGCGCCGGGGATGCTCTTTTGCATTCGGGTCAATCCGCCCGGCCCGCCTGTTTGACGAGCTGATTGGCGTATACGCTGCAGCCGGCCACCAGTACGCCCTGCACGATACCGGTAAACAGGCCCAGCGCAATGCTCTGTACGCCGTCGAAGCTGCCGGTTGCCACCACCCACAGCATGGCCAGGAACACGCCCGCGCCGCCCAGAATGAGCGGGATGTGCTTGTCTTTTACGTCCTGCGAGGCCTTGAGTGCTTTGCCGACGATGTAAAGCACCGCCACCAGCACCAGCAGCTCGGGCCGGATATATTCCATTACGCCGTCCATCAGTTCCATAAGGGGACACCTCCTCGCTTTTGGATATGCGGCGCGGGGAAAATATAGTACATGCACAGCCGGATATTTTGTGTGGGAATCTGCATTTTTGGCCTTTTGCTGAAAATAAGGGAACGGTTTTCGTTATTGCGCGCAGAAAATGAAGAAGCCGGCCGGACCATATCGTTGCATAAATGTCAAGATGGAAAAAACGCCCGCGCAGCGGGCACAGGGAGGGATGGGCTTGGAACAGGCCATCATCGATATCCGGAATATGTACAAGATCTACAATCCCGGAGAAAACGAGGTGCGCGCGCTGGACGGCGTGAGCCTCGCGGTCTACAAGGGGGAGTTTGTGGCCATCGTAGGCCATTCAGGCAGCGGGAAATCCACGCTGATGAATATGATCGGCTGTCTGGACACGCCGACGTCCGGTACATATTTTCTCAACGGGCAGGACGTAAGCGCGCTTTCCGATAATGCGCTTTCAGCCATCCGCAATGAACAGATCGGTTTTATTTTCCAGAGCTTCAACCTGATCAAGAACCTGAACGCGCTGGAAAACGTGGAGCTGCCGCTCATTTACCGGGGCCTGCCCGCCGGAAAACGGCGTCTGCTGGCGTTGGAGGCCCTGGAGCGTGTGGGCCTTGCGTCCCGTATGGACCACCGTCCAAACCAGATGTCCGGCGGCCAGCAGCAGCGTGTGGCCGTGGCTCGCGCCATCGCGGCACATCCGCCGCTCATCCTCGCGGATGAACCGACGGGCAACCTGGACACCAGAGCGGGCGCCAGGGTGTTCGAGATCATCCGTGCTCTGCACGCCGAGGGCAACACCATTGTACTGATCACTCACGACGAAGGGCTGGCCCGCAAGGCTCAGCGCATCGTGCGTATCACAGACGGAAAAATAGACGACGGGGAACGGGAGGTTTTCTAAAATGGAAACAAAGGAATTGATGGCGCAGAACGTGCAGGACCCGGCGCAGGCCGGCGAGGTGCTTTTGCAGCCGCCCAAACGGCCGAAGAAAAAGCGCAGCATCAAAAAAATCGTGCTGCTTTCACTGGCGGGCATTGCGGTGCTGGCCCTGGCGGGCAACACCGTTCTGAGCGCGCTGCGCGGCCCGCTGCCGACCTATGTGCAAACACAGACGGCGGCAGCCGGAGACATCAGCCAAAGCCTGTCCACCACGGGTACGCTCACCTCGGGGCAGACCGTAGTGGTGCCGTCGCCCGTCACCGCGCCTCTTGCAGAGGTGAAGGTGGAAGCGGGGCAGATCGTGAACGCGGGCGACCTGCTTGCCACCTTTGATACAGAGCCGCTGGAGCGCGCCTACCGGCAGGCTTCTGCCGCTTATGAGAGCGGCCAGCTGCAGAAAAGCGACGCGCTCACCGCCAGCGACAGCGCACAGGCACGCTTCAATGACGCGGCTGCGAACCTTAACAATCTTGCCGTCCAGAAAGACAAGGCTTCAGCCGCGGTGAACAGCCTGACCGCGCAGTACGAGGCCCTCGCGGATAAGCAGAGCGAGGAGGCGTTGTCTGTTAAAGCGGCTTTGGACGCCGCCGCCGCGGACCTCGCGAACCAGCAGCAGGCGCTGAGCGCGGCCAAGGCAACCTACGACGCGGAAAAGCAGGCCGTCCTGTCCGACAGCGCCAAGCGCCAGTTGGAGCTGGCACAGGTGCCATCATCCCTCTCCGTGCAAAGCGCCAAGGAGGATCTTGCCCGCGGCAGGGACGGCGTGACCGCACCCATCAGCGGCGTCGTCACCTCCCTCAGTGCGGTGCCGGGCTCCAGCGCGGCGGCTTATGGTCCGCTGTGCACGATCCAGAGCCTGAGCGATGTATATGTGGACGTGGCGCTCTCCCGCTACGATCTGGAAAAGGTAAAGCCGGGCCAGAGCGCCGTTGTCACCACGCTGGGCAGGACATACACCGGAACGGTGGCGTCCATCGACGCGATGGCCACGGCCGGGGCCTCCGCCACAGGCACGGCCACGGCCTATGTGCACGCCAAAGTGCAGCTGGACGCGCCGGACGGCGATATCAAACTGGGCCTGGAGGCCAACGTGGTCATTGCCACAGGGGAGGCGAAAGGAGTGCTGAGCCTGCCCATCAGCGCCGTCAATACGGATGTGAGTGGCCAGTTCTGCTATGTGGTGGAAAACGGCGCGGCTGTGCGCCGGGATGTGAAGACAGGCCTTTCTTCCGATACGCAGGTGGAGATCGCCTCCGGCATTTCCGCGGGGGATGAGGTCATCCTCAACCCGCAGGATGTGACGGAGGGCATGGCTGTCAGCAGCGACCCCGCCGCCGCGGCGCAGATGCCCGCGGACGCGGGTATGGGCGCTGTGATGATGGGCTAAGGGGGCGTCCGGATGCGTCAGATCTATGAATACGCCAAAATGGCGTACCGCAACATCATGGGCAGCAAAATGCGCTCATTTCTCACGATGCTGGGCATCATCATCGGCATTGGGGCTGTCATTATGGTGCTGTGCATCGGAGGCGGCGGGCAGCGGATGATGGACAGCGAACTGGGCATGCTGTCTTCCGGTTCGGTGTATCTGAGTGTGACCGGCGAGGATACCACTGTGAACGATTATTTTACCGACGGGGACGTGGAGGCCGTGGGCCGTATGGAAGGCGTTGCGGGCGTGACGATGGCCGGCGGCGCCAGCGGAAGTGTGCGCGGCCCAAAGGGAGAAATAGGCGCCAGCCTTTCGGCGGGCAACGGCAGCATGTTTCTGGTGTTTCCGGCTACGCTGCAGGCGGGGCGCTTTTGGGACGCGTCGGATTATGATGCCGCGCGCCGTGTTGTGACCGTGGATTCCGCGGGAGCAAAGGCACTGTTTGGAACCGACGACGTATTGGGCATGACGGTGCAGCTCACGGTGGGCGGACGCACTTCGGATTTCACGATCATCGGCATAACCGAAAGCCAGAGCGGATACAGCTACAACGGCAAGATCACTGCGCAGATGACGGCGCCGCTGTCCAGCCTGTCCACTCTTTCCGACGATGTGGGCCAGCCGTATTTCCAGATCGCGCTGCTGGCGCAGGACACTGCGAACAGTGTACCGCTGGCACAGCAGGTGCTGCGTCTGGTGGAAAGCCGACACGGCAACGCCGGGCGGGACTGCTACGGCATTATGGACGTAAGCCAGTACACCGCGCAGATCAGCAGCGTGACAGGGATGTTTACGGGCATCATCGCCGCCATCGCGGGCATCAGCCTGCTGGTGGGGGGCATCGGCGTTATGAACATCATGCTCGTCAGCGTCACCGAGCGCACGCGGGAGATCGGCATCCGCAAGGCGCTGGGGGCAAAGACGGGCAGCATCACGTTCCAGTTCCTCATTGAAGCGGGTACGCTTACGCTCATCGGAGGCGTCATCGGTATTGTGCTGGGCCTGTGGGGCGGCTACGGCATCAGCAGCCTGATGGGCATGGAGGGCTATGTGGCACCCTCCACTGTAGTTTATATCGCGCTGTTTTCCATCGCCATCGGCATTTTCTTCGGCATTTACCCCGCGCGCAAGGCGGCGCGCCTGAGCCCCATAGAGGCGCTGCGCACAGAATAATTGGTTTTACAGGCCTGCGGCTCCGCGCTGTGGGCCTGTTTTGATAAGAAAAGGCTGTGTTTTTGGGCATAACGCCAGTATTTTGTAAATAAGGACGAATTTTCCGTAAAAAATTTGACAAATATTCACATCTGTCCGTTGATTTTTCGACAAAAAGCGGTAAAATACTATGATATAAGGTAAAGATAAGGTTAAGATAGGAGGTCCTGTCTTACCGGCGGGCTGCGGCGCGCCCGGCGCGCCGCTTAAGGGGAAAGGGAGAACAAGTTTGAAGATCGGGCTTGACATCGGGTCCACCACCATCAAATGCGTGGTGCTGGACGACGCGCTGAATATTACATACAAAACCTATGAGCGTCATTTTTCCCACATCGTGGAAAAAGCGGCGGAGCTGGTGCAGCGCATGCACACTGAGGTGCTGCACGGCGCGCCCGCGCAACTTTCCATCTCCGGTTCGGCCGGCATGGGCCTGGCCGACGCCTGCGGCGTGCCCTTCGTACAGGAGGTGTTTGCCACACGGGTGGCGGCAAAGCGTTACGCGCCGGATGCGGACGTGGTGATCGAGCTGGGCGGCGAAGATGCGAAGATCCTGTTTTTGACGGGCGGTACCGAGGTGCGCATGAACGGAAGCTGCGCGGGCGGCACCGGCGCGTTCATTGACCAGATGGCAACGCTGCTGAAGATGACGCCCGACGAAATGAACGAAGCCGCGCGGCATGCGGAAAAAACATATACCATTGCCAGCCGCTGCGGCGTGTTTGCCAAAAGCGATATCCAGCCCCTCATCAACCAGGGCGCAAAGGCCGGGGATGTGGCGGCCAGCATTTTCTATGCCGTGGTGAACCAGACCATCGCGGGCCTTGCGCAGGGCCGGAAGATCGGCGGCAACGTGCTGTATCTGGGCGGGCCGCTCACATTTTTGCCCCAGCTGAAAAAGAGCTTCGACAAGACGCTGGGCGTGACGGGGACCTGCCCGGAAAACAGCCTTTATTTTGTGGCGCTGGGCGCGGCGCTGTATTCCGACAAGGAACTGGACCTGGCGGGTGTGGTGGAAAAGCTGCACGCATACAGCGCCACGGCCACCTATGCGTTCAACCCGCCGCTGTTCCGGGACGAAGCGGAATACGAGGCGTTCCGCGCACGGCATGCAAAGGCGAGCGTGCCGCGCCGTCCCTTTGCGGACAGCACCGGCCCTGTGCATATCGGCATCGACGCGGGCAGCACCACGGTAAAAGCCGCCGTCATCGACGGAGACGACAATTTGCTTTTCACCAGCTATCAGCCAAACAGCGGCAATCCCATCCCCATCATCCGGCAGATGCTCATCGACATTTACAAGGCGCGTCCGGGCCTGCGGGTGGCCAGCGTCACAGCCACGGGCTACGGCGAGGACATTGTGAAAAGCGCCTTCGGCGTGGATTTCGGCGTGGTGGAGACAGTGGCCCACTTTACGGCGGCCAGGCACTTTATGCCGGACGTGGATTTCGTCATCGACATCGGCGGGCAGGATATGAAGTGCTTCAAGATAGAGGACGGAGCCATCAGCAACATCTTTTTGAACGAGGCATGCAGCTCCGGCTGCGGCAGCTTTTTGCAGACGTTTGCGGGCGCGCTGGGCTACGGCGTGCCGGAGTTTGCGAAGCTGGCGCTGTTTGCGGATAAGCCCGTGGACCTGGGCAGCCGCTGCACGGTGTTCATGAATTCCAGCGTCAAGCAGGCCCAGAAGGACGGCGCGTCCATCGAGAACATTTCGGCCGGGCTTGCCATCAGCGTGGTGAAAAACGCGCTGTACAAGGTCATCCGTGCCTCCGGCCCGGAGGAGTTGGGCCGCAAGATCGTGGTGCAGGGCGGTACGTTCTACAATGAGGCTGTACTGCGTGCGTTCGAGATGGAAATGGGCGTGGAGGTCATCCGGCCGGATATCGCGGGCCTGATGGGCGCGTTCGGCGCGGCACTGTACGGCAAGGCAAAGGGAAAGAGCCAATCGTCTCTGCTTACGCTGGAGGGGCTGGAGGGCTTCACCCAGAAGGTGCGCAGCGTCAACTGCGGCCTGTGCGGAAACAACTGCCAGCTTACGGTCAATATTTTTCCGGGCGGCAAAAAATACATCAGCGGCAACCGGTGCGACCGTCCGGTGTCCCACCGGGGCGCGGAAAACCCACTGAATCTGTACGAATACAAGCAGCGCCTTCTGGCCGAATACAAGCCCCAGCCGGGCATCCGCGGCACTATTGGCATCCCCCTGGGGCTGGGGATGTACGAACTGCTGCCTTTCTGGTATGCTTTCTTCACGAAGCTGGGCTTTTCGGTGGTGACCAGCGGTCCCTCCAGCCGGGAGCTTTACCTGGAGGGCCAGAGTACCATTCCTTCCGACACTGTATGCTACCCGGCAAAGCTGCTGCACGGCCATATCCACCGGCTCAGCCGGATGGCTGTGAACGCCGTTTTTTACCCCTGCCTGACGTATAATGTGGACGAGGGCCTGGGTGACAACCACTACAACTGCCCTGTGGTGGCCTATTACCCGGAGGTCATTGCGGCCAACTGCCACGAGCTGGAGAATATCCGTTTTATTTATGATTATATCGGCATTCACCGCCGAAGGGATTTTCCCAGGAAGATGACGGCCATCCTTGCAAAATACTTCGCGGGCATCAGCCTGGGCGAGGTGAAGGGCGCTGCGGACGCGGCCTATGCCGAATATGCGGAGCATATGTCCCGCGTGCGTGTCCGGGGCGGGGAGATCATCGCCCAGGCGCGGGCCGAGGGCCGGCAGATCATCGTTCTGGCGGGCCGTCCGTACCATGCGGATGAGGAGATCAACCACGGCATCGACAAGCTGATCTGCAGCTATGGAGCGGCGGTGATCACAGAGGACAGCATCTCACATCTGGTGGAAAAATTCCCCACCAGCATCCTCAACCAGTGGACCTATCATTCCCGCCTGTACGCGGCGGCGAAATACATTGCGGACCAGCCGGATATGAACCTCGTCCAGCTGGTGAGCTTCGGCTGCGGCGTGGACGCCATCACCACCGACGAAACGAGAGAAATTTTGCAGCGGGAAGGCAAGCTGTACACACAGATCAAAATCGATGAGATCGCGAATCTGGGCGCGGTGAATATCCGGCTGCGCAGTCTGTTCGCAGCCATAGAGCCGGCCTCCGGCGAAACGCCGGACGCGGAGTAATGCTCCCGCCCGTATCCATAACTGCGTATTTGCCCAAAGGAGGGGCATGCCCATGGAAAATGTCCATACTTATCCCAAATTTACTCCGGAGATGAAAGCGACACATAAAATCCTGATCCCCAACATGGCGCCCATCCATTTTGAGATGATGCGCGCCGCCATGGAGGACGAAGGCTATCATGTGGAGGTGCTTGGCTCCGGCGGCCATGCCGTGGCGCAGGAAGGGCTGAAATATGTCCACAACGATACCTGCTACCCTGCGCTTCTTGTCATCGGGCAGTTCATCAATGCGCTGAAAAGCGGAAAATACGATCTGGATCACACGGCCCTGCTTATCACGCAGACGGGAGGCGGGTGCCGGGCGTCCAACTACATCCACCTTTTGCGTAAGGCGCTGGTGAAAGCGGGCTTTCCTCAGGTGCCCGTGGCCAGCCTGAATTTTTCCGGCCTGGAAAAGGACAGCGGCTTTCAGTTGACGCTTCCGCTCATCCGAAAGATTGTTGCGGCGGTGTTTTACGGAGACGAGCTGATGAGCCTTGCCAACCAGACGCGCCCCTATGAAAACGATCCGAGCACGGCGGATGCGCTTGTGGCTGCCTGGACGCGGAGGGTGGCGAGCCAGTTCGATGAAAAAAAGGGCTTCTCGAAAAAGGATATGGCTGCGAACTTTGCAGCTATCGCGGCGGATTTTGCGGCGGTGCCCGTTACCTATACGCCCAAGGTGAAAGTGGGTGTCGTGGGCGAGATCTATGTGAAATATTCACCGTTGGGCAATAACAATCTGGAGCAGTTCCTCCACGGCGAGGACTGCGAGGTGAACCTGCCGGGCCTGATGGGTTTTGTGCAGTACTGTGTTGCCAACATGGCCGAGACCGTGCGCCTGTACGGCGGCAGCAAGCTGTTGGAGCTCGGCTCCGATACGTTGATGAGCTGGCTTACCGTGCGGGAAAAGCTGATGATCGCGGCGATTAAAAAGCATCCCCAGTTCCATGCGCCCACACTGTTTCTGGACACGAAAAAAATGGCGGACGGAATCATTGGTATTGGCAACAAGATGGGTGAGGGCTGGCTGCTGACGGCCGAGATGATGGAGCTGCAGCAGACAGGCTTTGAGAACATCATCTGCGCCCAGCCCTTCGGCTGCCTGCCCAACCACATCTGCGGCAAAGGAATGATCAATAAGATCCGCACCATATATCCCCGCGCCAACATCACACCCATCGACTATGACCCGGGCGCAACGCGGGTGAACCAGGAGAACCGTATCAAGCTGATGCTGAGTGTGGCCAAGGAACGCCTTGGGCAAAGCGGCGGCACGCCCCCGCAGGGCGGCGCAGCCGAGAAAGTGCCGGTATACGGCGGCATGGAGGTGCCGGCCGTGCATGTGCCCGGCTTTGCGGAAAAGCTGCCCGCCAACGGATGAGCGCCGCAGCGCGGAATACAGACGAAAAACCAGCGGAGCCTGTGCCCCATAAAAAGGGCAGGCTCCGCTGGTTTCTCTGTACCATTGGGATTATAGCGCGCCGCGTGCTCAATACGCGGCTTCAAGCTCGGCAATGCGGCGGTAGAGCATATCGTTCACGGGGGTAGGAACGCCGTGCTTCTCCCCAAGGCGGCGCATGGCGCCTGCGAACAGCTCTACCTCGGTGGGACGCCGGGCCAGCGTATCCTGGCGCATGGAGGGCATCCCGTCGGGGTTCAAAGCATCGGTCATTTTCATCCAGGCGGAAATATCTGCGTCTGTCAGCGTCACACCCTCCCGTGCGGCCAGAGCCTGTGCCTCCCGTATGGCAGCCAGCATGGTGTCCCGCGCCGTCCCCGGGTGCTGTACGCCCCGGTACGGCACATTGTAAACCGCGCATACCTGGTTCAGCCCCACATTGAGCATCAGCTTGCTCCACTGGCGGTACAGAATATCTTCATGTATTTCGCAGGGCACGCCCGCCTCCAGCAGCAGTGCGGCCGCCGCGTCCACAGCCGGGGTGCGCGCGCCCGTACCGCTGCCGATAAGAAGCTTTCCCATATTGCGGTAGGTGACGGCGGGGCCGTCCTTTACGGCGTCCATCCCCTGGGCCACACAGTAAAGCACGTGCTCCGTCCCGTAGGCTGCGGCCAGCTCGCCCTCGCTGGTAATGCCGTTGAGCAGGGAGATGACCAGTGTTTCAGGCCCGATGAACGGGCGCATCGTTTCAATGGCGGCGGCAAGCCCGGTACTTTTGACGGCGAAGACCGCCAGCGCGGCAGGCAGCGCCTGCTGCGGTGTCACAAAGCGGAAGGTACAGGCAGCGCCGTTGCAGGTGAAGCTCTGTGCCGCATAACGGGCTGCACGCTGTGCATCCGCAGCAAAGAATACACGCTGCGGGCCAAGTGTCTGCGTCATGCGTTGGCCGAACATGACGCCCAGCGCGCCTGCGCCGATGACTGCGATGACAGGTTGTTTTTTCATAATACATTTCCTCCGGGAGCTTTTGGTGCTTTGTAAAATACGTTCGGATGCGTGCGGCGCGGGAACGGCCGCAGCTGTCAAAAACGGCAGAAACAAACGGCATTTCCCGGTTGGGAAGACAGTGTTTGTTTCATTATAGCATGCCGCCGCAAAGGGGTACAACAGAACCGTAGGGATTGCGGCTTTGCAGTCTGTTCAAAAAGGATATCGAAAATTTCCGAAATATGATTTTTCATCTGGTATTTTGTGCGGGGCCATGCTATGATGTGCTGGGATTTATGCTGCGCTGCCGGCTGTTTACAGGCGGGAACGGCGGAGCGCATCCCATAGCACAACAAAATAAGCATCAAACGGATGCGGGGGCGGACAGCAAATGGAAAAGACACCGCGCGATTTTATTTTCGATAACCTTCTTTCCATGTCGGCATACTGGGCCTGCACAGGCGCCATCATTGCCAGCCTGACGGCATATTACGGTTTTTCACTCGCGCTGTCCAATGTGGTCACGGGCCTGAGCGGCACGCTGCCCATCCTACAGCTGGCGGGCGGCCTTGCCTACGAGCGCACAACACGTCCGCTGCGCTTTCTGCGCCTGTGTAACGGCACATGGCGTGTACTGCTGCCGCTGGTGTTTTTTTCGGTGCTGCTGCCGAGGACTGCCGGCGCGCCGTTGATGGTGGTGTGCTATGTGTTGGCCATCGGCATTTATCAATTTGCATGTCCGTCTCAGACGGACTGGCTGGTGAGCAGTGTGGAGGGCCGTGTCCGGGGAGACTATTACTCGGTGCGTGAGATGTTTTTCATGCTTACATATACCGGTGTGTTCTGCGCCGTGAGCCTGATTATTGACCGCGCTGCCCGGCACGGCGCACAGCAGACCGGCTTTTTGGCCGTAGGCGTGCTGGAGACCATGCTGCTGGCCGCCAGCTTGACAGTGCTGCTGCGTTTGCCTGCGCCGGAAAGGCCTGAAAAGGAGGAGCCTGCCCCAGCTGTGGCCGCCTTGTTGGAGCCGCTGCGCAACCGCCGTTTTCGGAGGGTGATGCTGACGAATATGGTGTGGAGCCTTTCGGGCATGTTCATCGGCGGCTTTGCCGCGGTGTACCAGATTCAGGTGCTGGAACTGACGTTTTTTGAAATCATGGTCTGGGTGACGGCAGGAAACCTGTGCCGGTCGCTGTGCACTCCGCTGATGGCACGTCTGGCTGCGCGCTTCGGATGGAAGAATGTTACCGCGCTGACCATTGCGATGATGGCATGCGTGGCCGCGCTGTGGGCGGCGGCCACCCGGCAAAATGCAGCATACCTGTTTCCGGTGCTGTCCATACTGGGGGCGGTGCCTTACGCGGGCATGGGCGTCGGTTTCCTGAAAATGCAGGTGGCCACCAGTCCGTCCGCCACGCGTAGCATGTATTTTTCCGTCAACTCACTGTTCAACGGGGCTTCAGCTCTGCTGGGCTCGGTGCTGTGCTCTGCGCTCATCGGCGTGCTGGAGGCCTACCCGCCCCACGCACTGCGCTGCATCTTTTTTGTGGGCTTGGCAGGCGCTCTTGCCGCCGCAGTGATGGCCGCGCGCATTCCCTGCCGGGAAGCGTGAACCGCGGGAAAACAGAAAAATTTTTAGGGCTTTTCTTTTTGGAGAAAATCCTGTATAATATATAAGCCGCATCACTGTGTGCCGCGGCGTGATTGGGGGCCTTAGCTCAGTTGGTCAGAGCATTCGGCTCATAACCATTTCTATTTGGTATCGAAGCTTTTAGTCTTAACCTTATGGTGCTTATAAACTCGCTGTTCTAGCGGGTTTTTTTGATATATCCAATTTGTATTATTTTACGGTTTGTACAATTGCTATTTTTTTGCTATGCATACGCAATACTTGTTATTTTTGTGTATTCTACGCATCCGGTGCAATCAGCGCGCGCAGAAGTTTTTGTTGCAAATCGGGGTTGTTTTTCAACATTGTAACAATCAGTTTTTCCGTTACATCAGAAGCAAGGAGTGGTTCGTCGGCAGCTTTCAGAGATTCTGAATTGGAAGATGCCGCAGGGGGGGGATCGTTCTGCTTGTAAAACTCCCGCGCGATCTTCTTTGTCAATTCCATGCGCGGCTGATTGCGAATATGAGCGTAGGTGTTTAAAAGAACCCCCGCTGTTTTATGGCCGGTATCGCCTTGTACTGACTTGATATCGCCTTCACTGAGCTCCAGCTTATAAGTAGAGCTGGAATGACGCAAGCCGTGAAAAACAATATCCGGATACCGCCCTTCCTGTTTGACCAGCCAATTTTTAAACTTTTTATAGCTCAGGGCCGGTTCAATTGGGCGACCATTGGGTTGGCAAATTAGTAATCCATAGTCAAAATAGCGTTCACCAAGGCGTTCCTTGTCCTCTTCGATCTGTTTGAGCCGTGTTTGAATCTCTTCCTTGAGCGGAGGTGTCATAAAAATGATTCGTTCGCTGGATTTTGTTTTTAGCTTTTTCAAGACGAGAATGCTTTTTTTCCCTGAAAAGACTTCTGGGAAGCGGAACAAAATGGTTTTTTCATTTACCGATGTTAGCGCATCTTTTCGTACACGTTGAACCATCTTTGTAACGCTAAAAGCTCCAACACCTTTAAAATCAAAGTTGATATCCGACAATTGTACCCCCACGGCTTCTCCTTCACGCAGCGACCCGATAAAGGTCATATGGACCAGCAGGTGTAAAAGCGGATCATCCTCCAAATCCTCAAGGGCCTCAAGAACTGTATCCGCTTCCCAAATTTCTCGTTCCACGCTGTCCTTTTGAGGGCCTTTTTTGGGCATCGGATTCCTTGCAATCCGTTTCCATTCTACTGCCGTTTCAAAGCCTGCGTTGAGTAGATCCCGAACCTCTTTCACAGTTGTCGTTGAAAGACACTTTTTCTTAGCTTCCTGTGCAGGGGTCCAGCGCTGACGAATCCCTTGAACATACTGTCCTCTTTTCGTTTGAAGCAAAGTTGCATATAGCTTATCAATATCCTCTGATGTTACTTTTTGGAGTTTTAACTCGCCAATGTTGGGATTGATATGGTTCATTACAATTCCGCGATTGCTACTGTATGAACTCAGACCCCAGCGGCTCTTCAAAGCTTGAACAGGGAGCCACTCTTCAAAAAACTCCCGGACAGTTTGATCGCTTGGAAGAATGAAGCATCCGTCTCGCTGTTGCATATTGATTTCGTCTCTTCGCCTTTCTGCTTCCTCTTTGGTAAAACCACACTCCCATTTGGATATATTCTTGTTGCTTTGCGGATCTTTATAAGAATAGATTACTGCGTATGTGTTTTTTCCTTTTCCTCTTTTTTGAATAAAAGCCATTTTCAATCCTCCGACTCTAAATGCTCGAACCAGTCATCAAATGACTTCTTGTTGACTCGCACAGAACCACCGAATTTGAGCACACGGAACGGCGCATGGTCACATAAGTTGTATGCACCGCGCTTACTGATCCGTAAAATCTGCGCGATTTCCTCCGGAAGATATACTTTTTCGCCAGAGTCTTTATCGTACTGGTTCATATTGATTCACCTCGTTAGATTGAAAAGAAAATCAACCTCCCCTTCTTTATATAATCAAATCTGTGTCTGATTTTATTATATAGAGGAAAGGACTTGATTCCAATAGAGTATTAAATCTTTCGGCTGGTTAATTTTTTACGAGAAAGTTAATTTTATCTTCAAATTTTTAAAAAGCTCTTCCAAATTTTGTGATTTTGTAGTATACTAATAAATATATGGGGCCTTGGCGCAGCTGGTTAGCGCATTCGGCTCATAACCGACCGGGCCTGGGTTCGAGTCCCAGAGGCCCCACCAAAAAGGGAGTAATTTTCAGATGCCATTGACATCGAAAATTACTCCCTTCTTATAGGGTGTCCAAAATTGGACACCCTATGGGATGGAAATTTCTGGCAAACGCCCCATATCAGCTAGCTTTTCATATAACTTGGCAAGATATTCAATGCCGCGTTCCCGGCGGTTTTTGATTGTTCGCAAGCAACTGCAGTTTCGGTTGGCGATTTCTTCCCATGTAAGTTCGTCAAAATAATGCTGGCGTAGGATCTCGGAGATTTCTGGGGCAAGGGTGGATATGTAAAATTCTAAACGCTCCACCTGTAATTTGGATTCATTTAACTGTACCAAAATTTGTTGTACAGTTTCATGGACCTGCGTTTGATATACTTGTTGGTAATTCAGAGCAATGGAGGCAGTTTTATCAGATATGCTGCTGCTTTGCACCGTTTCTGTTACCGACGGTACAAAGGTCATAGATTCGATTAAATCGTTTGAGTTCATTGTTAAAAGTGCTTTTAATTCAAATTCAAGCACGGAGATTTCTTTGCGGATTTTATTATGATCCTGCAATTGTTGAATTACATATTCACGAGGGGTCATTTTGCCCACCACCTTTCCACTACTGGAGAACGGTTCTGAGCCTTTAGAGAATTTTTGACATATAAAGAATACCATGTGTAAACAGGCATCTGCAAGGTTATGCCGCGTGCATATTTTCTGGTACATAGAAGTGCATACAGAGGGCATTTTATGTGCAATGATAAGTACCGAGAGAATGCGTTTTGATGTTTTTCTATTGTGACAATCTTGCTTCCCTTGTTTATGACATAACCGTAAAGAGCTTCGTATCTATAATTGGACATTTTATACCTCTAAACCTCTCTTGCAGATGACCCCGTGTTTCAGTTCTTGGACAAGAAACGTGCCGAGGGTAACCTTTACTACGTCTACATGATCACTGAAGTCAACAAGTTTCTTCGTATCTACTATGGCGGAGTGAAGGAATACTTGTTATCTCTGGAACCAGCATGACTTATACCAACTCTCGCATTTAGGCTGGCACTTTAGCGATGATTTTTTATGTTATTGTTCCCTATGTCTACAAATTTTTCTCAACTTTTACTTGAATTTTTATTGCAGATATTACATCATGCGCGATGCGTTGAAATATGCAATGAAAGTAGAGGGGCACGGACGCGATAGAAAAAATGAAAAAACTGAATGCTATTGGAGAGATAAGGCGGAGAGAATGTCGGGATGTAGGGCTGGCGAAAAGGTTGTACTTTGAACAAAAGCAGATATCATTGTAGTGGCGGTATCGGGGACCACAATGCATGGAGGGCCCGTTTGGAAGCATTCAGTACAGTAAGTGCCGCCGGATGCCTCGGAGAGCAGAGGAGATATGACAATGAAAAAGAAAAAGCATGCCCGCTGGAGATGGTATGAGATTCTGCTGGTTGGGGCGCTGCTGGGCCTGGCGGTGTGCAGTACCGCGTGGCTTACGTCGTATTGGGGACAGATGCGGGCCGCGCAGCAGACGTTTGAAAAGCTGGCGCAGGCCGTTCGTGCCGCCGCGCCGCAGCCGGAGGAAGAACGGGGCGAGGTGTGGCAGAAAGGCGTAGAGACGCTGCAGGCCCAAAACAGAGACTGCCTGGCCTGGCTGTACAGTGCGGATACGGGGCTGGATTATCCCGTGATGTATACGCCGCAGCAGCCGGAATATTATCTGCGCAGAGATTTTGAAGAACAGTACTCTTTGGCGGGCACGCCGTTTTTGGATGTGCGCAGCAGCCCGGCGGACAGCAGGAACCTTATCATCCACGGACATAATATGAAAGACGGGAGTATGTTCGCACCGCTGCGTTTTTATCTGGAAAAAGAGTATGGCCTGGAGCACTCATCCTTTGAACTGTCCTTTGCGGACGGTGTGCGGCGATATGCATTGATGGCGGTGCTTCATATAGAACTGACGCCGGAGAATGTAGAGCAATATTACAAACAACCGCAGACACAGGAGGCATTCGAAGCTTTTGTTGAAATGCTGGAACAGGAATCGCTTTATTGCGGCGGCGCCGGTGCGCAGTGGGGCGAACAGCTTTTGACGTTAAGCACCTGCGACAACCAGAGGGACAATGGCCGTATTCTGGTGGTCGCCCGTGAGACAAAGTGATGTGAATTGCTGTAGAACGATGAAGTAAAAGGCGGCAGACTGCCAATTGAAAAATCGAATCTTGTTGTGTTCAGAAATTTTAGATGGAGAGAGAAAGCCAATTGAAATCCGCATCTGCGGAACAGACTGTTGAAAAAGGTAAAGAAGTAAAAGAAGCGTCCGGGGAAAAGATGGCGGTGGCAAAGCCTTGCATCTTTGCGCAGTAAAGTGCAGGCCACGCGGCGAATGCCGCCAAAAAGGGGTGGTGATTGCGCCCGCAGGCGCGTGTCGGAACGGTGCGAAGCCTCCCTTGCGGGCAACCGCGCTGAAAGCGCGGCTCTTAGCGCGCAGACGCCCCCGCAGGGCCAGTGCCGAGGCATGTGCAGAGCGAAGCGGCCGCCGAAGGCCGCCGTGCGCGGCGAATGGAGCCAAAGGCCCTGTCCGCAGGCAGCTTTTTCGACAAGCTGCTCTGCATCTGCAGAAAACCGGACACAGAAGGATAAAGATAAAGCACGGCAGCCCCTCGGAGCAATGTTCCAAAGGGCTGCCGTGCTTTATCGGGTAAAAATAAATTTTGAATTCACTTTGAAGCGGGTGAAGTCGTTGCCTACACCAATATTGCTGTACGGAGCTTTTTTGCGGGTTTTATACGGGAAGCCTGTTGCAGCACTCTGTGTGCTGTCCATTCCGCAAAACGCATGAACGCCGTTTACAGCACCACGCCGTCCTTAAAAATAGAGATCTCTCGGTATCCTTTCTGCTCGGTGCGGGTCTGTTTCCCGGAGGCGACGTCCAGCACCAGCGCGTACAGCGCCGCGCCAGCCTCCCCGATGCTCTGCGAACCGTCTGCTATCGTGCCCGCGTTGAAGTCGATCCAGCCTTTTTTCTTTTCCGCAAGCGGCGTGTTGGTGGCGATTTTCAGCGTGGGGGCGGGCGCGCCGAAGGGCGTGCCGCGGCCTGTGGTGAACAGCACCAGCTGTGCGCCCGCCGCCGTGAGCGCCGTAGCCGAGACAAGGTCGTTGCCCGGACCGTTCAGCAGGTTCAGTCCCCGGGCGTGTACCTGCTCGCCATAACCGACCACGTCAACAATGGGCGCGCTGCCGCCTTTTTGCACGCACCCGCAGGATTTGTCCTCCAGCGTGGTGATGCCGCCCTGCTTGTTGCCCGGGCTTGGGTTTTCGTACACGGTTTCTCCGTGGGCCAGAAAATATTCCTTAAATCCATTCAGCATGGACGCGGCTTTATCGAAGACGGCCCGGCTTTGGCAGCGGCCCAGCAGCATGCCCTCCGCGCCGAACATTTCCGGCACCTCGGTGAGGATGGTGCTGCCGCCCCGTGCACACAGCATATCGCTGAACCGGCCCACCGCCGGGTTTGCGGTGATGCCGGAAAGGCCGTCGCTGCCGCCGCATTTCATGCCTACCACAAGCTCACAAACAGGCACGGCCTCGCGCCGGGCCTGTCCGGCGTGGGCCGCCAGTTCCGCCAGCAGCGCGCCGCCCGCCTCCATCTCGTCTTCCACATCCTGACAGGTGAGAAATTTCACCCGCGCGGGGTCATAGGGGCCGAGTTCTTCTGCAAATTGTTCATGGGTCAGATTTTCGCACCCCAGTGACAGTACCAGCACGCCGCCTGCATTGGGATGGCGCGCCAGCGCGGCCAGAAGGCGGCGCGTTTGGGCGTGGTCGGCTCCGGTCTGGGAACAACCGAAGGGATGGGGAAATGCATACAGCCCGTCGATGGAACCGGAGACAAGGCTCTGGTTCTCCGCGGCCAAGGCCTTGGCGCAGTCGTTCACGCAGCCGACGGTGGGAATGATCCAAAGTTCGTTGCGGACGCCTGCGCGCCCGTCCGCCCGGCGGTAACCCTGGAATGTTTCGGGCGGCACGGGGGACAGGGGACGCACGTCCGGCGCATAGGTGTACTCCACCTCGCCGGACAGGTTCGTGCGCACATTGTGGGTGTGCACCCATGCGCCGGGCGGGATATCCGAAGCGGCGTGCCCGATGGGATATCCGTATTTGATGATGTTTTCGCCCGCGGCGATCTGGGCGAGCGCCAGCTTGTGTCCCTGCGGGATGTCCTCCCGCACTTGGACGGCGCGGCCCTCAAGGGAGAGCCGCGTCCCGGCGGGGATGGGGCACAGCGCGACGGCTACGTTGTCGGCCGGGTGGATGCGGATGCATTGCGGCATATCGGGCCTCCTCCTTTACACTGCGGGACGGGCCAGGCACGCGGCGAAAGCCGCGCGGGCGCCTTCGGTACGGATGCGGCGCAGGTTTTCCGCAGCGGCCTGCTCAAAGCCGGGCACCAGCGTCAGGTCCTGTCCCCACATTTTTTCGTTCGTCATCACGTCATGCACCAGCGTTTCGTCCGAAACGCCGCGGCGGCTGTAATAGAATTCCAGCACCCAGCGGTCATCGCTGACGGTGTATTCGTTGCCCTTCGGCCGGCGGCATACAAGCCCCTGTTCCGTCAGGGCCTGGATATCGCTGGAATAGAAAGCGATGTATGCGGCGAAGCTCATCGCAAGGCACGGGGGCAGCTTTCCGGCCGTTTGTGCATATTCCAGCAGGCTGGGCATATTGCGCGCGCGCCACTTGGAGGTGGAGTTCAGCGTGATGCTCATCAGCTCGTGGTTGATGAACGGGTTGTTGAAGCGGTCCTGCACGGCGGCCGCGAAGGCTTCCAGATCCTGCCTGTCCAGCGGCAGCGTGGGGATGACTTCCTCGTGAAGCATGCGGTTCATGAAGCCCAGGATCACATCGTCCTGCATGCAGTCGCGTACAATGTCGTACCCGGCCAGATACGCCCCAGGCACAAAGCCTGTGTGCGCGCCGTTGAGGATGCGCACCTTGCGTTTTTTGTAGGGCGTCACATCGGGCACCACGGGGCAGTTCAGTCCTGCGGCCCGGAATGGCAGCTTTTCCGCCAGCCATTCGGGCCCTTCGATATTCCACACGCCGAACACCTCGCCCACGTCGATGAGCGCGTCCCGGTAGCCGTTCTCATCCTCCAGCCGAGCGGCCTCGGCGGCGTCGCGAATGCGGCCGGGTACGATGCGGTCCACCAGCGTGGAGCAGAAGGTGCAGTCCCCGTTCACCCAGCGGGCAAAGCCTTCCTCCAGCCCCCACTGCTTTATGTATTGGTTCACACAGCGCAGCAGCTCCTTGCCGTTGTTGTCGATGAGCTCGCAGGAGAGCACCACCACGCCGGGCCTGCCCGCTCTCCAGCGGTGCAGCAGAACCTGTGTCAGCTTTGCGGGAAAGGAAGCGGGCGGACAGTCCTCAAGGCGGCACGAGGGGTCGTACACGATGCCCGCCTCGGTGGTGTTGGAGACGATGTATTCCAGCGCTTCGCCGGCGGCTACATCCATCATGGCGTCGTAATCCTGTTTTTCATAGGGGTTCAGGCAGCGGCTCACCGAGGAGATGACGCGCTTTGCATCCACCTTTTCGCCGTTCTGCCGTCCGCGCAGGTACAGCGTGTACAGGCCCTCCTGCCGGTTGATGAGCTGCGTCAGCCCCTGGGCGATGGGCTGCACCAGAACGCATTTCCCGTTCCAGCCCGCCTTTTCGTTGGCCATGTCGAACCAGTAGTCCGCAAAGGCGCGCAGAAAATTTCCCTCGCCGAACTGCAGCACGCGCTCGGGCGCGTTTTTCAGCAGATAGCCGGTATATCCGGCCTTTTCAAGTGTCTCATAGCACAGTTGTTCCATTTTTGCTTCGCTCCTTTTAAACTTCAAAATTAAAATATTTTACAGCATTGTTATAACATATATCCTGAATAAGGCGCCCCAATGCTGGCAGGTCGGCATGGATAAGGCCTTGTTCGGCCCAATTCCCGACAAGATTGCATAGAATGCGGCGGAAATATTCGTGCCGCGTATAGGATAAAAATGAGCGTGAATCTGTCAGCATACCAATGAAACTTCCCAGCACGCCAAGGTTCGCCAAGTCAGTAAGCTGTTTTTCCATACCTGTTTTATGATCATTGAACCACCAGGCTGATCCAAGCTGAATTCGCCCGGCACATTCTCCGTTGGTTTGAAAACATCCGGCAATAGTTGCAATGATTTCATTATCATATTGGTTCAGTGAATAAAGCACCATTTTAGGTAAATATCCGCTTTCTTCCATGGCGTTTAACAATTGGGCCAAAGCAGTAGCCCCGCCTGCGTCGTTAACGCTGTCAAAGCCGGTGTCAGGGCCAAGCAAGGCGAACATTTTTGAAGAGTTGTTGCGCAAGCAGCCATAATGGAGCTGCATTACCCAGCCGCAGGCATGATACTTTTTCGCAAGTGCCAGCAGAATGGCGGTTTTAAATTGATCGGCTTTCAAACCATGGACAGGGCCAGAGAGTCCCTGCAGAAGAATAGAATTTAGCTCGTCTTCACTTGCGGGAGCAAAGATGGGATAATCAAGTGCGTGATCGGATACTTTGCAGCCATGTGCCTGAAAGTAATCGATGCGTTTGTATAATGCAGTTTTCAAATCGGAAAAAGAGTTGATGGGAATTTCGGACACCTTGGAAAGCTGTGCAATATAAGCGGGAAATCCGTCTTTGTCAATATTTATTGCTTTGTCCGGCCGGAACGCGGGAAGTACCTTTACTTTGCAAGAGGGATCGTTTGCAATACGCGTATGATGAATCAAATTATCTACCGGATCATCTGTGGTACAAATTAACTTGACGTTGGATTGCTCGATGATGCCGCGTACAGACATATCTGATTCTGCTAAACGTGCATTGCAACGCGCATAAATCTCATCGCAGTTTTCAGGGGTAAGAGCTTCGGAAATGTTAAAATATTTTTTTAGTTCAAGATAGGTCCAGTGATAAAGAGGATTGCCAATACAACGCGGCAAAGTTTCAGCCCAAGCACGAAAGGTTTCATAGGGATTGGTATCCTTACTGCCTGTAATACGTGATTCTGCAATGCCGTTACATCGCATGGCGCGCCATTTGTAATGATCCCCGCCAAGCCATACCTGTGTAATATTTTCGTACTTTCGGTCGTCCGCAATTTCGGAAGGGTTAATGTGGCAATGATAATCGATTACGGGCATTTTTTCAGCGTAGTCGTGATAAAGAATACATGCGATCTCGCTTTCCAAAAGAAAATTGTCATCCATAAATGCTTTCATTGTCTTTTTCTCCTTTGTAATATTCTAGATTGCTTTTAAAAATGACGCGGCTTTCCACGTATTGGATGTCCGAATGAGGAGTAATACCACGAAGTATATAATCTCCCATTATTTTGGTAGCCAGATAGGCTTGTCGCGTGGGATTCTTATAAATAATATTTTGTACAAGGCCATTTTCAATATTATGGATGGTTTCATTGAACAGATCGCTGGCGATAATGCGTATTTGTCCGCTGCGATTTGCTTGAGCGACGATTTCTGCTAGTAATACGCTAAGCCGTGCACTCACACTAAAAGTTGCTTGAATTTCCGGATACTGCGTCAATGTTTGTGATAAATGCATCGAAAGTTCTTGTTTGTTGGTATAACCGTTTATTTTGAGTAATTTTAAAGGAATTTTGTTTTCGTGCAAATATGCTTCAAAACCGGCAGCGGTTCGATAATGCGATGGAGTAAGAATGTCTCCGGCGCAAATCAGCACCGTGCCGTCAGAAGGGATTTGATTGGCTAATAATTCCGCAGCGATACGGCCGGTCATTTCATAGTTAGCTTGTACACAGGCTATACGTCCACATTCGGGAGCATCGTCACAGGCCAGAAAAACGGGTATATTTGCATTACTGTACTGCTGCACCGCATGAAGCGAAGCATCAACGGTGGGGCCTATGGTGATTAGTGCGTCTAACTTTCCGGCATAACGTTCAAAGCAGGCGTTCAGTTCGGATGCCTGGTCATTGATCGTACCAGAATAATATGGAAGCTCAATTACCTCTAAGTTGTAATCTCTCAATTCTGCCATACAGTGGTGAAAACCTCGCCAGACGCTGCTGTAAAAATAAGTGTTTTCATTTTGCGGTCCGGGAAATGCGGCTGCGATGCGTGTCACGCCGCGCTTAAGGGCAGACGCTGCAGTGTTGGTTTGATAATCGTGCGCAGCACAAATATCTAAAATACGGTGACGCACCGTATCTGATATTCCTTTTTTACCATACAGCGCTCGATGTACAGTACCGGTGGATACCCCAGCTTCGGCAGCTATATCCTTGATGGTTACACGAGATTTCATATGTTTGATATCCTCCCAGCAGATCCAATATTGCACAAAAGAGAAAACGTTTTATCTAAATATAGCAATTTAAATGCTATAAAGCAAGACTAAAAAACCTAAATATTTACTATTTAGGCCAATAATAGGGCGACTTTCACGCAGAAAAAGAAAACGTTTTATTATATCCTGATAAAAAAGTAGATTAATATTCGGAATGCGCAATATACGTTCTCACCAATCAAGTATTTTCATCATAACGGAATACAAAATTTTAAACAAATGAAGGTATTCGCAATTTTGATAAAAAACATTGCATGTTTTTAAGTATAATAACAAAATTAGTTGCACGCTCTTGACATTCCCTGTTCCCGCATGTAGATTCCTCATATAGAAGCTAAAATAACGTTACCGCAATGGACGAAGACGCTTCTCTTTACGTATCTCAGGGTTGGTACAATTAGACGGTTGTACGAGCTGGACATTAATATATTGTAAAGCACTTTGCTTGTCATATTTTCAAATGTTTTCTGCTTCATTTCCTTGCACCTCCACCGTTTTGATGGTGTTATTTTACCATGTTTAGCGCATGCGCGGTAGCGCAGATTAAATCAGAGATTCCCTTGATATGAGCTGGTTAAATGCGATCTCTTCAATAGTGGCAAAGCGCTATTTACGGGAGTGGTTGAGCGTTGTGCCTGTGAATAAAATTTTCGGATTTGGCGGGGACTATATTTCGATTTAGCTGGTTTATGGCCACTGCCCAATAGCGCGCGAAAATATTTATGAAGTACTTTCCGATATGATGACAGAAGGAGACATTGATTTGCTGCAGGCAAAAAGGTACGCGCACAAATTGCTGTTCCAAAATGCGACTGTTTTTTTAAGCTGTGAGTTGCTGCTTACAAACAGATAACGGATCGTATTGAGCCATTTGAGAACCGTTTGCTTCAGCACTCCGATAAAAAAATCGGGGCGCAGGGCAATGGAAGCGGTTTTATTGTAATCCATAAAAAATAATTGAGGAAGAGGGATTCTAAATGAATTTATTGCAGGAAATTGAGCAAATTCCGATGATTAATGACCACACGCATATTTTTGGGTGCGGAGTACCGACTTATGAGGAAGCGGGCAGATCGGCAATATTTGACACACCGGAAGATGTGCTCATCGGATTGAGTTCAATGAATATGAATGAAACAGTGTTTCTTGGAAAAGAGCCGCAGGAAGTGAGAAAACTGCTTTTGCAGTTGTATGACGGCAGAAAAACAACGTATCCGGTTCGGGCCTTTGTGAGAATGTTGCACAAATATTTTGGCTTCGAAGACCAAGAGGTCACGTTAGAGAATGCACCGGAATTAATTCGGCGAATCCGTGAGAAGTTTCCAGAGGACACAGAAGGATATTATAAATGTTTGGGAGAGCTAAGCAACACAGAGGTATATCTTTGCAACCACGGAGAGGTGGAAAACTATGATGAGCGAACCACTCAGGGGCGCTTCCGCTGGGTACCATATATTCAACTCAATAGTGACAAACTAAACGAGATATCACAGGGGTTTGGCTTGCCTACGCCTACGACATTAGAAGAAATGGAAGATGTAGTACAGCGTTATATACATGTTGCGAAGGCTGGCGGCGCTGTAGCCATCAAAGGTGGTGCGTTCGCGTATGTGTTAGATCGTCCCTTTGCGCCAGATCCTGAAAATCTAAACAAGGCGGAACAGGCGAAAAAGAGGCTTGACGCCGGCAAAGGGGACAAACAGGACAGCGTCATTGTAGAGGATGCATTATCTGTTCTGTGTGCGAGGGCAGCTGGGCGGGAGGGAATTCCTGTTCAGATTCACGCAGGACTGATTTGGACTGCATGGGGGCCAACACGAATTCCGCTCGTCAAAGAGCTTTCGCCTTTTATTTACAGTGTTCCGGAAACAACATTTGTTCTTTTCCACGGCGGCTTCCCCCATCCGGACGATTTAGCACATCTTGCTGCTACGATGACAAATGTACGTGCGGAACTGAACTGGATGCCTTATTGGGCGGGTGAGCGGTTTGCGGAGGTTATCGGGCAATGGATCGACATGATACCCAATGACCGCATGCTGTATGGAACAGACAGTGCGGGATTGTCGTGTCTTACACATGATATGGTAACACGGGAAGGCTTGGCTCAGGCGTTAGAGGTTCGTGTAAGCAGAGGAGGATTGTCGAAGCCTGCTGCACTGCAAATTGCGGCCAATCTGTTACGGAACAATGCAATTGATGTATATTCGCTTTCATTGCCCAAATATGTTGTATAAAATTTTGTGGTAAATGTTTGGTTGGGCGGTTGTACTGAAAAATGCAAAATAAAATTGGTAAAATCATCAATTTGAAAAAAAAAGCGGAAATATTCTTTACAAGAAAGGGGTTATGTGCTATTTTTTAATTAGAAATAACGTTACCGCAGAAAGGAGGAGAGCTTCTGCCAAGGACGACGATAAAAATGATTGCGGATAAGTTGGGGGTATCGGTTTCTACTGTAAACAGAGCGCTGATTAACAAGGGGCGGATCAGCGAGGAAACGAAGAGAAAGATATTGAAAACAGCGGAGGAGATGGGGTACCGCCCCAATGTCCAAGCTAAGGCCTTGTCCTCAAAGGATACGTTGCGCATTGCGGTAATTTGTCCAAGAGACTTTTATTTCAAAACCGTAATAGAGGGGATGGAATCATATCGAAAAGAGCATGAAGAATATCGAATAAAATTACTTTATAAGTGTGATGATTTTCAATCGGTTGCAGATCAGTTGAGCGCTTTGCAAGAATGTGAGCATGATGAGGTGCAAGGGATACTGATTTCAGCAGTACATCCCACGCAGTTGAATAAGCAGCTTCGATTGCTTTTCAAAAAGGGAATTCCCACAATTACATTTAACAATGATATTTTGGGAGGACCACGTATTGCATACGTGGGACTGAATGATCGTGTGGCAGGTGCAATGGCTGGTGAACTGATGAGTAAATACCTTTTCTCCGGTGCGCGAGTTGCGTGTATGGCAACAACGAGTGCAGCAATGGGGCTGCGGGAAAGACAAATCTGTTTTTGCGATACTGTTCAGAAAAGCGGAAAAAATATTGAGATTTGTGGACCATTTGAGTATTGCGATAACTTTGATTTGGATGATATCCTTGAAAAAGTTACACATATACTGCGTACAGAGCATGTGAATGGAATTTATGCAAACAATATGTTTGGAACATATGCAATTTCATGTGCCTTACGGAAGCTAGGAATGAAGGATAAGATTGTGGCGATAGGACATGATGTTAACGCAGAGCTTGACGCTTTTATTCGGGATGGTGTATTAGATGCAACTCTGTTTCAGAACCCTTTTCAACAGGGATATCAGGCACTGAAGGTGATGGTAGATTATTTATACCTGAAGGTTCCGGTGTTCCAGCCAATTCTTTATATTCGTACGCTTATATTGATGAAGTCCAATCTGGAAGAGTGTGACAATAGGTTGTTCTTATAGCATTTTTGTTATATCGATTGCGATAACGTTATTGCAGACGGCGGGAAACTACCGCTTTAAATTGTAAGCATTGAAATAACGTTATCGCAAATGTAAAAATTGTAGGTCGTAGTATATGGCGTTTGCCGTATTTTGCGCAACTATGGTAGGGGGGATTACGAAGACAACTTGTAAAATGGAAGGTCCTTGGGAGAAGGGCGCTAACAACTACTACATCTGTTAAGGAGAGGATTACCTATGTTGAGAAAAACCCTGTCATTCGTACTTGTGCTTGCACTCGCACTTTCACTAGTTGGCTGTGGTGGAGCGGCGAGTAGTTCTACACCCGCCTCTATTTCTACAACGTCAACCAATTCTGCGTCAGGAAATGTGGATGGCTCGGATGCAGAGCCGGTAACTCTGCATGTATTAGCCAATTCTACGGCTCTCCCCGAGAATATGTTCGACTTTCTGGTCGAGGGCTATATGGAACATTTCCCTAATGTAACTGTAGAACTGGAAGTTGTTTCTCAGAATGACTTTTTAGCTAAATTCAGTTCTCTGATGGCAGCTGAGCAGATTCCGGATATTATTTATGGCGGCGCACCTGTAGAATATATTGAAGGCGGTAAGGTGCAGGAGCTGTCTGAGTTCGTTAAAACGTCGGCGTTGGATCAGGACTGCACGGTGGAGGAGTCCGTGATTGATGGTTCGCTTGATGCATGCCGTTCTATGGGAGGACTTTGGTCCGTGCCGCAGAATCCTGGCTTTGCGGGCATTGTCATCAATGAAACCATGTTTGAGGAACATGGCTGGAAAATTCCCGATACATGGGAAGAACTTTTGGCGGTTTCGGAAGAAATTATTGCGGACGGCATTACTCCTATTTCCTATGCAGCTTTGAATAACGAAACGCGCGTAGAGATGTGCATCATGGAAAGCCTGTGCTATACCAATGGCGGTAAGGATTTTATGGATGCACGCGACAATCTGGACCCTGAGGCTTGGAATTCCGAGGCGCAGGTGGAAAGTTTCCGCATGCTGAAAGAACTGGTGGATCGTGGCATTATCGACAAGAAAGGATTGAGCATGGACGCTACGCAGTCCCAAGTAGCTTTCCTGCAGGGACAGTATGCGATGTGCGCTTCCGGCTATTGGTTTGAATCCGAAATGCAGGATCAGATTGGAGACCTGAAACTTGGCTATATGGCTTTCCCTGCCAATAAGGGCGATGACAAAACCAAGGAAGTAAACACTTGGTACAACGCTTGGTCTGCGATGAAGAGTGGCGACGAAGCGCGTGAGGCTGCTGCGCTGGATTTCCTGCGCTGGATTGTCAGCTATGAGTTCCAGAAAGCGTATGTCACAGATGGCGGTTCCACCACCTCCAGCAACAGAAAAGTTATGGAAGAAATGGCAAAGGACACAACCCTTTCCTATTTCTCTCAGCAGGTAGCCAGTACGTTAGCTGATCCGAATCTGACTGCTTATGACAGCAAATATACTACATGGTATGCGCAGTCTTTCCGTGTACCGGAGTATACAAGCATTATCTACAATGTGATAGCAGGAGATTATACACCAGAAGAAGCTGGTGAAGCTTGCGCGGCGTTGGCACAGAAAATTTTGGATGATGACTCCATCATGAAATATACAAAGTAAGCGGGTACCGCTTTTATGGCTTTCGTACTTGGGGAGAGCTACCAAAGGTAGCTCTCCCCAAGTACTTAAGAAAGGATGTGTTTTGATGCGCAGCAAAAGACGTGACACAATAGAAAAATATCTTTTCTTTTTTGTGTTTTTAATATGGATTTTCCGGATCTTGTGAGCATGGCTGTGCCTAATAGCCTGTTTGTACAGCAATGCCGCCAGGATGCTCTGTATCCGGAGGAGGGAATGCGAGAGGCCGGAGAACATCTCAAAAGGGTATATGAAAAGGCCGGCGCGGCTGATAAATTTAAATACAAATTTTATGAATGTCCGCACCAGTTCAACACAGAGATGCAACGAGATGCCTTTGAGTGGCTCGATACGCATTTGATGAAGAGCACCCGCTGATTTGTATATAAATATTGATTTTGTTTGATAAGCTGACAAATGGTTTGCAACAATCGAACGATAAAATCGGCATAGAGGAGAAAACAGAATGAACAGAAAAGACCCAATAGCTTATGCAAAAGCCTCTTGTGATACGATGATGAAAAAATTCAAAGCTGAGGAGCTTCCGCCCACCGGACAATTTCATTATCATCAAGGAGTTTTCCTATCTGGGGTATACAATGTTTACCAATTGTGTGGAGATATTCGCTATCTTGAATACATAAAAGGATGGGTAGACAGTGAGATTGATACGGACGGGAACATTTTGTATTTCAATCCTAACGCATTAGATGATATTCAGCCTGGTATTTTGCTGTATCCTTTGCTGGATCATACGGGCGACCAGCGCTACAAAAAAGCGCTGGATGCTTTGATGGGCGCGATTGACACCTATCCAAGAACCCCCCTTGGTGGCCTGTGGCATCAAAAAATGTACCCGGATCAGATGTGGTTGGACGGCCTGTATATGGGCGGACCGATCTGCGCGGAATATGGAATGCGCTATCAAAAGCCGGAGTATCTCAAGCTGGTTGCAGATCAGGTCATGATGATGCTGGAAAAAACCAGAGATAAAAAAACAGGGCTGCTTTATCATGCGTGGGATTACAGAAAAGCAGAACCTTGGGCCGATAAAACAACGGGCTGCTCCGCCGAGTTCTGGGGTCGTTCCATTGGCTGGGTTCCAGTGGCGATTTTAACAGATCTTGATTTTATCCAGCAGGAACAATACGGATACCGGGAGTTGAGCGAGGCTGTGGCCGACTTGCTGAAGGCCATTCAAAATCAGCTTTTGAATGGAAAAGGTGAGCAATATGAAAAAAACAAAGTATGCACAGGTAGGTTTGGGCAGCAGAGCGCGGATGTATTACGAGTCGATCTGCACTACATATAAAGAAACATCCGAAATGGTTGCGTTCTGCGATTTGAGCAAAACGCGCATGGAATTTGCGAACCGTACACTCAAAGAGGAATTGGGAGCGGAGCCGGTTCCCATGTACGATTATACCGAGTTTGAGCGCATGATTGATGAGACTAAGCCGGATACTGTCATTGTGACGTCGATTGACAGAACGCACCATGACTATATCATCCGCGCGATGGAAAAGGGCTGTGACGTGATTTCGGAAAAACCCATGACAATCGACGAGAAAAAGGCGCAGGCGATTCTTGACGCGCAGAAGCGCACGGGCAAAAAACTGCGTGTGACTTTCAACTACCGGTATGCCCCCAGCAACACAAAGGTGCGGGAGTTGTTGATGAACGGTGTAATCGGCGACGTGTTTTCCGTACACTTCGAGTGGCTTTTGAATACGAGCCACGGCGCGGATTATTACCGGCGCTGGCACCGCAACAAGCACAACAGCGGCGGTTTGCTGGTGCATAAATCGACCCACCATTTCGATTTGGTGAACTTCTGGCTCGGTGCAAGGCCGGAAACGGTTTTTGCGATGGGAGAGCTGAATTTTTACGGACGCCATAACGCGGAAAAGCGCGGCGTAAAGGATTTCTACTATCGCTGCCATGGCAGCGAGGCAGCGAAAAACGATCCGTTCGCCATTGACATGGAAAGCAGCAAGACGCTGAAAGGGCTTTATCTGGACGCGGAAGCGGACAGCGGCTATATCCGTGACCGCAGTGTGTTCGGCGATGATATCAGCATTGAAGATACAATGGGCGTGATTGTAAAGTACAATACAAATGCCATCCTCACCTATTCACTGAACACATATATGCCGTGGGAAGGCTATGTGGTAAATTTCAACGGCTCGAAGGGGCGTTTAGAGTACAGAGTAAAGGAACAGGTGTACATCAACGGCGGCGGCGACCGGAATGAAGAAGGCGCACAGCAAATGAATGAAATCGTTGTGTATCCGATGTTTGGGGAATCGTATATAGTGGAACAGGATAAAGGCGAGGGAAGCCATGGCGGTGGCGACGCAGTTCTTCTGGAAGATATTTTCGGCAATCCGAAGCCTGATCCATTCAAGCGTGCCGCTTCCCACATCGACGGCGCTTACTCGATTTTGACGGGTATTGCGGCGAACAAATCAATTGCAAGCGGACTGCCAGTGAAGGTAAAGGACCTTATTTCCCTTTGACGCCGGGGAGGGATATATGGCATGCAGATGTTTGTGAAAGAATGCGGCCCAATGGGGACAGGCAGCAATATGTTCCGCAGCGCCCTGCGGGCAAGCGATGGTACGGTATACATCGGTACGTATGGACCTGCTCCGGCGATCATCTGGAGATATACAAAAGATGAACGTCTGGAAAAGGTGGCGGAGGTAGAAGAGTACCAGCTGGACTGTATGGTGGAAGCACCAAACGGGAAAATCTATATTGGCACCGCGTACAGCGGCCTTGTTTATGAGCTGGACCCCAAAAGCGGAACAGTTCGTTCACTCGGTTCACCGCCCATTGATTCAACGCCATGGATATTTACCATGGTCTGCACTTCAAAAGGCGAGATCTATGGGGCAAAAGGTGTTGGCCTTTTCCGTCTTGACTGGGAGACCGGAACATTTACTGTTTTGGGTAATGTCCCAGGAAACCACCACACAAGTGGACCGAATGCAAGTGAACCGATCGTACGTTCGCTTGAAGAACGTTCAGATGGATTGATTTGGGGTGATACAAACCGATGGATTTTTCTTTTTGATCCCCAGACGCATGGAGTGAAGCTGGTTGCGGATATAGGCGTTTATGAAAAGGGCTGTTATGCTGTTTTGCACGGTGAGGGTCATTCACCAGTGAATGATTTGTATTTCGTGGTGATGACACGTTACAGTGGTATGAAAATAGAGACGCCCTTGAACCGCTTGGATGCGCAGACCCATGAGATTACCCCGATAACCGATGTTGAGATGGATGGCAGAGAGTCATTCTGCGGCTGGCAAAAGGTAAATGGCGAGAATGTATTTCTGATGAGTTCCATTCGTGATTATGGAAGTGAACTGATTGCTTATTCTCCTCGTCAACAGAAGGTGATCCACCGGTGGCGCAATATTTCCAGTGACCATCAGCTGGGCTATGTGAGAAATTCTGGTGATCGCCTGCTGTTTTTTGCCCAAGGCCGAAGTGCTCTGCTGGAAGCGCCCTACGGCGACGACAGCATCATACGTCTAGCGGAAAACCCGGTAGCGGCAGAATGCCGATGCCTTGCCATCTCGGAACAATCGACGTTGGGGACAGATACTTATGATTGTGGTTATGTGTTTACAACCTGTATGTGGCGAACGAAGTGATTGCCGTGTACAGCCATGTGGACCGAATGGTGACGCTGGGGTGCATGCCCACTACAGAGACGGTGCCCATCGACAAGGGCATCGACATCTGGCACAACTTCGGCACGCAGTATTTTCTGGAGCGCCGGGAGATCGGCATCTTCAACATCGGCGGCGCGGGCAGCATCACGGCGGACGGAGTAAAGTACGAGCTGGGCTACAAGGACTGCCTGTACATCACGCAGGGGACGAAGGAAGTGCTGTTCGCCAGCGAAGACGCGGCGAATCCCGCGAAGTTCTACATGGTGTCGGCCCCGGCACACCGGGCGTATGAGACGAAGCTCATCAAAATCGAGGACGCGGCGAAAAAGCCGCTGGGCGCGATGGAAACGAGCAACAAGCGAGTGATCAACCAGTTCATCCACCCGGACGTGCTGCCGACGTGCCAGCTATCCATGGGCATGACGGTGCTGGAGCCGGGCAGCGTATGGAACACGATGCCGGCGCACACCCACGAGCGTCGGATGGAAGTGTATATGTATTTTGAAGTGCCGGAGGACAACGTGGTGTTCCACATGATGGGCGAGGGCAGGGAGACGCGGCACATCGTGATGCAGAACGAGCAGGCGGTGATCAGCCCGAGCTGGAGCATCCACGCGGGCGCGGGCACGAGCAACTACACGTTCATCTGGGCGATGGGCGGCGAAAACCAGGCGTTCGACGACATGGACGTGATCCCGACCACAGAGCTTCGGTAAAAGCACAGAAAACAGCCGCGGGCGGAAAGAGCGCGCGGGCAGGAGGGCAAAAAAATGGAAATGAAGGATTTTTCTCTGGAAGGCAAGGTAGCGCTGGTAACAGGCGCGAGCTACGGCATCGGTTTTGCCATCGCGGAAGGCATGGCGAAGGCGGGCGCGACCATCGTATTCAATGACATCCGGCAGGAGCTGGTGGACAAGGGCCTTGCGGCATACAAGGAAGCGGGCGTGGAAGCCCACGGATATGTGTGCGACGTAACGGACGAGGACGCGGTGCAGGCGATGGTGAAGCAGATCGCCCAGGAAGTGGGCGTCGTCGACATTCTGGTGAACAACGCGGGCATCATCAAGCGCATCCCGATGTGCGAGATGACGGCGGCGCAGTTCCGGCAGGTGGTGGACGTGGACCTGAACGCGCCGTTCATCGTGAGCAAGGCGGTGATCCCGGGGATGATCGAAAAGGGACACGGAAAGATCATCAACATCTGCAGCATGATGAGCGAGCTGGGGCGCGAGACGGTGAGCGCGTATGCGGCTGCAAAGGGCGGCCTGAAGATGCTGACGAAGAACATTGCCAGCGAGTACGGCGAATACAACATCCAGTGCAACGGCATCGGCCCGGGTTACATCGCGACGCCCCAGACCGCACCGCTGCGCGAGCGTCAGGCCGACGGATCGCGCCACCCGTTCGATTCGTTCATCGTGGCCAAGACCCCCGCGGCACGCTGGGGCACGCCCGAAGACCTGATGGGACCCGCCGTGTTCCTCGCATCGGACGCTTCGGATTTCGTCAACGGACACATCCTCTACGTCGACGGCGGCATTCTGGCCTACATCGGCAAGCAGCCGCAGTAGGTTCCGCACACCTCCGCATGAAACAGCCCCCGCTCACCGAAGCGGGGGCTGTTTTCGTTTTCAGGGCCGGCATGCCGCGCGTTTCAGGCCCAGAGGGCCTCCAGACGCCGGGCGACGACCTCGTCGGTGATGTAGTCGTCGTACTCCATATAACGGTCGACCATGCCGTTGGGCGTGAGTTCGATGATGCGGTTGGCGACCGTATTGACGAATTCGTGGTCGTGCGAACTCATCAGCACGTTGCCCTTGAAATTGATCAGCGAGTTGTTGAACGCCTGGATGGATTCGAGGTCGAGGTGGTTGGTCGGAGAGTCCAGCACGAGCGTATTGGGCTGCTGGATCATCATCTTCGCCACCATGCAGCGCACCTTCTCGCCGCCGGAGAGGACGCTGACCTTCTTGTAAATCTCCTCGCCGCTGAAGAGCATCTTGCCCAGATACCCCCTCAAATAGAGCTCCGAGGTGTCGGACGAGAACTGCGCCAGCCAGTCGACGATCGAGAGCTGGCTCTCGAACCAGGGGGCGTTGTTGAGCGGAAGGTAGGCGTAATTGATCGTCGTGCCCCACTCGACGACGCCCGAATCGGCCTTGTCGTCGCCGACCAGAATGTCGAACAGCGCCGACACGGCACGCGGATCGCGCGCCAGGAAGGCGATCTTGTCGCCCTTCTCGACCGTGAAGCTGACGTCCGATATTTCGAGACCGGCAGGCTGAATGAATTC